>Ga0180437_10003813_pt1 | contig 22060 bp, 25 predicted proteins | sample SS_ome_4_FD_132410 | JGI IMG/M metagenome (GOLD analysis project Ga0180437, IMG submission 132410) | Hypersaline lake sediment archaeal communities from the Salton Sea, California, USA - SS_3_D_1 metaG | ecosystem: Environmental > Aquatic > Non-marine Saline and Alkaline > Hypersaline >...
ATCGTCGGGCTGGCTCGCCAAACTCAACCGCATCGGCTACGACGACGACTTGCCCGAAAACACGTATCAGGCGTGGCTGAATTACGTTCTGGCGCTCTGTTTGGACCGTTGCCGCGGTTTGGTGTTGACCGTTCCGATCATCCCTGCCCGTTGCCTTTGGAGCTGGCCACGCGGCCAATACTGGCATCTTGTCCGCCCGGCGGCGTCGTGCTCGATCCGTTCGCCGGCTCGTGTACGGTCGGCGTGGCCGCCCTTTCGCACGGCCGCCGGTTTGTCGGAATCGAGAAAAACGCCGCCTACCTTGACGCCGCGGTCTCCCGTCTCAAAAGCTGGCGATCCAAGCTCGCAAAGGCCGCGTAACTCCCGATTAAGCGCCCTTCCGGGCGGGCCCGGAGTCGGGGTCTGGCATCCCTTTGGGTTTAGGTTTAGGTAAACTTCGCGTATGATCTCCCGCCGCGCTGTTCTCGGGATGCTCGTGGCCGCCCCGCTGGCGTTGCTGTTCGGTCGGCCCAAACCGGATCCGCCCGACTCGGGCGGCTTCATCGTCCCGCCGGAATTCGAGACGGCAATCGTTCGTATGGCGTCCATGCCTGGAGTTGTTCTCTACGGCCGCCCCGTCACCATTTGTTGCAATTCCAAGCGAGGCCGACCGGACTCGAACCGGCAACCACCGGATCGACAGTCAGGACTGTCGACGCTCGCAATGCCGACCACCTCCCCCGCTCTAGGGGGGGATAGTGATCTTGCCGCCGGGGGCAGTCTGCGGATAACGTCACCTCGCTATGACCCTCTGGCGACATGTCGACCACGTCCAGGCTCAGATCGAGCGAAGCGCTGGCCTGTGCCGAAGTTGCAGCTTCACCATTGTTTGGGGCTGGCAACCGGGAGACCCGCTCCCGAGAACGGTCGATCTCACATCCTTTGATCCCTGCCCGCTGCATTCTGAGGACATCGATCTGCGGTTCTGGCTTGGCCAAACGGCTTTGTTACTTGCCCTCCGCCAAGAGCGCGCAGAACGGCGCAAGCGAGAACTAGCTCCGTGAGACTGGGCGAGGTTTCTGCGTGCCACGGCCATTCTGGCATGGTAAGATGCGACGTCTGGGGACGAATAACGTATTGCGGGGCCATTGAAGATAGGGGGCATGTCATGAAACGCAGTACGATCGCGGCGTTGGCGGTTGGCGTAGCGCTCGCCATTATGTGTCTGGCTTGCGGTACTGGCACGGTAACGACAAACACGAAGGGATCTAGCGCTGGCAGTTCGTCCACTGGGCACACAGCATCAGGTAAGACAGAAACCGCAGCCAAGCCAGCGCGGCGCGGCGACGAAATTGACGCCTATGTGATGTCGCAGAAGTTCGTCAAGCGGCATCTCAACTACCCGCATGATGCAAGCTTTCCGTGGGGTCCAACTTCTACGACCTACCTCGATGATTTGGATGCATGGCGCGTTGCAGCCACTGTCAAGGCCAAGAACGCTCTAGGAGGAACGCTCACGTACGAATGGGTCGCCATCGTCTACACAGATGATGATGTAAACTGGCAGTGTCATGCCGTCACGATCGATAGAAAGTTGGCCTACGTCAGCGAGGTATACAAGTCCAAGTGTGCGGCGATCGTGGAGGAGGCCAAGAAGAAGGCAGAGCAGGCCGCAGCCAAACTTGCAGCAGAGGAGAAAGCCAAGGCCGATGCCGAAGCGAAAGCAGAACTGGAGGCACGAGTCGAAAGCAGGCGGCGCACCTGGACGGACACCAGCGGCGAGTTCACAATCGAGGCGGCATTGCTCAGCAAGACACCTACCACAGTGACGCTGCAAAAAGAAGACGGAACGTCGATACAGGTCCCGATTGAGAAGCTGAGCGAGGTTGACAGAGACTATCTCAAGTCACTTGCAAAGTAGCCGCTCAAGCTGTTCCGCCAACGTTCTCTGCTCGCTGTCACGTGAATAGCTGCTTGACATTCGGAACCCATGAGGCGTCAAAATGATGGACCGCGAACGCGCCAGGATACTCGTGCTCCCAGTCAATCTCTTCCCGTTGATAGAAGTCCATCGGGAAGAAGAGCCGCGATTCAAGGATCCGACAATCCCCGTAGCCGACCGCGCAGCTGTCGACAAGCCGCGGGCCTGTTTTCCATTGCCTCGGCGGATCCCAGCGATTGGGCAACTCCGCAACGATCCGCTCCATCAACGGATGACCGGCCTCCGCCCCGAAAACCCCGGCGCAACAGATTGCCTTGCCATTGGTCTCGTGGGCGACGACGAACGCATTGCATCCCGCCAGAAGCTCGTCAATGGCTCGTATTGGCCGGAAGTCTACGTCGAGATATACGCCGCCCATTGCGTGAACCGCCGCATGACGGATCGCGTCAGACTTCGCCGCGGGGTTTAGGGCTGTCTCATAGCATCGAAGCAAGTCCGGATAATGTTGCGCGAGAAACGCGCGAGCGTCCCGATCATTCCACCATCGATGCTCCCATTTCGAATGCAAGGCTTCCCAGCGTTCGATCCAATGCCTGAACACGTTCGGCATAGCTCGCCCGGTTTCATCCCAATACCGATGTTGGATTCGGGGAACTCCGGCATCGGGAAGCACTCGCGCCGGATCGCACAACCGGCAAGCCTCGGCGATCCGCTCAATGGGAACCGGACCCACCTTCGGCCCCGTCCATTGGTCGAATTGCCGCCGCGCGAGCGTGTCCAGTTCTTCGAGAGTCCGCCCCCAGATCGCCGGTTGCCCGTCGATTCCCGCTCCGGGCTGCGCGTGTCCACGCAACGTGTAGCTCCGCGCCAACGATCCGGCGGATCGCGTCACGTAGACCAGCGCCGCGCCGCGGCTCGCCAGGATCGGGGCCCACTTGTCAAGATTCAGCACGAACCGTGGGTCTTTGATGATCCAGGGCTGCGCCATCCGGTCGATCGCCCGCGCCGCCGCGTCCGCGTCGAATTCGCGAGTCGTCCGCCACTGCTCATTGATCTCCCGGACTTGGACCGATTCGGCGAACCGGTCGTCTGCGTCGTTAAGCCGCCAGCCCAGCTCCGCTAGCTGCCTCGTGATAGTTCGGGTCCCCGAATGACCGACCGCGAGAACGGCTACGTTCGGAAAACCCGGCCGCGGGTTTCCTTTCGGGGTCGCCCGGCGGACCGCCGGCCGACCGTCGATCTCGATGCGATCGATCCCGTAGTGGAGCGCCTGCAGTCTGTGAAACTCGGACGTCGCCGATCGGGCCTCGTTGTATTCGGCGAGCGATCGATCCTTGTGATGACGAACGACCGCGTCGGGAGCATACCCGACTCGCCAAACTGCGCCGAGCTTGAGCGCCCAGAACCAGGGAACATGCTCCATCAGCGCTAGTCGCTCGTCCCAAGGATTCGCCCGGAGCGTTTCCCGGCGCGCCACAAACCAATTCGCCCCGCACTCCGCCAGCCGGTACTTCGTCCCATGCGCGGTTAGGAGCCACTCGCCAGCCGGCTCGCTTAGGGTCATGACCCCGCGAAATAGATCCATCATGTACGAATAGTGGCAAACCTGTTTGTTTTCCTCCAGCGAGCCGCAAGCGAGCCCGACCCGTTCATCATTGGCGACCACGTCCAGCAATTGCGGAATCGCCCGGCCGTCGATGATCTCGAAGTCTTCCTCCATCATGCAGACAAACGGGGTTCGGCAGCGCTCGACTAGCCGATTCCGGCCGGCGGACAAATTGCCTCCGGTGTCTTCCATGAGAACCGTCGCCCCGCGGCAATGGATTGCGATCGACTTGAGGAGCCGCTCCAGCGACTCGAGCCGCAGATAGTAGGTGATGCAGATCGTGACCAGCGACCAGTCGGCCGGATCATATTGGGGCGATCGTTGGGCGACCGGACCATTTGAGGAAATGAACGAAGCCGGCCGCCGGCAGATCCGGCAGAACACTCCGACCGGTTTGTATTCCCAATCGCATTGATGGGGCTCAAATGATGTCGGCGTCATCATAGGTCACGATGCGGCAGAAGAACTCCGAGTTGTCGTAGGTCGGGCAATCTCCGCAACCGACCCCGCTCACAATGTTAGAATCCCCAGACAGGAACAGAAAGCCGGAACTCAGGCCTTCCACGGCAACGATAACGTTGCTGTTCGGGGCGGACCTCAGAAAAACACTGGTTCCCCCGTAGGTCAGATCGATCGTCGCCGTAAGCGAGTAGCGGGTTGTCTCAATCCCAGACGCGATGTTCGCCGCGCCTTCTTGGCAATCCCGGCCGCCCAGCAGTGAACAGCCCGCATCATACGAATCGTCCTTTAGTTGCATCCCGGCGCCCATCGACGTCAGGAATGCATTCAGCGCCGCCAGATCCCCCAGGCATCCGGAATACTCCCCCGACAGATAGCAACGTCCGCCCGCTTCGATCCAAGACTTGATTGTCGCAAAGTCGCCGCTGTCGAAATGGATTGCGTTTTCGCAAGCCTGGTTGCAGCCCATAAACAGGACATCGCAGCCCGACAGGCTGCTAATATCGTCCTTCAGATTCAGCCGGACCTCGGCGCAGGGCATCCATTGAGAAATGCAGGCCCAAGCTGTGCGATCGTACCCGATGACCTTCGACTCGTGTCCGGCACAATCGCCGCCGCAACATTCGCAGGAGCAAGAACCTCTCTGCGGCGTAAACCATCGACCATCGCCCATTTCGCCCCCCCTAAGCTACATGGCAGGGCGCCTGGATGAAATGAAACGTGGAGCCCATCTGGACGCACCAGCCGGGATCGCCGTTTTCAAGATCGTCTTTCGCGATGTCGAGCCGATCGTAGACATCGACGTCTTGACCAGTATCCGAGCCGTCGATGTTTAGAAGATCACAGTCCGCCGACGTGGGAGAGCCGCTAAACGCCTCGTTCATTGTGAACCGCCAGAGTTTAACAGCCTGGTTGCCGAGAAGCACGCGAGCCCACTTATCGCCAGTCCCCGACTCTTTCCACAGGATTCGCGCGGAGCCGGCCGTGAAGCTCCGCAGCGTATCGGTCGCCGTACCGTTGAGGTCCGCATACTCGTGATCTGCATCCTGGACATCGACTTGAACGTTGCAGACGCCCTGAACGAGCCCGCGGCCGATTCGTCCCGAGGGGATCGACTCCAGCAGAACGACGAACTTGCCGAAATAGTCTGCGAACGTCGGCGATTCGCCCTGAAACTCCAAGGAATTTTTGAACGCTGTCAGATTGTCCGTCGGCGACCAGATAGGAGCGCCGAGTCCGAGAATCTCAAAGCGGCTCCGGTTAGCGCCGGAATCGTTGCGGATCCAGACAACGCCCGGCGCGAGGTCTCCATACTGAGAGGCGGCTTGCCCGCCGCCCCTGGAAGCTAGACTATCGATGAACGAGTTCCAGAGACTTGCCTGCGGGCGAAATCTCTGGCCCGGGCGCACTTTGGCCACGATCGCCTACCCCCGTGTATCGCACAACAGCTCGATCGATCCCAGCGCGCCGATGACGGCAGTTCCCGTAGCCGCATCATTGACCGCGATCGCGATCCGGACCTCCAGCTTGTCCCCGGCAACTAGATCGGTCGGCGTGATCGTGAAATCCTTGTCCGCGAAGTTGGTGTTATTGATGTCCTGAGCCCCGGTCGTGCACAGATCGGCGGAGATCCCGCCCTCGCGGTCCGATTCATAGGCTACGACGTCGATCGTGCAACTGTTATCCGCGACGGTCGTCACCATTCCGGCATGGAGGCGGATCGTTACCGTCTCGCCGTCCTCGTAGTTGGGCGGAAGCGGAACCTCCAATCCGCAATAGAACGTCAGAGCGCCGGCCGTTTTGACATCATAAGTGCGGACCAAAAGGCTGTCCGTTCCCCAGGTTCCGCAATAGAGTCCGAGATCATCATTCGCGCTCGGATTTGGCAAAAGCGTTTGAAACGCATTCCAGACGCGGCATTGCGTGAGCGGGATGTTGATTCGCGCGTTGGATCGTTGCGCGATCTTGCTCGTCGCAATGCCCGCATCGCTTTTGACTTGATCGTTGCCGACAGCCGCGGAGGGGATCGTCATGGTGTCGGCGGACAGATGCCCCTTGACGTGTAGATTGTCGTTAAGCGTTCCCACGGCTATTCTCCGATTCCTAGTTCTGTAAAATCCGCAGTTTCGATTACCGTTTCAACGTAGGCCCCAATGGGGTTAGGGACTGTGAAGCTTGCCTCGTCATCTTCGGTTTTGGCATAGGCGAACCAGAGATACTGGCAGCCCAACTTCGATGAAATCGTAATGCCGCCGGTTTCCAAGTCCGTGATGTTTCGAGAAGCCTTGAAATGGAAAGTAACCGAGGCGTCGCCCTGCGTCTTTTCTTCTCCCGTTGCTCCCAAGAAGGTTAGCTCGCCGGCGTCGAAGCCTTTCCACGGCTCCGCGTTAGACTTGCCGGTCATACCCGCTACCGTTTTGGCGTAATCCATCGTCAAATCGCCAAACGGCATCCGATAGGTCCAGCTGAACTTGAGCCCGGGGGCGGGAATGTCGACTCCAGCTATGCTATCGTTCGGTCCTACCCCGATCGCCCCTTGGTAATCTGGAGCGGTTTGCCCTGCAGGCGAGTATTTCGTGGTGTCGAGGCTCTGCGTCACATGCGCCGTTTCGCCCGTCGTATCGAAAGAAAAGCGAATATCTCCGGTGTCTGGAGTCTCAGGTTTGTCCTTCGAGGAATAGTTGCCTCTGCCGGCCCAGACATCCCCTCCAAGCGGATCGAGTTCCCAGGTCAGCAATGGCAGACCTCGAAACGACGCTGGCATTTCCACCAACAGGGCCGCCTCGATTTCGGAATCATCGATCGAGCCGAAACCTACATATTCCAAGGTGGCGCTGGCGTCGGCACTCTTGAATCCTGCGCGGCGACGGCGACTTTCAGGGGTTTCGATCCAGATGAAGCTCATTCAAACACCAAGCCGCCTTCCGCTTCATCGACGGTTCGATTCAGTTTCTTCATTTCGCCGCTGATCTCTTGCAGCAGTTGGACTTGTTGAGAACCGCCGCGGCCAATCAGCCTTGCCGCGTAGGCGCTAAACGTTCCCCTGGAGCTGACCTGATCAACTGATTCCGCCGCGGATGGCACCGGCGGTTGCTCTCGCTCTTTGGATTTGCGCCGCTTGAGCTCCGCCTCGATCGCCTCGGTTCGCGCTTGGGTGATTGACTTGGCGAGCTGTTCGCGGAGCTTCGCCAGCTCGCGCTCATCAGCTTCAAATCCAGTGTCAGTCCGACGAGCTCGAGCCGCCGCTCGCTTCTGGCGATCTTTGTCCAATCGCCGGTTGCCTCGGGCGGTCTCCTGCTCCAAAGCCTGAATGGCCTCGCTCGGGTCGAACTCCTGAAGGAGTCCGAGCTTGGCGCTGATCTTGGAAATGATCCCCCACAGCTGGAGCATCTTCTTGGCCAGCCACCCGCTAACTGAGTTCCAGATTTGCCGCAGCTTCGTGATGGCCGCATCAAAAACGTTTAGGAAGCCCTCTGTAAACGGCCGCCAGACGGACATGACCATCTGTTTGCCCTTGACGAAGGCCGTTTTGAGACCCAGCCAGAGAATTTTGGCGGCGAGCTGAATGTCGCCCGCGGAGAGGGCATCCTTGATGCCTTTGACGATCGGCATCACGAAGCCGAGAAGTCTTTGGAACTGCTGGCCAAGCCAGTCAAGCGCCGCCCCGCCGGCGTCTGTGTGGAAAAGCAGCGCGTAACCGAGACCCGCTACGGCGGCGACTAGGATGCCGGTCTGCGAAAACAAAGCCCCGAGGACGGTCCCTGCCACAGAAGCCAGCGTCGCCAACCCGCCGAGTCCGGCGCCAACGACGGCCAGCACGCCCGAGAGCCCGAGAATCGCCGCGCCGACTGCGGCGACGATTGCGCCCACTTTCGCGACTACAATGATCAACTGCTGATTGTTGCGAACCCATTCGATGAGCGGCGTGATGTTTTCCCGGATGCGTTTGGCCAAGTCGGTAAGCATCGGAGCCAGGGCGGCGCCAACGCGGAAATAGACGGCTTTAATGCTGGTCTGGAGGCGAGTAAAGGCGTCAGTCAGCACAGCAGCGGCGTCGGCGTCGTCCTTGCTGATGACGATCCCGAGCGCCTCCGCTTCCGCCATCAAAGCCTGGATGCGGCCCGCTCCATCTTTGAGCATCGGCAACAGTTTGGTTCCAGCTCGCCCGAAGATCACAGTCGCGAGGGCGGCCTTTTGCGTGTTGTTTTCCATGCGCGAGAGAGCCGCGGCGCTCTCCATGAAAAGCATTTCCGTCGATTTCAGTTGACCGTCGGACCGTTTGACGCTCACGCCCAGTTGTCCGAAAGCCTCGGTGGCCGTGCTCAATCCGCGTGAAGCGTCGAAGGCAGTCCGCTGCATCCGTCGAAAGCCCACTTCCATGGCAGCGATGTCCGTTCCGCCGATCTGGGCGGCGTGGCCCAAAGCCGAGAGAAACTCGACGGACGCGCCGACGCGGCTGCTCATCTTGTCCAGGGCGTCGCCTGCGGATGCGAAATACTTGACCGCCCCGGCCAGGGGCCCAACGATGGCGGCCCCAACCCCCGCGATCTTGGTCCCGATGCCGCGGACCGTGCCCGAGTAGGCCACCATTTGCTGGCTGGCTCGCCGCAGCCCTCCGGCGACCCTGTTGCGCAAGTACAGCTCGATGAAGGCTCGGCCCGCCCGAATGTCGCTTCCACCAGCCATCTAGCGTTGCTTTTCGAACAAGGGTTTGAGGGATCGCAATTGCGCCCCGGTCATGCCGCCGCGGCGGCGTCTTGCGTTTCTGGCGAACTGCGGCGGCAGGAAATCGGTGACGCGATACCGGCGGCTTTTCTTGGGATCGCGGTTGATATTCGCCAAGAGCGTCATCAGATGCGCCGTATGGGTCCACGCGCCCTCTTGGTTGCCGGAATACATCCAGAGCAGCTCGCGGAAAGTCAGGGGGCCTGGATCTATTCCGATGACTCCGGCGATTTCGTAGATTCGTCTCCAGATAAACGCGCTAGTTCCTCGATCAGTTTCGCATCCGCCGTTTCGATCTGATGGGCCACGACCCGCTGCAGATCGCTCTCCGTCATCCGGCGGCCCGCGACGTCCTGAATCTTCGTCTCCGCGTCCAGCACCGCTCGCGCTATCCTCGCCTGGGCGGTCAGGCCCAGGCTCTGGAAAAAATCCGCCAACTCCTCCAAAAAGGCCGTCTGGGCGGCGTCATAGCAGGGCGTCAACATGGCGGCGAATTCAACGTCGCCGACGCCCCGTTCATCGGCCTGCGGCTTGCAAATGAGGTAGATCGCGTCGACCGTCTCGATGATCTGGCTGGCCAACCCTTGCAGCCGCGCATCATCGAACAGATCGACGCCCTGATTGCGGAGCTGCTTGGCGATTGCCAGATTGAGCTCCAGCTTCCAGTCGCGGCCGTCGCCGTCCTTAAACGTCCTCATCGCTAAGGGCCTCCGTGCTCTCGGTCTCTCCGTCGATGGCCTCGAGAACCGTTAGGAGGTCCTCGCGGCGGATGCTGATGAATTCGCTTAGCCCCGCCGCTTCGACCGCGGCTTTGAGCCGCTCGAGTTTCTCATTCATTTGTGGCCCGTTATCCGTTTTGGAAAGAGGCTAATACCCGTTAGGGCACGGTGTACCAGTCGGGCGGGACGAGGGAGCCAGAGGTCTCCTGGTACGTCGCTTTGGCCACGAATTCCACCTCTTCGGTGTCTTCCAATTCCTGACTCAGCGACATATCGAACAGTTGGAAGTAGCCACGGATGCCTTGGGCGTTGGATTCGTCGCTGGCGCCATCGAGCATCCACAGATCAACCACCGTGTTGGCGATCGCGGCGGCTCGCAGATAGTCAAAGACGGTATCCGTCCCGGCCTTCTTGTCGTAGGTGAACGTGATCTCCAGCTCGCGAAGCGTCGCCCGTTTGAACTTCCAAACGCTGAACCTGGAAGCGATTTCCGCTTCGCCTTCGGGCATGTTCATATTGACATTGATGGCCCGGGTGATCTCGACAAGAACGGGCGTTGTTCGGTCGCCCGTGTTGTAGTAGAGATTGCACTCTTGCCCAACAAATGGCCGTTCCGCAACGTCTGCCATGACTTATTCCTCCCTCCGTGGAGTGTTCTGTTTCAGGGACCGATGATTGAACCCTTCCAATGGCGGCCCAGCCGCGGCGCTGATGTCTCGAGGGCTGGTCCCATAAACGAGCGCTGCGGAAACCTCTGGCCTTTGTACTGGCCGCCGTGTTCATGCGCCGCACCCGCTGTCCCCACCACCGACGCCCGCGGGCCAATGATCGCCCTTTCTCGCCGTTTATCGACGTCGAACACAATCGCCTTGCGCAACAGGCCCGCCCTGGTCCGCGGCGGCTGACCCGGTGGCGAGGGCTTTGTTTTCGAGCGGCGGATCAACCGCATTGCAGCGCGACGGATGGAGGCTGCTGCGTGGCCAATAGAGTTGAAGTTCCCCTTCTTGGCCGCCCGCTTCACGCGGTGTGTTTCGTCTTTCCAGGTCCAGCGTCGAAACATTAGCTCGCCGTCTTTTGCGCTTCGTAGGTCACACGAACGACACCGGTAAATTGCCGATGTTCCTGCAAGTGTTCTGGGTGAAATGGGACGGGGATTACCGCCGATTTCCAGGCAGCCGGCGGCGTGCTTGCCAGGCCCCGCCGTGATTTGGCGGCGACGTATTCGACGATTTCCTCCAACAGCAGCACAAGCGGGTCAATGGACGTATTGGGGACGCGGCCCGTATCGGCGTCGGCGTCGGCGACGCCGAACTTCTTTCTGATGGCGACGTCGACTTCGCAAAGATAGTCCAGCCCGACGCGGCTCCTCAGTTCTGGCGTTGTAGCGGCAATCACCACGTCACAATGCAGCGTGTCGAGGTCCTGCAGCACCTCGGTTGTGTCGTATCCGCGGACTGGCGTGATGTCGGTCGAGAACGCTTCGGCGTCTTGCCCCGCTTGGAGCAAGTCCTTCAGCTTCTCGGCAACGCTGACAACCACAGCAGCCATTGACTATTCGGTCCCGACGAACTTCGTGTGAACGACCCAGCTTCCGCCGTTGACATCGACCCACTCGTAAACATCGCGGGCGCCAGCCCGCCGCATGACTTCAAACACGTGCACCGTTCCGCCGATTGTCTCCTTGATCCGGTCGCCCTGACGCGGCGTTACGGTTTCCGAATCGATGACCAGCTCGGAAGCGGCGATCAGGTAACTACGCGGACGGTTCGCAACGGCCGTGTTTTCGACCTCTGACCCATCGTGTCCCATCGTGACGACTTCGGCAGTCGGCTCGCAGTAGTTCACGGCTCCCCGCCAATACTCGACGTCTACGCCGAACACCTCGGCGAACAGGTCATCGGCGGCGGCGAAATCATCATCGAACTCGGACATTGCAAACCCAACCGCCGCAGCGCCGACCCAATCGGCGCTGCGGCGGACATTTCATCGGAAATCGCCGTCTAGGCTTCGACGTCGGTCGTCAGCCGCACCTCCATCTTGTGGAGCGTTGCCTTACCGGCGGTGTCGTTGGCCGTTTTCTCCAGGTGGAACAGAGCCTTGAGCGGCCCTGTGCCGTCCTCGAGCGTGAACGTCGTCGAGCCCAGCACCAACGCGCCGTTGACGTAAATTTGGATGTCCGTCTCGTCGCGGCCGTCGATGGCAACGTGAATCGGAGTACCGGCGACGATATCCACGGTGGTATCCGTCGCCGCAACCTCGGTCGTGCCATCGTCGGATTCGGCGTCAATGTTGAGATCCGCACCGAGATCCAAATGGATGAAACAGGACTCGGTGATGCTGTCCGCCGACGTCGCATGCGTATCGTTGGCAACCCCTAGACTCAAATCGCCGACGTCCGCATCGCACGTCGTAACGAGCTCAAGAACGCCCTCGAAAATCCAGTTCGAGTCGATGGCGAACGACTTCCGCGACAGCAGATCAAATTTCTGCGCCTCGGCGTCCGCCGAGAAGGCGCAGTCGTAAGAGCCGCCTCGCATGCCGTGATCCGTAAGTCCGGCCGTTCGGACATGGGCCGAGTCAAAGCCATCCTTTTGCAGCGTGATATACGCCGAATCCTTGGGCGCATTGATCTCGACGACCATCGTCGTATCGGCGGAGGCGGCGTCCCCGACGGCCCGACCGAGGTAGAAATCCTTGCTCGTGCCATAGAGGGGGATCGTCGCCGAATTGGCGCTGTGATCCCACATCACTTCACCGCCGTCGAGGATCACGATGCTCGCCGTTTTGGCGACCGTGAACTGTCCGGAGGTGGCCAGGGCGGCGCTATCGCCCGCCGAGCGAGCGGCCAGTCCGAGAACGACCGCGGCGCGGCCGTCCGCCAACTGAAGCACTTGACCGGCCGAGTAACCCCCGGTCGGCGTGGTCACCGCGACGTGCGCGGCCGAGTTGCTGATTGTTGCTTCTGCCATTTTCTGAAACTCCGCTTGGGAAACTGAGGGTTACGGGTGACGCGTCACTCCGCCGATGAGGGTGTCTGCTAGGCGGCGCCGGTGGACTTGTACCAGGTCCGCCAATCCACGAAGACGGCACCGATGTCCAGGTTGATATCCCAGCCCAGGCCCCACTGACCCTTATCCAGCGTGAAGCTCCGCAGCTGGGGCTGGCGGTTTGTGCCGCGGCGGTAGGCGACCCGCAAGCCGCGATTGGGACCGCTGGTCAGGAACCAGTTTGTGTCGACGCCGGTTCGCGCCGCGCCGTTGCGAGGATCGAGGACGCCGATAGCGCCGACGCGATCATCGATGACAACCGCCAGACCTTCCTGCGCAATCAGGTTGAGCGCCGCGTACCAGGGGTCGCTCGAGTCGGCGAACAGCTTCGCGAGCGCCGCGGCCGACGTAAGGGCTCGGGCGTCCCATTCCAGAGCCGCCGGGACGATCAAGAACCGCGGTCGGATCTGCAGCTGCTGGCCCGGGTTGGCGCTGGTGCGGTTGAGCCGCTGCTTGACCATGGCCGTGATGCCGGCCTTGAGCGCCGTATTGGAAAGCGCCGCCGTCCCCAGATTGGCGTGTCCGCCTGATGTCGTGACGGCCGTCGAGTTGAAGACGGCGCCGCTGTCGGCGACCATCGTCGGGTTTTCCAGGATCAGCGAGTAGATCAGGTCCGGCCGCAGATTCCTGGCGGATTGGCCCATCTCGGCCGGCATCCGCATGATGGCGCCCAGCCGATCGTCGATGATGTCCTGCTCGTCGACCGTGAACTTCTTGGCGTAGCGAGCGATCTTGTACGTCTCGTGCGTATCGCTCACCGTGGCGTCTTTGGCCGTCCCGCCCCGGGGCAGGGTCTCGAGCCGGGCGCTGGCCTGCAGGCTGATGTCTTCCTGCTGCAGGAAGTTGGCAACATCCTCCTCATCGCACCAGCCGGCTGTTGTGTCTCCGATCTGCGTCCAGCCCTCAAGCAGCTTGGCGTAGACGTTGGTAGTGAAGACGTAGGACAACGTGCCGCCGCTTACCGTGGCGGCTCGGATGGCCTCGTCCGGATCCCAATAGAGCCGCCCCGTATCCTGCCGGGCGCACTCCCGAACCAAGTCCAGCGCCGACATCCGTCGGAATGGGTGGCCCCGGTCACAGTCCTCGGCCGTCAGCTCATCGCTCGCCAACGGCATCCGCAGGCCGTCGTGCATCCGCGAATGAGCCTGAACCGGGTCGATGCCCTGGCCGATCAACAAGCCAGCCGCCAGCGATCGGACCGAAGCGCCGGCGATGGAGCGATCCTGCGCCGTGTGATGGTAGGGCGTCTGCTGATCGGTTTCAGCTTGTCGCGATTGGCGGACGGCGCCCAAGAAGGCCACCGAGGCGCGATTGATGTCCCATCCCTCGTCAATGGCCTGTTGCCGCAGGGCGGCCGGCACGTCCTCGCCCGCCAATTGCGTGAGCTCTCGCACGCGCTCCCGTTCTTGCTCGACGGCTTCCTGGGCGATTTGTCGTGCGTCCGGATCTTGGTTTTCCGACCGCTGCGGCTCGGGCGAGCTCCGCCCCTCGCCGGCCGGCGGCGGAGAGTTCTGCGGAGGGGAGTTGCGCTTGGGAAGCTCGTAACCGTCGATCGTCGAAGCCAAGCGATCGGCTTCGGCCCGCTGATCTCCGTCGAGCTGTGCGTGAAATGTCCGCAGCGCTTGATCATCGGCGTTCGCCGCGAGCCCGATACTCAGAAGATATTGTCGTAGTTCGTCCATGAACTTGCTCCTATGGGAAGACGAACGCGTTTTTGCCGCAGCGTCGGCGCCGATCGGCACAACTGATGTTTCCTTGGGCGACCAGCGGGCCACAATCCGCATGTTGCGCTTCCGCGCCTTGAACTCGCGCCCGGCCACGGTCGCCTTTTGACCCGCCGCGATAATGTGTGATTTGTCCTGATCGACGCGGTAGCCGACGCTCACGTCTGTAAGATGGCCTTGGGAGACCTTGTTCCAGGCCCGCTCCGCCGCCTCGTCCCCCTTGGCGAAGAACAGACGGCCGACCAGCTGCTCCCCGCCTCCTTTGGCCTCTTCGATGCGGATCTCGCGGACGCTCCCGAGGACTTGATCGAGATTCCAGCGGTTGTGCGAAGCCAAGAGCGGCAATTGCTCTGGGATATCCGCCCCGCGAGCGAGCAAGACCTCCTCGATGATTTCGCCGCTTCGCCAGTCGTAGACCTCCACGGGGTTTTCCGTGGCGATCACGGCCTCGACGGAGCGCTCCTCTTCATTGGCCGAAGCGATGCGAAGCAACAGGCTCCGCGTCGTGAGCTGTTGCGGATCGTTGCGAAGCATGAGCGGACTATTCACTGACGGCTTCCTCCACAGCTTCGGCGATTTGCTCTTCATCGACGGCTGGCGTCGCGGCTTCGGCCGACCGTCCGCCGGTCATCCAGGGCGGCGGGGCGATGCCGGCGTCGATCAACATGGCCCGCTCTCGGGCAATCGTCTGGATGTGCGTTTCCAAATCGCGGCCCCGGGCCGCAACGGCGCCGGTCAGAGTCTCGGTGATGCTTTCCAGCCCTTGCGCCTCAGCGTTGGATTCCTTCGTGGGATCCACGTGGGGCATCACGGGCCAGGTCCAGACGTAATTGACGCGAGCGGGCCGCGTGCGCAATTCAGGGACGGAAAACCGGGATTCCCGGGCCAGTTCGTCGACCAGTCTGTTCAGCGTTCCATAGCTCCGCTCGCTGCCGGAAATCCACGTTTGCACTCCGGCCACCGTTCGACGATAGACCTGCGTGTCGAGGCGAGCGGATGAATAGTTGTGCTTGGAGGCGTCCAGGCGCACCATCAAGAGCGGCATCCCCACAGGCCGGCCAAGTTCGCGCATCCGCTCTGCCCGATAGTCCGGGTACTGGACGGGCGGCTGAGTCGCCTGATAGGTGAACGGCTGCCAGCCCGGGGGAACCATCCGCACCATGCGGCGCTGGACTTCGACCGATTCTGGGTTGCTCCAAAGAACGGCGTCGGGATGAGTCGTGTAGAGCAGCGTGCTCTGATCGGCCATCTGCCGGGCGGCGTCCTGAACCTGGTTGTCGTAATCGCGGAGATCCGCCGACGGCTGAAGCGAGGGATTGAGCCAGGGAATCCCCCGGGCTTGCTCTTCCTCGTCAATGAGAAATTCGTGGATCACCAGGTCCGGCGGGTAGGGCTGCGAAACCAAGGAGGCCGTCAGATTGGCGGAGCCGAGCGTCGAATCGGCGATGTAGTAGGTGGCCGGACGTCCCTGGCGATCAAACCGAATGCCCATGACGACCCGCTGATCGCCGCCCAGTTCCGCCGGCGTGGCCAATCGGCGGGGATGAACGGGCAAGAGCCGCATCGCGACCGCTCCATCGGCCGTATCGTCCGTCACGATGAGAGCGAGATACTCTCCGCATTTCCAGAGGTTCCGGACCCACAGCTTTAGGATTGCCGCGCCGCTGATGTTCGGCCGGGTGGTGGGAGCGGCGAACCACTCACGCCAGAGCGCCTCGAGGGCATCGTTGTATTGGTCATCGTCGCTCTGGACTTGGAGCGTGGGGCCATCGGGGCCCACGACATCCTCGGCGAAGGTGTGAATGACGCCTTGAACGATGCCGTTTTGGCGAGCCTCATACGTGGCCCGGCTGCGAATCGTGACCAGCTGGGAGTCGAGCCAGCTGTTCACGGCTGCGTCATTTGCATCCCTCCAATGAGCCTGATTGAGTCGCGTGGTCTCGGCCGATTCGAACTTCCGCTCCCTGATCTCCCCGCCGCCCATCCAGGCTGGGTGCGAGCGATACCGACCCCCGCCCGATTGGCCGATCGGGGTCGGCGAAACGCCAGCCATGCAGATGTAGGTTTCGCTCATGAGTAAGCGTCGACGTCATCGGGACGGGCATACGTGATCGGGATCTGCTGAAACGGTCCATGCGTAGCGTGGGCGGACGCTGCCTGCAGATGGCGGACGTGGGCGATGAACGAATCGATCGCCACGGCGTTCGCCCAAGCGAGGCTCTGGGAGCCTCCGCCGGCCAGATTGCGGGACACGTTCGGCTTCGTGGCCAAGATCATCTTGGCCTGGAGCGCCGCCGTGATGGCGGCGGCGTAGTCGCCCGAGTCCAGCGCGGTATTGGCCGTCGCATAGAGGGTGTTCAGCTCGGATACCGTCATACGCCCCGATAGTCGGGGATGGCGGAAATCTGGCCAACGGCGAAGTTACAGCCCCTGTAACAAAGGCCTCAACTTTCCTGGACCCGCTGAATGTCTTTGCGCGGCATCTTGAAGCGATACTGGCACGCCTTGCAGCTGTAATACCGCACGGTCGCACGGGTTGAGGTCACGCGCACGCTATCGCTTCCGCAGTCGGGGCAAGCGATCGGGCGGAGTTTGGGGGCGCCGTTGCCGCTTCGCGGGGTTTCGATGACCGGGGCTTGATAGTCGACCGGCGGGGGAATGGGCGTCTCAACAACCGGCGGCGATTGGATGGCTGGCGGCGGAATCTCCGCCGGCGGAAGATCGGCGGGAAGTTCGGAGAAGTGAAAGACGAGCCCGCAGAAGCCACAGCGAGCCCGCCCGCGATCAAACCACGATGTTCGCCCGTAGTGCTTCTGGGCCTCGCTCATGGCGTCGCTGGCCGCCGTGGGCGACGGAGGGCGCTCGAGGATCTCGCTATCTTGGCAGCCGCAGCGGGGACACTCCGGCCCATCGCACCGTTCAAGCATGGCGGTCCCCCCGATCGGTGAGGCTCCGCCACAACTCGACGTCGCAGCTGTAGAGCGAATGCACGAGGTCCCGAGTCGGTTTGTCGTAGTATGCTTGGACGGATCGATGACGGGCGGAAGCGTTGACGTGCGGAAGGCGCCGCGGCTCGATCTCCAGCTCTCTGGCGATCCGCACAAGCTCCGCCTGTAGCCGATCGTGACGGAGCAATTCGACGCTAGATCGGCCGTCGAGCCAAGCGCGTTGTTCCGAGGCGATGTGCAAACCATGGGGGCTCCGCCATCCATTGATGTGCACGCCCCGAGGCTCGTCTGTGATCGAGGGCGGGCAGCCCAGCCGGACCCAATCGCGGAAGTCCGCCGGCGAGAGCCGGCGGCCGTAGGTTGCGCAGAGATAGGCGCAGATCGAAACGGCCCTGTCGAATGGATCGCGGAGAATCGAAAACAACCGAACTTCCGGCGAAAACGCATGCGCTGGCGTGTGAGGGGCGCCGGGCTCGGTCCCTTGCCGGCCGAGGGCGGTCGTCAGTGAGGATCCGCCAGTTCGTGGAATGTGAACGAATCGCCAGCGCATCAGGACGGGCTCCGACAGAGGTTTTCGAGGAAGTCGCCCAAGCGATGACGAAGGTCGTTTAGTTCCTTGACAAGCCGCTGATTTTCCACGTGCAGTTGATGCATGGTGACTCGCTCGCCCTTGTTCCGTCAGTCGTCGCACAAGATCGGAATCGAACAAGTTCGGTGACACTTCGAACACGTATCGACGCGGCGGTAATGCATCAGGATTGCCTTCCAAACCAGCTTTGCCCCTGTTGCGGCGGAGCAGGGGCCCGACCGCCAAGGAGCGAAATCCCCATCATGTTGGCGGCCACATCGGTCATGTAGCTTGCGTCCAGCCAATGGTTGTTATCGCTCTTGGCCTTCCAGAACCGTTTCAGGGCGCCCTTCACGACTTCCTCGACCTCGATTTCGGACACGATGTGTCGGGCGTAACTGTGGTGGGCTTTCTCGTCCTGGCTCAGCCGATCGGGCTTATCGCTCCTAGCGCCCCACATGAGCAGAGAGCCCGGTTTGTCGGTGGGCGTCATCCACCGATCGTGCTCCCAGGCTTTCCACCGATCGGCGTCCATGCAGCAGAGCCAGATGCCTTTGGGCCGGCGGGACAGGAACCAGCCATCACCAGCCTTCTTGTCGACGGTCGTGCGCACCGGTGCGTTGAAGTTTGTTCGGACAGCGCCGTTCGATTTGCCGAAGCCCATCGCCGGCCAAATCGGAAACCCAGCTTGTTTGAGCTCCCGACAGGCGTGATAAACCGCCTCGGTCCGCCAGCCGGCGTCAACAAGCGTTTGATCGATCGAGACCGTTGCGCCATCCAAGGTGGCGTAAGGCGATTGTCGCAAGGCCTCCATCCGGGCCTGGATCGCCCGAGCGATGGCCACATCGACGCCCTCGTCAGATCCCACAACCGTCCCGTGCACCTCTTCAACGCCGTAGTCGATCGTGTAACCCGTGGCGTCCGGCCGCCAAGCTCTGACCACCCAGTGAAGAGCTACCTTGCGGCAATCGATCGCGTGGGTGAGAACCGTACAGCCTGGGGGGATCAGCTTGCGAGGGTATCCACTGCATTGCGTTTGGACGCGATGGGCCGTGATCCCCGACTCTATTGGCCCGGTTTCCTCGGGCGGATCGTTCTGATATTCGCAATCGAAATGCTCCCTACCACGGTCTGCGATCACATTGTAGGCGTGCTGAATCGCGGATATTTCCAATTGAGATCCATCGGGCAGCCTGTCGGCTACATACCGCGTTGGATTGGTCACCACGGCGCCGCGATCCATCGCCTCGCGGTGTTCAAGGTAGAATGCGTGTGCGCCGCGGGCGTGCTCGTCATCAGCTTGCTGATTGGCCTCGCGCTGGGCCATGTAGTCATCCCATAGATCCCCACGGTCGGGCCATTTTTCAATCATACGGAAGCGGCGGCCTTTCCAGCTTGAGCGCTGCTTGCGGTCGGTGTACTTCGCCGACAAGCAGCTTCGCCTCATCAATGTCGTAAGCATCACTCGCGCTAGACGTTTGTCAGGACCGCCTAGCCCGGCAAGATCCTGTTCGATCGTTAGCTCGCGGGTGCGCGTTTGTGTCTCGCTCATGACGCTCTCGCGCGTTTCTGGATCGTCTACAATTACAAGGTCGGGCCTCAGCGATCCCACTCTGATACCACGAATCGCCGCATCAAGCCCGCGCGTCATGATTATTGCTCCAGAGGCCTCCGATCTCGCTACGGTGGGCAGCACAATGTGGTCAGTTGCCCATTTGAGGTGGGTTCGACATCCGTTGACTGTCTGCATGCCAGCGCGCTGCGGCGCCCCTTGAAGTGATTGGATTGGGTAGCAAACGCGAGGGAAGTCAGCGCCCAACAACTCGTTTCGTTCGAATGCCGCCTTAATGTTCGCCAGGATCCGCCTCGCATCTTCACCCGTAGCGGCTGCAATGATCGGAAAGCGAACTAGGCCGAGTAAGACGCAGTAGATGACAACGCCCTCCGTGATAGCCGTTTTTCCCTCGCCTCGAGGAGCTGCGATAGCTTGGTCTCCGCCATACTTTGCAGCGTTGAGAATCGCCTCGGCCATTTGGCGGCGCTGTGCGGTCCAGTCGCCAGAGAACCTGCTGGGGAAGTACGTCCTCAGAAAACGAAACAGATCGCGCTTGCAGCTGGCTCGCCGCTTGTAGTTCGCAACGCAAGGAATCTGAAGATCGCGGGCGCCTTGGCGAACGGAGCGTTTCCGCTCAGCATCCCGCTTGCGCTCATTGTTCTCACGCTCTCCACTGTCGGTAATCCTATCAACACGTCTCAGCAGCTTTCGAAGCGCATCGGCTTTCTTTCGAATTTCCTCAACGTTGGTCATTTGCGGGCGAACGTGCGCTGCTCTTGTAAACGCGTGGAGTTGGGAATTCTCTAACTTCCTTCCCGTCGAGAAGCGTTCCCATTTCCGTCCTGTAAGACGCGGACTGCTTGTGAAAAAAGGCAACGCCGCGTGCGCTGCATCGATCACGCATGTCGCGTGCCCACTGCTTATCTTCGGGTCTGTGTCTGGGTCCAGACTCGCCGCCGTAGATCACCCAATCAATCCCATTCAGATCCAGTTTATCCAGCGGCCCAAGCGCTGGCTCATAGCTCACAAAGCGCACAACCGCTGGAATGGTGCATAGAAAATCGGCGCGATGAACCCATTCGTTGTTTTCGATCGATGTTCCCAGCCACACGTTGGCCCAACCGGAGCCCCAATCGTTCGGCAATCCTTTCAATATCCGTTCGGGCCGCTTCGTGAGAATTTGAAAAGTTAGCCAGGAACAACGCCGGATCGTCTCAAATACACGTGGTCGCGTTCGATTGGCGATTGGGTGATCCTCGAACACATCGCACAAGGACGCGCAGAACACTTTGCGCGGCATACCGTTCGCCTGCGCGTCGCGGTTCCATCGTTCTGGCTTGCGCCAGTTGGCTACGCTCGTAACCTGGCGCGGTCGTCGGCCCCACAGTCGCAAGCCCATACGATCCCTGGTGAGACGCTCGGCGTAGCAGTTGGCGCACCCAGGCGAGACCTTTTTGCATCCCATCCAGGGATTCCAGGTGTGATCGGTCCAGGCAATAATGGTTGTGCGGGACATGCTCTGATCTCCTTGACAGATCGAGTGTGTTCTGGGCCGGCGGCCACAACCGCCGGCCGTTTCTGTCCCTATTGTATTATGTAACCTCTTCTCTCGCAACGAGTTGCGGCTTTATTCCGTAGGCAGCCGCTCGCTCTATTGCCACGGCTGCCCACTTTGCTTCTTTTTCGATTCCAGTCCAGTGTCGGCCCGTTTGTTCGCACGCAATAAGGCCGGCGCCGCTTCCCGCAAACGGGTCCACGATCCGCTTTTGTGGAAATCCATCCATCATCCTGCAAAACAGTTCGGAGCTCTTTCCGTGGCCATGTTGCGTGGCATATTCCTGTTCAGTGCGGATTACGCTTCCATAATCCGTCGTCGGCTTGCGCCATCCCGTTTTTGCCTCGCCATCGGCGAGGGTTAGAATGTGCGCGTGATACATGATTGGCAAAGACGTCGTTGGGAGTTTTCGCGGCTGCCTGTGTAGCCAAATGCGATCACACCGAACGTCAAACGCGGAACCAAGCTGAAAGGCCAATTTGTCCGCGGCCAAAACGCACGCGAGTGGCCCACACCATTGAAGCAGAGCACTGCAAGTTGTGGCGTCAATTTCGTAGGGCGGATCGGTTACCGTTAGTTCCCACGCACGTTCGCCCTTCAGTCCGTGGATAAGGCTAATGTCGGTAGAATCTCCGCAAACCAACAGATGCTCCCCGAGTTGCCAGCGTTGACCGCAGCGCACGTTCCATTTCTTAGCTAGAGCGTTGGCCTTTTTGCTATCGGTGGGAACGCCCTTTTGTGCTTTCGTGGTGTTCTCGGCGGGCGTCGAAGGTGTGAGAGAGTCGAGCAGTTGCGCCAATTCGTCTGTGCCTGCGTCGATATTCGTTAGCAGATCGTTCAACTTTGCCGCATCCGTCTCCGCCATGGCGGCCAGCGGATCGTGAAGAGCCAGTAATTTCGCCGCTTCGCTTTCCGATAAATCGGTTACTAGCACAGGTATCTTTGCAGTGCCGCTTTGATCAGCCCGCAAGTGGCCATCGATTAGCTCGAATGATCCATCCGCGCATTCCCTAACCAAAAGGGCATCGGCAAACCCAATCTCTGCCAGAACTGCGCGCAGCGCGCTGCGCTGTTCTTTAGGATGACGCCGCCAATTGCGCGGGTTGGGGCGCAGTTCAGAGGCAGCTACGCGTTGAAGCGACTTGATTCTATCGCGAATCTTCATTGAATGGAGCAGCTCAGCATGAACAGCTGGACGGACGGACTGTGTCTCGAAAACACAACCTCACGGTG
>Ga0180437_10003814_pt1 | contig 22059 bp, 21 predicted proteins | sample SS_ome_4_FD_132410 | JGI IMG/M metagenome (GOLD analysis project Ga0180437, IMG submission 132410) | Hypersaline lake sediment archaeal communities from the Salton Sea, California, USA - SS_3_D_1 metaG | ecosystem: Environmental > Aquatic > Non-marine Saline and Alkaline > Hypersaline >...
AGCCGCAATAATCTTGCCGCCAATTGCGGCCTGAAGTTTTATCACAAATTGTTTGCGCGGCAGACTCTCTTTTAAGAGTTTGACTACTCGTCTCCCCTCTTTATATGCTTCACTTTCTGGCAAGAGCATTGCCAAAGCTTCGGCCGGCTCTTCGGCAACCAAGATGTCAAGCTTTACGATCTTGGCAGTACGGTATTCTGATAATTCATAGTTGAGCGAGGCATAACCAGAACTTACGCTCTTTAATTTGTCATAAAAATCAACAATCACTGATGAGAGGGGCATATCATAATGCAAGATGGCGCGCTCTTTATCAAGATATTCTGTGTTTTTATATTCACCACGGCGGTCACTAACCAAAGACATGATGTTGCCCACATAATCAGTTGGCGTAATAATATCCACTTTAACCCATGGCTCATCAATATGATCAATTTGCGACGGGTCAGGCATTTCTTGAGCTGATTTGATCGTCATCTCTTCACCATTTGAAAGATATAGATGATAGGCAACCGAGGGAACCGTAACTACGAGATCAAGGTCGTATTCACGCCGCAGTCTTTCCTGAAGAATCTCAAGATGTAGCATCCCCAAAAGCCCGCAGCGAAAACCAAAGCCCAGTGCTTGCGATCTTTCTGGTTCATAGGTCAGGGATGCGTCATTTAATTTCAATTTTTCCATGGCATCGCGCAGATTTGGATAATCAGCACCATCTTTTGGAAATACGCCGGCATAAACCATTGGTTTTACCTCTTTGTAGCCGGACAGTGCCTTGGCAGAACCTTTTTCTAAAGTAATTGTGTCACCCACGCGGCAATCTTGAATTGTTTTAAATCCAGTAACCACATAGCCAATCTCGCCGCTAGATAATTTTTTACTTTTTTTCATTTCCGGAAGAAAATACCCAACTTCAAGCGCTTCACTTACTTTGCTGGTACCAACCAGTTTTATTTTTTTTCCCGGCTCAATCTCACCTGAGACCACCCGCACATAAGCAACCACGCCTTTGTAATCATCATAATTAGAATCAAAAATTAAGGCTTGCAAAGATTCTGACTCACTGCTCTTTGGTCCAGGGACTTTTTCACTAACAGCTTTCAAAACCTTACCAACGTTCTCCCCGGTTTTGGCTGACACTTCTAAAACATCTTGCGGATCACAGCCCAAAAGCTTGACCAGTTCTTCGCGGCGGCGGTCAACCTCGGCATTCGGCAGATCAATTTTGTTTAAAACCGGGATGATGGTTAAATTTTGATCCAAGGCCATGTACAGGTTACCCAGAGTCTGCGCCTGAACACCCTGGGTGGCATCTACCAAAAGAATCGCACCCTCAACCGCGGCGAGTGATCTTGAAACCTCATAATTAAAGTCGACATGACCAGGTGTATCGATTAAATTAAAAACCATGCCGTCATATTCCATGCGGACAGGTTGAAGTTTGATGGTGATACCGCGCTCGCGCTCAAGCTCCATAGTGTCGAGCAGCTGTTCTTTCATTTTTCGTTTATCAACTGTGCCAGTAAGCTCCAGCATTCTGTCAGCTAGAGTGCTCTTGCCGTGATCAATGTGCGCGATAATGCAGAAATTGCGAATATTTTCCATAGTTCTCTAATTCTACCCCAATTTGAGCTAAAAATCAAGCCATCACCAATGCTTGACAAGGACCATATATTTAGGTTAAATAACTAAAACGTTCTTTAATTATAGATTAAGCTGATTTGGGGGTATATCATGAGTAAAAAGGATAATATCAAGCAGGCTCGACGAGTGCTGCGTCAGGTTGTCAGAAAGTGCATGGACGGCAAGGTTGAACTTGATGATTCAATCAAGGAGGCAGCTCACGCACTTCTTGCGAAGTCTGAGCATGGCCATCGTCGGCTCTCTTGCCGGCTGAATGCGGATGAAGACCGCTGGCTCAGGGGCTGCTACACCAGCCGCCACATACCAAGATACCGGATCGTTGAGATGGTTGAAAAACATCTGAACGAGCTGTTGGCGGAAAATGGTCAGAACTACAGTGCCCGTCTCATAATCGAATCAAAAAAACGACAGAAGTACCTCTCTGTCATCTGCCGTCGCCAATCTTGATCTCGCAATGCGAGATCTTTTTTATTGTGCCCCGTTTGCGGGGCGCTTATATTACACCTTTCCTGCGATATCAATCCCCTCTTTGGGTTTATAATATTTTTTAAACAATCGTCTTTGCACCGATGCTTTGAAATTGAGCATTTCCGGACTGCGCAAAATCAGACATATCGCACCGTAGACAAGTAGACCAAGAATGGCGGCAAAAGCGCCCTGAGTAAAAATACCCCAAAATTTTTGCATGTTTAAAAATGGTTCAATCACAATTTTTGAAACCTGGATTACCAAACCCATGGCCAGGGCCGCAACGGAAATTTTGTAAAGTGAACGGATAATTGGATATTCATACAGATAACCGACTTTGGCGCGCAAAATTATCCAAAGCAGTACCACGTTGAATATGCTTGAAATTGAAAATGCTAAAGCCAAACCAACCACGCCAAAGTAGTTGATGAGCCAAAGCGACAAGATGACATTGAGGAGCACAGAAACAAAAGCAGAGAGAAATGGGATCGTGGTGTCCTTGATGGCAAAGAACATGCGCACCAAAAGCGGCAAAATACTTTGCGCAAAAAGACTTAAGGCGAAAAATGCCAAAGCATCGGCCGTGAGAATGGTGTCCTCCCAAGTAAACTGGCCGTAACCGAGAACCACGCGGACAATCTGCGCGCGTAATAGCAAAAAGATTACTGAAGCCGGAATAATAAAAAATAAAATGTCGCGTACGGTGTTGGAAAACGCTTTTTTATATTTAACCCATGACTTTTCAGCGGCAAATTCGGAAATTGTTGGAAAGGCGGCAATGGCAAAAGAGAAACCAATAATGCCGATTGGAAAATATTGAAGATTATTTGCCAGATTAAAAACCGCGATACTGCCGGCAGCCAGGGTGGAAGCTATCGCCGTAATGATAATGAGGTTGATGTTATTTACTGCTAAACTCATGACGCGCGGCACCATCATCTTACCGATTTTAATAATATTCTTGTCCTGCCACGGCATAGTGGCTTGATAGCGCCATCCCAAAATGTAAGCGCCAGGGATCTGAACCGCCATATGTAAAAATGCTCCTATTACCACACCAATTGCCAGGCCTTTTAAGCCCCATATATCAACAAAAAATAATGCACCGATAATGATGCCGACGTTATAGAAGATCGGCGCAAAAGAATAAAGGATAAATCTTTTATAGGTCTGCAAAATACCGCCAAAAACCGCGCTCAGTCCTAAGAAGAACGGTGAAAGGAACATGATACGCGACAACAAAATAGTAAGCTCAAGTTTTTCACTATCAAAGCCAGGCGTAATAACCGGAATAATCCATGGCGCAAAAATTGCGAGTAAAGCGCATAGAATCGCTAGCCCAACAACCAAAATATTTAAAACACCATTGGCCACACGCCAGGCATTGCGGGGATGCTTGTGGCCATTAACGAGCTCGGCAAAAATGGGAATAAAGCCGGCGGAAAGCGCCCCCGCAACAATCAGGCTATAAACCAGATCGGGCAGACGGAACGCGGCATAATAAATATCCAGTTCACTGCCCGCGCCAAATTCACCCGCCAGAATACGGTCCCGCAAAACACCCAAAAGCCGGCTTGCCAAAGAGGCGGCGGCCACAATCACCGCGGCCGAGATAATGGTCGTGGATTTACCACTTAATAATTTTTCTAGCAGTGTGGTCATTTATAATAAGAAAGACCTGCCAAAAGGAAGGACTTTTAATTATTCGTTATTTCTTTTGCTCTTCTAAAAGCTTTTTCTGACTCATGCGGCCGAGGAAAATCAAAACGATTACGGTTCCGGCCAATATGGCGCCTAAAAGTGCTTTGAGTTTCCAGTTTTCAAAATTGAAAAAACTGATTGAAACTTCAACTTCGTCCTGATCAATATTGCCGGTAAGGTCAATTACTTTGAGAGTGACGATATATTCGCCGCTTTTTTTGAATGTGTGCACCACCTTTTCCTGATTCGATGTTTCACCGTCACCAAAATCCCATTCATAACGGTTATTGCGCCGGAGCGCACCCAATGCCTGAAATTCATACTGATTCCAGGTAATGCGTTTAAAACTGAATGAAGCGCGAGGTGAAATTTGCAAGTTAGCTAATCCGGACACTTCTTCAACGGTTGCTTCCTCCTCTTCCTCAATCTCTTCTCCGGCTTCAGTAATTTCTTCACCAATCATTTCTTCTGCTTCTTCTGTTGGCTCCTCAGTCGGTTTGGGTTCACTTGGCGGAATAATTTCTTCAGTCGTGGTTTCTTCAGCCGGCGGCGGCGTTACCTGCCGGGTCGGGTCTAATGGATAATCATCACTCGAATCCTTTGAGCCGTCGCCATCGGTGTCAGGATTGGTTGGACTGGTGCCTTCGTTCTGCTCTTTTGCGTCATCCCAGCCGTCATTGTCGTCATCACTGTCACAAGCATTGCCAATACCGTCGCCATCTGAATCTTCCTGATTCGGGTTGCTTACTTCAGGACAGTTGTCGTCTTGATTGGGTATCCCATCGCGATCATCATCCAGTTCAGGAAAGAAAAGCGTGGTTAAGGCAACATCATTAGCCGGGTTTTCATCACCCGGATCCTGGCCTCTGATTTCGGCGCGAATATTAAAACTGCCTTGCGGAACAACGAAATCAACATAAACCTCATCATCCAGTCCGCCTGAGCGCACTGTTACCACTTGTGAGTCGCCAATCAGTTCGTTGCTTTTGTAGAATGTCACAAAAGCGGCCGTGTCTTCGGCGCCATGATTCCTGATTCGGGCGTAGATACGGATGTCTTCACCGGCAATTAAGCGGCTTTTAGAAAAAAAGATGCCAGACTGCTCTATTCCCAAGTCATAGGTATAGGCAGCTGACACCGGCATTCCCGTACTTAAAGTCAATATAAAACACAAGCCTAAGGTTAAAAGTATCCTCCTCATATTTATTCTTGTTTTAATATTTTTTCCTCTTTTTTAATTGCCCGCTCCGCACTTCGCCTTTCCTTGTAAAAACCCATAAACTGGAATACAAGAATGCTCATTAAGATAATACAAACGAGATTGATGAGAAGGAGCATCAGGGTGTCGGCAATTATCTGCCAGTTAAACAGTGCCAAGCCGATGCCAATGCCGGCCAAAGGCGGGATCAAGGTAACTGAAATGGCCACGCCGGGCAAAGCCTCGGTCATTCTCGGATTGCCCCAGGCATAGGCCGCGGCCAGGCCGGATACAAAAGCAATGTAAACAAAAATAATGGTTGGTTTCAACTGCATCACCAGCCCCAAACCATTGTGGTTTGATTGCGTTAAAAAGCCAATTACCGCGGCCGTAACCACGGCAATAAAAACTGCCTTAATGATTGAAATTATTGAACGCCGGATAAGTTTGACGTCAAAAATCACAATTCCCATGCCGGTACAAAGCACCGGCGAGAGGAGCGGTGCCACGAGCATGGCGCCGATCACTACCGGAATGTTGTCAATCAAAAGACCGAGCGTGGCCAGGGCAGTTGAAAGAATTACCATCATGAAGAAAGATCTGAGAGGCGAACTTTCCACAATAAGTTTTTCAACCACTTGGCGACGTTCGGTTGGCTCAACACTAAATATTTTATTGTCTGCCATAGAATTTATTCTTCGTCCTCATGGTAGCCAAAACGATATTTAAAAATATCGTTTTTTACACTACCAAAAAAGAACATATAAATATCGCAAAAAATGTATTTTATTGCTATCTTAACGCGGCCTTCTTTATCAAAACGGCGGACTGAGACCGGGATGTGCTCTGACAAAAAACCAAAATTGCCATGCTGAACGGCGCGCTGTGTATAGTCATGGTCTTCGGCAAGCTTGATATCTTCATCAAATCCTTTAATTTTTTCATGAATATGGCGCCGCGCAAAAATGCAAAAACCCGGGGCATGCGGAAAAACACGCTTCATCTTGGTGGAATAATGATTATAAACCCAGTGAAACAGCCGATCGGCCCGTTTTTCAGAAAGCGGAATAATCTTACAAGTGGCAATGTCATATGCCCGGCGGTCAAACTCGCGCATTGTATTTGAAAAAAAGCGCGGATGCGGCAAAACCACGTCAGCGTCTAAAAATAAAAGCTTTTCCCCTTTTGCAGCTTTTGCTCCCAAATTGCGTCCGGCTCCAGGTAAACCGCCTTCCACTACCCGGGCGCCGGATCGCTCAGCTATCTTACGAGTGGAGTCGGTTGATTGGTTATCAGCCACAATAATTTCATAATCATCGAAATCCTGCTCTTTGATTGACCTCAAAAGCGCGGGAAGAGTTTTCTCCTCATTATAGGTTGGAATAATAATACTCAGCATATTGTACCTGCATTGTAGCAAAAATGGGCAAATTTTTCAACTTAATTAAATTGACTTTTTGCTAAAAATATCGTAAATTTAAAAAAACCCCGCATTGCGGGGTGAGCAGTAAGAGCTAGTCGTCGTCAATGACGATAACAGCGAATTCCTCGTCCTCGTCAACCTCCTCAGGTCCAGGATTGGCCGCGCTCTCGTTGCTTGGCTCATTAAAAGAGCCCGGCTCTGGTGAAGACTGACCGATCATCCTTCCCGGCCCCAGCTTTTTCACGACGCTTGCCTCAGTTGCCGGTTGGTCAGCCGGAACGAACTGGTCGCTGTATAAATTCACTTCATCGCCCTCCAACTCTACTGTGAATCGGAAGGTCATTACTCCATACCCATCGTACCGCTTATCTTCTACCGGACCTTCGGCCCGGGCAATAGTTCCGATTCGGTTATGAAGCCCCACAATATCGGGCAATGAAAGCCGAACCTGACTTCCCTTCTGGGCAATCATATGTGGTTCATCACACTGACACGCCGTGACCTCCTCGGGATAGCGATACTGATTTATACAGTGGGGACATGTATGGGTATCGAAACGAGGTTCAGCTTTATTCTCGTTCATTGTTTCCCTCCTTTCTCTTTTAAGAACTTAACACATAAACTTATTATAAATTAGTGAATTTGTCAAGATATGACTGAAAATGGCAAAAAATCAGGCTTTGTGGTTATGGTTGGCCGCTCAAATGTGGGAAAATCCACTCTACTCAATGCACTTGTTGGCACCAAGGTGGCAATTACCACAGCCAAGCCCCAAACCACCCGCCAAACAATCCAAGGCATTGTCCATGACGAACGCGGACAAGCAATTTTTGTTGATACCCCGGGAATTTTTCATAAAGCAAAGGATATCCTGACAAAAAAACTTAATCAAAGAGTAAAGGAAGCAATGAAGGAAATTGACGCCCTTATTTACGTGGTTGACCCCACTCGACCGATCGGCCCGGAAGAACGCGAGCTCTTGGGCATGATTGACCTTGTTAAAAAACCAAAGGTGCTGGCAATAAATAAAACGGATATTAAGGACGCGCCTTACATTGAAGAATACCGCGTGCTGACAAAAAATTTTAATGACTCCGTTGAAATTTCTGCAAAAGAAAGCAAGAATATCAAGCAACTTATTAATATTATTTTTGAGTATCTTCCCGAAGGTGAGGCATACTACCCAGAACACCAGCTCACTAATGTGGAAAATAAATTTTGGTTTGCCGAGCTTATCCGGGAAAAACTTTTTATCCAACTTCAGCAGGAACTCCCCTACTCAATTCACGTGGTAGTTGACGAGCTTGAAGAAAAAGAAAATGATATATTGTATATAAAAGCAAGAATATTAACTGACCGGACCCGTCATAAAGGCATGATTGTGGGCAAAGGTGGCCAGATGATTAAATCAATCGGCCAGAGTGCGCGTCGCGAGCTCGAAGCCGTGACAAATAAAAAAATCTACCTTGACCTTTCGGTTGAGGTACAGGAGCACTGGCCGGAAACATTTTAAAATATGGCAGAATACGAACACACAATTACTGATCCTTATTACAGCGACTTTGAAAAATCGTCCGAAGATGAGGAGTTGGCTCGGCCGGAAAAGAAGCCGGAAGCAAAACTCGGCACCATAAAAGAGGCAACCACATTTTTGCAAAAAATGGCCGAACAAAAAGGAAACGAAGCACACTGGGCAGATATGCCGGGCGGTGATCCTGATTTAGCGGAACATCACCGAAAGGAGCAGGCCGCACTTTTGGATCTCCAGAACAAAATATTTCAAGAAAAATGGAATGAAATTGACACAGAAGGTAAAGACGAATTTTCAATTAAATACCTTTTGGCCAATGCTGCGCAGGAGGTTGAACTAAAAAAAATGTTTCGGCCGCCTGAGGCAATACGCCAGGCCGAAGAAAATTTAGCACACTGGCAGACAATTGAAGCACTGATAAGAAATTACCAAAAATAAATTCAGATCCCCGCATAAGCGGGGTTTTTTGACTTGACAAAAATGAAGAAAAATACTACGGTGAAGTGTGAAATAATTACCTAATTTTAGCGTTTTATTTAGTAACAGGCCTGAAAAATACATGGACAGAGAACGTGAAAAAATATTAGTTGCCAAAGCACAGAAGAATATTGAGGCTTTTGACGAGCTCTATGATTACTATTTGCCAAAAATATTCGGATATATTTTGAACCGGGTCGGCCACCGCCAGGAAGCCGAGGATTTGACTTCTCAGACCTTTGCCAAGGTTTTGGCAAACCTCAGCCGGTATGAAGAGCGCGGGGTAAGCTTTAGTGCCTGGGTCTACCGGATTGCCACGAACGTGATTATTGATAACGCGCGGAAGAAAAAAGAATATTCAATGGATCCGGAAATTATTAAAGAACGGGTCGCCGGTACCCGCACCGCCTCACCCGAAGAACAGGTGTGTTTACTCGAAACCGGCGAGGAAATGCGTTATTGCCTTGATCAGCTTAAAGAAGATTATCAAAATGTACTAACCTTAAAATTCTTTGAAGAGCTTGATAACCGCGAAATTGCCAAAATCCTGGACTGCCGACCGAGCGCTGTTGCCGTAAAGGTCCATCGCGCCTTAAAAGCACTAAAAAAAGAATTTGAAGTTATGAAAAATCAACAAGATGAACTCTATGTTAATTTCTAAAGCAAAAAAACTTGATAAAGCCTTACGCAGTGAAAAACCTCCCCGTATAAACCCTGAGGAGCAGGATCTTTATGATATCGGTAAAAAGCTATCCCATACCCGGTTGGTAAAATCTGATGATATTCAGGTTGATGCGTTTTTTTCTCAGACACTAAAAGAAAAACTTTACTATGACTGGGCGCGCGAAAAACGAAATACTACCAAACCAAAAACCAATCTCACATTTAAATACGCGACTGGTTTTGCCTTTGCGGTTGCCTCACTTATTTTGATTGTTTATTTTAGTCTACTTTATCTAAACGGCAATGACACACCCAGCCGCATTGCGGGTGATAATGACGCCGGGACTCCGATAGTTAATAACATCGTTCAGCCAATTAATGCCCAGCTTACTTATACCTCGGGACGGGTTGAAGTTTGGGACCATGACAAATGGGTTACCGCGCCAAATGCTTTGATCGTTTCGCACGACCGTCAGCTTCGCACCGGCAACGAGGGCCGGGCCATCCTGGAATTTGGCGACGGCAGTTCACTCCGCCTCGGTCCGGGTACCCATGTGATTATTGAGGAATCAGATACTGAAAATATTATTATTCAACAAATTATCGGCACCAGTTACAGCCGGGTTGATAAAATTAGTCCGGCCCAGTACACGGTCCGCTCATTAAATACTGAAACCGTGGCTTTAGGCACCGCTTTTACAGTCGAGGTTGAAAATTTTGAAAAAATAAAAATTAAAGTGCTTGAAAGCAAAGTAAAAATTAAATTGATCGACATTAATAAAAATATTGAGAATGAAGTAGCCGAAGGCAATGAAGCAATTATCGACATCCATAAACCAGTCGCCGAGTCGACCAGCGTTGCCGAGATTGTCCAAGCTGACCTGCAAAACGATTTCTTTGTTTGGAACCGCGAAGAAGACCGCAAAGCCAATCAACCGCTTGGCAAACTTGAGGATATTGCGCCGCCATATCTTGAAATTACCAATCCGGCCAACGGCTCTATAACCCGAGATGACCAAATCCAGATTATTGGCCGGACTGAAGCCGAAGCTATAATATATGTTAATGATTCCCAGGTGCTGAATGACAACGGTAGATTTGAAAATTTTATAAACCTTCACAAAGGCGAAAACATTGTTGAGATCAAATCGGTAGATCAGATAGGAAACACTGCTTACGCGGCAATTCTAATTAATCGTGACGAAGTAACTAAGGTGGCAACGGCTGATAATCAGGAAAAACTTGATAATGCTGACGAATTAAATATATCCAATAATGAAGCTGATATTACTGTTGAAGAATCAAAAAATGAATCAGGAAAAATTCACTTAATTTCAGTACCAAAAGAAAAGGGCACTTATCTGCAGTGGAATACCGACAAGATCGATACCACCTACGGCTTTATTATACTGCTGAGCAAAACCAGTGAACCAACCTTCCCGGCTGATAGCCACTATTATTTTCCCTACTCATACGGCCGGCATTATTTTCAAACACTTGATGAGCCGGGTACGTATTACCTCAGAATCTGCCAGTACAAAAAAGATCAGACTTGCGGGATATTCAGCAACACAGTAAAAATTATTAAAGAATAATTTGCAATCAAAAAACCGGTTCATTTTCAGACCGGTTTTTTAAATTCTTACAAGTAGTAAACGTTCAACCCGATCACGATAATGAGCGCCAGGGCAAGAAATCCGGCAGTCCAGCCAACAATGGCAAGCGCCCTTTTAACTTCTCCCCGAAGCGCTAAAACTGCTGGATAACCAAGCACAATAAAGCCGCTTACTGTTGCAGAAAAGACAAAAAGCAGCAACATAGTCAGTTGAGCCATAAAAACATTTTCTGCAAATGACACATAGTTCTCCCCTACCCAAAACACTAAAACAACTAAGCCGATGTAGGCAATCTGGCCCAGGCCAGAAAACAAGCCGTACCAGGCTTCATGCAACTTAGTTATTCTTTTCCTGGAAGCTGCTTTTTTTATTTTACGTTTTTTTGCAGGCATATTATTAGAGACAAAAAATCTCCCCAAAATTATTAAAGGGGAGATTTTTATATTTAACGCTTAACCTTAATGTTTCCGGCTTGCTCAGGATCGCAGGCACCAACCGTAATACGGCCATTGGCACTCTTGTTGATGTAGTAATCAGTAAAGCCGGCTGAACCGGTTTTTGGATCGTACGGAATCTCGATCAAATAATCATCAACTAATTCCGGTGATAGATCCGCACAAGCGGCAACCGTGGTAAACCCTCCACAACCAGAATCACAGCCAGAGGCGTCAGTGCCAAGCACCTGATTGGTGGTTGAGGCGCTGTCAATATCGGCTGGCAAATCGCCGTCATGATCAACTTGGTATTTGAGAACGGCGTTAAGAATTGAGTTAACCTCACTCCAGCGCGTGGCATCACGGGCCTCCCCAAAACGCCTGGCCGGATCCAAGGCGACGAATACCACTGCCGCCAAAATACCGATGATTACGATCACCACCAAGAGTTCCACGAGTGTAAAACCCAGTGTATTTCTTTTTTTCATAGGCTTAAAATTATTTTTAATTTTAATGTTTTAAAACTAAGTAATAACTGACTGTTATTACCTTAAAATTATACTAAATTATCAATACTTGTGCAAACTATCTCATCCACAAGATAATGGGTATCAAAATCATGGCCGCCACAATAAAACCCACAATAAAACCGGATAAAGCCGAAGCTATTCTTGAGCCGATTACAAACTTATATTTTGGTTTATTTTTGTAACAAAATTCTCTTTCAAGCATTTGTTTAAACGTTATTAATAAAAATTTTTTACCATTTTAATTCAATTGATTCATTAAGTTCGGCGCATTCCGCCCTTACGACAATTAGTATGCCAAACTCACGGCCGACCGAATAACAAGTATAGGCGCTGCTGGCCCGGGGATCACTGGGCACCCTGGGCAGATAAAGGGGTGTCATATATTCACTCATGTCATAAGTCCCCTCTTTGCCGTCGCCGATAATGGTCGGCTCCTCGGGAAAACCCGGCGGCAAAGCACCTTCATGAGCAATCTGATAATGCTTAACTGAATTTAATATTGTGGTAATGTCCTGCCAGCGCTGAGCATTGCGCGCCATGGCAAACTTTTCTGCCGGATCCAAGGTGATAAAAACTACCAGAGCTAAAAGAGCAATTATGCCGATAACAATCAGCAATTCGATTAATGTAAAGCCGTTATTTAATAATTTTTTGGACATCTCGATTAAGCATTTGGTAAAAGATTGATCCCATCAGTACGGGGATCTTTGGCAATGCCCCGCAGGGCCAAGCCGTACACAGTTGACATCGGCCGTTTTTTAGTGTCGCCGAAACTTACGTCAACGTCCAACCTTTCTTTTAAATAATCAACCAAGCCGGTCATGGCGGACGCACCACCAACCACAAAAATTTTCTTTGGCGCTTTTCCGAGTTTATATTTATTATATTTAATTACTTCCTCTATTTCCTTGACAATTGGATCTAGTGCCTCTTTAATAATTTTACCCACGCCCTGACGATCATTTTTTTCTGCCATGCCATATTTAATTTTTAATTTCTCTGCCTCGCTAAATTTTATTTTTAACTTGTCCGCGATTTTACGGCTGAATTCATCACCCGCTACCGTAACATCGGTGCTGAAATAAAGCCCCTCTGGAATAAAAATACTGATGATAGTGTTACGGGCACCAATGTCAACAATAAAAATACTGTTGTCGCCACCAAAATCATCCTCTAAGAGGCATCGTCCGAGACAACCCGACTCCATATCAAGCGCCACCGGCTTAAGGCCGCTCGCTACCAACACCTCGTGATAGGAATCTACCAACTCTTTTGGGGCGGCAACAAATAATACTTCCTGTTTGTCAGTCTCGGGATAAAAAACCTGATAATCAGCATAAAGATCATCAAGATCCAAAGGCACTTCCCCCCGCACTTCCTCTTCAAGTGCTCGCTGAAAGTTTCTTGAATCAGCCGGTTCCTTTACTGTACAAATTTGAGTAAATAACTGGCTGTCGGGTAGGCTTGCCACTACTTCTCGGGTCTTGATTGGCTTTGGCTTTGCCGTATCAACACTGAAATTTATTGCCTCAACCAAATGATCCGCGCTAAGAACCTTGCCATTTTCAATAATGCCTGAATTAATATCAATATAATTATTGCTGATAATTTTTCTTGTTTTGCTGAGCTGCATTGCCTGGATTGAAAGGTCGGAGATGTCCAGGCCAAACGGCACTTTTTTAAATATACTCATATTTTACTAAAAATTGCTAGTTTACAGGATTTTTGTGTAATTATACATGATTTTACTCTCCAAATAAAGAAAAAAGTCCACTATTCTTCTTGCCAAAGGTAAACATCTGCTCCAACCGCGTTACCGGCGACGTTAGTTGGCAATGACAACTCCGTATCAATATTACTGGTAAAACTCTCACCTGTTGAACTGGCACTAACTGCCCGGTCCTCTCCGACTGGTGTGACCACCAAGTTGCAATAATTATCACCCACGCTAAAGCCGCCGCTGGCGTATGAGTTGTCTTTTTTAAGACGAAAGGCCGCCTCCTCGACACAGGCTTCGGTTGCTTGCAGCATCACGTCATGCTGGCCATGATAATAGCTCATCTGCAGTTCGCCGATGCCGAGCAAATTTGCCACCACCGCAATAACCACAATTGCCGCCGCAACGATGAGTACGGTAATCATGGCAACAACACCCTTTTGTTTTTTTGGTCTGGCCATATATTTAATCAGATCTTACGCGAATTACCGCAGATGATCGAACCGTGACATCGGCCTGAAACTCATTTCGGTTTTCCGGATTAATGTGTTCAATCGTTAAAGTAATCTTAATATTTTTTGTTCGTTCAGAAACGCTTAGGTTGGTAAAGGTGAGATCAGTAACCGTGACTTTATCCGAGGTAAGATAGTACGGACCATTTGTTCCCTGGGTGATCCTGAGTCGGCCAGCGCTGACATCAAACACGGTTGGGTCTTTAGCTGTGTCCTGATGGGCTAAGGAGAGGGTGCCGGGATTTGTATCAAAAACCGAAGAGCCTTCATTTAAATCATCGGCCGCTCTTATCTCCTGAATCATTCTCTTGAGAGCGAACCGTGCATTCTGCTGTACCTCCTGGTAACTCCGTGCCTTAGTCTGTGCGCTAATAACGTCGATAGCGTAATAAGTTACGCCGATTAAAATTACCGCAACTACAAAAATGTAGACAATTATTTCAACCAGGGTAAAGCCCTTGTTTATAAATTTATTATTCATGATTACTGTTTATAGGTAATGGTGATGTCATGCAGTTCTGGTGTGCTTGAAGTGTCGCTCGTGGTTAATGAAAGGCGGTACTGTAGATATTGTGAACTCATCGTACCAATCAGTGATCCGTTCGGGTCAGTCATTTCCGTGCTCCAGTCGCTCCAACTCAAGTCCGGTGTAGCAGTGTTGCCGCCGCGGGTAGCGATCGTGGCATCCTGGCTTTCACTCGGCAGGGTTTCGTCCCAAAATGCCATCACCCAGTCAGTAGTAGTAAGGTCACTGTTAAATACTTGCGATAAAAAGGTGCCGGCTTCATAATAACCAACCCCGCGGGTGCGCAACCTGAGAATTGTACCCTTGTCGCCCACGGCCCAGCCGTCATGAGATGAAACTACATACAAGGCATTGAGATCATGGTCACTGGGCAAGGCGCTCACATCAATCCATTCAGATCCAGTCCACTGAATTATTTCACCATTAGCACCGACGGCCCAGCCAATTGTGCCGAGGCGTATATCAATATCGTATAAAACACTGGACACGGGTGAGGTAATACTGCTCCAGCTTGCCCCGTCCCATTCAATAATGTTACCGCCCGCGCCAACGGCCTGCCCGTTATTAGCGTCAATAAAACTTACACCGTACAGACGCTGCGTGACTGGCGACAAAACGGTTGACCAGGAAATGCCGTCATAATGAGCAATTTCACCGCTCGCGCCAACGGCCCAGACATCATCAGCCGCAACCATAAAGACATCTTCATAGTCGCGAGTGCTTGGCGCAGTGACCTTTTCCCAGGAAATGCCATCCCACTCTAGAATCGTACCCTGGTCACCCACGGCCCAGCCGTCATTTGAATCCAGCAGATGCACACCGTTTAATCCGCGGCTGGTTGGTGAGGCCACCGCGTTCCATGATGTACCATTCCATTCAATTATTGTGCCATTGGATCCGACTGCAAATCCTTCAGTCGAAGTGGTCATGCTTACGTCATATAAATCACGCGTGGTTGGCGAAGCAAAAATATTCCAATTAATGCCGTTGTAATAAACAATAGCACCGCCGTCACCCACGGCCCAGCCTTCTTCAGCCTCAACCATGTGGATTCCAAATAAATCCACTTTGGTCGGGTTGTCATAGTTTATAGTAATGTCTTCCAAAAATGCGCTTGACTGTGGATCGTCAGAACTGAAGGTCACGCGATACTGAATGTACCTGGCTGAGGTGACAACGATTTCATTGCCCCAGGGATTTTCCATTTCACCGCTCCAGTCTGACCAGCCGCCCCCGGGCGTGGCACTGTTGCCGGTTCTCACCGCCACGGTAATATCGGTGTCAGTTGGCTGCTCCTCAGTCCACCAAAGATAATCCCAGGAAGTGCCTGATTTGCCGCTGTCAAAAACCTGTGAAATAAAAGTGCCGCTGGTCACATAATAATTGCCATGCCGGATAATTGTGCCGGCAATGCCAACACTATAGCCTTCACCAGAAGGCAAAAAATATACATCATTTAATGTTTGGCTGGTCGGCGTGTCAATCTCGAGCCAGCTCGCGCCATTCCACTGCAAAGTAGTTCCACCGCTGCCTACAATATAGCCATTGCTTGCCGAAATCATAAAGACACTGTTTAAGGCCTGACCAACCGGTGATGTAGCAACTGACCAGCTCACGCCGTCCCATTGGATGATCTCGCCCAAAGACCCGACTGCCCAGCCGTCAGTAGCTGAGACCATGTCAACACTGTTCAGATCACGGGTGGTGGGAGAAGTGACAGTTGACCAGCTCACGCCGTCCCAGTGAATGATCTCGCCGTGACCTCCGACGGCCCAGCCGTCAGTAGCTGAGATCATTGATATGTCCATTAGCTCTTCACTAGTTGGTGAAGCAGAACTGGACCAGCTCGTGCCGTCATAGTGTAGAATTTCACCCGAAGAACCGACAATCCAGCCGTCTGTGGATGAAACCATGGCAATATCATTGAGCGTGGCATTAGTTGGTGAAATAAAACTGGACCAGCTTGCACCGTCCCAGTGCGTAATTCTGCCCTGTACCCCGACCGCCCAAGCATCATCAACTGACACGATTGTTACACCGTTTAAAGTAGAAAAAGTTGGTGAACTCAAATTGCGCCATTGATATTCTTTATCAAGCTCAAGAAAGGCGGGCTCGCCTACGCCGGTTATGATCACGTCATTTAATGTGCCGGCGCCAAACTCAGTGTCAGTTGTTTCGGTCCAGTCGTTTCCCCCACCCGGCACCCAAAAACTAAATTCATCACCACTGGATTGCGCCAAAACAATGCTTGCGTCAATGCCGGATCCACTGATTGTCGTGTTGTTAAATGTGCCGGGGCTAAAATGATCATAGCTTGTTTGATACCAGTCAAATACATTCCAGTCAGTAAGATAGGTCACACTGCTCACCTCCCGGTTCTGGCCCGGCAAAAACTCCCAACTGATTGTGCAGATTACTTTTTTGGTTCTTGGATCAACTCGGCCGCCGCTCGGGACAATATTACCGCTCACTTCATCCCGCTCAACACTTTCAATGTTTGCCACGCGCGTAAAGCGGTCATTTGTATCGCTGGTGCCGGTAAAGTCCCAATATCCGGCCGTATCTGTCAAACCGTGGGGACCGTTATCCAGATGATGCCAGGAGCGATCGCGGACGCTTTTAACCGCGTCCATGCACTCGTTCATCAGGCCGCTCGCCACAAGATAATCCTTACCATAACGAGTGGTGGAAAAAGATTCAGCCACAAAACTTAAAATCACTGCGGCCAATACCACAAAAATTGCCGTGGCAACAATGATTTCAACAATGGTCTGCCCGTAATTATTCAAAACAAAAATTTTTACTTTTCTAAACATTGTGATTAATAGTCAATTAAGCCGGCCTGATTAATGGTGACGGTATTATATTTATCCGACTCCAGGTCCTCAAAAACCACAAAGCCATAATTGGTCGTGTCGCCAAAAATTCGGGCAAAAATCACGTCATTACCGCCGCCATTTAAACTTATGGTTGAAACCGAAATACGGCTCGGCAACTCAACGGTTTCGTTGTCCGGATCGGATGGATTATAACTTTCGCCTTTAAACAAGGCAAAGCTGTCCGTGCTGAAATGCACTCCCCAGGAATCACCGCCGCGGCCGTTCATTGATGAACTTTGGGCCCGGCGCAAGGTGTCAACCGCCTCAACCGTCCTTTGATCCAGTTCGTTTTGACCAATAAAACGGCTGCCGTAAGGGGCAGCAATAAGTGCTAAAATGCCGATCAGCGTTACAACCAAAATAAACTCGACCACGGTAAAACCTGATTTAAAATAATTGTTATTAAATTGACTATTCATCCAATCTGATAAAAATTTAGCGTCCAATTGATCCAGATAATTGATAGATTGGTGTAATAATTGACAAGGCAAGACCAGCCACCACCACGCCGATAGCCACCAGCAGGATCGGTTCAAGCACGGTGGCAAGATTTTTAACCAGGTTGTCAACTTCTGCTTCATAAAATTCTGCCAAATAAATAAGTACCTCCTCTAGTGAGCCAGTTGACTCGCCAACCTTGGTCATGCGGGTGGTTATTTTTGGAAATAAAAAGTCAAAGCCTTCCAAGCTTTCGGCAAGCGTTTTGCCGGTTTTAACATTTTCAACAACCTGCTCGAGTGATTTTTTGTACGCATAATTATCAACTACGTCGGTCGCGATTCTTAATCCTTCGTCAATGGTTAAGCCGCTGCGCATGGTCACGCCCAGGGTACGGCAGAATCTTGCCAGATTCACATTGTGCGACAACGTACCAACGATCGGTAGTCGTAAAATTAGGGGATGAGTCAAAGGCTTGATGATCCTTAAACGCAAGAGCCAGGCAAGGACGCCGATGGCGATGATAAATACCACAAATGTTTCAACGCCATATTTTGAAAACCAGTCTGCCAGCCAAAGCAGTATCCGGGTGCTAAGTGGTAATTCAATATCAAAACTTCTGAATAATCTAGTAATCTGGGGCAAAACAAAAATTGCCATGGCAAAACCAAGGCCAATCGCCGCCACTAAAACAACGGTTGGGTACATCATTGCGGATTTTACCTTGCGACGAATGATAATATCCTTTTCCGCCTGTTCTGACAAATGATTAAGATTTTCTGCCAAAGTACCGGATGCCTCCCCGGCCCTGATCATATTTATATATAAGCTCGGAAAAACTTTTTTGTGCCGATCCATGGCCTCGGCAAGCTGATGACCGCGGTTCACATAATCAAAAACCTCCTTAAGAACTCTTTTAAATCTGCCCTTTGCCTGGTCATATGATATTTCGAGAGACTCGACCAAAGTGAGGCCGGCTCTGATCATCACGGAAAGATATTTGGCAAAAAGTGCCTTTTCCAGGGGGGTGACCCGGCCAATTGACAGCTTTATAGAAAATCGGCGCGGTTCTTTAATTTTCTTTTTTAGTATTGGCATATTTTTTACATACGACTTACGCGTAACACTTCTTCTATTGTGGTGACGCCGGTTAATGCTTTTTGTAATCCATCGCTGATCATGGTTGTCATACCTTCTTTAATGGCCTGGTCCTTAATCTCTTCGGAATTCTTGCGCTCCATAATCATCGTCTTAATGTTATCGGAAATTTCCATAACTTCAAATATACCGATACGACCGGAATATCCGCTGTCATTGCAATACTTACAGCCCTTTCCCTGATAGAGCCTGAGCGGAGTTATCTTTTTTTTGCCAAGAAGTTTTTCAAAATCAATTTCCTTTTTTAATGTATCCAGTTTACTTCCCTTAAGAATGTAACTTTCAATACAGCGGGTACAAATTTTACGCACCAATCGCTGCCCAATAGCGACGTTGACGGTTGAGGCCACTAAAAATGGCTCAACCTCCATGTCCAAAAGCCGTGGCAGAGTCGTTGGTGCGTCATTGGTATGAAGCGTGGAAAGCACCAAATGACCGGTCATTGCGGCATTTACGGCAATGCCGGCGGTTTCAATGTCACGGATTTCACCGACCATAATAACATCGGGGTCCTGACGGATAATTGAACGCAAACCCTTGGCAAAGGTCAGGTTGGTTCTTGGATTTACCTGGATCTGATTTACGCCCTCCATATCATATTCAACCGGGTCTTCAATGGTGGCAATATTTATCTCTCGTCGGTTAAGCTGCTTCAAAATTGAATATAGAGTGGTAGTTTTACCAGAACCGGTCGGACCGGTTGCCAAAATCATACCGTAAGGCTTGTTGGCGGCGGCCCTTACTTTTTCATAATCTTTTTTTGAAAAACCTAAATCTTCCAAACTGAAACGCCGTGTCCGTTCGGACAAGAGCCTCATTACAATTTTTTCACCTTCGGTAATCGGTATTACCGAAACGCGTAAATCAAGCTTCTCTTTTTTTATATCAACTTCGATGCGTCCGTCCTGAGCGGCGCGGTGTTCGTCAGTACGCAACTTTGACATGATTTTTAGACGCGTAATAATTAAATCATGGATGTTCTTGGGCAGCTCAAGTACGTCATGGAGCACGCCGTCAATTCGGAAACGAATCACTTCACGGTCTTCAAAAGGCTCGATATGGATATCCGAAGCATGATTTTCATACGCATATTCAATAATTGTATCCACAATTTTCACAATCGGCAGTTCCAAAGCGGCCTTTTCCGGGGTAATATCCCTTTTGGCCCTTTGGAGCTTTTGGAGATTCTCTTCAATTATCTGATTAAAGGCCTTTTCAATATCCTCATGATAAAATTTCAATGCTGCCTCAAGATCACGGGATGTGGCCAGATACGGTACTACGCTTAACCCGGTTTTTTTCTCGATGATTTTAATAATACCGAGGTCGTTGGGGTCGGCCATGGCGAGCAATAAGTTTTCGCCGTCCTGCCGAAAAGCAATCACACGCTGTTTTTCTGCGACAATTTCCGGAACTATGTTGAGGACTTTTTTCTCTATCTTTTCATTTCGCAAATTAACAAAGCTTAGCTCAAGTTCTTCGGCAATAATACGGCCAAGATATTCATCGGCAATAAAATCCCGCTCAACCAAAACATCGGTCAATTCTTTATCGCTTTCTTTGGCAATCTTTTCCGCTCGCTCTAGCTGGCTTTTGGCGACCAATTCGGAGTCAAGTAATATTTTTTTGAGCAGCTGGTTATCGATTAACATGTTTAAAAATTTACTTATAAAATTTATTTGGCGTATTCCTTGATTTTTTTGACAATACTACTTAGCGCGGTATTGGCCTTTACGAAATAATCGTCAGCACCGAGTTTTTTACCACGCTCAATATCTTCTTCCTGGCCGAGGTTAGAAAGAATTATAACCGGTATTTTAGCCAGCTTCGGATCTGCTTTCATTTTTTTGAGTACTTCAAAACCGTCGATCCCGGGCAATATTAAATCCAACAGAACAATGTCTGGTATTTTCTTTTTCATAGCCTCGATACCCTCGTTGCCGTCGTAAGCCATCTCCACGTCATAACCTTCCTTTTTTAACTTAATCAAGTAAACCTTTGCCAGAAACTGGTCATCTTCAATAACGAGTACTTTTTTATTTTTTTGCGCCATTGCTTTTTATGATTTTTTTCAAAATATTTTGAACCTGAGCTTCGCTAATCAAACATCTATGTAAAATTCAGTGCATTTTAATTTTGGTAACATAACATTGGGCAGGATGATGTCCGGCTTTTCCAAAAATTGCCTTGAACACCCTTTGGCTGCCACGGCTATTCACAGCGGCAAATCCAGCTGGTTCAAGCCTCACTTTCAACACACCGGCAAGTGTTTCTTCCCCCTTGGCTATCATTACTCTGGGCTTTTTTGGCATATTAGTTTGGCTAAATTATATCATTTTTAAGCTTATCTCGGGTAATTGCTTATGCCCATAGATCATAGAAGACTAACCTCTCCTTTTTTCCGCTTGGAGCCAGCCAAGGGAATGCTCAGATAAAAAGTAGTACCTTTGTTTTCCGTTGACTCAAACCGGATTGAACCGCCCATGGCCTCAATGACCGTTTTTACAACATAGAGCCCCAAACCCGTTCCTTGGGTAACCTTCTTAACAATGTTGCTGCCGCGGTAGAATTTTGTAAAAACCCTGCTCTGTTCCTTCTCGGGAATGCCATGGCCCCGATCGGCGATACTGAGTATGAGGTTCGGTTTTTTTACTTTCATGTCAATCGTAACAGTGGTTTTTTCAGGGGAATATTTTATTGCGTTATCAAGAATATTCATCACGGCCTGGCGTATCAGCTTTGGATCCAGATTCATTTTCTTTAATTTTTGCGGTTTGTTGAATTGTACTTTGATGACTTTTTCTTTCAGTTTGGGCTTTAACTCGTCAATCACGCTTTTCACCATCTTAATAATGTCGGTCGGCACCGCGTCCACTCCGACACGGCCAGCCTCAATGCGCGAAACGTTCAAGAGATCATTAACAAGATTGATCATACGCTCATTGGATTTATAAACCTGATCCATATAGTCCATTTGCTCGTCACTCATTGAGCCGGCATCACCAGAAATAAGTATCTCCAAAAACCATTTAATAGCCGAGAGAGGTGTGCGAAGCTGGTGAGAAGCTACGGAAATAAATTCGGTTTTTTGGCGATCAATTTCACGCTCAATGCTGACATCGCGAAATACCAGAATCTCACCAATAT
>Ga0180437_10003817_pt1 | contig 22056 bp, 15 predicted proteins | sample SS_ome_4_FD_132410 | JGI IMG/M metagenome (GOLD analysis project Ga0180437, IMG submission 132410) | Hypersaline lake sediment archaeal communities from the Salton Sea, California, USA - SS_3_D_1 metaG | ecosystem: Environmental > Aquatic > Non-marine Saline and Alkaline > Hypersaline >...
AAGTATCATTTCCTCGCCAGCCAGGCACAGCTCTACGCCTTCCTGAAGCACGACTGCCCGCCCATGTACGAAGAGGTCCGCACCCGCGTGCGCGAGGGCCGCTGGGAGGCCCCCGGCGGCATGTGGGTAGAGCCCGACTGCAATCTCACGGGAGGAGAGTCACTTGTCAGGCAGTTCCTCTTCGGGAAGCGTTTCTTCAAGGAAGAACTCGGAGTGGAAAGCAGCCTCATGTGGTTTCCAGACAGCTTCGGATACAGCGCCTCCTTACCGCAGATTGCCGCCAGGTGCGGCATGAAGTATTTCGTAAGCAGCAAGCTGGCTCTCAACGACACCAACCGTTTCCCGTACGACAGTTTCTGGTGGGAAGGAATCGATGGCAGCCGTCTTCGCGCGCTTCTTCTCACGACACCCACCCCCGACCGCATAGGCACCTACAACGGTGACCTTCGCCCAGCCGTCCTCAAAGGATGCTGGGATGCCTATCGACACAAAGATCTAAGCCAGGAAGTCCTCATGGCCTTCGGCTGGGGAGACGGCGGCGGCGGGCCCACAAGGGAGATGCTCGAAGCGGGACGCCGCCTCGAAAGTTTCCCCGGCCTGCCTCGCTGCTCCATGGGTACCGCCCAAGCCTTCTTCGAACGCCAAAGCGACCGGACCGACAACCTGCCCGTATGGAAGGGGGAACTCTATCTCGAGCGACACCGCGGTACCCTCACCAGCCAGGGCTGGGTCAAACGAGCGAACCGCAAGAACGAAATCCTCTACCACGACGCGGAGCTCCTCTCTTCCCTCGCGATGTTTCAGGGAGAGGACTACCCAAAGGAGGATCTGCGGGAAGGCTGGGAGATCCTCCTGCGCAATCAGTTCCACGACGTCCTTCCGGGATCAGCGCTGCCCGAGGCCTTCACAGATTCCAGGCGGGAGCACTCACAAGCTCAAGCAATAGGTGAGCGCTTGCGCGACAAAGCTCTCTCCGCGCTCGCGCGCCGAGCCTCGCTCCCATCGACTCCCAAGGCCATGGAAAGAGCCGTAACCGTCTGGAACACTCTTTCCTGGAGCCGCACCGACTTGGCCTCTCTCCCTCTGGACGGCCTCGATGACGTCGAAGTGCTCGGCGAAGACGGCCTGCCTTTGATCCAGCAGGTAGTCGAAACGGGCAGCGCCAGCAAGTCCCTTCTATTTCTAGCCGCCGATGTCCCTTCAATGGGTTGCAGGACGTTCAGATTGCGCCGCCGCGCTGATGCGCGCAAGGAAGCCGGCTCCCCACCTGGCGACTCGCTCTCCGTCTCCGCCTCACGGCTGGCAAACAAATTCTTCGATCTATCCCTGGACGAGGCAGGTGCCATTACCTCTCTTCTCGACAAGAGAGCTAACAGGCAGGTCTTGCCTTCCGGAACTCGCGCCAACATCCTCCAGGTATTCCAGGACAAGCCCGTAGCCAACAGCGCCTGGGATCTCGATAGGTACCTCGAGGAGAAAATGTGGGAGCCCGATACCGTTCGGAGCGCCGAGGTCGTGGAACACGGCCCGCTCCGCGCAAGTGTATCCGTCAGCAGAGCCTTCCTCAATTCCACAATCCACCAGACAATCTACAGTTACCGCGACATCCCCCGGATCGACTTCCACACCACTGTCGACTGGCACCAGAGCGAAATCCTCATGAAGGTCGCCTTTCCCGTCGACATCCTCTCACGGTTCGCCACCTACGAGATTCAGTTCGGGAACATCGAACGTCCTACCCACCGCAATACTAGCTACGACCAGGCCAAGTTCGAGGTCTGCGCCCACAAGTGGATCGATCTCTCCGAGTCCGGCTATGGTGTAAGCCTCCTCAACGACTGCAAGTACGGCCACGATGTTCGCGACAACGTAATGCGCATCACGCTTCTCCGCTCTCCCACTGCGCCCGACCCCAAGTCCGACCGCGGCAAGCACGTGATGGTCTACTCGCTCTATCCCCATCCTGGCGGCTGGCGAGAAGCCGGAACAGTACGCCAGGCATACGAGTTGAACTACCCGCTGTTATCGCACCTCCACTCCCTATCCCGTGACCAACTCCCTCCAGCCTACTCGTTCGTTTCAACGAGCCAACCTAACGTCATCGTCGAGACCGTCAAGTGCTCCGAGGAAGGAAACTCAATAGTAGTCCGCCTTTACGAATGTTTCGGAATGCGCGGCCCGGTGACGCTCAATTTCGGAGCTACAATACGCACAGTATGGGAATCGACCCCTGTCGAGCGGAAGATAGCTGATTTGTCCTCCGATGACACATGCGTATCCCTATATATCACACCCTATGAAATTAGGACTTTGATGATGGATTTCGATTGACAGTGCACAGGGAGTTGCGATGATCTTACTGGGGCGACTGATACAAGCGTTCCGCCTGCACGTGCAGGCGATAGCGATTGCCGGGGTGCTGCGGAGGCACTCCGTTGACCTAGGTCCAGGGGGGTAACATGTATGCAACGAACAAGCTGGCAAAGAGGACCGTGCTCGGCACGGTTCTCATGTTCGCATGCTTTGCGGCGCTTCATGCCCACGCCGCGCTTCGATTCGACTGCGGCACACCCGGTTCACCCGTCGCTGACGGATATCAGCGCCTGACTGATTCCGACTCGTATTCCAAAGAGAAAGGCTTCGGATGGGAAGGAGTCGACCTCACATCGGCCGACTTCGGCAAAAGCATCGACTTCCCGAGTCTCGGATCCTTCTCGCCGTACGTAAAAGAGAATCTGAATTCCCTCAACACCGATGGCGTCACAAGCACCGAAGACCTGGTCTTCCGAGTCGATGTCCCCGACGGCTCATACCGAGTCGACCTCACGATCGGCGACATGTCTCAGCACATCGGCTCGATGGATGTCTACGTCAACGACGACCTCGTCGCAGAGCACGTGGCAGCGTGGAGCCCCGGCGGCGGCTTCGCCGGCCATCATCGACGCCTTATGACTCTTCCCAATGGCTGGTGGACACATGTCCGCGCCACCGTATCCGTCAAGCAGGGACTGATTCGCATCCGCCTTACAAACAACCAGAGCTACTACGACAAGATGATGGTCGAGCAGGTAGAGACCGAGAAGCCGCTCGAGGCCGACTACTGGCGGGTGGGCGTTAATGAGCCCCCCTACTACTACATCGGATGGCCTTTCGTTCACAACAGCATCATGGCGATAGACGTAGTCCCTCATAGAGAACCTCCCGTGGTGGGGGAGAACAACAAGCTTAGGCTTGAGCGACCCGCCGGGTCCCCGGGTCTCGCCGAAGCCATCCGTCTCTTTAATAACGGCAATTACGTCGACGCCCTCGCCGCGGTCCGCAAGGTCCGCGAGCCCGAAGCTCAGGTAGCGAAGGCCATTGTGACGCTCTGGCTCATCGGACGCCTCGAGACCGGCCTCGAAAACGATCAAGCGCTGATTCGTTCAGCCATCCCGGTTCTCCATAACTATGTGGACTCGCATCCCGAAGAGGACGGCGTCAGAGAACTCCTCGACGACGCTCTCCTCTTCGACAAGGCCCTGGACATTCACATCACCCGCGGCGAGGCCCCGCTGGGCGAAAACCACTTCATGGAAAACTGCAAGGCCATCGGCTACTGGTGGTTCATCAACGAGGGGACTCCTCTCTACTACAAGACCCAGTTGTACATCGCTCGGGCCGAGCACATGCTCATCCCTTACTTTCCCGCCCGCGGGACGTACAAAGAGATCTTCAAAAAGCTCGAGAAGGAATTCCCCGACGACCGCTTCGTTCGCTATCACCTACACGAAGAGTGGGAGCCACACGGCGACGGTACGCACTACTACGATTGGCGCATAAAAGACTACGAGTCCAAGGTGACCAACTCCCCCGAATGGGTCCGAGCCATCTATCCCGCATTCCAGAATATCGCCGACTGGAGCGAGTGGTGGATCAACTTCAAGCAGCAGCCCACAGGTTCCATCGGCGGAGGCTGGGGCGACGACGTCGAGATCGTCGGCGCCTTCGGATACATGGGTTACGTTAGCCCCGACGTTTCAGATGTTCTGATCCAGGGCACCGCAACCCTCATGGACGGCCTCTGGAACTTTTCAGAGATCGACCCCGAGCTTGGTTTCTGTCTCCCCCTGACAGATGCTGAGCACGCTGCCGAGTGGACCGGCAACACTCTCGGCATGATGGTCAAAATAGATTTCGGCAACCCGGTCTGGATCGAGCGAAGCATGAAGACCGCCAAGCTCATGAGAGACCTCTGGACGGACTTCAACCTCAAGGACCGTCGTCATTTCCGCGCTAATTACTTCAGCGCCGCACAGATCGGTTCCGGTGACCAGATGAACGACTCCTGGATCAACTACCGCGCAATCCGTCCCGCGGCCGCCGTGCTCTCCTACAATCGCAATCCCGCCGTAGCCCGGCTCTTCATCGAGCTTGCAGACGCTTGGGTTGCCGACTCCTTGTCCATCGAGCGAGGGAAACCCAAAGGCATAATTCCTGCCGAAATCGGCTTCCCCGAAGGGCTAATCGGAGGAACGCATTCGCCCAACTGGTACACGGCCTATAAGCCGCCCGGCACCGGCAATTCCGACTGGCACAGACAGCCCTACAAGCCATACATCCAGGATCTTTTGCTGACCGCCTACCAGACCACGCGCGATCCCAAGTATCTCCAGCCCCTCCGCCTCGAGTACGAATTCGTGGCCGACCACGGAGAGCTTCCCGAGGCGACTACCGGCCTCAGACTTCAAGGCGTGCCCGACCCCGAAACCTTCGGACAACGGAACAAGGGCGCTGCCGAGAAGAGAAAGCAGTCCAAAGTGCTCGAAGGAGAGGCTGGCGAGCCCGGGACCCCCGAATGGGTCGCGGAGAAGCTCATCTATGTGGACCAGTGGCTCCGCGCAAAGAGGATCATGGAAGGCCGAGAAGGAGAACTCGAAAACGACCTGACGAAAAATGACATCGTCCGCGCGGGGATATGGGTCAACAGCGAACTCGCCTGGCGCTGGCCAATGCACACGACCGAAGCCGGACCTACTGACCGGATCGGATTCGTAGGAATGATCAACCCCTACGTCGTGTACACCGGTGGATGGATAGGTGGCCCGCTCCTTGAAGCCGCCGTGACCTACTTCAACACCACCAGGGACTTCGCCGCCGCCGTTCTCGCAAGCGACGAGCAGGGCTTCCGCTTACTCTATCACAGCCTCGCCCCGGAGCCGCGCGAGATCGGCATTCGCCCATGGCATCTCGAACCGAATGCCAAGTACCGCCTTCGGTACGGACCGGACGCCGACGAAGACGAAATGATGGATCGCGTCGTCGAAACCCGCGACTTCATCTTCCCCCAGCCGGGCAGCCCCGTCACCGTCGCCGTCGAGCCCAGGCTCACCTACGTCATAGAGGTGGATCAGCTTGAGAGAGGCACGCCCCCAGGGCTTGCACCCGACCCCGGCCTCTCTTCCGGAGACATCAGGTTTGTTCCAGGATACAACCTCGTCCTCGCCAGGATTCACAATGTCGGCTCCGAGCCCGTCCGCAACGTTCGCCTCGATTTCTATAACGGCGACCCGGAAGACGGCGGCACTCCCATCGGCAGTAGCGTGATCCCCAACATCGAGGCCCCCAACGGCCTCGAGCCAAGGTCAACCACGGTCGGCATCAACTGGAACCCGGGCGACGGAGCCCAGGACATATACGTGGTCGTAGACCCCAATGGCGAGATAACAAACGAGATCACCACCTTCAACAACGTCGCCCACAAGATACTTCCTGAGGACCGTCCCTTGACGCCGGAGGAGGAGTCGAAAGCCGCTCTCTCCAAAGCCTTCGGCCCCGCCGGCCCATAGCGGAGGAATTCTGAGAACGGCAAGGAAGGTTGAACGCTGAAGTTATCGCACGCCCCGCGCTCACCCCGCGGGGCGCTGCGTTTCGCAGACGGCCCGCACCTTTCCCGACGCGGCAGCGACCCCGCTCGTTGCCGTCCTCACCCCGTCACCTTCCTCTGTCTTGTATTCGCCTTATGGCCAGGATCGACGATGTCCGCATGATGAAGGAAGCGACAAACAGTACGTGAAAGCCCACGATGCTGATACCGCCCACCGTGAAGGACACGTGCTCCAGTCCGTGCAGCGATAGCCCTGCAATCAGCGCCCCCAGACCGCCTGACAGCGACCCGACGCACGAGGACACCGCCGTATACATCGGAACTCGGTCCGGCGCTCGCACCCGCGTTATCAGCTTGTTCGAAGCGTTCAGCGCCGCCTCGCTCCCAAGACCTGCCACGAACGCCCCCGCTCCCAGCCACACCATCGCAGTCGACGGCGTCGCCGCAATCCAGAACAGCGGCAGCGTCGCCCACAGCCAGTGTCCCCACATCAATGTCGGCTTCACCCCGTGCCTGTCCACCATCGTCCCTACCCATCTCCCCATCAACATCGTCCCCACCATCGGCACCAGCAGCAGCACCACCGACCCGCCGAAAAAGTTCCTTCTTATCCCAAGGTTCTCCACGAAGTAAATCGTCGCCATCGAACCCCCCAGCGTCATCCCGAAAGTCCACAACGCATTGAACGTCAGCCATGGCCGAAACGCCCGGTCCACCAGCGGCAATGCCAACTCTAGCCGTAGCCGCATCACGCGTGCCTCTTGCATCTGCGGCTCTGGTATCGTCCGGTGGATCAGCAGATCCACTATCCCGAGCACAAGCGCGAACCCGAATACCGTCAGCAGCGCAGCCATCATCCCGTTCCCCCCGGCGCGGTCCACTCCGTAACCGATCGGCACCACCGCGCACACGTTCGCAAGCGCGATCCACGCGCTTCGACGACCCATGAACCGCCCGTGCTCCTCCTTCGGTATAATGCTCGCCAGCCAGGACAGCCACGGCGGCGTCGCGATCGCGTCGAAGCAGTTTCCCAATACCAGCAGCCCCATGAACGAAGCGCTCGCAACTCCCGGCGAAACCCGGAACAACACGAACCCCGCCAGTATCCCCGCCCCCCGAAGCACCCGCCCCGCCATCGCTGCCGCAAACCACAGCGACCTCCGATACCCAACCCGCCTCACAACATACGCCGAGGCCAGTTGCAGCACCTGTGCAAACGACGACGCCCATGCCAGCAGCCCCCACTGCCAGTACTTCATCCCAATGTCGTTTCCAAAAGCCACCAGGTACATCCCCGACAGCAGAATGAAGTACGTGCTGCCCATCGCTCCGGTCACGATGTGCTTCCGCATGATGCTCGGCAGTTCCCACGCGTAGACGATTCTCGTCTGCTCGCCCGACCCGTTCACTATCGACTTGATGAAACTCGGCACACGCATCGCTTTTGACTATCACCTCGCCAGGCCTGCTGCCGTGCGACCGCCAAGACGAACCTGCGGCACTCTGGTTCGACAAACAGAATCTCCCATTGTACATCGAAAGCTGCGAACGCCAACCGCTTTTGGCCCCATGCGGTAACGCTTAGGCCTCAATCGGCGAAATAGTGTCACGGCGCCGTTGCCCCTAATATCCGCTTCGCACCGACGAGCCCACAGCACTCCCCGATGATGATGCGAAACGCCCCTCGTCCCTGGCTGCGCTGCTCCCAAGGGTAACGTGGGCGAAAAGAGGAGGGGACCCTCCTCAGTAGCGGAGGTAGGACTCGAACCTACGACACGCGGATTATGATTCCGCTGCTCTGACCGACTGAGCTACTCCGCCGTTGCCCTCGCAATCAGCACAAAATCACATCTTATCCCCAACCCACTTTCCTGTCAATCCAGCCGCCCCCCATGCCTCGTAGGTTCCAAACGGGGTTTGCCCTTGCACCCCAAGAACGAGAAGCCTAACATTATCTGCAACTCATCGATTCATCTCCGAACGAGCCGCACACGAGGTACGAAGGATGAATCACTTGCTCCTGTTGGTCTTCCTAGGCGTGCTCATTCTCGCCTGCGCCGTTTGGATCACTATCGCCTGCCTTCTCATGCGCAAGTCCGAGCGTTCAGTCGAACAAATGAGAGCCCTCGTCCAAGACGAATTCAAAAAGCTCAAGGACGACCTGTCCAACCGTGAATGAGTGAAGGAGACGCCCTGATGAAGTGGAAGCCACTGCTGCTCTCGAGCGCATTGGTGGTTCTGGTGGTCCTGCTCCTCGTGCTGGCTTTTCCTCAGAAACACCCGCGGCGCGGGGAGATATGTTACGTTGAGATGCCCATACCGAAAGGAGTGCCTCAGGAATTGATTAACGATTTGGACTACCGCGGGAAGCAGGTTGTCGTCGCCAACCTGCAAAATGGCACGGCGATGAAGGTGCTGGAAGTGAAGGAAGCGGAAGACGGTATCTGGGTGCACGTTCAGCAAATTCAGGGGCAACAGGAGTACCAGATACCCCTTGCGTGGGTCGTCACCCAGAAGGAGATGGAAGCAAGAAAGAACCGTTAGAGGTCCTGCGCCCAAGTCTCGTTGCGTAGGCAGCATCCGCTACACACCCACACTCCGTCTTGCCCCCCTCACTATCGCCTCGTAGAATTAAACGATCGCTGCTTCATTCGCCGATAACCCCAGGGGAGGTGCGAATATGCCAACCGTTCTCATCATCTACTATTCAAGGTCGGGCAACACCGCCAAAATGGCCGAATACGTCCGCGAGGGGGTCGAGGCCGAGGGCTGCACCGCCGTCCTGAAGCCCGTCGCCGAGGTGGAAGTGGCCGACCTCCTCGAACCGGAGGGAATCATCATCGGCTCACCCACCTACTACGGCGGCATGGCCGCAGAGCTCAAACAGTTGATCGACAAGAGCGTCAAGTATCACGGAAAGCTTGCGGGCAAGGTCGGCGGAGCTTTCTCCTCTGCCGCCAACGTCGGCGGAGGCAACGAGACCACCGTCCGCTCAATTCTCGACGCCCTTCTCATACACGGCATGATCGTTCAAGGGATGGCCAAGGGCGACCACTACGGCCCTGTGGCCATCGGCGCGCCCGACGAACGTGCCGAAACCTGCTGCCGCGACCTCGGCTCCACCGTGGCACGCCTCGTCAACACCCTCTTCGGATAACCCGCTTTGCACGTTGATGACCGCAAGATATTCGTCGCTTTCCTTCTCCTACTTACCGCCGCCGTCGGCGCGTGGCTCTACTTCGTCTCCGGCGGAGGATTCGGCCCCATCTCCGTCCCTCTCCCCAAAGGCCGCGTCCAGTGGCGCTACATCGTCATCCACCACAGCGGAACTGACTCGGGTAACGCCGTCGCCTTCGACCGCTACCATCGCGAAGTCAAGGGCTGGCAGAACGGCCTCGCGTACCATTTCGTCATCGGCAATGGAAACGGCTCAGGCGACGGAAAACTCGAAATCGGCAAGCGATGGATTGAGCAGCAGCCGGGCGCTCACTCCGGCGACTCATCCGTGAACAAGGTCGGGATCGGCATTTGCCTCGTCGGTGACTTCACCAAATCCAAACCCACCGGACGCCAGCTTCGTAGGCTCGGCGATCTCCTCGTGCTTCTCTGCTCGACGTACGACATCCCACCCGAGAGAGTGCTCAGGCACGCCGACATCGCACAGACCAAGTGCCCCGGTCCCAACTTCCATCATGATCAGGTGGTAGCCGAACTTCGCGCACGCTTGAACGCGGAATCATCCGATTAGCGGAAGGAATCGGTGGTCGACGAAGGGTATTGATGGGGTAGGGGACTACTCGGTGATTCTCGGCCTGAAGACCTCGCTCCCCTCTGCTTGATACGCTTCCTTCAGCCGCTCGTACATCTCTTCCCCCTCGTACGTCCCTATCACTGCCCCGCCCGATCCCGAAAACTTCGCGTGCGCCCCTATCTCCCGTGCCAGCTCCACCATTCGCACGTGCTCTCCCGGCAGCTTGTAGATGCTTGCCCGCGCGTCGAAGTTGTTGTCCATCAGTTCCCCTAGCTTCTCCGGCTTTCCCGCCACCAGTGCGTCCCTCGCCCTCGCCGCATCCTCAGCGCACCTGTGCATCGCCTTGATCACGGCCTTCTCCCCCGACAGCCACCGGTGTCTCACGTCGTTGTGAAACACCTCCGACCCGCTCCCAAGCTCGTTCTTGTACGCCACGAATAGCGGCGGCAGCAGCTCCGGATCCATCGCCTCGTAATCCCCGTACCCCTGCCGCTCCATCAACTCCTTCGCAAAGTCCATGTACACCATCCCTTCCCACACCTGCACCACCCTGTCCTGAAGCCCCGCAGAAATCCCCAACTCCTCCGTCTCCACCGACAGCACCACGTTCGGCTGCACCGGCCTCGGGATCTCTACACCGTAGAATTCCATCAGCGCCCGCAGCGCGCTCGTCACTATCGCGCTCGAACCCGCCATCCCCACCCGCCGCGGAATGTTCGTCTCGTATCGCAGTGTGAAGTTCTTGTCCTCCAGTGCTATCCCTTCCTCGCGGCAGTAATCCCCGAACTTCTTCACCGTCGCCTTCAGCAGCCTCACCCCGCCGTAGTACCCGTTCACCCTAACGTCATCTGTCAGCGCGTCCATACTCGCGAAAATCGAGTGGTCCCGCCCATGCGGAACGATCGCCAGCTCCGGCGACTCGTACAATGTCACCGACGCCGAGAAGTTTCTCAGCACAATCGAGATCGTCTTCCCGAAATACCCATCCGACGGGTTCCCAATCAGTCCTGCCCGCGCAAACGCTCGCGTCCGTATTATCATCCCCACCCCTCGACCGTTGTTCGCTTCTCACTCACGAACTCATCCGCCTGCCGATTGCATGGCTGCAATCCAGCCAACATCCTGCTGCGTCTCATTCCGCCTCCGTCAGGTGTCTGACCTTCACCCGCGCTTCCAGCGAATCCTGCCATGCCGAGACAAGCTCCAGCTGCCTCCACTGCCGGATAATTGACTTCAGCCCCTCCCGCGTCGCATCGAACTCTCCCGCCTCTGCAGCCTTCGTCTCCGTGATCGAAACGACGTAGAATCCGTCCTCCTCCTCCAGTGCTTCGCTCACCTTGCCCACCTTAAGCCTACCCAGCGCATCCACAATTGCCTGCTTGAGCCCCAACCCGGGTATGGTTTGCATGCGGAACGAAAACATCGATGGCCGCGGGAAGAACTCCGTCTCAGCGAACTTCACCTTTCCACTCACTCCTGCCGGGATTGACTCTACCGCCGCCCCCCATCCCAATTCCCTCGCCTTCTCCGCAAATTCTCCCGCTAGCAGGCCGCCCTTCTCGCTTCCTTTTTCCTTTCTTATCGCTTCCACAATACTCTCCCGTGCCTCCGCCAGAGACAACTGCCTTTGCGGCAGTCGCTCCGTCACCCTCAAAATCGCCTTCCCACTGTACCCCTGCAATACCGGGCTGATATCCCCCTTATCGTGTGTCGTCGCATACACCGCCGCGCCCTGTATCCGTCCGATATCCAAAGCCGGCTCGGCCTCGGAAAACAGCCCCGTCCTCCCATATTCAAGTCCATGGCTCGCGGCAAGTTCCTCAAAATTCAGCGGCCCTGGCGCATTCTCGGGATCGGCATCCGCTGCCTCGTACCACGCGTCTATCGCCAGCGATGCTTCATTGATCCTCCTGTTCAGCTCCTCGTATGTCTTCCGACCTCTTACTATCGGCTCGATGCTCTCTCTTACTTCCTCCAACGGCCTGTACGCAACCTCCGCTTCCTCTTCAGCCGAATCGCCTTCACTCGAAGCCGGCTGCTCGACATACGCCCCCTTGTTCTCCTCGTAGTACTCCGCGATCTCTTCCTCGCTCACCTTAATATCTCCCTCTATCTTGGTGAACCTCGCGGACACGTACTCCACCGACGCGCGATCCGGCTCAAGATACTCCTTACGGCGTGCTTCGTACCATTCCCTTATCTCAGCCTCGCCTACCTCCATCTCCTTCCCCAATTCCTCCGCCACGAAGCCGGCATACCTCAGCTTGATCTCCTCATTCTGCCCCAAGTACGCGCAGTAAGCCTCCTCCTCCGTTACTGGGACGTCACCCAGCATCAGGTACTGCAGAGTCTTCGCCGTTATCTCGTCTCTCAATGCCGCTTCGTACTCCTGCACCGCCATCTTCTCCGAAAGCCCCATCCGCCGCGAAACCAGCATCCGGTATTGGCTCATCGGAAGCTCCCCCTCAACGCCCAGCATCCCCAAGCCCGCTGACCTCACTTGCTCATCGGGTACTACTATTCCCTGCCGCTTCGCGTCCTCCAGCGTCATCAGGAAAGACAGCAACTGCTCGTCCGTCATCGACTCCATTCCCAGCGCCCGCTGCCTCCGGAAGCTGATCCTCGCAAGGTCGGCCCTCATGTACTTCTGCCCGAGGATCTCCACTTCCGCCTTCTCCCCCCTCCCCAGCCTCGGCAGCGCACCCCACACGCTCAGCGACCCCGCAAAAGCAATCACCACTATCCACAGAATCAGCCTGTGGTGCTTCCTCATCACCCTGAAGTTGAACAACGCTTCGCTCCTTACGGAATTGGTCCAACACGCAGAAAATGTATCTTACATCCCACACCTTCCTCTTTCAATAACGCACCCCGTCCACCCTTGCCCCGGACACTCCAACTACCCGTGTTGACATCCTGCCCCTCCGGCAATATCATCCCACCTGACTGGAGTGCACGCCAATCCTCATTCAAGGGGGGAACACGATGCCTGGACTCGGAAATCATGGCCGTATTGCCTTCGCCGACCTATCCTCCGGCACTGTCGAAATACGGTCTCTGCCTGACGAAGTCTATCGTAACTACATAGGCGGCTACGGCCTCGGCGCCTACATGCTATTCAAGGAACAGAAGGGCGGGATCGATCCTCTCGGCCCCGACAATGTCCTCGGGTTCATCACCGGACCTCTCACCGGCACCGACGCCGTCTGCGGCAATCGCGCTACCGCTGTTGCCAAATCTCCAAAAACTGGCGTCTGGGGAGACTCAAATTGCGGCGGCGACTTCGGCCCGATGCTTAAGTTCTCAGGCTTCGACGCGGTCTTCCTCAAAGGCATCTCTCCCAAACCCGTCGTACTCGTTCTCGCCGACGGCAAGGCCCAGCTCAAGTCCGCCGACGCTCTCTGGGGGAAGCTCACATCCGATACCGAGGACGCTCTCAAAGCTGAGTACGGGAAGAAAGCGAGCATCGCCTCCATCGGACCCGCAGGCGAGCGCGTTTCTCTCCTCGCCTGCATCATAAATGAGAAGGGCAGGGCGTTCGGCAGGGGCGGGCTCGGCGCAGTAATGGGATCAAAGAAGCTCAAAGCCCTCGTCGCCGTCCCCACCGGAGATGTCCCCGTCGCCGACGCCGATAGGCTCAAGCAGCTTCGCACCGAAGGCATCGAGTCCGTCAAGCAAAACATGGTCGCCACCGTCTACTCCACGTACGGCACCGCGGGAATAATGACCAACGCCGTCCAGACCGGAGACTGCCCGGTAAAAAACTGGGCTGGCACCCCCGAGGACTTCCCCGGAGCTTCTAAGATCAGTGACGAAAGCGTAAAGGCCATACAGATCAAAAAGTACGCCTGCTGGCGTTGTCCCATTGCCTGCGGTGGCTACGTCAAAGTCGACTCCGGCCCTTACGCCGCCCAAGGCCACAAGCCCGAGTACGAAACTCTCGCCGCCTTCGGCGCCTGCTGTCTCAACGACAACCTCGAATCCATGGTCAAGATCAACGAAATCTGCAACCAGTATGGCATCGATACCATTTCCACCGGCAACACCGTCTCCTTCGCCCTCGAGTGCTACGAAAAGGGCATCCTTGACCGTGAAAAAGCAGGCGGCCTCGAACTCACCTGGGGGAATCATGGGGCCATCGTTGCACTCGCCGAGCAAATCGCCGCCAACGAAGGCCTCGGCGCTCTTCTTAACAGCGGCGCGATGCGAGCCGCCGAAAAGCTCGGCTCCGGCGCTTCCGACTGCGCCATGCACGCGGGCGGCGAAGAGCTTCCCTACCACGACCCTCGCTGTTACCCCGGTATCGCCTCCAGCTTCAAGATCGACGCCACTCCCGGACGTCATACCCAGTTCAGCGCCTGGGTCGCAGAGGCAGGCATGATTCCCGAAGGCATCGAGCTTGACCAGCTCGACAAGTACAAGGCCTCCGGCAAGGCCGTCGCCCATAAGTTGCTCAGCAACTTCATGCACGTTATGGCCTGCGCCGGCCAGTGCATGTTCGGCGGATTCTCCATGCCCGCCCAGATGCTCGCCGATACGATAAACGCCGCAACCGGATACGACCTCACTGTCGACGAGATCATCGGCCCGCTGGGCTCCCGCATAGCTGCCATCAGAACGGCCTTCAACGTCCGCGAAGGCACACCCCCCATGGACGTGAAGTTGCCGCAACGAGTTCTCGGAAGCCCCCCTCTCGAAGCTGGCCCCCTCAAGGGCGTCACCGTCGATGTCAACACCCAGGTCCGCGAGTATCTCGAACTCATGGAATGGGACACCCAGACTGGCGCTCCCACTAGAGACGCTCTCCAGAAACTTCAACTCGACTTCGTTGCAGACGAACTCTATCCTCGATAGAATGACGTTTTGCATTTTTTCCTGGCACGGGTTCGCTTCTCCGTGAAGCGAAGGGATGATTCTATCGGTTCTTCAAAGTAGATCGTGAGGAAAGGAGCGCACGGAATGAGGCACGGAAAGCTCTGGCTGGCTGTTGCGCTGTTGCTGCCCATCGCGACCGCATCGGCTTGGGATGTTGCCTTCGACATGGGACGAGAAGACTCTCCCTTGGCAGAGGGATGGACCCGCGTCACAGAGACTTCTGTCTACGACCAAGCCGCTGGCTTCGGCTGGACTCAGCCCTGTCAGGCCTCCTTCTATCGGGACAAGGTCTCCACAAAGATCATTGAAGGTGACCCCGGCTCCGTGGTCGTCGATGGCGTCGCTGACACCGACGAGAGAACCTTTCGCGTCGACCTCCCTGACGGTGACTATATCGTCGAGATCCTATTGGGCGATGTTGGCGGGCAGCAGCAATTTCGCAACAAGGTCGAAGGCTTCCCCGGTGGCCCCGTCTACTCTATGCTCGTAACGCTCAACGGCCAGCTCGTCGCCTCCGACGTCAATGCCTACACGATCGGTGACCGTAGAAGCCCCGAAACCTTTCTCGGCGGCGTCACAAATCTCCTTCTCGACGCGCATGTCTCCGACGGCAAGCTCCTCATCGGATTCCACGGTGAAGACTCAGCCCAGAAAGAGCGCGTGGCCGCCGACGCGGAACGCCCCCTCACCGCCCAGGAAGAGACGATGCTTGCGCGCGGCGTCAAGATAAGCAAACCCCCTCTCCGCTGGCTCGGCGGACCCTTCGACCACTTCAGCGTCCTTGCCCTCCGTATCGCAAAGGGAACCGTGGAGGGCCTCCGGCCCTTCTCCATCAGCCAAGCCAAACTAGTTCCGGCCGGCCCGGCTGCTGACGAGTATCTCAACAGGGCATGCGCCGCGTGCGCCGCCAATAATGTCTCCGAGACTCTCTACGAGCTTGACAACTACTCACCCTCCGATGCGGCCGGACTCGCCTCCAAGGGTTATCTCTACCTTTCACTTGCAGGTAATGCGGCCACTGATGACGAGCAGGACATCGCCGCAAGAGCCATCGAATGCTTCCAGAGGGCCTTCGAACTCGACCCCACTCTTGTATCCGCCGAACTCTATCTCCAGGACGCGCGCAACTTCGCCGATGGCATAACTAACTTCAACAGGCTCGGTTACGGCGGCAGCGATGGCTCCGCCAACCATTTCCGCGGCGAGGCGCTCTTCCGAAAGATCCCTCCCTCTAGCCCCCTTTACCTCAAAGCTCAGGTCTACCGCGCTAGGATTTATGGCTCCCAGGACCCCGGCCGTTGGACCTGGATGTGGCCCGAGGCTCGAGTGATAATGAAGGCCATCGAGCCTAACTTCAACCAGAACCGCTACGTCAAGTACTACCTGTCCAAGGAAGCCCTCGGCGGCATCGGCAGGGCCGGTGGCTACAAAGAGGGCGATGACATTCGTGCGCCCGGAACCGGCGACTGGCGCGAGGATTGGGCTATTCCCGAATACCGTGACGGCGCCGAGAACGCCCCCGAGTGGGCAATTCAGCTCCGGGAGTCTTACTGCCGTCTCATCGACCTATCTGAATGGTGGATTCGCAACCGACAGATTGAGACCGGAGAGATCGGCGGCGGCTTCGGCGATGATGTCGAGATCGTTGCCCTCTGGGGGTACATCGGATTCGTCTGCAAGCAGGCCGCCCCATATGCAATCATGGGCGCTAAGCGCATGGTTGACGGCATATGGTTCTCCAAAGAAATCGACCGCGACAACGGCTACTGGACCGGGCCTGTCGGCTGGGTCAAGATCCCCGCCGAATTCACCGGCTACAGCCACCCAATGATGATGGCGGTCGAGTACGGCAACCCCGAGTACTACGAGCGCATCATGAAGACCATCAAGACCATGCGCGACTTCGGCACCTACACCAATGATAAGGGACAGCGTCACTTCCGCACCGGCTATTTCAACTCCAGCCGACATTCCTCCGACCCGCTCCAGCGCATTGACCCCGCACTTGCTTGGCGATGCATGTTCGGCTCCAGCTGGCTCTCGTGGTACTCGCGCAACCGCAGCGCTGAGGCACTCATGAGCGAGTGGGCCGAATCTTGGCTCCAGGCTTCCATGAGCACCGCCAAGGGCAAGCCCAAAGGCGTCGTCCCGTCCATGCTCAACTCCGTAACAGGCGAGCCCGGCGCGCCTAATTCTCCCAACTGGTACGACGGCCCCAAACCCAACCAGCAGCCCGACTACACGTTTCCCTCTTACACTCGCTACATTCACAACCTCTTCGCCAACATGTATCTCAAGACAGATCGCGAAGAGTTCCTCGAACCTTTGAGGCTCTCTCTCAAACTCGCAGAAAAGGGCGCTGACATCGAATGGAAAAAGCAGCCCGTAGGCTCGGAGGCCTGGGTTAACGGCATCCTCGGATGGAAAGCCCAAGCCTACGCAGGGCAGGCAGCCGCGCAGCTTCACAAAATGGCGGCGATTCGGGAGTTCGACTCCTACATCGCTGACATGTCCGGCGTCTGTTGGGAGAGGTTCATGGTTACCGGCGATTTCTCCGAGATCGCCGATGTGCTTGAGGAAGTCAACTGGAAGCTCCGGGACGGCTGGCCCATGATGACCAGCGACGTGGCCATCACTGACAAAATCGTCCCCCCTGGGCTCGTCCCCGCCATCGCCAGCTACCTCGGCGGATTCGCCTCCACCTATGGTGGCTTTCCCGCTTTCACCGTCACTTACGAACACATGACCAAGAACTTCGCCGCTCTCGTCCGCGAAGCGACTTCCGAGGAATTGAAGGTCTTCTTCTACAACTTCGAGCCCGAGGCACGCCAAATCGCCATCCTTCCGTGGGCGCTCGATGTCGGTGCAAGCTACACCATCGAAGCTGGACCCGATTCCGATAACGACCACAAGCTCGACGAGATCGTCTATTCCACGGGGTTTGTTCTTGAGCACAGGGCCGACCCCGTTCCCGTCGAGATCCCAAGCCGCAAATCCTGGATAGTCGAGATCAGGCAGCTTCGTGCTGGCCCGGAACGAACGCCCCTTGCCGACTTCGGCATCTCCGAAAAGGACATCTGGTATAGGGCCGAGAGGGAGCCCGCCCTTCACGTAACTGTCCACAATATCGGCGATGCCCCCGCTCGCGAGATTCCAGTTGCTGTCTACGAAGGCCAAAGCCCGAGTGACGACGCGCTGATAGGGCGTGCCCTCATAGGCAGTTTGTCCGCCCCCAACGAACTCGACCCCCAGATGGTTCGCGTCAGCGTTCTCTTCAAACCCACTAAAGCCGAGCACACCTTCTGCGTCGTCGTTGACCCCGAGGACGAATTCCCCGAAATCACCGAGCGCAACAACGTTCTCGTCAAGACCGTCACCTTCGCAGAAACCCAGTAACACCGCATATCACAAGAACGGGGCCCGGCGCGATCATGCGCCGGGCCCCGCTCTCTCAGCCTATCTGAGAAATCCCCGCCTATGGCTCCTGGCCGCGTGCTTCCTTTCCGTGCATTTCCGCCGACTCCGTACTCCAGCTACCCGCGCCCTCGTCCGATCCTTTTCCCCTTATCCCTAACCACCAGATAACGACTCCCGCCACCACCCACGGCAGCGCGAACACCAGCAGCGCCTTCAACACCACTTGTTTCTCACCCTCAGCCCAGCTTGTCAGCGCGAACGCCGCTCCGAACAGGAACCCCGCTATGCACACCATCTCCACCACAACCACGTACACCGGCAATCGCGGCTCCTGCCTCGCCCGCACGATAAGCCCCACCACCACAGCCGCTCCCACTGCACCGATCAGCACCATCAATCCCTTCATCCATCCCTCCGTTTGTCCGTTGAAAGACCAAGTCTAGCCGACCTCGACCCCCTTCGCAACCGCCCCACCGCCTAGATTGCCCGTGCCGCCGCCAACAGCTATAATGAAATTACCCTGGCCTCTATGCCAATGGAGACCCCTGGCCATGACACAACCCATTAAAGACCAGCCTGGCTGCACCCGTCGTTCCTTCTTCAAGAAAGCCGGCCTCGCCGCATTCGCCGCACGCGCGGCTGCAAACCCACCTACTTCCCAAAGCCCCGCCAAGCCCGTCCGCGCCTCCTCGAAGCCCTACGTCCTCCGCGACGACATCAAGCAATTCTCCTCCAACTATACCGTCTTCCGACGGATCGGTTGGGACCCCAACTGCATCGGTTACCGCCGCGGAATGCTCGAAGCCGTCGCAGAGAAAATCGCCGCTGGCCACCCGGGCTTTTCACGCGTTGACTACGCCGCCTTCGCCGCCGGTTGGACCTTCCAGAACAACTTCGCCCACGAGGTCTACAACGACCAGGTCATGGAGAAGGGGTTCATGAAGGCCCTCGTCAACATGCCCAAACACGAAGTCGACGACGCGGCCCTCATGTCCCGCCAGGTGAAAAAAATCGCCAAGCTCTTCGGCGCATCTGAGGTCGGCATCGCACCCCTTAATCGCCTCTGGCTCTATCAGGAAACCGACGCCGAAATCGGTCCACAGTACAAGAACGTCATCGTCTGCGCCCTTGAGATGGACTACGACGCCATCATGACCTCGCCCGCTGCAAGTTGTTCCGCCGCCACCGGCAACGCATACTCCCGCATGGTCTTCACCGCCGCCTGCCTAGCCCAGTTCATACGAGCCCTCGGCTGGAAAGCATACGCCGCCGGCAACGGCTCCTCTCTCTCCGTTCCCACGGCAATCGAAGCCGGCCTCGGCGAGGCCGGGCGTCACGGCCTTCTCGTCACCCCTAAGTACGGCTCCCGCGTGCGCCTCTGCAAGGTCTTCACAGACCTCCCCCTCGCCCACGACCATCCCATTTCCTTCGGCGTTACCGAGTTCTGCGAAATCTGCAAGAAGTGTGCCGCCGACTGTCCTCCCGGCGCGATCACCCAAGGCGAACGAACCTACGACCCCGCCTGCGCATCCAACAACCCCGGCGCTCTCAAGTGGTACGTTCACGTCGAGAAATGCTACGACTATTGGTGCGACAACGGCGCTGAGTGCAGCAACTGCATCCGCGCCTGCCCCTTCAACAAGCCACAGTCCTGGATTCACACCATGGCCCGAGCCCCCGTCCGCGCAAAGAGCACCGCCGTCGACAGAGCCCTCGCAGCCATGGACGACTTCATGGGCTACGGCGAGCGGAGGGACCCCGTCCGCAACTACTGGGAATCCGACCGCTTCATCCACACTGGAGGATATGTGAACTAGCCTTTCCGCCACGAATCGAAAGACGCTTGCGGCGGCAGGGCGCATCGGCGCTTGCGCCAGGAGGAGGTCAAATGCTCAATCTGCTCCGACACAAGTTCATCGCAGGCTTCACCACCATCGAGATTCTCGCCGCTGCCGCTATCGTCTCCGGCGGCTACGCGGGCTACGGCAACGCGCTCGCCAAGGCCAAAAACAAAGCAGTCGAGATACAATGCACCAGCAACCTCAAGCAAGTCGCTCAGGCGCTACAGATGTACGAAATGATGGAAGGACGACTGCCCAACGCCAAGTTCTTCCCCAAGGAACCCCGCAAGGATCCTAGGAGCCTCCTCAAAATACTCGGCCCCCAGTACGCCAAGTTTCTCGTCTGCCCCTCCATGCCCGAAAAGCTCCAGAAGCGCGGTCTCACCTTTCTCTGGAACGACAAGTACTCAGGCAAGCCCCTTAGCTCCGTCCCAAAGCCCACCAAGACATGGCTCATGATCGAAATGAGCGCCGCCTTCCCCGAAGTCCCTCCACCCCACAGAGGAGGATTCCTCGTTCTCTACGCCGACATGCACGTGGCCTGGACCAACGAGATTCCCAAGGAGTTGATCGTTAAGAAAGAATCAGGCGAGGGAAGTCAACAGCCTAAGGAGAACCGAGATCCCCAAGGTCCCTCCAAACGCTAGCGCGGTTAGCACCACGCCTTCCTGAACCAGCCTGCCCCAACCCGCGTTCTTCATCCCCGAATATACGAAGCTTACGACGAAGCATATCCCCAGCAACTGGATCAGGAGTTTCAACCCGACTTCTCCTTCCCCCGCGCCGCAGCGAGGCAGAACGCATCCAGCATCACCACCACATTCATCAACCCCGCCACGCAAGTGTACAGCACGCCGATATCGTAATCGCCCAGGTACTTGTTGTCAGGCTCCGCCGCCGTGGCCGCCTTCGCCGACACGAACGCCGCCGCCCCCTCCATCGCCTGAACGATAGGGATGATCCGGTACATCACCTGCGATGTAATGTCGTTCTCCGGAGCATTCGTGCTCGGCTCCGGAAACACAACATCGTCATATCCGCCGATCGCGATCCCCACCACAAACGCCCCCACCAGCAGGACGAAAAACAGCAGCCCCCGCTTCACCTGTCCCAGGTACATGTGCCCAGCCCCCGGCACGACCCACCCCAAAATCAGCGCCACATACGGGTTCTTTCTCATCTCGCCTCCGCCAGTCGCAGTACCAGATTACCTATTCTAGCCCCCGCCCGCCGCACCTTCAACCCATCCCCACTGACATATCTACCGCAGCATACCGATACACTTGACTTCCGCGACTATTAAAGCTTCAATAACCCCGGCACCAATCTCTCTACGAATTGCTCCCAGAGATGCGCCAGATAGCCGGCGGAAATGAATACGCCCAATCTCAAACAAGCTCGCCCTACAACTCAGTTCACACTGAGCAAAGTCATCTGTCATGGAAGCACACTCGCATGAGCGCGAAGCCAGAAGCCAAAGGGCCGCATAACAGGCTCGAAGTCACGCACGTTATCCGCGCGGCCCTCGCCGAGCCCACCAACGTGAACTTCTACCGTTACGCCGAGTCTCAAACCTCTCGCTGGCTCGGCTTCCTTTTCGCCGCGTCGGGCTTCGCCTTTGCCTGCTTCATGCTTTGGAGAGTATTGAGCACCGGCCCGAGCGTCCTGAACATACTCTTCGGAACCCTCGGCCTCGCTTGGGGCCTCCTTTGGCTTCTCGCATGCATTCACACCAACCCGAGGCATTTCGAAATCAGCACCCTGGGCATAACCTCCTTCGATGACCGAGGTGAGATCGTTGCCTTATGGGACGAAATCACCAAAGTCGAAAAGTTCAAATCCAGAATCGACCGGAAGCCCCGGCTCCACTTCCGCACCTCTGCAGGCGACTTCATCGTCTTCGGCAATCTCTACCAGTTCGACCGCCTCCTTGAAGAAATCAGGCTCCACATCCCCGACCGAATCTTCGAGGGCAAGGACAAGAGCTGGATCTGGCGCGCAACCTGCTCCAAATGCGGCGGCGAATTCTCCGGCAACGCCTGCAGATACTGCGAGCGCTCCATCAATCGCCCCGACCAGACCTGAAGGAGGAATGCAATGCAACCGCCAAAGGCCCTCCTTCTCACCACGATCATCTGCTCCCTTCTCATCACCACATCCGCCATCTCTCAAGAAAGCTCACCTCCTGAAATCACCCTCAAAGAGGAAGTGGTCCTTCTCAGCCAACCCCCTCCCGGCTCGACCATCCTCCCGCTCTCCGCCGTTGCCAGCCCTGACCTCTCAAAGCTCGCCTATTCCATTCGAAAGGA
>Ga0180437_10003819_pt1 | contig 22053 bp, 18 predicted proteins | sample SS_ome_4_FD_132410 | JGI IMG/M metagenome (GOLD analysis project Ga0180437, IMG submission 132410) | Hypersaline lake sediment archaeal communities from the Salton Sea, California, USA - SS_3_D_1 metaG | ecosystem: Environmental > Aquatic > Non-marine Saline and Alkaline > Hypersaline >...
GAATATCATCTTTGATACGTTGAAGAATGACTGGGTATTCGAAGATTTCCCAAACTTTGTATTAACAAGTAGTTGCGTAAAAAAATAATAAAAATTGGAGTAGACTTTTAACATAGGAGGAGGCCCTGATATGGCACTTACCATTTATTACGAAAAGGACATTTCTTTCGAATCCCTGAAAAATGAAAAAATCGCCGTCATCGGCTACGGCAGCCAGGGACATGCACACTCACAAAATCTCAGAGACAGCGGCTTAAATGTTGTCGTCTCAGAGCTGCCTGGCACCCAAAACTATCAGTTAGCCGTCAAACACGGCTTTCAACCAACTGATATCAAAACCGCTGTCAACGGTGCAGCTCTCGTAATAATCACAATACCGGACGAAATACAGGCAAAGGTTTACAAAGAACAAATTCAGCCGAACCTGACCGCCGGCCAGACCCTCGGATTCTGCCACGGATTCAATATACATTTCAAATACATCGTCCCGCCGAAAGACGTAAACGTCGTGATGATTGCTCCGAAGGGCCCGGGGCATCTGGTCAGAAGCGAATATGAAAAAGGTGGTGGTGTCCCCTGCCTCGTCGCAGTCGAGCAGGACGCCGGCGGAAACGCCAGAGACATAGCGCTCGCCTGGGGCGCAGGTATAGGCGGCGCACGCGCCGGAATTATCCAGACTACATACAAAGAAGAGACCGAAACAGACCTGTTCGGCGAACAATGCGTCCTGTGTGGAGGCCTCACCTCGCTTATCAAAGCCGCCTTCCAGACGCTTGTGAACGCCGGATACCAGCCGGAAATCGCCTACTTCGAGTGCCTGCACGAAGTAAAGCTAATCGTTGACCTTATCTACCAGGGCGGACTGAGCTATATGAGATACAGCATCTCGAACACCGCAGAATACGGCGACCTCACAAGAGGACAAAGAATCATTACTGAACAAACAAGAAGCGAAATGAAAAAAATACTCTCCGAAATCACCTCAGGCAGCTTCGCAGCCGAATGGATGAACGAATATAAAACCGGGCTAAAAAATTTCAACCAGCTGTACGAAAAAGACTATAACAGCGACCTCGAAAACGTCGGAAGGAAACTGCGCAAAATGATGACATGGATAGATACCAAAGAGGTCTGAATACCGAAAATCCTTATATTACAAAAATAATATTGTCATAACAGGAGGCTAATCAAGTGCGATATCTTAAGCTAATCCGAAAAATGAAAAGGGTTTTCATACAGCCCGTTCTGACGCTCTCTATCCTGACGATGACACTGGTTTCTGCCGGCTGCTCCGCCTCTGGTGACGTAACAGAGTTCTTAAAACCAAAACGCGCACCCTCCGACCGGACTATTTATTCGATCTATCAGGACACACAGTTGGATTACAGCACCTCATCCGATGTCCTTACCAGGATGCAGCACCTGAAAACTCTCACCAATAATCCGGCCGACCCGAATGCCGCAAAACTCGGAACTCATATCCTCAGTCAAAGCAAAAACGTTATCGCACTGCAGGGCACAAGCGGAAGAGACCATAAAATGTGGCTTAATATGTCGGCTTTCGATGAAAACTCTACCACCGTTCGGCGCAAATACTTTGTCGTCGAAGACGAAAGACCTAAATTCCTCTTCGTAAAACCATGGGAAGGGCTACGCTTCGAAACCGAAATGTTCATCCCGCAGACCGTCCTTGCCGAACCCTACGGCGACGACAATTCAAAACGTATCGCCATACTAAACTCAATCCTCGAGAGTTTCCGAAACGACATCGATGAGCTCGAACAGGATAACAAGAACCTCCGAACTCTTGCGATGATGGTAAATCAGGCCCTGCAGACAGCCCTTACAAAGCTTGACAATTCTCCCGGCGAAGCGGCAATTCTTGATGACACCGAAGGCCTCGAATTTGACCACATCAACCTCGATAAAGCCAGAATCCAGATGCTCCTCGAAAACGACATTGCAACAGTTAAAATCCTCGCCGGCTCCTTCGAGGAAAAAATCTCCTTCAAAGAACTAAAATAAGACCCTTATACCCAGCCGAGGCTGATAAATCCGCCGGATAAATCCTGTTACTGGTCAAACCACCACTGAGATAATGCCCCACCCCGAAAGGGGTAAATATGCTTGCAACACACCTGTCGGGAAGGTAAAATCCACTCCGTTGAGACTTATCGGCCGGGATACCTGTAATCTCGGCGCACAATATCAATGGCCGGAAAAGTAGTTTTCGGCGGCGTGGCCAAGCGGTCTAAGGCGACGGTTTGCAAAACCGTTATTCGGCGGTTCGAATCCGCCCGCCGCCTTTTCCTGCGTACCGCCAGATGCGGATAATCGATTATTTCCACTCCCTGAAACTGACGTCGCTATAACATTCCGTCGGAATTTGTGTTAATATGTTATATCTGTTAATGAGGATGCAAATGCCGTCGCATCATCGCAAAGCACTATCACCTTGAGTGCGGCACTTGCTTTTCAGCCGCTCTGTTTCGTTTTGAATAACTGCTATGCGAATTGTTCATATCATAACTCGGCTGATACTGGGAGGAGCGCAGGAGAACACACTTATCACCTGCAGACTTCTCGCTCAGCGAGGCCACGATGTTACACTGATTACCGGTCCCGCACTTGGTCCGGAAGGCGACCTCTATGCGCAAGCGTCAAATCAGCCGTTTGAGCTTATAATCCTCAACTGCCTTCGGCGTCCAATAAATCCTGCCCGTGATGTGAGCGCTTATTTTAAGATTAAAAAACTTCTGCGACAAATAAAACCTGACATTGTACATACGCACTCGGCCAAGGCGGGCGTATTAGGCAGATTTGCAGCTTACAAACTAAAGACCAAATCCGGCAGTACTTTACCTATTGTTGTGCATACGATTCACGGATTAGCCTTTCATCCCTACCAGAGCCGGTTTTTGAACAATTTTTATATCGCTGTCGAAAAAGCTGCCGCCAGGCGAACGGATTTTTTTTTCAGCGTTGCAAATGCTATGACACGTCAGGCTATCGCGGCGGAGCTGGCATCAGCGGATAAGTTTCTTACCGCCTATTCGGCTATTGACGAAGATGACTTTCTGTCGCCGATTGGCGATGAACGGCGGATGCAATTTCGCAAAAGGTATAAAATTGCAAAAGATGCCGTTGTGCTGGTTACTATTGCCCGCCTGTTTCACCTGAAGGGGCATAATTACATCATCGAATCGGCGAAGCAGCTCGCCCGGCGTTTTGACAATGCAATATGGCTGTTTGTCGGCGACGGAATACTCGCAGACAAATACAAGCACCAGATTAAGCAGGCGGGGCTTGAAGACAGATTCAGATTTACAGGCCTTTTGCCGCCAGCGGAGATACCTGCTGTGATACAGGCTTGCGATATCCTTGTGCATTGCTCGCTGCGGGAAGGCCTGGCACGGACGCTGCCGCAGGCAATGCTTTGCGGCAAAGCGGTGATTAGCTTTGCTCTCGATGGTGCCCCGGAAGTGGTGAACGAAAATACAGGCCGATTGGTTGAGCCTGAAAATGTAAAGCAATTGACGAATTCCTGCAGCGAGCTTATACAGAATACGGCTTTGAGAGAAAGGCTGGGAAAAGCGGGAAGGGAATTTGTCAGCCAAAAATTCAAACCAGAACAAATGGTGGACAGGATTGAGTCTGTTTATAATAAATTGAAAGATGCAGAGCAGTAAGACAGGAGAAAAGCAGTTATGCGAAGTTACAGAAAAGAGCTTTGGTTTAATACGAAAAAGCGACGCGAATATATCAATATCACGCCCGAGGTGGAAAAAGCACTCGCACAAAGCGGCATAAAGGAGGGCTTTGTACTGGTAAATGCAATGCACATCACAGCCAGTATTTTTATCAATGACGACGAACCGGGCCTGCACCAGGATTTTGAACTATGGCTGGAAAAACTGGCGCCGGAGAAGCCACATTCTCAATACAGGCACAACGGCTTCGAGGATAACGCCGATGCACATCTAAAAAGGAGCGTAATGGGACGTGAAGTAGTCGTGGCGGTTACCGATGGACAGCTTGACTTCGGCCCATGGGAACAGATATTCTACGGAGAGTTCGACGGCGGGCGAAAAAAAAGAGTCTTGATAAAGATTATCGGTGAATGATAAAATGAATTTAATCGAGAGGAAAACTAATGCAGGATAACAAAGAAATTTCTAAAGAGAATAAAGTTGAGCAGGAACAAAACGGCGAAGAACCGGGTCGGCTCAGCCCTGAACAGATAGCACAGCAGGCCAGTGAAGACGCCAGAATATTTGCAATGTTATGCCACCTGTTTGGAATATTCACGTCTTTTCTGGCTCCTCTTGTGATATGGCTTCTAAAGAAAAATGATGAGCCATTTGTCGATCAGCAGGGCAAAGAGGCTTTGAATTTTCAACTTACGATTCTTATTGCCTCCTCGCTCTGTGCTTTACTGTCTCTAATCTGTATAGGAATATTACTGGCCTTTGCTGTGGCTATAGCTGATTTTGTTCTTGGATTGATTGCGACCATCAAATCCAGAGATGGGCAGGCTTATCGATACCCAGTCAGTATTCGTTTCGTCAGATAGCTAAATTCAGGCCTGGTGGTTCTGCTGTTGAGTTTATGAATATCCGCTTCTTTAGTCATATGCTTTCGGAGAGGATTGCCGTTCCGGGTCGTTCTGGCAGTAAGTTTTGCCTTGTGGACGGCGGCGGCATTTGTCCATCAATGGTTGTTAGGCGATTAGCATTTCACACCACAGTGATGCTTGAAAAACAGCCCGTCTAAGAGTATCATACCTTAAATGGCAGATAAATCGCGGAAAGGTAAAGATACAAATCCCGGCGTTTCGGTCAATAAGAAGGCTTATTATAATTATGAGCTTGCCGAAAGATTCGAGGCTGGAATAGCACTTACCGGCAGTGAGGTAAAATCCCTCCGCTGCGGCCGGGCGGACCTGAGTGGTTCCTATGGCAGGATATCCAAAAACGAGTGCTGGCTGGTCGGTGCCAACATTGCTCCTTACGCTCAGGCAGGGCTTGGAGGGCATGAGCCGTTAAGACGACGCAAATTGTTGTTTCATAAATCTGAAATCAGAAAGATAAAAGGCAAGCTCGACCAGCGTGGCTTTACACTTGTACCGCTGAAAATCTATTTTAACCAGCGAGGCCTGGCAAAGGTGGAGTTGGCACTGGCGAGAGGTAAAAGAAAATACGATAAGCGAAGAGCAATAACGCAGCGCCAACAAAAAAAGGATATCGACAGCAGCACAAAGAAATATCGAAGGTGAATATCGTAAATATAAACCGATAATACAGTAACAGTAAAGGAGCTGGCACAAATGGCTGAAAAAGATGAAAACAAGGAGAAAAAAATTATAATCGACGAGGACTGGAAAAAGCAGGCCGAGCAGGAGAAAAAACAAGCCCCGGAGAAGAAACAGGACGAACGGAGCGATGAACAACAGCAGCAGCGCGGGCCGCTGCCGAAAGGAGACTTTGCCGCTATGATTAGCATGCTGGTTACACAGGCTCTGTTCTCAATGGGGGCGCTCAAGCTCAAAGGGCAGGAAAGAGAGCCTGACCTGGATATGGCCAGGTATAATATCGATATGCTCGAAGCCCTCAAGGAAAAAACCAAAGGTAACCTGACCGACCAGGAAGAAAAAATTCTCACCGACACTCTCAGCCAGGTGCGAATGGCTTATGTAAAGGCAACTGATGGCAAGTAATATACTTGACAGAATAATTGAGGCAAAAAGAAAAGAGGTGATACAGCGAAGCACCGTCAGGCCTTTGGAGCAGTTGAAGCGGGAGGTATCGGCGATGCCGAAGTGCAGAAACTTTTATAAAGCCATTACCACACCGAACAGCCGCGGAATTAATGTAATTGCTGAAGTTAAGAAGGCCTCACCCTCGGCAGGCATTATCTGCCGTGATTTCGACCCAGTTCGGATAGCAGAAACCTATCAAAGCTGCGGCGCAGATGCGATAAGTGTTTTAACCGACGAACAGTTCTTCAAGGGCAGGCTGGAATACATAGAGCAGATAAAACGCTCGGTCTCTCTTGCCGTATTAAGGAAGGATTTTATTATAGATATCTGGCAGGTTTACGAATCTCGTGCCGCCGGCGCCGATGCAATACTGCTGATAGCAGATGCCCTGAAGGCGGGCAAGCTGACCGATTTGATGATTAAGGCGGCCGAACTGTCACTTACCGTACTCCTCGAAGTACATCAGCCTGATACCTTATTAAAAGTGCGAAGCCTCATTGGCTTTCCGAAAAAAGGCTACAGCCTGCTCGGCATCAACAATCGTGACTTGTCAACTATGAAGGTTGATATAAATAATACGATGCGGCTGGCCGAACTCGTGGAAAGCGATTGCACAATAGTCTCCGAGAGCGGAATAAAATCGAGACAGAACGTCGAAAAATTGCGAAAGGCAGGAGTTGGTGCGGTACTGATAGGCCAGTCACTCTGTCAGGGGGGCGACATAGCTGGCAAGTTCAAAGAGCTCTTCGGCTGATGGAACATATATTTTTAGCTTTGATAGGAATAACAATGGGCTTTCTGGGTGGTATGCTTGGAATAGGCGGCTCCATTGTGATGATACCTTCCCTTGTTTTTGTGTTCGGGGAAAACCAGCACGTATATCAGGCATCAGCTATGATTTGCAACTTTTTTGTTGGTATTGGGAGTATTTCTGTCCACTTACGAAAACGCTCGATGATGCCGCACATACTGAAGCAACTGGTACCTTCCGCCGTCCTTTCGGCTATGGCAGGTGTTTTCGTAAGCAATTCCCAAATATTCAGCGGCGGCAACAGCTACATTCTTGCAAGAATATTCGGAGTTTTTCTGTTGTATGTGATTTTTTACAACGTCATTAGATTAAGAAACCGGCACAATACTGCAATGCATGACTTTGATATTTCACACACAACACGGTCTGGAACTCCGGTAATTTTATGCGGAATTTTAAGTGGATTCACAGCGGGCTTACTGGGTATAGGAGGAGGTATCATTCTGGTTCCTGCACAACAGCTTTTTTTGAAAATGCCTATAAAGCGGGCAGTAATCAATTCAGCGGCAACAATAGTTGCAATAGCATTGGCAGGGGCATTATATAAAAATCTGAGTCTTTGCCACCATGGCCTCTCGGTTCTGGAGTCGTTGAAAATTGCGATTTTTATAATACCGGGTGCACTGGCAGGTTCGATTATAGGCAGCAGAGTTCTGCATAAACTACCGGTCAAAGTGGTGCGCATCGTTTTTATCTGTTTAGCCATACCGGCCTCTTACAAACTGATAATGCTTACCGGCATTTAGCATGTTTATGCAATCAAATCTACCTGAGGCAGCGCACTTTCCCGTCTTTCGTAGTCAGGAATAAAGCTTTATGTGCGGCAATAAGACTGTCAAAAACCGGCACGTAATCCAGTTTATATTCAGCGAGCTTTTTTCCGTCTTCAACAGAAAACGCCGCAAGAATCGAACCTTTTCTGCCTTCATAGGCTGCGTATGGGTCTTGTGGAACCATAACATCGGGCGGGCCGCAAATAAACAGAACATCACCCGTCAAAACCATTGAATGGCCTCTGACTGGAATCTTCTCAGACCATAGAGTATCAAATCTTCCCCTGCCTATACTCTCGTAAGACCAGTAAGACCAGGGCCGGTCGGGTGCTTCAATTTTGCTTGAAAAGAGCCTGTAGCCGCTGCCGGGATGAAATTCAGAACCTCTGCTGGCTGATGGATAAGCCTGCAAACCAAAAGCCGTATCTTCCCTGTAGACTACCAGTTGGCCATAGGTCGTGCCGACAGACATTGCAGTCCTGTCAAAATATGCGTCATCAAGAAAACCGTTGGAGGCGATAATACGGATATCAGGTTTTGGCCCTTCGTATTTTATGCTGCGTCTCCTTTTGGAGTCATAAGGGTTAACCGGCTCATTTTTCTTGCGGGCTTTACCCTCCACCCATTTGCCTTGCTCCTGACGGTTACCAAATAGCTCTAACTGTCGCATATAAACCGAATCCCCACAGCCGACAAGAACATCGTTTCTGGCGCCGGGCATTTTTTCATCATCTGTTTTGGGGCTTTCCCCTGTCTCCGGGTCGAGGTCACAGAAACGAGTGTAGCGAAGAACTCTCCCGCTGGCGGGGTCAAGCTCATAGGCACAAATCCCATCGTCAAGATATGTGTTCCTGCCTGCGGCACAATAGAGTTTGCCCTGATGGACAAGCACACTGCCGTAAACAGGCCAAGCTGATTCCAGAAGCCCGTAAGCACCAATGAGCCTGTTTTTCGGTGCCGCTAGGAATCGCCACACCAATACTCCGTCTTTTTGCCTCAGGGCATAAACCAACCCATTTCTCGTCCCGAAAAACACTATCCCTTTGTAAATAGTGGGCGGAGAGTCCACCTTGCCATCGGCCACATATCGCCAGACCTCACTGCCATCCTGAGTATCCAGAGCAAAAACCGTATGTGAATCGACAGCAGCAACATAAAGCCTGCCACCAGAGACAACCGGTGCCGATAGAGTCCCATCCAGCTTGACATCCCAGGCCTCTGTCAGCTTAAAGGGTACCTTTGTCTTGTTGCTTCCGCTTCTGGAACCGTCGCCGCGATAGGTTGGCCAATCCTCTTCGTCTGTTGAATTGGTATCTTTACACTCGGAAACTGTATTATAAGCAGGGCCTTTATCGAGCCGTGCTTCAAGGGCTATGTTGCCCCTGTCACTATCATCCGAAGGCAAAGCTGCCAGTGCATTAAGACCATTGATTTTGGCATTGAGGTAACACTGGCACGGATGCTGGGGAGTATACAGCAGGCCGTTGCAGGGCATATAGCCGAGCAGGCATGTTCCGCGAACCCAGTTGTTCACTTCGATTTTCCCGTCTGCAACATCAATAAGCTCGACGCCGCGCCGGGCGGTTAAAAGAAATCTCTGCGTGGCGACATTGCGATGGCACCGGTGGTGGTGCCCGACGTTAAAAATCTTTTCGGTATTATATGTCTTTTTGATTTCTCCCGTCTTGAGTTCCGCACCGAAGACCTTAAAATCATAATCTTCCTGGTGAACCCACCGTGATTTCTTCCCGATGATACCGTCGGGCCAGAGATGCTCATGGTACCAGACAAGAGTGTCAATGACGAAAACGCCGGGAAGACTGTGATAAGCAGCACTGCCAAACTTATCGTCACGCCAGAGAAGCTTGCCGTCTTTGGCATTGAAGGCATAGATACAGCCCGGTATCGTATGCCAGACATTTGAGTTTACCGGGTCCAGTTGTGCGAACAGAAGGACGTCATCGGTGGCGACAAGCCTGCACATATCGTTACCGACTTTCGGGATAAGATATTTATCCTTGTCCGGCCTGGGTATGCGCCAAAGCTCCTCTCCGTTTTGGAGCCCCAGAGCGACCAGGTGGTCATTATCTACTAAAAATATGCGTTCGTTGGCTATGCACAGTCCGAGGCGAGTGAAAGGGTCAATAAATCTTAAATGAGATTTGACACCGCTGAATGCCCCTTTTTTCCATAACACTTTGCCCGATTGCCGGCTGACAGCACAGACATCTTTTTTTACTACAACTCCTTTATACTTCGGTTTTTCGATTTTGTTATAAACTGACAGGATTAATTTGTCATCAAGGCAAAGGATTTCGTCAACGAAGCCTGCCTCATCGAAGGTTCTGATGACTTTCCCCGTAGCGGCATCCAGCTCCGAGAGCGGAGCGTTATAGCCAAGCGTCACATAGAGTTTATCGCCGAAGACTGTAAGCCTTCTGCCGAGCTGGTATGGAATATTATAGCGCTGCAGCCATTTAGTGCTCCACTGATGCCAGCCCCAGTTCGGCATAGGCCGCTTCCATAATAGAACTCCGTTAAAAGCGTCCCTGGCAAACAGAAACCAGCGGTGCCCTGCGAGTTCGGCAGATTGTGCCTCGATTGGACCTTCGCTTTTGATGTAAAAAATCCGTCCGCCGCCGGAGACCATAGCACAGGGCGGAACAAGGTCGTGGTGTCTCATCCATTCCGGCCCGGCCTTCCATTTCAGCCGCCTCGGAGGCCCGACAACCGTGTCTTTGGCGACCATATTGCCGCTTACATCGTGCGTATAATGAGACCATTCGTCAATATCATCAGGCCGGGGTTTTTTGATTTTACGCCACTTTTCGCCTTGTTTGATATACACCGTACCGCCCGGAACCAAAACCCGCATTAGTTCATTTTCTTCGATACCAAACAGCTTCTGAGCTACAACAAGATTGACCATATTCTCAGCGTACGGCAGAGTTTTGCCGCTGAGTCTGGCAACGGATACCCGGCCGTAAATACCCAGCGATTGTACGTATTTCCTGGCCCTGCTGACATTGCTTGAGCTGGCATCCAGGCCGTGAACGATATAGCTGTCATTGCGATGTAATTTAGCCGTTAGTTTGCCGTCTCCACAGCCGAGGTGAACGACCAGACCGCCTTTGACGCCCGTCGCTTCGATAATTTCATCAGCCGTAATTGCCTCGACACTGCTGAAACCGACAATCGCCAGAAAAAACATAATAAAAATAACGGCTTTAGTAATTCTGCTCATCAGTTACCTTCTTTCGATTTAGTGGAAATATTTCCCCTCTTTATCGTTGTTCAGGCTTTAATCAATTTTGGATACCGGCGTCAAAAATTCATTCGCGAGCCCCGACCGGAAGGGAGGGAACAAAAACACGAATTTTATTCAGTGCTTCATACTTTTGACGCCGGTATCTATTTATTTTTCCGCTTATTTTTCCACAAAGGAGCTTTAACTATATTTTTGGCTCCCAGCCGGGTTCATACGAACGGCTCCACAGCTTTTGTGCCGCAGGATTGCCGAAAATATGGCCGTTCTTAGGGTCACAGACCAGTGTGCTTCCTGTGCGCTGGGCGATATTGCCAAGCTGACAGAGCAGCACCGATTTGTGTCCTTCATCGATTGGAGAGGTCAGTTTCGCTTCTCCGCGAACAGCCTGAACAAAGTTATCCTGGTGCCCACTGCCGAGTCCGGGGTCGAAAATATTCGTGGAATCGGTCTTGCTTTCTCTGCCTTCCTTACTGAGAACTTCACCCTGGTCGTCATAAACTATGTAATTACCGCCGAGGTATTCTATCGCACCGTCCGTGCCGTAGAACATAACTCCTCGACCGTGACCGTATTTATTGACTTTGTTGCAGCTTCTGCCTTCCCAGGTAATTACTTTATCTCCGGGGAATTCAAGAGTCATCCACTGCGTATCGAAGGCCTCCCAGTCATCCTGATTAGCATAGTGCAGACGTCCGCCCCCGGAGACGACCTTTGTGGGGAAATCAACACCCAGCATCCATCGTGCCACATCCACTTCATGTGTCCCGTTATTGAGAGCCTCGCCAGTACCCCAGTGCCACAACCAATGCCACTTGTACGGATGAACGAGGTTATTGTACGGACGGCGGGGAGCCGGACCCTGCCACAAATCCCAGTCAAGAGAATCAGGTACGGGAATTTGCTTCGCAAGACCAATCGGGCCGCGATTATTTACATACCACGCCTTAGCGGCGTACACCCTGCCGATGACTCCATTGTTTATCTCATTGAGCATTTTGTAGCAGGCCTCCTTCGAACGCCGCTGATTACCCATCTGTACCAGCAGGTGGCTATACTTCTTTTGTGCATCAACCAGCATCTCGCCTTCAGCCGGATTATGTCCGCATGGTTTTTCGACATAAACATGCTTTCCTGCCTTGAGTGCCTCGATAGTCATTGGAGCATGCCAGTGGTCGGGCGTCGCTATACTGATCGCATCGATATCTTTGTCGTCCAGCGCCTTGCGAAAATCCTTCAATGTCTCGGGTACTTTTTCCTGTTTGTCCTTCGCCTCTTCGAGAGCCTTGTCGAAAAACCGGCTGTCAACATCGACAACATATTTGACTTCGCTGTCTTTGTTCCCGGAAAATGCTCTGATGTGGTTCCTTCCCCGGCCGTGAATACCCACCACAGCCATTACGACTTTGTCATTGGGGCATGCCTTGCCAAAAGCTCTGCGGCCAGCCATAGTCGTTACTCCCAGCCCGGCCCCGGCAACCCCTGCTTTCTTGATAAATGTCCTGCGGTTCATTTCGGTAACCATGATTTCCTTTACCTCCGTTGATTAAGGTGATAATTGAATAGTTGTTTAACTTCTAATTTTACAAAACAACTTATTCTAATACAACCAGCCGGTAAATGCAACCAGCCAACTTAAAAATCTCAATTTTATTATTCACTTCGCAGACTGGGCCTTCTCCCAGATTTTATCATAAAATGCCTTCAGGTCGCCCTTAAAAGGCCTTACATAGATATCCGAGGCACATTCGATTTTGAGTACCCACGCACATTTACAGGGCTTAGCCGAAGGCAATTCGACAACCAATCCATCCGGACTAAACCGCCACTTGAGAGATTTACCATCGCCGAGCATTGAAATGTTTTTGATTTCATTGTTGTTGAATTCACTATCTTACCTGACGGATTTTATTGTAATTTCGTTATCATCAGGCCAGCCAAGTAAGATAGCATAAAGTGCGTTACCTTTGCGGGTAAAACGAATATCGCCCGCAGTATAGGGCTTGAAAACTTTATCTCTGGTATAGCCCGCTTCTTTTATGGAAGGCCCTTCACCAAACGTCCGCCAGGGCCTTGTCTCGTAAATCGCTTCACCGTTAATCTTAAGCCACGCACCGATAGCCTTCAATAACCTCGTAAGCTCAGGCGGAATTGTACCGTCAGGCCGCGGGCCTATATTAAGCAGCACATTGCCGTTTTTACTGACATTATCACACAACTGGGTGATAAGCCAGACAGGGGTTTTGAACTCGTCACCGTGCCTGAACTGCCATGACTTGGTACTGACACTCGTACACGTCTGCCAGGACATAGGAAGTATCATATCGCCGGGCCCGCCCCTCTCGAAATCAAGTATGCCCGTCCCGAGAGACATATGCTGTTTCTTGTAAGTAACACCAACGCCCTTGTCCCACTCGAGCGCTTTGTTATAGTAATATGCAGCCAGTTTGGTTCTGTAGTCGCCGAAACTCTGCCATCCAAAATCAAAATATAACAGGTCTGGCTGATACTGATCGATTATATCCTTACAGCGCTCAAGCCAGTGCGTCTTAAAGGCCTCGCTGGCTTTGTCGCTCGTCTTATGTCTTGAAAAACCGTACAGGCCATAATATTTGCCGCTGTTGATATCATATTTTGCCTCAATCTCCGGATGAGAACCATCGTATGCATAATCATAGTAACGCCAGTTCCACGCATAGTGCGAAGAAACACCACACTTCAGCCCCTTCCTGCGGACAGCACTGGATATTTCACCGATTACGTCCCGCTTTGGCCCCATATTAACAGCATTCCAGCGTGTATGATGTGAGTTATACATAGCGAAACCATCGTGATGGCAGGCGACAGGAATAACATAGCGGGCTCCAGCCTCCTTAAAAAGCTCCGCCCACGCATCGGGCTCCCATTTCTCCGCTTTGAGCATTGGTATAAAATCCTTGTAGCCAAACTCGGCAGGGTCACCGAAATGCTCCTTGTGGTACTCGTTGATGAAGTGCCCTTCCCGGTACATATGCCTCGGGTACCAGCTAAATCCCATTGCACCTACCGAATAAGGCCCCCAGCGGAAAAATATACCGAACTTGGCATCCTTGAACCACTCAGGAATCTGATACTGCTCGACAGAGTCCCACTTGGCTTCATACTTCTCTGTCCCGCCATCGGCCGTAACCACCGTAAAAAGACTCAATACAAAAATAAATACCGCGATTTTAGCTGCTTTGCAACCGGTTAACCTACTAACAAAAGCTCGATTTGACCCTATCTTGGAACTGCCTGAATTGGTTTTTTGCCTTTTCATTTTCTTCTCCATCTCACTGTGATTGGCCGGTTCTTCTCAACTGTTGATTGCCTCTTCATCTACCAACATCACTCACCTGCAGGATTTTACCATAATCTAAGGCCGATTAAAATTAAAATGTTCGCCAAAAAAACACCAACGGGCAAGCTAAACCCCGATAGAAAGCTCAGGTGGGACAATAAAACCCACCCTCGCTATCTATCTTTACACCGCCAAAAGGGTGGAGCCTGCTTTCTAACGGGGTAAAAAAAACGGTAGGTGGTTCCGGTTAGTAAAAGATACTTAATAATAACTCCCTGCAGGATCTACAGGTGCTGATTGCGATGATTATAAGTTGCAGATTCTTTGGAAAAATCTGCCACCGGCGGTGCAAGCGGACATCTTTAAAATTCCCGGTCTGAAATTGAATTCCAGCGTTGCTTACCACAACATATCAGGCTTGCCTGAAACTTCCTCGGAGTATTCTGATTCGTTATCGTCTGTGTCAACCGCTGTAACCACATAGTAATATGTATTTCCTGTCACATCGTTATCGGTATATGCCGATTGCGTAACCAAAGAGCTGTTTATTTCCGAGTACCCACCTGCCGAGCTCATCGAACGGTAAACGTTATAGCCTGCCAGGTCGCCCTCTGTGTTATCATTCCAGTCAAGCACTAATTCATAGTAACCTTCCGTAATCGAAAGACCGCTCGGTGCGCAGGGAGCATCTGCCGCTATCGGCCTTGCCGAAACCTCTTGCGAGTAGCCTGATTCGTTATCATCTATATCAACTGCCGTAACCACGTAATAATACATCGTTCCGTTATTGGCCGTGTTGTCAACATACTCACTCGGCTGCACCAAAGAACCGTTCATCTGACTGTAAGGCCCGCCGGAAATCTCACAGCAATATACATCGTAGCCCGACAGGTCGGATTCGGAATTTTCATCCCAGTCCAGCGATACCTGACCGTCACCAGGTGCCGCCGACAAATTTGTCGGACAGCCCGGCGATCCAAGTTCCGACGGATCTCTGATGCGCAGCCATCTGAATGCGAATCTCTGCAGGTCGTTAATATCTACACCGCCTGAATAATTATAATCCATACCTTCGCACCACTGGTCGATAGCACCGCAGCCGCTCTGCCAATACTCCGCCAACACGGCAAGGTCAGTCATATCTGCCCCTCTCTGTTTGACCAGCCCGTTCAGGTAAACTTCGAGGTTCGTATAGTTCGGGTCCAGATCGTATCCGTTACGGTCACCGGCATTATCAGAGTTCAGACCGTTGGCTGCCTCCCAGGCATCAGCCATACCATCCTGGTCGGTATCAAAATCGGCCGGACGCGTTTCGGAGGGGTAATCGTCCCAGCCGCCAACGTCATCCTGAGAATCGATCATATTACCAGTGCTGTTGATGACATTATTAATGATTCTCTCGTCAACTGTGTCACGCACCAGTGAACAACCCGCATAGTTAACAACGCTCTGGAAGGAATCGTTTGCACTTCCAGTGACAGGGGGAACGTAACCCGGAACTGTAAACTCAGTGAAAGCCTCAAATTCGATACGATTGGACGGGACGGGCTCTTCTGAATAGAGACATGCCAGATAGTTGTCCGCAGTAAAATTAGAACAATCCGTAGCGTCACCACTATCGATACTCTCCCATACATTACCGGTAAGATAACCCCAGGGATTATCCATTTTATTCTCGACGGAAAGCATCGTACCGTTACCAAAACCATTATGGCCGAATCTGAAGGTGTTATTAATGATGTTATGATTCACCGAACCGATTCTCATGTTATCTCTCCAGTTGTAATTAATGTTGTTTCTAAAATCGGAGAGATAGTCTCGGTAGTCATATTCATTGGAACCCAAAGTGGGATGACGGTTACTGCCTGATGAAAAAAGGTTGTGGTGGATACTCACATCGGCATCGAGATTTCTAAAGGACATCAGGTAGCCATGCTCACCTTTGGGATGAAGTGAGTCGTTCAGTGGTTCGGCAAAAATACACCACTGTACTGACATATTGCCGCATCGCCTGGAATCCCACATACCATCGATGCTCCAGCTCATTGAAATGTGATCAAGAAACAGACCGTTATTGTCTTCAGTTGTTAAACCATCGGGCTCGGCTTCAGCACCCTTGTTCTCATCGCCCAGACGTATGCGAAAATATCGCATAATGATATTACCACTGTTGTTTATTTTTACGGTATGGTCCCTGATAGTGATTCCCTTTCCCGGTGCGGTCTGCCCTGCAACGGTGATATTATGACCGTTGAAATTCATATCACCATCAGCCCCGTTACACCCGTTAGGGTCACCATAGACGCTTTCGGGATGGGAACAACCGATAGTACCGCTGACATCAAAGACAACCGTACGAGGGTAATTATCATAAGTAGTGAGAAAACCTTCCTGCAGAGAGCCTGGGCCGTCCCAGTTAAGATTGGTCACGTGATAGACATCGCCGCCGCGTCCGCCGGTAAGGTTTTTTGCAAACCCTTCAGCACCAGGGAATGCCGGTTGGTTGGGATCGGTAAATGGAAATGTTTCTTTCGGCGGAAATCCTATTGCCGCATCCACGATCTCAATGTAGCAGATCTTTGGATCGGCTGAATTGTCTTCAACTCTAAGTTCACCACCGCTTACGGTAACGGGAAGATTTTCGTAAATATCGAAATAGTCATCACCGTCGGGATCATCATAATTTACTCCTTCAATGGTGAAACTGTTGTCTCCATTATATTTCGGGTCGCCAAAGGCAATATTTACAAGGTAATCACCATTGTCAAGCGCAATCTCCCATTCGGAGCTGCCCAGTCTAACATGACCATCCAGGCGGCAATCGCCAATCTCATAACGCCGGCGAGATTCATCGGTCATGTCGCTGGTCCAACCGTACTCATAGCCATTGCCACGGTTGCCGTAACTCTCACCGCTGTCTTCCAGATGTACTATTCCCGTCCGAAGGGGCTTGGGACTTCCAGCCTTCTGGAAATTGATATGGATGACATCGTCAGCTAACAACAGCGAGCCGGGTATCATCACGATTAATAATGCCGGTAATAATGCATTTTTGCGTCTCATTTCCAAGCCCAAAAAACCTTGTGATAAAATGAATATTCAAACGACTATCGTACCGGAAACCGCAAATACCACCGTCCGCGCGCCGCCGGCCTCAATGGCCCCTCGCAGACTGCCTGACCCGCTGTCGTTAACATTTGTAACAATGTAAACATCTCCTCCACGACCTCCCACCGAATAGGCACCAAACCCCTCGGCGCCGGGAAACGCTAAATTTTCAGCCAGAACCACCTGCACCGAAAAACCAGACAGCACCATCAAAAACAATACTATTGCTGCAAAAAAGCCTCGATTCATCAACAAATTACCCCGCATCTTCGCTGCCCTCCTTTTTATCTGATATTTCCCGTTTACACCAATAATTTTACAAAAATTACCTTAAATTATCAAGGATTTTATGCAACAGGAATTTTGATATGACACACACCTATCATAAGGTGTTCAGGGCGAATGGAGACAATGCTTCGGTCCGCAACACAAGGCATTTTTTAAAGCATACGCAAACCCAATACTACTTCGTCTCGGATACATAACCACTCCGGACTGGTAACAACTTCGGCAAAGTGTACATATAAGGCTATATACCAATAATCTGGGAATAATAACCAATAAAGATTTGCTTTTGAAAAAACTCACTTATAAGTAAAAAAACTCGCAAGAAAATCGTGGACAAAAGAAGGCAGGGATTTTAATTAGCTGAAAAAAACGGGAAACACCTCGAAACTGTTAAAAGGGTGTAAAATCCGCAGCCGACGGCATTATATCCCATATTTTTCCCGCTGTACAAACCTGATGATTTTTGATATTCACATTATCTAATGACTGAATACCGTGTTAAAACCATTGGCCGGTGCGAATTTAACTCGCCGTTGCCGTCCATCACGTTCATCAATGAACAACACGACCGCGTTCGAGTTGATGCCACAGTTGCGTCCGGTAAAGAGCCTGAGAGCACACCGCCTTCGTTCGAAAAGGCGGGACCGAGAGAAAAAATATTTTTCAATCCCAAAAGCTGCCGGCTTGGTATAGTTACCTGCGGCGGCTTATGCCCCGGCCTGAACGATGTCATTCGTGCTATTGTTATGGTCTCCTGGTATCGCTATGGAGTACGAAACATTTTCGGTTTTAGATACGGGTTCCAGGGAATCGTTCAATCCAGTGCGAATGATACTCTTACACTTACACCGGAAATTGTAGAAGATATCCATCAGGATGGTGGAACCATACTCGGCTCTTCCCGCGGCCCGCAGCAAGTACCTGAGATGGTTGATTTTCTCGCCGACAACAGAATAGATGTCCTCTTTACCATAGGAGGCGACGGCACACAGCGCGGCGCATTGGCTATAGCACAGGAAATAGCGAAACGAAATCTCCACATCGCTGTAGTTGGAGTGCCGAAAACCATTGACAACGACCTCTCATTTACACAGCGTACGTTTGGCTTTAGCACCGCCGTTGCCGCAAGCCAGGCTGCTATCGGCGGCGCTCATATGGAAGCAAAGGCTGTACGTAACGGTATCGGTCTTGTCAAGCTCATGGGCAGGCAGTCCGGCTTTATAGCCGCCTATGCTGCTCTCGCATCAAGCGATGTTAATCTCGTCCTCATACCAGAGGCACCATTTGCAATAGAAAAGGTAATGGCATACCTTGCCAAAAGGCTCGAACGCAAATCGCACGCAGTTATAGTTGCTGCCGAAGGTGCGGGACAGCAATATTTCAAGTCGGCCGGAACAGACTTATCGGGTAATAAAAAATTGGGCAATATCGGGCCTTTTTTGCGCTCAGCTATTATAAAACACTTCGCTGATACTGATATACAAGTCAATGTCAAATACATCGCCCCTTCTTATATCATACGCAGCGCACCAGCCAATGCGGACGATTCGGTCTTTTGCTTTCAGCTTGCCGAAATGGCAGTTCACGCTGCAATGTCCGGCCGTACAGAAATGGTGATAAGTAACTGGAACGGACACTTCGTGCATGTACCCGGCGAGCTTATGGTAAAGAAACGAAAAAACCTCGATACATCCAGCCTTTTGTGGCAGAGTGTGCTTGATAATACCGGCCAGCCGCACAATTTAAGCTGAAAACACAATGTGTCTGTTATCGTCAGCACGATAAAACTTCCTGTGCCGGTGAGATAATAACCCTGAAACCACACCCTTCAGAGCGTACAATTTTGGCCGAATTCATCTGCAGCGGATAAGCTTGTTTTTATCATACTCTATGCGTGGTGTTTTGCTCTGCAAGTCCCTTATAAAACGCCTGCCGTCTTGATAGTACCCGGCGGTAGCTTTCAAATCTTTGTGAAAACTGCGAAAATAACAGTTTATATTATCGATAAGCAATTCCCGCACGAATTTGCTCACCATTGACGCTAGTGCAGTCGTTAGATATTTTTCATCTCCCTTAGTAACAAAATGCAACTTCATATATCTGTCCTTATCGCATAGCAGGTAACTGCTGACGACCTTGCTCTCGCGCAAAATCGTCAAATCAAGTGCGCCGAACGCCCTTTGCAAAATTCGACCATAACGGACCCTGCCGCCATGCCGGTCGATTATTATCTGAAGGCCTTCACCTGCAAAACTATCCCAGGCCTTTTGGATAAGCGCAGCAGCTGTGCTAAACAGCACACTGCTTTTGTTCCCGGTAGTGTTAACCATCTGATTATAACGGCCCACATCAATGCACCTGCTTTTGAGCTCGACCAACTTAATGTTGTTCGATGCAAGGTCTTTTTTCAAAACATTGCCCGCAATGGAAATATCCATATCATTGGTTTCGATGCGGTATTTGTCTGTATTTTCATACCAGGGATAGTCCGGCAATCTTTCTAAGCAATCGCAGGACAGAAAAGAAAGCAGCTGATTAAGAGTTCGAGGCCGGCTGCCGAGGCAATTCATAAATGTAAGAACGCTTCGTCTTAGCTGGCCAATACCGCGCGACCGGCTGTACACTTTCTTACTGTCGGCAACGAGCAGCCTGCCCGCCGGGTGTCTTCGAGTTTTGCTCACACTTTTTCTCAGCACCTCCCACAGATCGGCATCCAGAAGCTTTTCCGGCAGTCGCAACGCGCTTGAAGAGACTACCAGAGGCCCAAGGATTGGGCCGAAGCCTGCTTCATCAATTCCAACCAGAACCGTCATTTCTACTCTTTCAACTGCCTGTGAAAAAACCCTTTTGAATTACCTTTCACGAGAGTTTAGCAAAATTCACATTGGCCTGTCTATATGTTTTGATGTCGGAGCCGAATAAGTGTGGCTGGTGGCTGAACGGCGAATTACCTGCCTGCATAGCCTTCACTTTCCGACGGCAGGTTGAATTCCGGGCCGATAGCAACCTGCTGCAGCTATATTTTGCTTGCAACGATGTTTTTTTCTGATAGATTCAGGCGTTATCCGGGCAGGTAGCTCAGCTGGTAGAGCAACGGACTGAAAATCCGTGTGTCGGCGGTTCAAATCCGCCCCTGCCCATTTCGCAATCCTCTACCAAAAAAGCACTTACAGAAACAGACAAGCCGAGCGGTAAATCCCCAAAGCAAAATCTTGCGTCCAGCTTGTTTTTGGATTCGGAAATTGCCCCAGATTTGAAAGTGATTATTGAGCACTGGCAAGACTTATCCGTTGAATTACGGTCAGCAATCGTTAAAATGGTGCGGTGAAGATTTTTCTGAAAGGGGAAAACGCCGAGATAAGACGTAATGTGGAATAACAAAATGAAAATGGCTTTTCACGACCAATTAGGAACTCTTTACAGTGGAGATGGAATATCCGTTGTCGGACTTAGATTCGGTGGGTTTCAAACATCACAATTTATTGATACCACTGAACCTCTCGAACGCAAACGCCCTGGTGTGAGCAGGGAAGTAATTGCTGAGGCTCATTACTTGGCAATGTGGCCATATAAAATTTGCGAAATAGGTTTTTATATAGGACTTGTATGTTATACATCGCTTCAAGTGGCATTTGCATTTTTCTTCCTCGCCTTTTTTCTTGAGGTGATTCGGTTCTATTTATTTGGTGCGAATTTAATGATTTCTTGGGTGTGTCGAATATGGCAATGGGTTAAATCCACACTTTTCGTAATTACTGCTATAGTTTTGTGGTCAACAAGTTATTTATTATCAGTTTATCTCTTGGTTTTCCTTTTCTTACAATGCTATCTTAACATAATTGTTGCAATTACTATTACCTTTATAAAATGTTTTATAGGTCGCTTTGTTTACAGAAAATATGGTCAAGAAGGTTTGCACTGGGCTAATATGGAAGGTATGGCTCTAAGTTTTGTCATAACGAAGTGGATTCGGAAATTGCTGCCTGAGCAAAAAGAATAAGAAAATCGGCAATAGTTAATTGAGGGGTTTAATTATGACCGAAGAACAAAAAAAGATTAAAGGGACGGCGTCAAATATTATTGCTTGGATTTTTATAACACTGCAAATTATGTTAATAATAGGCGGTTCATATGGAACAAATTCGCAATATCGAGGAACAAATGTTTCGTTTCACAATGCACCAGCAATAGTGCAATCAGTAGGGTATCTTTTTGGTGTTAATCTACTTGGAATTGGCGCTCTGTTTTTAAGTCTAATCGTTTGGTTGCAACATAAGAACTTAAAAGGGAAAACTACAACAATTGTTGCTGCGATTATCATAATAGTAAATTCGTTAGTGCTAAGTTGAAATTGAGGTGCTAAACAGATGGCGGACACTTGATTTGCCAATTATGCCGCCTGTTCCTGTTTCATTTCATACATCTCCTCATATACAACTGGGCTTACATAGCCCAATGTTTTATGCCTGCGTTTGCGATTATAGAACATCTCAATATAATTGAAAATATCTTTTTTGCCGTCTTCAAATGTTTCATATATTTTCTCTTTAATCCATTCAGATTTCAAACTCCCAAAAAAACTTTCCACACAAGCGTTATCCCAGCAATTACCTTTCCTGCTCATACTGCACACAATATTATTATCTTTCAATATATCTTGAAAGTCTCCGGCTGCATACTGAACCCCACGGTCACTGTGGTGGATTAAACCATCACCTGGCCTTCGATGCA
>Ga0180437_10003821_pt1 | contig 22043 bp, 14 predicted proteins | sample SS_ome_4_FD_132410 | JGI IMG/M metagenome (GOLD analysis project Ga0180437, IMG submission 132410) | Hypersaline lake sediment archaeal communities from the Salton Sea, California, USA - SS_3_D_1 metaG | ecosystem: Environmental > Aquatic > Non-marine Saline and Alkaline > Hypersaline >...
GCGCGCGACAAAGTTCAGCGACCACGCGCGAGACCTTACTGTCAGAACTGCAACAGGTGACCGATGACCTGCGTGCCACCCGGCCCACAGCCATCAATCTCTCCTGGGCACTGGACCGGTTGCTGAATCACGTCCGCGCATTGGCAGACCAAAATGCCACTGCCGATGCGATCCGGGAGGCGCTCCTGAAGGAAGCCCAAACCTTGGCCGACGAAGACGTGGCTGTCAACCGGCGCATGGGCGCCCACGGTGCGACGCTCATCGAAGATGGTGACAATATCCTCACCCACTGCAACGCCGGGGCGCTGGCCACGGTCGACTATGGCACGGTGCTGGGCGTGGTACGGGCGGCCTGGGAGCAAGGCAAACAGATCCACGTCTGGGTAGACGAGACACGTCCTCGCCTGCAGGGCGCTCGGCTCACCACCTGGGAATTGATGCGCGACGGCATTCCTTGCACCCTCATCGCTGACAACGCTGCCGGGCATCTCATGCGCACCCGGCAGGTTGATATCGTGCTCTTTGGCGCCGACCGTGTAGCAGCCAACGGTGACGTGGCCAATAAAATCGGCTCCTACAAACTGGCTGTGCTGGCCCGTGAGAACGGCATCCCTTGTTACTCGGTGTCGCCCACGTCCACGGTGGACCTGTCGCTGCCCACGGGTGACGACATCCCCATCGAAGAGCGGAGTCGCTGCGAGGTAACCCACTGCTTTGGTCAGCCGGTGGCCCCACAAGGCGTACCTGTCTACAACCCTGCCTTTGACGTGACGCCCCATCGCTATCTGACTGGCATCATCACCGAGAATGGCATCGTCTACCCGCCCATGGCACGAAATCTGCGGCGGGCCGTGCAGGCATAGTTCAAAAGTCGTGATCAAGCGTCGCGTGTCGCGCATGACGGATCACGTTCCACGTGGACATCGAGAAGACAAAGAGGAAGTCGTGGCATGAAAAAGCTTGAACCACAGCTCCTACCCCTGCACGTTGGCAGTATGCCCCACACTGACCCCACCGCCGCTTGCGACCTGACCTTCCAGCACTTCTCGCAGATCCCTACCTGGCCGCAGTTGCCCCGGCGTAGCACGCTGGAGAACATGTATATCCAGTACAGCGAACGATTCCCCGGAGTGGTGTTAGAACCAGAGAGCAACCACATCTATGTGAACCGCGAGGCCGACCTGGACCCGGGCTTGGAACAGCTCTATCTGGCCTACCTGGAGAACGATGTCTCATTCGGGGTCGTCTCAGCCGATTACGCCGCCGGGCTGTACGCTTTTCTGGAACGCGCCACGGAGCATAGCGAAGGGTTTATGGCCGTGAAGGGCCAGGTGACCGGCCCGGTGAGTTGGGGCCTGCGCGTGATCGATCAGAATCGGCGGCCTGTGCTGTACGAAGAGATCCTGGCTGACGCCGTCGCCAAGTTTCTGCGGCTCAAAGCCTCCTGGCAGGAAGAACAGCTTCGAAAAATCTTTCCCACCACCATCATGTTTGTGGACGAGCCCTACATGGCCAGCTTTGGCTCCGCTCTGATCCCGATCCAGCGCCACCAGGTCATCACCCTCATCGAAGAAGTGCTGTGCGGTATCAAAGGTCTCAAAGGCACCCACTGCTGCGGCAACACCGACTGGTCCATCATGCTGGAGACCGGCATAGACATCCTCAACTTTGACGCCTATGGCTATGCCTACACGCTGGCTCTCTACCCCGATGCTGTGCGCGCCTTCCTGGATCGGGGCGGTGTCATCGCCTGGGGCATCGTGCCCAATAACGATCACATTCTCTACGAAACAGCCGACAGCCTGCTGGGTCACCTGGAGCGCGCCTGGGATCGCCTGGCGCGCAAGGGCATCCCACTCGAGCAGATCGTTGCAGCGTCTCTCATCACCCCCGCCTGTGGCACCGGCACGTTGAGCAAAGACATGGCCGAGCGCGCGTTCCAACTGACGAAACAAGTGTCAACATTGGCCAGAGAAAAGTACCTATGAAAGTCATCCTTCTCTGTGGTGGTGCGGGGACGCGTATCAGCGGCGGCGATCGCACTGTAAAAAAGGAGATGGTCGAGATAGGTGGGCGGCCCATATTATGGCATATCATGAAGATCTTTGCTGCCTACGGCCACAGGGATTTCCTCCTACCGCTGGGTTACCGGGGTGACTTGATCCGACGCTACTTCCTTGACTACGAGGTGATGAACCGTGACCTGTCATTCACCCTGGGGCTGCCCATCGAGCCAAAGTTCCACGATGTGAGCCAGGAGAGCGACTGGCGCATCACCCTCGTGGACACGGGCCTCGAGACCAACAAGGGGGCACGCATCAAGCGTTTGGAGCGATACATAACCACCAGCCCCTTCTTTGTGACTTACGGCGATGGGATAGGAGACGTTGACCTCGACAGGCTGTTGGATTTCCACCGTCAACATGGCAAGCTGGCTACCATCACTGGCGTGCGGCCCTACTATCAGTACGGCGTGATGACGGTGGCACAGGACGAGCAAGTGGTTGGCTATGAGCAGTATCCCCGTCTGGATCACTGGATCAACGCCGGTTTCATGGTCTTCGAGCAGCAGGTATTCGACTACCTGACCGAGGACAACAATGTGGACCTGGAGAGGGGGGCGCTGACCCGTCTGGCCGCCGACGGACAGGTGATGATGTACCAGCACACCGGTTTCTGGCAGTCTATGGATACCTTCAAGGATGCGCTGACGCTAAACGAACTGTGGGATGCCGGGAACCCACCGTGGAAGGTTTGGGAATGATAAAGCAACCAGCCTGCTTCTGGTCCGACCACAACGTCCATGGCACCGTCCGGGGCCTGGAAGCTAGCCTGTTATTACGACTCTCTGAGAATTGGTCGTTGGTCGAGGTTTCCATACCTCGTATCCCCTGATGCGCGATAGAAAACACGGCTGCGCAAGGCTTTCCAAGTTGAGGAGGATAGCGTGGCAAGGCTGACCCGTCTCTTGATCGTCCTGATCGTGACAACGGTCGCTGGCCTGCCAATCGCACCTCGCATCATAGGCCCTGCGGCGACCCATGCCAACGACATCTCACGGGCTGTCGTCGAGGATCACGGGCATCTGACGATCTTGCGGCTGCGCGGCACACCTTACGAGATGGGCTATCAGCACGGCGTCACGCAGCGCTCGGTCATTCGACAGTGGGTCAACGAGGAAGTGCTTGGCCGGACGATTCTCGGCATGGGGCAGTCCCATGGCGTCTTGCTCGCTCACGCCCGCCAGTTGGAGCGAGCGGTCCCGCTCGAAATCCAGCACGAGTTGCGCGGCATCGCCGATGGTGCTGGTCTGCCCTACACAGACATCCTGCTCCTGAACCTGGTGCTGAATCGCCTGCCATCTGTGCCTTTTCTCCCGGCAGAAGCGCCGTCCTTGCCGCCCACGTTGAACCTCCAGGCTCTCGCCTTTGCCGCCAGTCCGGTGAGCGCTTCATCCCGCTCAGAGCTGGGCGTTCGCAAAGAAACCTGGCCCTCGGCGGCGCGCCAGGACGACAGACTCGAAGATACACTCTTGGGTTATCGCCTAAACGCACCTGGTCAGGCTGGACGATTGCGACGGCACCTGCTGGCCGTGATCTATCAGCCAGCCGACGGACAAGCTTACGCCACCCTGACCTGGAGCGGTCAGGTGGGGGCATGGTGTGGCCTCAACGAAGCGAATCTGGCCATGTGTGCCACGCCGGCAGAGGGCGGCGACGTCAACGACCAGGAGCTCCCACCGGCGATCCTCACCCGGCAACTGTTGGCCCATGCCCGGGACGGCGAACAGGCCCTGCGCCAGGCCATCCGGCACGACTATGTGGCCACATTTCAACTGATCATGGCCGATGGTGCACGCAACACCACCACGGTGATTGCCTTTGGTGCGCACCGATACGATATCATCGAAGCTCAGACAGGTGTGCTGACTTTTGGGCCGGGGCAGGCACAACTGGCGTCGCTTCTGAACAGAAACCTTGGCTGGCTAAACCGAGACAAGGCCCTGGCTGCTTTGTCAAACCGTCAAGCCCCCGACGGGAAGACGTCTGGCATCTGCGGCGAATCCACACTACTCAGCGCTCTGCTGGTCCCCAGCTACGGCGAACTGTGGGTAGGGCTGGACCTCTGGCCCGCCGCGTGTCACCGCTACCTGCGCCTGCGTCTGAGCGGTTAATAAGTCGCACAATCAGAACCGGCAAGGACAGGATGCCGAGTCAGGCTTTATGCATGGCTTGTACAAACCAAAGCCTACCCCAGGCGAACCTCCTACCAGAGGTAGCGGTTGGTGTTCCGCACTTTGAAGGCATCGAAGGAGAGTGCCTCTATGGCAACCGTCTTTATGAAATGGTTGGAGACTTCACCCAGCGACTACGACCGGGGAATCGCCCTGCTCACCCTGGGCCGCATCCGGCAGATCCATGAGCGTATTGTGGCTTTGATCGAGCCGGCCGGCGGTTCGACCGAGATTTCGATGCTGAGTCCGGGCAAAGCGCCCGGAGTTCGGGTGTTGGAAGTCGGTTGTGGCACAGGCGCGCTAACGCTGCGATGCGCACGCCAGGGCGCGCAAGTCACGGCCATTGACATCTCAGCCCGCATGCTGGCCGTGGCACGCCGCCGGGCCTCGGCTGCAGGCCTGACCGATCACGTTCAGTGGCACCTCATGGACGCCGCTTCCGCCGTGGAACACTTTGCGCCCAAAAGTTTTGATGCTATCATCCTCAGTTTGACACTGAGCGAGTTGGATCACGATCAACTCTACTACTTTCTCTCCGGCTGTCGGCGGTTGCTGACGAGGGGAGGCAAGCTGATCATTGCCGACGAGGTAGTCCCGCGCGCGCTCCCTGCCCGCTTGCTCTTTTGGCTTGTGCGCCTCCCGCTGACCATTTTGACCTGGTTGCTCACCAGGACCACCACCCACGTTTTGCGCGACTATATTGCCATGCTCAACGAGACCGGTTTCGATGGCCAGGTCGAGGCCACCTATCTGAGCGGCAGCCTCGTCGTTCTCGTTGCCCAGGTAGCCGTCCGCCCAGACGAAATCACAGCGCCGGCGATACGGAGACTGCGACACCGGGTGACGCTGTGGACCTTGACCAAAGATCTCTGGTGCCTGGTCATGCGCAACATACCACCTTACCCCTCCGTCAAGTCAGGCCTGTATGCCATTGGCCAGCCCGATGCCGACGCGCCGGTGTTGGTCACCGGCAACTATGACCTCACCGTACGTCGCCTGCTGCGCGATACCCAAGGCCTGGACGCTTATCTGTTGGTGGTCAACAGTGCGGGCATCAACGTCTGGTGTGCCTCCGGCGGTGGGTACTTGACCAGCGAAAAGGTCATCGCCGCTGTGCGAGCCGCGCGGCTGGACCAAGTTGTCCAGCATCGTCGGTTGATCTTGCCCCAACTCTGTGCCACCAGGGTGGATGGCAACCGCATCACGTCGGAGACGGGCTGGGAGGTGCGGTGGGGGCCGGTCTACAGCAAAGACATCCCGGCTTACCTGGCGTCAGGTCAACAAAAAGACGATGGCATCCGCTGGGTACAGTTTCCGCTCAGGACCCGCCTGGAGATGGCGATAGTCATGTGGGGTTTCTGGGGCCTCATCATGGGGCTGGCATTGTTGCTCATCAATCGGAGCGTCTTGTGGATCGGCTTGGGTGGCGCGCTTTTCTATTACCTGCTGACTGGCACTTTCTTTCCCTGGCTACCCGGCCGCGATGGATTTCGCAAAGGGGTTTTCCTGGCGGTCCTGAGCTTGGCGGTCGTCCTGGCGGCTGGCCCTTGGCTTGGCGGCTGGGATGCACTCCGCACCCTCAACACGGCACTGGGGCTCAGCGCGCTGGCCCTCTTTGCTGCGGCGGACTATCAAGGAGGCACACCTCACATGCGCGCGGGCGAAATTGTGCACTTTATCAAGATCGTCCCACTGGAATTCGGTCTGTTGCTTCTTTACCTGCTCCTCCCTCGCTTCTTGTCTCTGTGGAGGCAAACGTAAGCGGTGCGGCAATGATGAATCTCCTCAAGATCTTCTGGGAACACACACAAGCCACCCTATTCTATTCAGTGAGCGTTGATCTCCAAATCTGTAGCGGCTGCCAGACGTGTTACGACGTCTGTCCCGTGGGATGTTTCCGTCCCTCGCAATATGGGAGGGAGATCGCATTGCCTCATCCTGAGCTTTGCATAGCCTGCGGCGCGTGCCAACTGCAATGCCCATCTCAGGCAGCTCGACTGCTGTCTAAAGGAACCTGACCCGTGGAGTAGACCATGACACATACGACGCATACGGCACCCGTCAACTTTATCACCGGGGAAGTGATCTATCACCACTGGGACAAGAACCACCGTCTGGTCGAAAGCGCCCATACCTTTCACTCCCTGGACGAGTTGCTGGCGCATTGTCTCTCACCACCAGCAAAGCATCTGGTGAACCGCGTTACGGTGACAGGCCGGGACGCCCAGGGTCGCCGCCGACAGTTGATACTATCTTTTCAAGCCCTCACAGAACCCTGACGGCACCGAGAGCGATGCGCGACACAAGCCAACAAAGACAAAAACCGCCCCTGGTTGGGGCGGTTTCAGTTTTGCACAACCAATGGATCCTGTCCGGCTGTACTACAATAGCTTATCTGCGCCGCGCCAGCACCAGTCCGACCAGTGGCAGGAGTGCTGCGCCCAAAACGCCGCCGCACAGGGAAGACGACTCACCGGGCGACTCCTGAGCCACTCCTGCGCTTGCGTCTGGTTCATCGGTGACGACAACAGTAGCCTCCGAATCACTGCGGTGGGTTGGCTCCGGTGTGTCGGTTGGCATGGCAGCAGGGGGGATATCCACCGCGTCGCCCTCGCCTTCCACTACCTCATAGGCATTGCCGTCCAGCACGACGATCACGCGCGTGCCCAGGGCAAAGTAGCGGCTCCACTCTGGGCGGGCGGCCAGCAACTCAAAGTAATCGTCGCCGCCAAAGCCGAGCCTGACAGCCGTCATCTTGTCTGCATCGAAGGTGGTGTCCACCCAGGCACCCTCGTGCCACACAAAGGTCTTGTCACCCACCGTCTTGACCTGTGTGCTGCCCGTGTCGCCGGCGACGTCCGCGCGGCTCATCTCGCCCTCCTTGGCGGCCCGCTCTACCGCATCAGCGCCATAGGCCGGGGCCGGGGTGGCCGTCATCTGTACCTCGACCTCCTTCTCCACCACCGCCTCACGTCCCCGTTCCGTCAGCACGTCGGCCGTCTCGTCCACCAGGAACGAGGTGTAGGGAGTGACGATGCCATAGCGCACACTCAGTTCGACGATCTCTTCGATCACTTCGTCGCTTTCGCCGTGGAGACGGATCTGGCCCAGCAGATAGCCGATCTTTCGCCGCGCCCAGAGCCGGGGGATGAAATCATCGCCGCCGCGGCTGCGAAACGTCACGTCCTCGTAGACAAAAGCCTGCGGGCTGTCGTTAACCTTGCCTTCCAGCGTGATCGTCGCCGGGCCGCCCTGCCGGTAGCGGCCTACCAGCACCAGTTGCGTGCCGGCAAAGAGGTCAGGCAGCGGGTAAGGGTACGTGTCCTCGACGTAAACCTCGTCAAAGTCCAGGGTGAGGTCAGACAGCAGCGGGGTGCTGATCTTGGCGTAAAAAGCCGAGACCTCTTCTTCGATGTCCATGCCAGGTCGGACGTAGGCGCTGACGCCGCGATGATCTTGCGCCAGGCGGTCGAGCAGAAATGTGTTGACGTCGTTCCCCACGCCAAAGGCAAAGAGGCGGGCATTAGGCCCGGCAGCGTCGGAGACGTTGCTCAGGATACGGTCGGCTTCGACAACGCCTTCGGTAGCCAGGCCATCGGTCAAAAAGATGATGACGGTTGGCCGCTCCGCGTCGGCCGAATCCAAAGCCTCCAGCAGGGCGCGGTTGATGTCGGTGCCACCGGTGGCGCCGAGCCTGTCCACGAAGCGCAGGGCCTCCCGCCGCTCGGAGGCGGGCACCAACCGACGGGTGTAGGCCTGCACGCCGGTACTAAAGGCGACGACATTGAAGCGGTCTTTGTCGTGCAGGTTGTCCAGCACGAACTTGAGTGCGTTCTTGGCCTGGACGATCTTTTCGCCGCGCATGGAGCCAGATACATCCAGCACCAGAATCACGTCCTTTTCCACGACCTCGGTCTCGTCTACTTGGACTTTGGGGGCCACCAGCAACAGGAAAAAGCCGTCTTCGTCGGGTTGCTTGTAGCTCACCAGGTTCAGGCCAAAGTCCTCGTCGGACAGGGAGTAGTAGAGCGAAAAGTCCTTGTCGGGCTTGACGTCGTATTCTTCGTAACCGACGGCGGCGTTATAGTCGCCCCGGCGATCGACCGCCACGTCGTGGCTGGAGGAATAGATCGCCTTGATCGGCTGGTCAGAGTGGAGCTCGACGTGGATGCTCACCTCTTCGATGGGCCGGGCGGAGAACTTTTCGGTGTTGAGGGGATAGACGTATCGCATCAGGCCCTCGTCTGCGGTAAGTACCTCGCTGTACGCCAGTTCGATGCGCCGCTCGCCGCCAGGTGGAATGGGGTAGACACGGGCCTGGAAAGCATTGCGGCCGACATATTCCAGCAGCGCCGGGTCGCGCCGTTTGCGGACGATGCCCTCATAGATGGCACGAGCCTCGTCTTTTTCCAGCACGCGCCCCTCGACCTTTTCACCGTCCACCCACAGGGCGAATTCAGAGATGGCGGCTTCTTCCGGCAGGGGAAAGATGTACGTGCCTTCGACTTCGTAGGGCGCGTCGTTGACGAAAACCTGATCCACGTGGGTGGTCGCGACAGGGCCGTCAACCTCCACCGTGACGCGGTGGTACTTGATGACCAGAAAGGGCACGTCCACGATGGACACGCCAGGCGGCGGCTCCGGGATGACGATACCGTCGGCGTGGGCGGGCAGCGCCGGGAGCAGGGCGGTTAGCAGGACGCACAGGGTGAGAAGCGTTCTCTTTTTCGTCTTCATGGCAGGCCTCCAGCGGATTGCAGATTGCGGATTGTTGGGCTAATCTGCTTATAGGACGCGACTAGGGGCCAAGAGGTTCCCAAAGTAGGAAAGCCCTCTCAAATTGAGGGGGCTCTCTGCAGCTTGCTCTAGAGATTAGCTGCAGACACCTTCAAGAAGGCTCCAAGCTACTTCACAGAGGTGGCAGTGTGGAAACCGCCGTCTGTTGCCACAGGCTCCACCGTGTCAGGTTCCACGACTTCGACCCGCACGAATGTGGGCTGTGAGTCATTTTGCCAGGTGGCACTCCACGACCATGGCCCGCCGCTTACGAGGCCACAGCCAGGAATGTTGAATCTATCTAGCCCGTCAGCGCCGCTGGCTGTCGTTTCCGAATTGAACATGCCAGAGGCGTAAAAGGAGCCAGTGAAGGAGAATTGATCGTCGATGATGGGGACTGTCGGCGCATGGGTGATCTTGTAAGTGCCGCACCCTGAGACGTAGACGTAGATGGCATAGTCATCCACGTAAGACCTGTCCATAGTCACGTAAAACTCGGTCGTCCCGTCAGCGCTTTCCCACAAGCCTGGGTCGGGTCCGGAAACGGGATAATTCCTCAGGGCAAGGGGCAGGTAGGCAGCGACGTCCATCGCCGGTCTGCTGCCTGACGCGCCCCCTGCCAGCGAGTAGCGTTGCGGCCCCTGCGGGACGTTGGCGCCCGTTACGCACGCGGTCCAGGTGCCGGTGACGGGGTCGGTCACGTACACCTGCTCGACGTTGTTGACGCTGTCCACGCCGGTGGTGGCATTGCTACTGGGGTTGGCGGGATCCAACACCCACGGGTAGTGAACCGTCGTGCCGTCGGGCTCGACCAGTTCCAGATCCAGGTTGTTAACTAACGTCGGGTCGGCGAGTGCCGACGCCGCTGGATCGTCCCACACCAACGTCACCTTGAGGGAGCCTGTCGTCTGCGACAGCTCAATCGTGTGACTGATCGTCTCGCCATGAGAAATCTGATTCTCCTGGATTTCTTCCGCGATAATGGCATCCACGGCCGCTTGGGCGTCCACCCGTCCGTAGCCCGAGGCATAGTCAGGGCCGGGGTTGTACCATGAGGTGCCGTTGTCGAGGTCCTCCGCCGTGTGGACGAGCAGGGCCTTGACCGTAGAGGGAAGCGGGTCGAGGCCAAAGGTGGTGCGGTATTGCTCGATGAGCAAGGCCGAGACGCCCGACACAACGGGCGCAGCCATCGAGGTGCCGCACCAGTTTGGACCGCCGTACGTATCCACGGGGAGCGTGGAGTGGATGTAGCCCTCGCCTGTTGACTCGCAGCCTGGCGCGACCACATCCGGCTTCAGACGTCCATCATCCACCGGGCCCCAACTGCTGAAATCGGTCATCGAGTCGTCGTTGGAATTGGTAGCTCCCACGCTGATGACATTCTTGGGTGTGCCACCGGGGGGCGTGATGTTGCCGTAATTGACATAGGGAAAGGTACTGCTCATTCCACAGTCGCCATCATTCCGATCGTTTCCCGCAGAAAAGACGACGACGATACGCTTGCCGTACCTGCCGGTCACGATGTCGTCATAGTTGGGTGAATCCCATCTATAATCGCCATAATCGTCGCAGTTGTTGTATGGCACTTCTGCCACGTCATAGCCCCACGAGTTCTGTGACACCTCGATGCCGTGGGTGTTGATCGCTCCGTCGTGCTCGGTGATCTCGGAATGCCAGTCGTACGAAAAGATATCGGCGGCAGGGGCCATGCCACGCCATTGCAGCGCCGTTCCCCCCTGGTTGATGCTATTGCCGCCGTCACCGGCCATCGTGCCGGCAACGTGCGTGGCGTGGTCGCCGACCGGGGCAAATGTGTCAACTACGACCAACCGGCCAGAAAAGTCCGGATGGTCGTCCACCACCCCCCCGTCCCATATGCCGAGGTCAACGTTGCTGCCGTCAAGACCGCCTGCCTGAACAGTATCCACGTTAGTGGCAGCGCGAGCGCCGTCGTTAAAGGCCACCTTGGGCGGCGGCCCGCTGTCTACCCACATCACGGCATCTTCGGCAGCCAGAGCACCGACAACGTCGGCCGGAAACCAGGCCGCGTAGCGGGAAAAGTCACCGATGTCCTCGTGAAGCTGCCCACCGTGACGCGCAATGACCTGCGTCGCCTCGTCGGCCGGTACGTCGTCGAAGAAGAGAAGGTCGAGCAACACCCGGCCATCTTGAGCCATCGCCCATGACCCCACCCCATGGGCACGGATGGCAGGCGACGTCTTGTCGGTCGGCAGTAGCGGGCCAACCCAACGAACAGAGGCCAGGGCAGCTGCCTGCAGATCAATGCCAGTCGGTATCGAGGCCAGCCATGCATGGTGAGGGATATAGGACAGCAAACGAATGCCCGCTGCCTGCAATGCCGCACGCTCTATTTCATCAGGAATGGACCACAATTGCACCAGGACGTGAACCCTTGCCTCGGTCTGAGCGAGTGCACCGCTCTCAAAAGCCGGATCTATGCCAGGTTCTGGCACAAAAGTACGTGCGCGGAGTTGAATAGGCGGCGCGCTATCTGCCCCCTGCAGTGGTCCTGAGCCCTGAGCCGTGATCGGCCACGGCCCCCACGTCGAACCTTGAACCAGCAGGATGAAAGCCAGGAGGAAACCGAGAAGAGATCTAGTGAGTGGTCGCTTTTTCATCGTATGTTCCTTTCGCGTCAGGGTATGTTGAAACGATGGATCAGCTCAAGACGCACTTCGGTCAGGGCCTGAAGACAAAAATCACCAACGCTGCGGCTGCCACTGCCCGGCGGACGATCGCCAGGGAACATTGTGGCAGCCCGCTTGCGGAAGATAGGGAGGCAACTAGACTGGGCCTTGACCTCAGTGGATTATAGCACAGACCACTCCTTTCGTCAACAACAAATCAATCATTTATGTATTTGTTCGATTTTCAGACAAGTTTAACGTTCAAAGTAAATAGCGCGATGTCGCCAGTGCCCGCGGTTCTCAGTCTCCCTGCATGAATCTCTCGTAAGCGCCCTGCCACAGCACCGGTTTGCGGGTCATCTGCTTGATCTTGATGTCAGCAAAGTGCGTCGCCAATCGGGCCAGGACGGTGGGAAGCTGGTCCCACCGGCGCTCATAAATCACCGCGCTCAGTTCGTCAGTTATGCGATTGAGCCAGCGCCATTCCTGGCGAAAGCGCTCGGCCTTGATGTAATAATCGCGCCTTTCCCAGGCATCAATCGTCTGCTCGACGGTGTCGGCGATGCCGTGCAAGGAGAAGACAATGAGGGCGGTCAGGTCTTTGGCCTCGTCGTCCAGTTGCGGCTTCTGACTCAGGCGACGCAGCGCCTCGGCCACCGTGCGGCGATGTTGGTTGCGGATCTTGCCCGGTTTTTGAGTGGAAATAACTCGACTCATTTGAACAGGAGACTCCTCTCAGATTGTGGATGCTCAAAACCCCCGAGACGTGCAAGCTCTCGGAGGTTGGATAACGGGTAACACAACGAAGGCCAGGCATTTGTAACGTTGTCGTCTGACAAGTGCCTGGCTCTTTTGCGCCCTCATTTTCCCACAAGAGGGGAGAATTGTCAAGCTTGTAGCTGGCTCAACAACCTGATCAGTTCCGCGCGCCACGTCTCTTCGTCGTCGTCGATCGGCAGCCAGATCTGGCGACGACCGACGATCGCCTTTTCCACAGTCCCACGCAACCGGGTTTCCAAGGCGGCACGATTCCGTTTCTCCAGGCTCTCACTCCGAATGACCAGTCGCTTGTTGTCGGTGAGGATGCTTTGAACGTCACCGGCGACGCTCAGCACCTTGAGGCGAAGCTGGTAGATCAGATTGGCAGCAGGTGGTGGCAGCAAACCAAAGCGGTCCGTTAACTCGGTTTCCAACTCGTCCACCTCAGACATCTGCGTGAGACCAGCCATGCGACGGTAGAGGCGCAGGCGCAGATCGGCGTCGCTTACGTAGTGGTCTGGCAGATAGACGGGGATGGGCAGGTTGATGTGCACCGCCTCGCGCAACGGGGCCAGGTAGGCAGTGTCCTGGGGCAGCACGTGTGGGTCGGCTTCCCCTTTCAATTCGCGAACGGCCTGCGCCAGCAGGCGCGTGTACAGGTCAAACCCCACGGCGCTGATGTGCCCGTGCTGTCGCCGGCCCAGGATGTCTCCCGCGCCCCGGATCTCCAGATCGCGCATGGCGATGCCAAAGCCGGCGCCCAACTCGGTGGCCTCAAAGATGGTCTGCATTCGCTGGCGGGCCGTCTCGGTGAGGCGACCGCCCGGTCGGTAGAGAAAGTAGGCATAGGCACGGACGCCGCCCCGGCCCACGCGCCCCCGCAGTTGGTACAGTTGCGCCAGGCCAAACCGGTCAGCCTGATCTACGATCAGAGTGTTGACGTTGGGAATATCCAGTCCGCTCTCGATGATGGTCGTGCTGACCAGCGCGTCAATCTTGCCGTCGGCGAAATCGAGCATCACCTGTTCCAGGTCGGCTTCGCGCATCTGGCCGTGGCCGATGGCGTAGGTGGCCTCCGGCGCCAGACGGGCCAGCCTTTCGGCTGCCATGTGGATCGTCTGCACCCGGTTGTGCACAAAATAGACTTGCCCGCCACGATCCAACTCGCGCAGCACCGCCTGGCGCACCAGGGTGCCGTCCCACTCGCCGACGTGGGTCTTGATGGGCAGCCGCTCTTCAGGAGGTGTGTTGATGGTGCTCATATCTCGCACGCCGGTCAACGACATGTACAGCGTGCGCGGGATGGGGGTGGCAGTGAGAGTAAGCACGTCTACCTCGGTGCGCATCTGCTTCAGCCGTTCTTTGTGGGTCACGCCGAAGCGCTGCTCCTCGTCAATGATCAGCAGGCCGAGATCTTTGAAAGCCACATCCTGGGACAGGAGTCGGTGAGTGCCGATGACGATGTCCAACGTGCCAGCGACCAGCTGGCGGAGAACATCTTGCTGCTCACGGGGGGTGCGGAAGCGAGAGAGCATGTCCACTTGGACAGGAAACGGATTGAGCCGCTGCGAGAAGGTGCGATAGTGCTGCTGGGCCAGGACGGTGGTAGGTACGAGGAGGGCCACCTGTCTGCCGTCCATCACCGCTTTGAAGGCCGCCCGCAGCGCCACTTCGGTCTTGCCATAGCCCACATCACCGCAGATGAGGCGATCCATCGGGCGTGGCTTCTCCATGTCGGCCTTGACCTCCTGGATAGCGCGGAGTTGATCCTCCGTTTCAATGTAGGGAAAGGCGGCTTCCAGGTCCGCCTGCCAGGGATTATCGGGCGAGAAAGCGTGGCCGGGAACGATCTGGCGGGCGGAGTAGAGTGACAGCAGGTCACGGGCGATCTCTTCGACAGCCCGCTTGGTCTGGGCCTTGACGCGCGCCCAGCTGGCCGTGCCCAGGCGGCTGATGTGCGGTGGCCGGTCAGTTGCGCCGACGTAGCGGCCCAGATGGTCGGCGTGGTGAATGGGAACGTAGAGTTTGTCCTCGCCAAGGTAGTCTACCTGGAGGTATTCTCGTTCTGTGTCCTCAATTTCCAGTTTGGTCAGACCGCGAAAGACCCCGATGCCGTGTTCGATGTGGACGACGTAATCGCCTGGCTGCATGTCGGCGAAATAATCCTCGGCGGTGACGGCCCGCGGGCGCGGGCGGCGACGCGGCCGGGGCCGTGCCCAGCCGAAAAGCTCGGCATCGGTAAAGACGTACAGGGCACACGGTTCGACAGAGTCTGTGAGTCGCTCAGCCTTCTCCGGATCAGTCTCCGAAGGACTCACCCCAAACGCTTCGGAACAGCGCAGCACCCAGCCTTCGCTCAGTGCGCCCTGCACGACGACCAGCCCGCCAGGGCCGGGCGCCTGTGTGACGTTTTCGGCCGGCGGAAGGTAGGCGTCGCGCTCGGCCCACAGTTCGGCCAGGCGGGGTGCCTGCCGGCTGATGGCGACGATCCGATGACCGTGCTGGCGCATGACGCGCCAATCCTCCATCAGTCGCTTGAGCTGACCAGCGTAGCGCGGCCCGGGACGAAACACCTCGCCCAGAGAGATGAACTCGTCGTCAGCTTGCGTCTCAAACCCACCGTCGTCAACTCTGCTCCACGCTTCATAGCCCAGCACCAGCGACGATCGGTCGGCGATCTGTTCGCGCAACTCGTCCCAGGTGAGGTAGGGCACGGCGAAATCGGGAGAGACTTCGCCAGCGGCGATCAGATCGCGGCGGAGGTCCACCGCCTGTGCTTCCAGGTCTCCGACGGTCGCCTCCAGGTCTACCAGGTCGTCCACAACCAGAAGCGCGTCCTCTGGCAGATGGCTCAGCAGCGACGCCGGGTGCGAGTAGAGGTATGGCACGTAGAACTCGATCCCCTTAAACCAGTTCCCGGCGGCCAAGGCTTCCAGGTCGCCCCGGAACTCGGCGGCAGCAGGCGCATGGAGGGGGGCGATGTTCAAATCGGCCAGGCGTTCGGCGGCGTGAGAGCCGAAGCGAGGCAGGGTCTCAGTGGCAGGGATCAGAGTGAATTCGGTGACGCGCTCCAGCGATCGCTGACTGGCAGGGTCGAAGGTACGCAGCGAGTCAATCTCGTCGCCAAACAGCTCAATGCGGACCGGGTAGCGCATCTGAGGCGAAAAGACGTCCACAATGCCACCCCGCCGGCTAAAGGTGCCCGGTTCCTGAATGACGCTGGCTGGCTCGTAACCCACGCCGACCCAGAATTCTAGAGTCCTTTCCAACGACATGCTCTGCCCCAGGCGGTACGTACGTTTCCCCAGGCGCAACTCTCGCAGCGGAAGGGTGGGTTGCATCAAAGCGCGGGCACTGGCGACGATCAGCGGCCGCATGGGGGCGGCGAGAGCAGCGAGGGCGGAGAGACGGCGGCGGATTGTGACTCCCGACCAGGGGATGCGCTCGTAGGGCAGAGCATCCGGTTCTGGGAAGAGCAGCACGCACTCCGGCGTCGCCGACCAGTCGCGCAGTTGCTGGAACATCTGGCGGGCTTGGTCGGTTCGGGCGACGATAGCCACCAGCGGGCGATCCAGGTCGGCGTGGAGCGCAGCCAACAGGTAAGGGCGGGCCGCATTGAGAAGCCGAAGCGGGGGCAGGCGGTCCCGGCCGTCTCCTACCGATCCGCTCGGCCCGCCAGGGAGCAACGTGTCGAGGAGTTGCCGGTAAGCAGGTATGTGGTTGGCCAGCGTAAGCAGTCCTGAGAGATTCATCGCTCGTCCGCCTCGTTGCTCTCCGGTCTGTTGGATGGCTGGTTAAAGACATTCATCGCTGCGTCTATGCCGTGAGCCAGCCAATGCTCGATGGAACTCGCGGCGCGATCTAGCGCCCCGTCCATGTCAATCCACTCCTCGACGGTGAAATCTTGCAGCACAAAGTCCATTGGGTCGCCGTGAACCGGCCGGCCAATACCGATCCGCAGGCGAGGAAAGGCCTGCGTGCCCAGCCGTTCGGCGATCGACTTGAGTCCCTTGTGGCCGCCAGAGCCACCATCGGGGCGCAGTCGGAGACGGGCCAGGGGCAGGTCCAGGTCATCGTAGACCACCAACACACGGTCGGCTGGAATTTTGAAGAACCGCACGAGCGCAGCCACCGCTTCGCCGCTGAGGTTCATGTACGTCTGCGGTTTGGCCAGGATGGCACGCTGACCGGCGATTCTCCCTTCAGCGATCTTGGCCTTGCCCTTTTGGCGCGCAAAAGACAACCCGTGCCGTCGCGCCAGGCGATCCACGGCCAGAAAGCCCGCGTTGTGCCGGTTGCGGGCGTATTTGCGACCCGGGTTTCCCAGGCCGACGATAAGAATGAATCGAGCTTTGGGTTCGCACATCGGTAGCTAACAAACAGGTCGATCGGGTGACGGGTAGTCGTTCATCATACTACAGGCAGAAGGGATTGTCAAATAATCAAATCGTTTCATAAAATGCAAAACGCTTGACATATGCAAAATTGTGTGTTATACTCACCTGGACATCTACTATAGCGAATTGCTTCGACAAACGAGTCAACGACAAGGGTCTGTCGCCACCTGCGAACAGGCCCTTCTTTGCACAGTAAAGCCTCATGTAGGCAGGGGGAACCTTGGCAGGCTCCCCGCAAAAGGAGAGTAAAGCCATGTGCGGACGCTTCACCCTGAGCACACCAGCCGGGGTCATTGCCGAGCAATTTCAACTGATCGACGTCCCCACTCTGTCACCACGTTACAACGTCGCACCCACCCAGCCGGTGGCGGCGGTGCGGCACGCGCCAGGGAACGGGGGACGAGAACTGGCCCTGCTGCGCTGGGGCCTGATTCCCTTCTGGGCCAAAGACCCGGCCATCGGATCGCGCATGATCAACGCGCGGTCAGAGACGGTGGCACAGAAACCAGCCTTCCGGGCCGCCTTCCGGCAACGGCGCTGCCTGGTTGTGGCCGATGGATTTTACGAATGGCAGCGCCAGGAATTTGGCAAGCAGCCCTTCTACATCCGCCTGCGCGATGAGAAGCCCTTCGCCTTCGCTGGCCTGTGGGAGCATTGGGAAGGGTCGGGCGACGCAACGATTGACTCCTGCACCCTGCTGACCACCGAGCCCAACGATCTGGTACGCCTGCTGCACAACCGAATGCCGGTCATCCTGGCTCCCCAGGACTATGACCTGTGGCTCGACCCCGGCGTCCAAGAGGCAGAGCTGCTGCAACCCCTCCTCCGCCCCTACCCCTCCCAGGACATGATCGCCTACCCGATCAGCACGTGGGTCAACAGCCCTACAAACGAAGGACCGCAGTGCATCGAGCCGCTGGCAGAGCAGAAACCGCTCAATCTCTGACAAGAGTTGCGTCTTCAGGGAACCATTTTGATAACTGATCATCTGTCTGCTAGCGAGCTATCGCCGCTTTTCTCCAATCGATGACGTCGTTGCCAATCCGTTGCCCCCGCCGCTACGGCCCTCGTCGGTGGGAAGGCGACCCACCAGGCGTGCAACGCAGCCGGATAGCATGCCCCCGTTGTTGCAAAGGAGGAGGTGAGAAACGGGCGAACACACTGGCAAAGTAAAAGCGTGAAGGAACGACGCGCAATAGAACCGAAAGGAGGACCTACGATGAAAGCTAGACGAAGGTTCGCTCGAGTGTCGGCGCCGGTCGCCGCCCTCGTGGTGACTCTATTCCTGCTGATCAGCACCTATGCCATCATCGCCAGTCAAGTTCCACCCGCCGGATCGGATGTGGACGACCCTGTTACCTCCAGCAGCGCAACTGCTTCGAACAGTCAGTGGATCACCGAAACCACCATAGCCGCCGGTGACTGTCAAACGTTGACCCACAACCTGGCCGGTGATCCAGACGACTACGCCGTGGAGATGTGGTTCCTGGACACAGACGATGGCTGGGGCCGCAACCGCCTCTACTACGGCGGGGTGGAAGTCAACGGCAATTGGCGCGGTGCGTACTGGCAAAACCTCGAGGCCAACACGATCCGGGTCTGCCGACTCACCGACGACGACGCAGCCGATCAAATCCGCATCCGCATCTGGATACCCGACGCCGACCCGGACTATGCCAGTCCGTGGATGGACATCGGGCAAGGTGAGACTTTAACTTTCACCCATGATCTGGGGATCACGAACACTCTCACGGTGGGCCTCTGGTTCAGCGACACCGAAAGGGGCATCCACCACTATGGCTACGGTGGCCTGTCGAATGATGCTTTCCATCGGGCGTTGGGGGCGCACTGGCACAACCTGACGGACAGCACGGTTCAGGTCACCCGCCACCCACATGACCGCTACATCCAGCAGGTGCGCGTGATGGTGGTGATTAGCGACCGCCCAGACTACGACAGCCTGGAAAACGACGAGATGGGTGGTTGGAAGAGCATCGGTCCCGGTGCGACGGTCACGTTCACACATGGCCTGAACTGGGACCCTGACATGCTGCTGGCCAGAGCGGAGTGTTTTGCCCCCCTACTTGGCACCCACCAATTTTTGGCAGGGGGAAATCACGATTGGTTGATTGGGTGGCAAGGCACAAACTTGCAGAACCTGACCGATAATACCGTCCAGGTCTATCGCCAGGCCAACGATCAGATCTGTCCCCAGGTCCGCGTTCGGATCTGGAGACGCGGCGCGCACATGGTCTATCTGCCGCTCGTGCTGAACAACGACGCGCCATAGGTGTAACGGGTCTGCAACGACTATCTGTCTCCTCGCCAGCGCCGTTCGGTTTTCAAATCGGGGCCAAGTGCGTTCTCCCTCAGGCTCAGGACAGACGCTGATTGAGCACGTCCTGAGCCTGGGTTGTCCTGAGCTTGGCACAGAACACTGCTCAACCGATGGCTTTATTGGTGTGCAGTTGGTGAATTGTGGTATAATGTCCATAGCGCCTTGCGCCGTTGCTTCCGCCGGGGCGATGGTCAAGGTGCGTCGGGTTATGCCAGCGCGAGAGATTCCGCGCCATCCGGCCATACGGCGCAAAGCGGTGTGGTCTTTGCCTTTCCTGGGCAAGGGCAAGTCTGTCATGCCCCTTTCTACTGAAGGAGAAAAGCCAATGTCCCAACGGAGTTCAGGTCCCAAGAAACAGCCACTTCACCTCTGGCTGCCGACAGTGCTGCTCAAATTCCTTGTCTTCCTGGCTTTTGCCTTTGTACTCTACGAGGCGACAGTCGGGCTGGGTGAGAAGGATCTGAGCGGCAGTCGCACGTGGGTCATCATCGCCGGACTGTTTGGCCTGTTGCTCCTGCTGGCCGTAGACCGCCTGACCGAACTCCGCGTCAGCCCCAAGGGTGTACAGGCAACGCTGACCCAGGCCCAGGCCCAGGCATTACAGGAAATCGGTGCGATGGAAGACCCGGAGGTAGCGGAGGCGGCGCAGGCACAGATCCTCCAGGCCGAGAGCCCCGATCAGGTACAGCAAGCGCTGGCAACGGCGTTGGAACTGAATGTGATACGGGTGGTGGCGCGGGCAGAGGAAGCCATCCGCCACAAACGAAAACTGTACGTGCGCTACCGATCCGATCCCAGAGCGCCGGTGGAGGCCTTACACGTCGCCCCGCTCGACATCAAGCCGGGCAAGACTTCGGCGACGCGGCTCAACGATTACCTGTGGGTTCATTCCTACCAGCTTGGAAGCACCCTGTCGTTACGTCTGGAGCGGGTGCTGAGCGTCGAATTGAGCGAGGAGATCTTTGACCCGGCGGAACTGATGGCCGACTGGCAGGTCAAAGAGCCGGAGTGGAACGTGCCACGGGAGTGGTTCGTGCTACGGCGTTGAAACTGGGACGCAGCGCCGGGTACAGTTCCCGGTACAGCGGGTATATGTCCGCATAGGCTGCGCTCGCCGGGCTGGGCACCGTGCGGCCGGTGAGTTCGACCGTCGCCGCACAAGCCGAAGCGACATCGGGAAAGAAACCTGCTCCAGTCGCCGCCAACAGCGCCGCACCGTAAGCCGCCCCTTCGGTGGTGTTGACCGTCACCAGCTCGACATCGAGCACGTCGGCCAGGATCTGCCGCCACAGGGGGCTTTTCGCCCCACCGCCGGAGACGCGTACCTGGCCGACCTCTGCCAACCCAACCTGTGTCATCAATTCAAAGCTATCGCGCAGACCAAAGGCCACTCCTTCCAGCACCGCACGTGTCATGTGCGCCTGGGTGTGGCGCACCGTCAGGCCGACAAAGGCTCCCCGTGCGAGCGGATCGGGATGCGGGGTGCGCTCGCCGGTCAGGTAGGGCAGGAACAGCAAGCCCTCGCTGCCGGGGGGAAGGTCGGCTGCCGGGGCCAACAGTGCGTCAAAGTCCACGCCGGGAGCCAGCGTGTCGCGGTACCAGCGCAGGCTGCCCGCCGCTGAGAGCATCACGCCCATCAGATGCCATTTGCCCGGCAGGGCGTGACAAAAAGCGTGCAGACGGCCCTGCGGCTCGACAAAGGGCTCGTCGCTGCTGGCAAAGACCACGCCCGACGTACCCAGCGTGAGGGCCACGATACCCGGCTCCACCGCGCCGACACCCACGGCCTGGGCAGACTGGTCGCCTCCGCCGCCCACGACGGGCGTACCGGCTTTCAGGCCCGTCACCTCGGCCGCCTGGGAGGTGACCTCCCCGGTCACGGCCGTGCCCTCGAAGGTGGGTGGCAGCCAGGCCGGGTCGATCTCCAGCGCATCCACGACCGTCCTTGACCAATCGCGCTTGCGCACGTCAAAGAGCAGCGTGCCCGCGCCTCCGGCCTTGTCGGCCGCGTACTCACCCGTCAGCTTGAAGCGCACGTAGTCCTTGGGCAACAAGATCTGCCCCACCCGGGCGAATATCTCCGGCTCGTGGTTCCTGACCCACAGGATCTTGGGCGCAGTGAACCCGGTCAGAGCGTCGTTGCCGGTGATTTGAATGAGCCGTTCTTTGCCCAGCCGTTGGCGGATGTCATCGCATTCCGCTCCTGTCCGCTGGTCGTTCCACAGAATGGCTGGACGCAGCACCTCGCCATCGCGATCCAGCAACACGAGGCCGTGCATCTGGCCTGTCAGCCCCACGCCCCTGACGTCGGCCGGATCAACCTGCGACTGTGACAACACCTGGCGGATGCTGGCGACGGTCGCCTGCCACCACAGGTCAGGGTGCTGTTCGGTCCACATAGGCCGGGGGGTTTCGTAAGTGTATTCCGACGATGCCACGCTCATGACCTGGCCGTCTGCAGCCATCAACAGCGCCTTGGTGGCCGTGGTCGAAGCGTCAATGCCCAGAAATCTGGCACAATCATCGCCTGCGAAGCGGGTCCCTGTGCACTTTGTCATCGCACCCCCAGCAAGAGTTCTGCACTTTCCGGTAGGTTTCCAACGCGACGTCATCCTTGTCGTTCAGCACGCGCGATACGGTTGAAACCGACACGCCAGCAACCTTGGCCACATCTTGGATGGTAACCGTTTTTCCTGTGCCCTCATGGGGGATATTCGTCGCTGTCTCCATTATGGCAACAATTCCGGCATCGTTACCGGTAACCTTTTCATTTGGGTGTGTTTCAAATGAGTTGGCTTGAGGTGCAACGCACTTGCTTGGATGCCAAAAGGAAGCATTTTCCGGTGTTTTGGAACGTTTTGCGAGCCCCAAAGTGCGTTGCACCTTTCCGC
>Ga0180437_10003822_pt1 | contig 22032 bp, 24 predicted proteins | sample SS_ome_4_FD_132410 | JGI IMG/M metagenome (GOLD analysis project Ga0180437, IMG submission 132410) | Hypersaline lake sediment archaeal communities from the Salton Sea, California, USA - SS_3_D_1 metaG | ecosystem: Environmental > Aquatic > Non-marine Saline and Alkaline > Hypersaline >...
CCAACACACCAGTTTATACAGATGCATCGAAAGATGTTAAGAGTATAACAGTCGGCACATCGCTCGATTTTAGTTCTCCACCAACTTTGAATACTATTCAAGATATCCGCACGACAGCTGACAATCAGTTCAACACAACCACACTATCAACACATTTGGTATCACCTATTGTATATGGAAGTGTTGCATCAGGTGCTAATTTAACCATAGACTCCACAAGTCATGGAACAAAAGGTCTTATCTATATGCCTAGTGTATTACAAGTCGACGAGATTCAGGACTATTCGGGTGGAAATCTGAAATTAAACGATATGCAAGTGAAGAACGGTGATATTGATTGTAATAGTATTCAACTTTTAGCCACAGGCGCAAGAACAATAGCAGGCAACGGACATGTTCTAAATTTCAATAGTTCAAATTTAGTAGCTACACCCACTAACGGTAATAGTTTCAATATTCTCAATGCTGGAGGTGATGGACATTTTTACTTAGACAGAACGAGTAAGACAGTTGATTTTTGTAGAATGTATTTAGCCGATACGGGAGTAGCAAAATGGTCATTAGGACAGCCAGTAAATTTAAACCAATTTGATATATATAATCATACTTTAGCATCTAACGCCATAGTAATAGATCATAGCAATAATAAAACTACATTTGTTACAGCAGTACCAGAATGTTCAATCGCTCCATCCGCAGGAAATGATCTTTGTAATAAGACCTATGTCGATTCTGTCGCAACCATTTGGCAACGTGTAGGAACTGTAATAAGCCCTTCGACTGCTGGAGATGATATCAGTACAACGGGAGACCTTATTGCCACCGAGCTTCAACTTAATGGCAAAGTTGCATCTAGTCTAATGAGAACTGACGCAAGCAAACAACTTGATGAAGTTACAATAGGTAACAGTATATCATGGAATGGAACAACAATAGATACGATACAAGATCTTAGGACAACAGCATCGCCTACGTTCGTATCACCGACAGTTACAAATATATTTTTTGGTAGTCAAAGAATCGAAATGAATGATGGATCAAATAATATTAAAATTCATCCCAGTGGTACCGGAACATCTGGTCTATTTGTGGCTCCAAATGGTAGCGCAGACGGTGTCTTGTGGGTAGACAGATCCGCATCGAGCGATTACTCTACGATCAAATTCAGTACTGCAGGAGTTGCAAATATGGAGTTATATCAAGCTACAGGAGCAACTAACGACTTCCGTGTATACGACAATAACTCCGCGTCGGATAGGTTGCAAATAACCAATACAGGTGTATTTAAAGTACCAGTAGCTTACACTACTCCAATTACTGGAGGTCTAAAAGCTAAAATAGATACAGATGGTACGCTCGGATACGACGCGTCACTCTTAGCACACAAGATGAATGTAGCTAATATCGAAGATAGTTCATGGATATACAATCTCCAACCGGTTCAATACAATCGTAGAGTGAGGACAATGGAACCGTACACAGTCGAAACAACTAATAAGGATGGTGAGACAGTAACTGCAACAAGATATAATGAAGTTTTCACAGATACACCCGTCCCGTGGATAGAAGAGTACTTTATTGCTGATGATGTAGAAGTTGTTCATCAAAATGCGTGTGCATATGATGACGAACAAAATAAAACCGGCTTAAAAGGTATAAGAGAAAATGCAATCATTGCCGGATTAGTCGGAGTGGTGAAAGCACAGAAAACAACAATAGATACACAAGCTACAACTATTACAAACTTACAAACACAAATTGATACACTAAATACAACATTAACTGCGCTTACTACAAGAGTTTCTACTCTCGAGGGCTATCATGCATAAAAATATAAACTTAATATAAAGAATACCCAAAATAATATATATAATAAATATATACATATTATGTCAATCAAGAACATTCAAAACGACAATAACAAGTCATGGCTTGATGCTAAGTTCGGATCGATTAATGCTAAACAAACTAATGTGAATGCTGGAGTAACCTTTAAGATGGATTCTGATACTATTCTTTATTTGCAAGGACAGGCAGGGAATCCAAGTGATAAACTTGAATTAAATTCCTCTTTGGAACCTGTGTGGATATCAGACGCTATGGGCGAAGCGTTCCAACATGCAGAATATTTGGAATCTTCAACATTCGCAACAACTTCGGCTACTTATGTCCCTGTTCCTGGTGCTACCTTTACTACAACTGATTTAGGTACTGTACCGAGGACTTATGTACTATTTTTTGAAATTGAAATGAATAATATAGACCCCTCAGTCGGTGGAGCTTCTGCAAAAATTGAAATGACAACCCCAACACCGTCATTATATAGAACCTTCTTTATAAAGGGTAATTATGCACCATTCCACAATTGTTGCGGATATAACTTAGTTACTTTAACTGGCGTTAATACTTTTGATTTTTATGTTAGGAGTGTAACGGGAGGACAAACAACAACAGTTCAAAGGGTAAGATACTCTTTGTATATGATAGCATAAATCAAAAATAATATATATAATAAATATATATATATATTATGTCAATTCGCAACCTTCAAAATAACCAACATAAAGAGTGGCTTGACGGAAAATTTGATGTTCTAAATGCAAGACAATTCGCATTCACCAGCGGAGATAGTGCCGTGTTCGCTAATACTGCTGTATTGGAAATCGGTGGCGATGCTGGATCTATTGGAGAAATATTAAAGAAAGACGCTAATAATAAACCAGCATGGGGAACCCCTCATATTTTTGGTGAAGTAATTGAAACATATACAGATCATGAATCTACACCATTTTCTACAACATCCCTTACTCCTGTAGTTGCATCTACTCATACTACTGCTTCTCTTGCGGTAGGCACATATGTAGTTCATTATCAATGTGAAATAGAAAATACTACTTTTTCAGCAGTCGCAGATTTTTATGAATCAGTACCAACACCTACCGTAATAAATAGTTGGCAAGATAATTCAGGTTTGTCACAATTTAAATGTGTTAGTGGTTTTAAAGTTATTACTGTTGGCGCTCCCACAGCATATACTTATCAATGGAGACTTTGGGTAACTGGAGGCACAGGACAAATGAGAAGAGTAAGATTAATACTTTACAAAGTATTGTAAGTAAATCAAAATAATATATATATAAATTATATATATATCATGTCACTTAGAAATCTTTCAAACGATCAACATAAAGAATGGCTTGATGCTAAGTTTAATACCCTTAATGCGAGACAATTTGCCTTTACCAATGGAGATAGCGCCGTTTTCGCTAATACTGCTGTTTTGGAATTAGGTGGAAGTGCTGGATCTATAGGTCAAATAGTAAAAAAGAACGTAAATAATAAACCAGCCTGGGGAACGCCTCATGTATTTGCTGATTTCATACAACAAAATACAGATCATGAGTCTACACCATTCACAACTACATCAGCTGTTTTAGTTGCAGGATCTCAATTTGTAACACCTACATTGGCTGTAGGTAAATATCTTTTCCATTACCAAATGGAATTACAGAATCCAAGCAATGTTAATGCTGATTTTTTCGATCTTACTTATACACTTTCATATAATCAATGGGCTATAAATAGTGGATTATCTGATTATAAAACTGTGAGTGGATTCTTTGTACTTAACGTAACCGTACCAACAGGTAGAACTTTCCAATTTAGATGTAGCGCCCCATCAGGCGGTACAACATCAATGCGGAGAGTAAGAATGCTTATTTATAAAATATCATGATTAGTTAAAATAATATATATATAAATTATATATATACTATGTCAATTCGAAACGTTATCAATGATCAAAATAAGTCTTGGCTTACTGGTAATTTTAACAATGTAGATGCAAATGAATACGAGGCTACCGCCGATGATATTGTTACTATGGATGGAGCCGTTGATATTCAACTTTCTGGAGCTTCTGGAACTGCTGGGCAAGAAATTAGAAAAAATGGATCTAATCAATTATCTTGGTTTACTCCTCCAGATAGTGCAGGCGATCATCTTCATTATGGTACATATGCGGGACCCGAAACAAATGATACAATCACTTATCAACCTCGATATCAATTAACTTTTACAGGCTTAACTGCGGGTAATTATGTATGTTTCTTTAGTGCAGAACTTCAAAACCCTGGCGCCGTAGCCTATGCACAAATCAGTGATATTCCCTTTACTCAACTCAATGAATGGGCTATACCAGCTCATCCTGAATTTCATGGAATCTCTGGCTTTGTTATACTGAATATCACAACTTCTGCATTTGGCTTTATTTATAGTATAAAATCAGGTACACCTGGACAAGTAACAACCATACGAAACATGAGGATGTTCTTTTGGAAAATATAATATATAATATATATATATACATGGAACTTTCATATACAATTAACGGAAACTTTGATCTTGCAAAATGTCAGCATGACCTCGAAACGGAATTCGAAGAGCATTTTCTTTACATGAATTGCCTTTACAAAAAGAAAGATAATATAAGGGAAATTACCCTTTATTTTTCAGAACGTTTAGAAACAAAGAAAATATTGAGGATTATGGATATAGTAAAAACATATGGTGATATGGAAGAAATATAATTAATTAAGTAAATATTATGTATATATAATATATATAATATGTACAAAACACCTCGTTATTCAGCAACAAGACAATTGATACGTGATACTCTTTATCATCAAACTCCTATTTATGGTGATGTAGCCGGAACGAATATCGGCGGGAAAGCTAAACCAAAGAGAAAGAAAAAGCTGTCAGCATGGAATAAATTCTATGCTATTTATCGACATAGACATCCAGAATGGTCTATTAAACGGATTGCAACGGAATACAAGCGCCATAAGAAACATAAACCAAAGCGAAAGCCAAAGAAAAAGAAAAAGATAAAGAAAGGTAAGGGTGTTATCGTTGGTGGGCAAAAGTCTGAACTAATTGAATATATTGAAGACGTTAAAGCCCGTTACCCTTATATCTCTCCTAAAATGGCAATGGATATGGGTGGTGTTTATAGTGGTGGCGTTAAATATAGACGCCGTAGAAAGGGTGGAAAACTTGTAGCCAAAGGGGCTAAAAAAAATCCATGGTTGCAATTCATTCAATACCATAAGAGAATGCCAAAAAAATACTGGAAAGATCTTTATGAATATGAAAAGCCGTTGTATAAGGGTAGTAAGGAGAAGCAAGAAATAAAAAAGCTTATTATGAAGATAATCCCTAAGAGAGCAGTAAAGACAGAAATAAAGAAACAACTTCCAAAAGTAACGGAAAGACAAGCCAAAACAATGGCTGAAGCCGTTCATGAGGATATCGCCCAAAAGTTGCAGGAAGAGGAAAAGGCACTAGAAGGTCTTCCAGAGGCTTACGGAATGGAAATGGGTGAAGGATTCTTCGGAGCAGGAGGTAAAAAGGCAAAGAAAAGTAGATGGATTATGTTCCTTAAACATATCAAAGGTAAGAAAATACCAAAGGCATATTTGACTGATGTATATCATCATATATATCTTGCTGAACATGCAAAGACTGGTAGATATCCATATATCAAGCAATTTCCTAAACTGAAAATGAAGCCTAAGAAGAAGCCAGCTAAAAAGAAAGCTAAAAAGAAGAAAAAGAAAGGTAAAATCCCAAAACAATTGTCAAAATGGCATAAACATGTGAAGGAAGTTAAGGAAGCTAATCCAGGTATGGAATATAAGGAAGTATTACAAGAAGCAAGCAGAACATACGAGAAAGGCGGAACATTGATGATGGGACCTCACCATTATTATGACTTTCACCACTATTAAATAAAATATCTTCTTTAATAATATATATAATGCTATTGAAGAAGAAGCTAATTTCGTCATATACGATTCCAACTATTAAAGCCATTAATGCTATTACGGCGAAAAACTTTCCTGATGTAGTTCCATCAGGTTCCTTTATTTATCGTATTCAGAAGTATCCAGGTGATATAGATATGAGAGAAGAGATAATCAAAACCAACGGTCGTGAAGATGCTTTACGGGGTATTGTATTAGAGATACAGAAGATCGTTAAACAAATTGAGAAAGATCCTAATATGTGGTTTGCAGATTTTAAAGCGGGTGTAGATCCAGCCTTTGAGTTCGATGTATATGAACTGTATGGAACAGACTTGACTGAATATTTGAAGAGATTACATAATCAAGGTATATTAGATGATAAGGAATTCAAAAAGATTATGGATATGGTTGTATTGCATCCAACCGGGACAGATCTCAACGCTATAGAAAATGAATTAAGGAGCAGATACATATTAAGGTGGGAACCTCATGAAATTCTTCAAGGATACAAAATGTTGCCAGGACATAGACAGAAGACCCTGTATGACGCTATTCAAGAACCAGAGATCGTCAAAGTCGATGCTTGGACGTATATTGATAATAGGTTCGTCGAACTCTCTAATTTCCTTCTTCTCCATACTGCAGATGAGCATGGAAATTTAGAGCGAGTGAACATCGAACAGGGTGATTATTTCGACGCTATGAAGCATGATGTAGCTAAATATTTGTCATCTTTCTTTTTCAGTCCATTCAAAGCCATAAAAAGAATGTGGGTTTTGGCTGTAGCTTTTGGAGATAAGAAAATGTTGAAAAAGATTAATCCTTTGATCAACTCAGGCGTCTCGATCATTTATCAGGTCGTAGGTGATCTAAAGGCACTCAAAGACATGGTTAAAATCATGGCACATCCACCATATGATAAAATGGCTGTAACTGTAGAGGAAATGAAAGATCGACTTAGTAATGTCTACGAATTTGATATAGATCCTAAGATTTACAATTTCCTTGATGAACTCCAGTCCCTGATGGGTGATAAAGCTTACGCGCTCGAGAGGAAGTACACACCTGTCATGATGATGTTGAACGATATCATCGCTAATTTAAGTAATACAATGAACGAAGAAGCAGTTAAATATGCTAAGCGTGTTGCTATTTTACCAGTACCTCCAGAATATAGGGAGTAAACTGCGCAGATATTCTACTATTTACCGATTGTGCAATTATGCACATAATATAACTCATCGAGTTCGGAGCGATTTTTTTCAGAGTGCTAGATGAATTCTGAAAAGACACATAAGTTTTTTGAACACGGCTGGATTAAATATAAAATCGTATATAATAGTATAGAATATAGTGACTCATGATTTCGCTGAAAGACGGCAAACCTGTAGCATTCATAAAAGGAGGTGAATATGACGGCAAATTAGTGTATGTAAAGAATAAATATGATGATGAGGGTAACCTCAATGTCAATGAAGATGAAGATCTTCCGTTTGATTACACATCCCTGCTTCAACATGACGTGTTCAAGAATATGAAGAAAAGAGAGCGTATGGACGAATATGATAGAGTATACAGAATGATGAAGAGAAAGAAAAAGCCACGACGCAAAGATAAACTATACGATGAAGTGGTTAAGATAAAGAAAAATGCGACATTGAATGCGCTCAAACTAGGCAGAAAGGGTAAAATGATGCCAATACCAGATCCAGATCGAGAAGCAACTAATCTGTACATCGCTGGTCCTAATGGGTCAGGGAAGAGTTATTTTTTGGGTCAATGGATGAGAGCCTACAAAAAGATCTTTCCAAATAATAAGATATATTTATTCAAAAGAAATCAAAGACGTGATCCAGCGTTCAAAGGTATCAAGTTTGAGGATGTAGACCACGATGATTTCGTCACAGATCCGTATGAGCTATCAGAATTAAGAAACGCCCTACTAGTGTTCGACGATACAAGCCGAATCCGAGATAAGAAAGTTCGAGAAGGTTTTAAAGAACTCATGTTGGATGCCTTAGAGAATGGCCGTAAGCTCCATTGCAGTGTGGCAGTTAGTAACCATTTGGTAGCCGATGCAAACAGGACAAAGACACAATTATATGAAAGTGATTATTTGGTTGTTTTTCCTGGTTCTTCTGATGCTCAAATTACCTATGTAGCTAAGACTTATGTAGGAATGAACTACAAGGCTATATCAAAGATGCTTGAATTGCCTTCCAGATGGATTCTGATGAACAAATCACGACCACAACATGTAATCTACATAAAAGGTATTTATCTTCTTTAATATCTTCACTAATTATATAAATGAATATTGAAGATATTAAACACTTGGCAACTAAGACATTAACGGGTGCAGATATATTAAAGCTCGTTAATGATAAGGCAAATATTATGAATTATAGGGAATTCCAAAAATATGATAATATATATGATGCAATGGGACCACATAAGGCGTTGATTCTTCTTTATGAGACAAAGAAGAACTTTGGTCATTGGACTTTAGTATTCGAGGATTGTGATGGTAATATCCAGCATTTTGACTCTTATGGATATAAACCAGATAAAGAACAAGGGTTCGTTCCAAAGAACTTCAAAAAGAACCATTACAATAAGATACCTCACCTTGTCCGCTTATTATATGAAAGCGGTGAACCCATTCATTACAGCCAATATAAATTACAAAGTACAAAGAAAGATATAAGTACTTGCGGTCGTTGGGTTGCCCTTAGACTGCTATTGAGATGCTTAAACGAGGATGAATTTAAGAAATTAATGACAACACCAAAAGGAATAAACCCAGATTACTTAGTTACTATGATAACTGAGCCGTTTCTCTAAAAAATATATATTATAATAATATATATAATGCAAATGCAACATTTTAAGATACCGAAAACCCACCACTACAAAGATGATATCATCAGAGAAGGAGATGACCGAATCTACTATAATATTGAGGTTCGGGAGGGTAGAGCATCGCCGACTGGTCTTCCTTATGCTGAATTCAATATCGAAAGATCTCAGCCTATTCTCGCAAACCCAAAAGATTATTACTTGACCATTACACGTTTTGCAGTACCTGTGCTTGATACACCTCTCATGATTTGTCCTATTGGCACAACTTATCAAGGTATTGCACCTATTCCTCCAGCTATTAATTGGTCTGATTTTAAGGTTTGTCTTAGTTACTTAGGTGTTGACTTTCCGCAAACCGTGGTCTTTCAAACACAAACACCAACCGCGCCAATTCCAACAGTTCCAGGTTATGTAGATCCTATCAAACCTTATTATTATTCTATCTATTCGTATGAGGAGTTCATCAGGTTGGTTAATATAGCTTTACAGGACTCATGGAATCAACTTAATACACACTATGGAGGCGCTCAACCTCAAGCTACTGCGCCGTATTATATTTATGATGCACACACACAATTAATTAGTTTGATTTGTGAATATTCATATCTTGGTTCGGTAGCTAACCCATGTGACATATATATAAATTCCAATTTGTTAACATATATAGGAAATATAAACGGAACATTTTATGGTAGGAATTTGGCAAATGGAAAAGATTTTAAATATGTAATACTAGACAATGATAATGGCTATGCCAAGCCCGGAGGCACCATACCTGTACCACCTCTTCCCCCAAATTGGTTGAAATTTGAACAAGAATATAGAGGACTGGATAACATGAATGCTTTTTTCGATCTGGTATTCACTACAAATACTTTGAGTGTGAATCGAGAATGGACACAAACAAGCAATCCGCTAAATCTGCAACCAAATCAAATCAGTCTTTTGACGGACTTTGAGCCATTAGTCGCTGAGGCAGGTGATAGTCGTTCACTTATGGCCTATTACCCCCAAGGACCATACAGACTGATAAATCTTCTTGGCGACACTCCGCTCCGTAATTTTGACTTTAAGGTATGGTGGAAGGATAAGCAGGGTCGATTATATCCGCTGACGATACCATATAAACAAACTCTAAGTATAAAATTCTTATTCATCAAAAAGTCTACTTTCACATCGTAAATATATAAATAATATAATAAATATAAGATATGTTTCAAAAAATATATCTTATAAATATATATAATACAAATGTCACTTAACGTCGTTCCTGTGGAAACTTTGCAATGCCTTGATCCTGTCGTAAATGTAAATTCTCGTCGACAGTACGTAATTTTGAAGGGCGGAAGTCGTGTCACCTATAAGAGTATCAATTCTACTTCATATAGTGACTCTACTTTTTCTTTTACCGCGCCACCGCCTAATCCATCTATCATCGTGGATAGAAAGCTTGCCCTACGAGCCCCCGTGCGCGTGTCTTTCACTGGCACAGCACCCCCTGGGCAGAACTTGCTCCAAACTGGTTTTGATGCTCCTCGAGCTAACTGTCTGTCATCTGTTATGAACAGTCTTGATGTTACCCTGAATAACACTTCTACATCTATCAATACTTCTGATATCATTCATCCTCTTTCTCGATACAATACCGGCGCTCTTGTTCGAGATGGTGAATTGTCTATCGGTCCGCAAATGCAGGATCAGTATCAGCTTTACACATCTGGTACTGGTACTGTTCGCAATCCTCTCGGTGGATATGGTGATGTGTACCCTGAGATCCCTCGTGGTGCCTTCCCCTATACTCTTGTCACTAACACGAATACGACTGCTGTGATTGAGTTCACTCCTAGTGAGTTCCTTTACATCAGTCCTTTTGCATGGGGCAAGGAGGATCGTGCTGGATTCATTGGTCTCCAAACTATGGACTTCACATTTAACTGGGGTGATTTGTCTCGCATCTGGTCTCATGCTACTAACTCTGGTTCTACCATCGCGACCATCACTGCGACATTTCACGCACAGCCATCTCTTTTGTTCAAATATATTACTCCTTCTGTGGTTTCTCCACTTCCGCAAGTAAGTATCTATCCTTACTATAAGGTTCAGCGATATCCTACGACTCCTGGTTCTACTCTCGCTCCTAATACTACTACAACTCTTCGAACTCAGAATATTCAGCTTCAGTCTATCCCTCATAGGATGTATCTGTGCGCTCGTGTTCGCAAGGCTGATCGTGTCTACACTACAACTGATACATACTGCCGTATCGATGGAATCAGCCTGAACTGGAATAACAACGCTGGACTTCTTGCTTCTGCTTCTATTCAAGATCTTTTCCGCCTTTCTAAGAAGAATGGTCTTAATTATTCTTATCCTCAGTGGGTCGGAACAACTGATGTCTGGGCTGGTGGTACTAACTCAGTCTATGGAACAATCGGATCCGTGCTTTGTTTGGTGCCTAGCATCGATTTTGCACTTTTACCTGACGAATGCCCTGGCTTGCTGGGAACATTTCAGGTTCAAGCCGATTTAACCATTACCAACGTCAATCAGACCGATACCATCACTCCCGAGCTGATGCTTATCACTATTGAGGAAGGAACATGGACGATCATGAACAACCAATGTATATCGGTCATCGGTGCAGTGAGCCGTCAGGACGTTGTAAACAGCGCCAATAGACCCATGGTTGACTATGAAGATATCAAAGACGCATACGGCGGAAACTTCTGGTCTGGTCTCAAGAGATTCGGTGAAAAGATCTGGGAGGGTATCAAGTGGATCGGTAAAAAGATTGCTCCCGTTGCTAAAGCTGTAGCCCCAGTTATTGCACCAATGCTTCCCGCTCTTTTTGGATTGGGTAAGAAAGGTGGTAGCATCGTAGGTGGACGTAAGAGAAAGGCGAAACGAGGTCGCAAAAAGAAAGGCGGTGTCCTTATAGGTGCTGGTGGTCGTAAAATGAGCCGTGCCGAGCTTCGTCGAGCTTTGATGTAAATATATTTAACTTTCGGTCATTATGTTTTTCTAAATTTTAATTTTCTTAATTAAAATTTAAGTATAAAAAGTTTATCATGTTGCCGAATTACTTTTTTGACTAATTTGGCTTTGGTGTCTGTTAGTTTGATGTTCTTGATTCCCCAATCAAAAGCGAATTTTAATAGTCTAAGCTTATCGAAGCTGTAAAAGTATGACTTTATTCTATCTACCTTCCCTATTTCTATCAGTTGATCAACTAAGTCCGCTTTGTAGTAATATCGGAACTTGCCGTCTTTTGTCCATTTATAATAGGGTAGGTCATTTTTTTTCGATAATTTTCTCAATTCCCTACAATTATAGTACATATATTATTATACTACATATTAATCTACCTCACCTTCCCCCTCATCTTCGTCTTCTCCTTCACTTTCTTCATCTGTTACCTCTTCGCCCTCTATTTCGATTTCCTCATCCGAATCTGTTTCTTCACCTTCACCTTCTTCCTCGACATCTTCATTCATGACCTGAAATTGTACGATAACATCATGGAGATGATTATAAACCTCGTGGAGCTTCTTGCAACAGTCGATAAGTATCTCTACCATCTCTTCATCGTCATCTTCTGGGAGATTTTCCATCATCTTCCATACTTTTTTATATTTTGCCATTACTCTTGGCTTCACGTTCTTTGTGATAGCATTCTCGGTGATGTAGCCGATACCTTCATGAATTTCATCATTGGTATTGAGTATAAAATTAACCAAATCTTGTGCAGTTTTTTGAGCCATAATATTCTATATATTTAGAATAGAAAATAAAAATTCTGCACATTTATTTATCGAACTCATCTAATTTCTCTTGCATCATAAACTGGAGTTCATTGATTGTGCTTGAAACTAAATAGTATCGGGCTGTCGTGCGTGGATTCATATATCGTATGTCACAGCTCCTCACGGCTGGGAGTTTTTCATGCCAGAACTTCAGCATTGTATTAAATATCTTAGCTTGTTCGAGCTTGTCATCTACTTTCTCGGGGAGAGTATCGCAAAGCTCTTTATACTCCATCATGTATTTTTTTTTAAGCTTGTTGTATTCAGGAAGATCCATTTTTAGATCGAATTCCCATTCTTTGACCTCGCTATCGTATTTAGTTGTATCTATCATTATATATATTGTGCAGAAAATATATTTTCTATATTAAATAATATAGAATGGATAAACCTGATAACGTCAAGATAGTATTTCATCCACAAAATCCAGATGGAACTCAGTCTGAATATTATTATGAAGTTAATAAGGTCAAGAAGACCTATACACCCGAGCAGAAAGAGCTATTGAATATAGGTAAACAACAGAAAAAAGTAGTAGCGGAGTTGAAGAAATTAGAGGAGATGTGTGAGAATAGTAAGTCACTGCTACTACGACTTAGGCACGTAAAGCATAATCTCCAACTATTCATTAACCATACAGCTTTCATGTACAGAAGGCTAAAATAGATTATATAGTTTTTTCTTATTCTATTATATATGCGCGAGAAAGGCACTAAGAATAAGAAAAAGCGATATGTAGTGAAGGTGAAGAATATGAAAAAAGATGAATGGGAGGAGCTGAACACATACACCAGCTATGCCGAAATAGCGGAAAAGCTCAAACTATCATACGACATGATCCGAAATATCAAGAATGGTCGGAGTAAATTGACCAGATTTATCAGGATCGAGAAGGTAGAGGACAAAAAGGAGGACGAGGAAGAGTAAAATAACTGCTCGTTTATTGAAGATTTCTATAGTGATTTAACTTTAAATTAATTACTATAAAAATTATATTCTCTTTGAATAATATACTATAGAACATGTCAAAAATTTATGGATACCTGCGTATCTCTACCGCTCAGCAAAACATCGATTCAAACAAAGCCGAAATCCTACTATTTATAAATAAGAAAGGATTAGGGAATGAAATAGAATGGGTCGAAGAGGTCGTCTCTGGTACAAAACATTACAAACAGAGAGTACTAGGTAAGGTTCTTATACCCAAACTGGAGAAAGATGACATAATAGTCATGTCAGAAATATCCCGAATAGGTCGAACGATCAATCAAGTCATGAGTTTCTGCGCCCTGTTGGCAGAGAAAGAGGTGAAGCTCTATTGTACTAAGACAGATTTCAAGATTGATGACTCGATACAGTCTCAGATGTTGATATTTGCTTATGGCTTATCGGCCCAGATAGAGCGAGAACTCATCAGCGCTCGGACTAAATCAGCTCTAGCCAATGCTAAGGCGAATGGCAAGAAGATTGGTCGACCTAAAGGTTCTGGTAAGAAAAAGCTTGACCCATATAAGGAAGAGATCAAAAGCCTCGTGGAGATGGGCGTAAAGCTCAAGGTTATAGCTAAGAAATACGCCGTAACCCCGAAGACTATGAGTTCCTACGTCAAATTGCATAAAATGAAGTGAAAATATGTAAATATTATATAAATAGTTACATATTAATCTTTTTTACGATTTGGTGGGTGAGTACAGGGATATCCTTCATAAAGATGTACTCTAAATTTGTTAGCTACTAGCGGAAATTTGTAATATGTGTTTTGATCTTTCCAATATAACCAACAAAGTATGTGTAATTTACCTCTGTATATATGTACTCTAACTTCTCGGAGATCTTCAATAAGCCTATATGATACATAGACTTCATATACCTTATCATCTATATTTATAGTGTGTTCTTCATAATTATAATCATTGGTATCATATACATCGAGCTTCCCAAGATCATCCAAATGATCTACTATTTGTTCAATTAGATCTATCTTTTGTTTCTTTGTAATGCGCTTTTTCTTCTTCCGAAGTCTCGATCGTGATTCTTTGGTTTGTTTGGCTTTCGCCTTTTTTCGCGCTTCATCAGTATTGTATTTACGAGGTCTACCTCTTCGTCGTGATTTCATATTCTATACAATTATACTATATATTTATTTCCGCAATTGAACGCGGAAATAAATAAAAATAATTAAAATATTGTTTAATCGTCGAACATATTAGTGTCTTCGATAAGTTTAATCTTGTTGTATCCGTTTGCTTTTCTCTTTCTAACTCGGTTGAATCCCTTATTTTTCATGATCCTGCTGAAGTTGCTTCTATTCTTACCTTTGTTATCACCTCGATAAAACTCAATATATGCATTGTAGAGGTTAGTTGTAGATACGAAATCCACGCTTTTACCAGTTATTTCTACTCTCTCATCGACGAATCGTTTGATTGGATCGAATTTGTTTAAGTACTCTTCTGTTTCTTTTTGGAACGTATCTGGCATTTCAAGCTTATCATCTAATTTCTTATAATATTCAAGAAGGATACTAAGGAACGCCAATACATATCGTTCGTCTCGTATCTTAGTTTTCAGATCACGATCTATCTGTCTATGGCACTTGAGTGTAGGATTGTCGACAAACTTATTTCGGAATGTGATGAATCTGAGCCGTCTTTGAATACCTCCATCATCTCCAGCGATCTCTACCTCTTGATTAGTCTGAATAATCATTTTGAACTTAGGTACAAAAGTAAAGTTACTCTTGTATAAGTCCCGTGGAGATACGTCATCCCGTCCAGATAGCTTCTTTAATTGGGCAGTTCTAAGCTTGGCTGTACCTTCTGGTTCGGTAGAAATAACCATACGACTATTCTTCAATCCAGCCATGATAGGATCGGCACTAGTAGCACATTTTTTGAACTTATTCTTACATAGATATTCGATGTCCAGACTAGAGAAGTAGTCACCAGTTACACTCTTTATCATATCCCGCAGAACGCCCTTGCCGTTCGATCCATTCCCGATCCAAATATAGAATTCTTCGTACTTGTTCTCTCCCAACAAGCCAGTAGCGAGGGTCTTCAGAACATATTCCCGCTCTTGCTTATTCGAGAACATTGACTTAATAATTTTATGAACTTTCTTTATATGCGACTCAGAAGCTTCCTTATACTTATAGCCCGTCGTGCATGTGATCAGTTCTTCAGGCTTTGCTTTCCTGAATATGTGAGTCTTTAGATCATATACTCCATTTTTGAACGCCAATAAATAATTATTTACATTATCAAGCTTCTCAAATAGCTTATTCTTGCCGTACAGAGTACATAGCTCATCCGCTATAATTCGTTTGTTGCGAGATTTAGATATGAATTTACGAATTTTGCTGAACTTGTCAAGAATTACTGTTTTTGACTTCTCTTCGGCTTCTCCATAATATTGCCAGAACTCGTGGTCGAGTTTCGAGGATAAGAGATCATATATATGCTTCCTCAAGCCTCTGAAGTCTTTTGTATCTTTCTTGTAGATTCCATATTTATTAATCTTGTACAATTCATTATTATCGTTATCATATATATACTCGTGGGGCATATATGAATAAAAGAGATGCGAGAGATTTGTGTCATTAGCTCCATTTTCGAAAAGATCATCTATGATATAGTTTTCGTGCGTCGCTAATATTTTTGTATAGCCCTTGAAGTTATCATCTCTCGCCATTCGTCGAAGTGTCTTGAAGTTGGCTTTATATCCCTCTGGGTTGTCCTTGAAAGTCTCCCATTGGGGTTCTACATTGCCGTAGTTTGGGGCTTTTTTGCTGAATTCGTCCCATAATTGGCATGTTCCGCCTTCATTATAGATAATAAATCCGACGCGTATCCAATCTTCAAAATCAATAAATCTCTGAAGTTTCAAAAGCTCGAGAAACGGGCGCAACTTCTTGTCAACCTTAGAATCTCCTCTCTCAATATGTGCAGTTCGGGTAGTTTTTTTCTTGCTCGACGTCTTTGATGACTTCCTGGGGCTGTTGAAACCTTTCATTATCCACTTTTTCAGCCATTTTGGTATTGTCATTACTTCTACATCATGGATGGATTTTTCCCAAGTGTATCCCTGAGTAGGAGGAACAACAACGTAACCATTATGACCGCGTATATCAATAGTATACTTGTTAACATTCGCCCGATTACCGTGAATATCATCATCATAACTAAAATAGATATGACGTCCGCCACTTTTTGTTTGAACGGTTGGTGTTTCCAGATCCTCTCCATCGTTATACTTTTTGATGAGAGATTTATATTTCTTGATACCGTCCCTGAGATTCTTAGCCTCATGCTTTTCTTTTACCCACATATCCAAATCGACCACTAGTAGTTTATTTATCTTACCTGTTCGTATCCCGAAACCGTCACCCTCAAATATATTCTTTCGAGTATATACCTTTTCTGGCTCCCGCTCAGATGGCTTCTTACCTTTGTTTCTTTTCCTAATAGAGATATTAGGATTCTTCTTCGTCCTACCGAAGTAGGTCTTTTTGAGGGATTTGTGAGTGACACAGGGATATTTCGCCTTGCCGTCCCTGGCGTAGGTGGGCAGGCACACGTAAGTTTCAAAGAATTGTTTGAGTTCGGTCATTACTACTATATGTTATAATATTGTACTATATATTTTTCGATGACAAAAATATGCAGTGCGTTTAAAAATATTTAGGTCTTCTTTTTCTTAGCTCGTCTCCTTTTTCGCTGACATTCGGCATTGCGTTTGCGGATTCTAGCGATGTTCTTTCGCTTATATTTGAGGTCACTGCGCCGTTTTGCTTTACGCCGTTCCTCTTCAGTAAAATATTTTTTAGGTCTTCCTCTTTTTCTCTTGGTTTCGGACATATATATATATATACTATATTTTTTTCTCCGATGATGCTCGCGAGTGCGGTTAAATTAACCGCACTTGAATGGTGATTTTACTTAGCTATATTACTTTTCATCAAAGTGTGGAGATGGGTGGAGATGGTTTCCCACATTTTTTCAATTTTAACTTTTCCATGGGAAAGTTAGGGTTTCTATCTCCACACCTCCACACCTCCACACTCTTTCACTGTTATACTTTTTAATATATTCTATCTCTGACATACATAAATAATTGAAATAATCAATAATTTATAATATAATTGATTATTTAGGGTAAATAGCATAATAGATCTTCCGTTTTGGTTGCTTGATAGTCTTTTTCGGCGATTTCTTAGCAAGTCGCACTTTGGCATTATATAACGGCATTCCGAAGTAGTCTATATCATCTGTAGGCTTAAATTCGTAGTTTCCCATGTTATCTGTTGATATAATAAATAACATGAATTATTGTATTTGTGGATAGATAGGCAGAGGAGGATAGGGGCGATATGGAGTGAATTGATAAAGATGTTCAATCGGAAATAGATCATCTTCTGGATCTATACGTCCGCCAGTCTTGACAAACCCTGTATTGAGATCGGCAAAACCTCCATATTTACCAGTTCCAACCAGCGAGGCAATTTTTTTCTGGTATTCTACGACCTTTGCTTTATATTCTTTAATAGCTTCTTTATCTTTCTTCTTTCTGGCTCTTTTAAGCGCTTCTTTGTAATGTTTCCAATATTTCTCGAACGTTCCGAGTATTCTTCTAGCCTTCACCGAACCGAATTGTTTAATATGCTCGATATGTTGTGGTGTTGTTGATTTCAGCGGAACAGCCTCGAATGGCGCTTCTGTTGGGGCTTCTTCTGGTTCTGCTTCTACATGAGGCAGAGGAGCATGATATATAACAGGCGGTTCCATGTGTTCGTCAGGTAGAACCGGCGGAACAATACCCATTTTCATATACAGATTCATCAATTCAACATCTGATAATAACTTTCGCTTCTTCACAGGTTTCTTCTTGGGTTTCGGCTTAGGTTTAGCCTTCTTCTTAGTCTTCTTTGGCTTCGGCAAATGCAACCAAGTAGGTTTTTTAATCATAGTCAATGTATCATCTTTATTTACTTTGTATACTATCCTTCTATTACCGACCTTTCTAATGATATAACTAAGTTTGTGTTTTTTATCATGTATTACCAACGGTGAGCCTTCTTTTACTACAAGGCGTGAATATCTGTGTAGCTTTGACATATATAATAACCTTATATTATTATTTACGTCTCCTTGATTGACTAATTTTAATGGCAATCCCTTGCCGTTTTGCCTTATTATAAGCTATTGATTTTGATAATTCGCTTCCTTTCTTATAATAGTACTTCTTTCGGCTTCCCCATTGATAGTATGACCCTTTTCTGTCTTTTCCGTGATGTACAGGCATATATATTATATTAACATATAATATATGAAACTAACTAATAACCAAATCCGAAAGATAGGTAAGAAGCTTAAGGTAAACTTCAAGAAGATTCCCTTTGAGGAGTTTAAGAAAGGTATAATAGAAGAGTTCGAACATGCCGACATTATTGGATGTGATCCAATATTATCAGCTAAAATAGCGTTGGCGCATTTGAAAGAACATCCTTATTATTATACAATACTTGAATTGGCATTCGAGAAGGTGAAGCATTTATTTTAATATAACGGCGTTCCCCATACTTTAACGAAGGTCTTAAATTCATCTAAAGCCTCATCGTATTCATTACAGAAATCATCAACTATCTTATCGAACTTCTCTTTTATTTGCGTTCTATTCTCGTTGAGTTTCTTGATAATATTTTGAAAATCGTGACGTGGATAGTACATAACCTTTACCATATCAAAGTATCTATTTACAAACTCCTCATCGTATTCAGCAGATCGCCATTTGTTATAGTCAACTCTCTTTAAATACTTAAACAAATCTTTAAGTTCATGGAATCTCTTCATTTGATTAGCTTTGAATATTTTTACGGGATCAAACTCCCGCAATCCGCTTAGTTTGCAGATATAATAACCCATTTCCCGTCCTTCTCGCTTGGGTCTACCAAAATCATAATATACATAAGGCTCGTTATATTCTCTCAAAAGCATAATAAAGTGAGGTGCAATATATGGTCTTTTATTCATATATTATACTTAGATATTATCTTAATATAATATATAATATGTCAATCCAAAACGTTACAAATCCTAATGTTAAAAGCTGGTTAAATGGATTTTTTAATAACCTCACGGTTGCCGGAACAATTAGCGGTCCAACTACCGATTATGCGCTAAATGCTGGAGTAGTTACAGGATTCGATCCTATTGTAGATAATGGGAATGGTACTGTCAATGTTCCTGGTGGCGATGTGTATATTCGATCTACTAATACCGATACAGCATCAATCAATTTATATACGGTTACTGCCGTAGCTCCTTTGGCTCTCACAGACCTTCAAAACAACTTTGTTTGTGTAGATTACAATGCGGGATCCCCGATAATTATTAATACTGTATCATCAGGAACAGTAAACGAAAATGATAGAATCTTACTATTTGTGATATATAGATCAGGAACAGAACTAACAATAACAAAGAGACATCAGAAAGCAACCAACAATGATAAGTATATTCAGCAATTCTTTGAAGAAGAATATATAAATCGTCGCACAGATGGGTTGGTGTTGGGCGAAACTGGTGTCAGGAATGTCACAGTTACAATCGGAACCATATGGACAAAGTTGAATAAATTGGTAACTACTAACTTTGATACATTCACAGGTTCCACATTTAATAGATATTTTTTGGTTGGTGCAACCTATACAAGACAAACGGGTCAAACTCTCTGGGATAATGCAAACTGGAATAACACCGCAACCGGTCTGGTACCCCTCACGGCATCTTATTACTCATTCCAGGACTTCTACGTACTTATGAATGACACTGTAGTGAGTATGTACGCTACTGCAGAATATCCAGCACTATCTGTAGCAGAACATGCCCCAATAATACCAATCGTTCCAGAATTAGTAGAACATTCAGTATATATCGGTCGTATCGTGATTCAGCAAGGAGCCACAACAGCCTCAGCGATCTTGTCTCCTTTCGGCTCTGATATTGATCCAGTATCATCTGTTGGAGATCACACTCATTTGATCAATCTTGCAGTAGATAGCCATCTTCAATATACAACTTTGGCAAATCGTGGAGGTGAAACACTGAACATTGATAACATTACTCTAGCAAATACATTCGAAGGATCTGTGAATGATAAACTTATTAATGCGGGGTGCGCAGGATATGTCTCAGGCTTTGGGATTACCGATAATCTTGATGGAACTGTAGATATAGCATCAGGAACAGGATATATTCGCACTACTAACAGTGATACGGCTGATATGGAATACTTTAGTATTTCCGGTGTTAGCGCTTTGGCTCTCACTGATAATAGTGAAAATTATATTTATGTCCTCTATGGATCCCCACCAACCATCAACGTAACTACCTCAGGAAGCACAATACGAAACAATGAGAATGATAGATTTGAACTTTATGAAGTGTACCGCCAAGGAACTACATTACACATTACCAATCACTTCCAGAAAGCAGTGAACAATGATAAGTTTTTACAACAGAGATTATATGAGCAAAGTCCAGGCGGATTAGCAAGAACAGCGGGATTGATCATCTCTGATACGGGAACTCGCAATGTTGCTATGACAGCGGGAACTATTTGGCTCAAATTGAATAAGATTAGCATTTCGGCTATTGATACATCTGGTGCCGATACCTTTGATCGCTATTATTACAACTTTACTGGAGCTACCTGGGTTACACAAAGTTCCCAGACTCAGTGGGATAATGCTCAATACAATGATGTAACAGCTGGGACGGGTCTTGTCGCTATGACACCAAATAGATGGAGTTATCAAGAGTTTTTCATCGAACAAGATGGACAATTGAAATCAGTTTACGGAGATGCTCAATATTTAACACAAGTCCTAGCAGAAAGTGCGTCAGTACAAACGTTTGTACCAGATATCATCTCGGAACATGCTTTATATATTGGTAGAATAGTATTCCAGAATGGAGCTGGAACAGGTACAGCCATAAATCCATTTGATACACAGTTGAGTTTTGCAGGAGTTACTGATCACGGTTCTCTCACCGGGCTTGGTGATGATGATCATGCGCAATATGCTTTATTAGCAGGTCGATCTGGTGGACAAGTGATGTACGGAGGATTATCCGGTACCGATAATCTTGAACTGAATGCTGGAACAGCAGAATTAATCAACAGAGTAATAATTAAACCAGAACTTAGAGTCGAAAGTAATACAGGTTATGGAGTGATGGGAACGAATAGAACCAACGTGCCAGCATACACTAACGAACACAACTGGCAGGATAGTGGAGTCCCTGTCTGGCGTTTGCGTATGCTTGGTGGTAGTACAGATTTGTATCTTACTGACGGTTCAGCTCTCCAGAGCTGGATCAGATTTAAGCAAGGTGCGCCCTATAACGTCTCTCTTCCACAGCTCACAGCCAACACACCAGTTTATACAGATGCATCGAAAGATGTTAAGAGTATAACAGTCGGCACATCGCTCGATTTTAGTTCTCCACCAACTTTGAATACTATTCAAGATATCCGCACGACAGCTGACA
>Ga0180437_10003823_pt1 | contig 22028 bp, 5 predicted proteins | sample SS_ome_4_FD_132410 | JGI IMG/M metagenome (GOLD analysis project Ga0180437, IMG submission 132410) | Hypersaline lake sediment archaeal communities from the Salton Sea, California, USA - SS_3_D_1 metaG | ecosystem: Environmental > Aquatic > Non-marine Saline and Alkaline > Hypersaline > Sediment...
CCGGCACCGGCAGGACCTGCTCGATGACCCGCTCTTCGTCCGCCCCCAGCTCGATCCGCCGCGCCACGGGCGGCCCGACCGGCCGAGCGTCCTTCCACGTCGCCACGCGCTGGACCAGCTCGCACTCGCGGGCCGGGCCGTGGTTCTTGATCCGTGTCTGCACGAGGATTTCGGACGCCGCGATGCGCGGCGCCACCTGCACCGTTTCGATCGTGGGCGGGTCGGCCAGGCGCAGCCACACGCGGTCGTAGATGCCCGGTGCCCAGTGGACCCGACCACAATCGGCCCCGGGCGGCGCCCAGTCGGGCAGGGCGCCCGGGTGCGCGCCGATGCGAATCACCAGGCGGTTCTCGCCGGTCCAGTCGATCGCCCCCGTCACGTCGAAGATGCCCGCCGTGGCGCAACCCGGGTGCTCGCCCACCTTCTCGCCGTTGAGCCAAACGGCCGTGCCGAACTGGGCCTTGCCGACCACCAGCACCGCGCGCCCCCGCCGGGCCGGGGCCGTGAACGTGCGCCGGTACCAGAAGAATCTCCGCTTCTGGATTGTTCGCCCCAATTCCTTGACCGTCGCCCGATCCGCCGGCACCACGCCCACCCGGGCCCAACGGCCGAGGATCTCCGCCGTCTCGTACCGGTCCACGTCCGGAAACCCTGGCTCAGCCCCGTTGACCAACCCCGGCACGGCCACCGTATGCGCAAACTCCCCGGGCACGTCATCCGCCCCCACGCTCTCGGCAATCTCCCACGTGCCGTCCAGCGGAACCACCACGCGTTGGGCAAGAACCCGCGCACCCCCGACGCTCAGCAAAACCACGGCCATCCCGGCCGCGATCGCCGCCGACACGCCCCCGCCTGCGGGCCCGGCACGGAACCGGGCTCGCGACCCACGTTTCTCACGACGGCTGGAAGCACAGGAGCCGTGTGCCGCTGCTTGGCAGAAGCAGTGCCCGCCGCGAGTGCCCGGCACGGCTTGCCTTGCGGCAAGCCGTGCCGCATCGTGGTGAGAAACGTGGGCCGACCGTCTCTGTTCTGGAGCTGGAGCCATGCGGTCAACGCCGGGCATGAGCCTCGGGCGGCGGCACCGGTTCTTCGCGTGACAAAGACACTGTGTCGGATTATACATTGGGAATCGTACGTGCTCCATGACCAACACATGGAGCCTGATGCCCGCGGCGCCCTGGCACAAAGTCGATCCCGAACTGGGCCGTGGTCCCATCGGCCATGCCCACGACAATAACGCCGGCGACGTCGCCGGTGGCGTTTTCTTCCATCGCCAATACGGCACGCCGCAAGTGCGCCGTTACAATATCGCCAAGAAGACATGGGAGGCACAGTATGTTCGGGCTGAGACTTGAAAGGTGGGTCGGCCGAGGCGTGATGATGCTTGGCATCGCGGTTCCGTTCCTTGCCGCGCCGGGGAAAGCCGAGACGCTGGAGGTGCGCGGCGACAATACGGTGATCGTCAACTGTGGGGACGCTTACTCCGTGGCCTACCTGCAGCATTTCCTGATCAAGTACGTGGCCAAGGCTGCGAATGCCGATGCGTACGCCATCGATGCGCAACCCAAGCCGGACCGGGCGACGAGTCTGAACTTCCCCGTTGTATCCGGAGACAACGTGCCGACTGGTAAGATCGCTGTGTACGTGGGCGTCATCGACCGCATCCCCGAGGGCGTACTGCCCGCCGGCCTCGTTGATCGCATCGAGGCGGCCCGGCGCGGCACGGTGCTCGTGCGGCGCGAGGGGAACACCGTCGTTTGCGCCGGGAACGTGCCGGACCCCTGGAACCTGAACCCGATCCGCGTTTTTCTCGACAAGGCCGGCGGCGTACGCATGTACGCGCCGAGCGGGGCGGACGGGTTGGAGTGGGTCTCCATGCCGGAAGGAGATTGCTTTGAGATCGACCATCTTGATGTCGTGATGGAGCCGTACTTCGCCAAGACCACCTTCTCCAGCGGGGGGCACGAGCGAAACGTACACTGGCTGCGCATGAACACCATCGTCTCAGAGGGGCTGAACCTCCGCGCCAGCCACACGATCACGACCTACTTCCCGCCCGAGAAGTACTACGCCGACTGGCCGCAGCTCTTTCCGATGGCGGCCAACGGTACGCGACCCAAGCCGACCGGCGGCGCGTGGAATCCGTGCCTTGCCGACCCCGACCTGTCCGCCGAGATCGCCATGCGGGAAGTCCGGGAGATGCTGAAGGCGAGCAACCGGGGCTATCTGTCGTTCGGCGTCATGGACTGCGCCTATGACTGCGACTGCCCCGTGTGCCGGAAGAAAATGCAGGAGATGAACGGCAACGCTGCCAACCTATGGTACACCTTCCTCAACAAAGTGGCCGCGCAGTGCCGGAAGGAGTTCTCGGGCCTGTACCTGACCAGCTACGCCTACAGCAATATCGGGATTCCCAAGGGCCTGCGGCTCGAGCCGAACATCGTGATCGACAACGTGATCAAGACCTACCGGTTCACCGACAGGCAGTACTGGCGGGCCGAGGAGCGCGGAATCCTGGCATTTGCATCCCTGGGCGCGAAATGGATCACCCACGACTGGAACTTCGAGGGCGTCAACCCTCGCATCTACAGCCGGCAGCTCGCCGCCTTCCTGCAGTGGGGCGTGCACAACGGCATGTTGGGCATCTACACTGAGTGGTCGGGCGACGAGAGCTGGTACCTTTGCGGCGCCCATTACTGGGTATTGCGGCAGCTCCTGTCGGATCCCTTCCAGGACACCGACGCGCTCTGGCGGCAGTATTGCCGGGACATGTTCGGCAGGGGCTGGGAGGAGATGTACCGCTTCTATGACATGTTCCAGCAGAAGCAGGTTGTGGCCGACGCCTACTGCCAACGCCACGACTGGCCACGCCAGGACTGCGCCCTCTACCTGCCCGAGGACCTTGCCTTGCAGCGGAAGTGGCTGGAGACGGCGATCGCCAAGACACGGGACGACGTGATGATTCAGAAGCGCCTGGCGGCCATCATGCGCTACTTCAGGGCGCACGAACTGCTGTGCCTTGCCGCGGGCGAGCCGGCCCGGCTCTACCACCGGTACACCGTGCTGGGCCAACAGAACGGCATCAACAAGGACGCCCTGGCCTTCTACGTGAACGACGACGGCAGCAGGCTGATTGAGTTCGACCGGTACTGCGACGAGGAACGGACCATCGCACCCGACAGCAATGCCCAGGACAACTTGTCCGGGATCCGTTTTTCTTACCGCAATAACTACTCTCGGGCGTTGGGAACGATCCTTGCCGCCATCCGACGCGAGGCCATGGAGGGCATCGACCTGGCTGAGGCCGACGCGGAAACCGTGGGGCGGATTGGCCAGCGCGCGCGAGCATTGTTCCGGGCCGACCTGCCGCCCGTGTATGACGAGCAGCGTGTCGCCGAGATCGAAGAACTGGTGCAGAAGACCCTTTGGGTGCCCCGCCTGCCGACACTGCCGAAGTTCGACGGCGATCTGTCTGACGGCGTCTGGCAGCAGGCCGCCAAGCTCACGGGCTGGACCCAGGCAGACATCCTGGTGCCTAGTTCCCACGGCAACCGGACGGAGGGTAGGATCATGCGCGTCGGCGATCGTCTCGTGATCGGCGTTCGCTGCGTGCAGCCCAAAGGCATCTGGGCCGAAACGCCGGCTGACGTCGAAACGGGGACCCGTATCTGGCGCGAGTCGGGCTGCGAGTTCTTCTTTGGTCCGCCCTCGCAGCCGGGCGACAAGAAGAGTGAGTACTTCCAGTACGTCGTCACGTCGATGGGTGCGTGGCGCGGTTTTCACGCGGCCAAGGACAACCGCAAGGACGTGACGTGTGCCGTCGCCATGGCAGACGACGGAAAGTCTTACACCATCGAGGTTGCGATTCCGCTGAAGGTGGACGGCCTCTACGACTGCTCCGCACCGGGTCCCTACACGTTCAACATCATGAGGAACCCGTTCTACGAGAACTCGTTCCAGTCGAAGGAGCGTATCGGCTGGGCACCGATCTTCAACACCGCCCAGTTGCCCGAGTCCCGCGGGCTGGTCATCCTGGAATGATCTTTCATGCGTTGGACTTCGAACGCTCAATGCTGCCGCGGCTGCACAACCCGGGGTTGCCGAGAATCCCGCCCCGTGAGGCTTTCTTCGGCGGTTGGCTCGGCCGGTCGGCGACGGGGCGTGGAGATTCGGGAGAAACACCTTACGCGATCGAGATGACAGGGCCCCGCCGGCGGAAGTTCGCTGCGCGCCGGCGCGCCGAACCTGAGAATCGCAATCGCGACGAGCAGGCCCCAAGAGCCGGCTTTCAATCGGGTTGTAGGATCAGACCCAGATCCACAGTCCCCCGTTTCAACGCTCGGCGGCGGTACTGCGATCCACCGCCGGGCAAGGCTCACTGAAGACCCTCGACGCGAGGGACGATCTGGATGCCGTACTCGCCGGCGTGGCCGCCCAACTCCATCATCAGCTTCCACGCCTTGTCGGCGTCGGGTACCCCGGCCTCGACGGCCGCCGCCAGGCCGGTCATGGCTTGCAGGTGGTAGTTGAAGTGCGGGCGTTGCTTGCGGTCATAGGCCCAATACATCATGCCGCCGCCGAAGCCGTTCTCCCGCAGCGGCCACACGCCGTTCTCGTCGGGCAGGCGGTCGAGGCCCCTGTCGTTGTACCACCCGTTGTCGATGTTCAGTTTCGTGTAGTACCAGACGGCTCCGTAATTGTCCAGGTACTTTGGCTCTAGATCGATCGCCTTGACGCCGGGCACGGTCTTGAACGTCTTGTTGCCCGAGGCGTCCGCGACGGGAATCTTCGTCTCGACGATTTCGGTGTCGACCAGCGCGATGGCCGTCGAATAGGGCATGGCGTCCCGGGGATCGTAGCGATAGATCTTTCCATCAGGGGCCTTGAATTCGTCCTCGGACGTGTACAGCCCGATGATGTACTCGGCCGCCCAGTCGCGGACTGCGGGGGCCCGTTCCACAAAGCCCTTGTCGGCCGCGTTGCCCAGCGCCCAAACCACCCAGGCGTACATCCAGGCCGAGCACCGCATCGAGTTGACCCAGTTCTGTCGCCCGGAGCATTGGAACGGGCCGCTGGCCGGGCAGTGGACCCGCCGGCCCGACTTGACCAGTCCCTCGGTCATCTCGTCGAGACACCGGTTCACGCCGTCGGTGAAGTAGCCCAGCAGCGGGTGATCGTCGGGAAGGATGAACGCCGCGTCGACCACCTGGCGCAGGCTCCACGCGAAGCTTCGATCCATCTGCTGCCATTTGAGTCCCTTGTGCGGCCACTCGCCCATGTGGTAGCTCGCCCAGAAGCTCAACTCTTCGGCGTAGTACTTGTCGCCGTTCAAGAGGTAGCTGACGTAGCCGATCGACGGCGCGTGGGCGTGGTCGGGCTGAGCGGGCGTGCGCGTGCCGTCCGGCAGGGTATAGAGCGGGACCCGGTAGCCCTTGTCCAAAGGAGGCTGCTCGACGGTCGACACGTTGTAGCCCGGCGCGCCGTTCTGACGCACGTGCACGAAGAACGCCCCGCCGCCGTTGCCGTCGGCGTGGAGCATGGCCCGGTACGCCTCCGGCCCGCCGCCGGCCAGCAGATAGGCCACGGTCCACGAGGGGTACGGCCCGAGGTCCCATCTCCCGCCCGTGTTGGGCATGTGCCTGAGGATGATGCCGCTCTCCAAAATGCCCTGGCCGCGCTTGGGCCGAGCCCGCATTTCACCTCCCGTAGCGTAGTACGAATCGACCTCGGTCGGAGACTTGGCTTTCACCCAGCGGTACTTGGGGACGAACTTCCCTTCGAACCAGTACTCGAAATTCGGCCGGCGGTGGATGTCTTCCAGTTGTCCCTCCGTCCAGGCGACGATGCGGTATCGGGTTTGGTCGATGTGGTCGTAGGCGCCCTCTTTGTACAGCACTCTGTCGCCCGCGAGCAGCTTGACGCCGGAGGACTTGTACTGCACCGGCTCGGGCCCGCTCGTTCTCCTGGTCTTGGCCCGCTCGACCACGGCGGCGATTCGCACGCTGCGTTGTCCGGTGAATACCCGCAGCCGCCAGTAGACGTCGACGTGCGGATCGGGCTTGCCCGTGGCGTCGACCGGCACGTCGTGGATCTCGAACTCCTTCATCACCGGGCCGTCGTAGAGGGTCTTTACCTGTTTCGACTCCGACCACGCTCCGGCGACGACCTTACCGACGTCGGAGCTGATCGCGCCGCCCTTCTCCGGCGTCAAAACGAGCTTCAGGTCGAACTCGGCCTGGTCGAAACCCCATTCAAACGGGGGCGGGGCGGCCGGCCTCTCGTTCAGCCAGTCGACTACGACACTGCCTCCGGCGTCCAGCCTGGGCAACACGAACGACACCAGCGCGTGGCGGGTCGACCCGTCCCGCGCCCGCCGCAGCACGTCCACCTGGGCCGGCAGCTTCCGGCCGTCGATCACCGGCGTGACGCCTCGGGTAAAATGACCGTCAGCCCCGATGCGCGACAGAGTCACCGGCACGTTCGCCAAGGCGTGCTGCGTGTCGAGGTTGTCGTACCTGTTGGACACAACCACCTGGCCCGGAGCGGGCGAGGCAAGGACGGCAAGCCAGGGCAAGATGCTCCAACACACGATTCTGCTCATCGCTGTTCTCCTGTAACATGGATTCACGCCAACGGCCGGCAGGCATCGGCCCCCGGCTGGCGATTCGGTTCCCCGCCCGGATGCGAGCGGCGGCCCAGCCGACGCCCCGACAGGTCAACAAGTCGAGGTCCGTGAGCGTGTTGGAGCCGCTTGCCGAATTGCCTCTCCGCTCGTAGATCATGGGACCGTAGAACCAGGGCTCGATCCCTCTCTTCCGGAAGTGGGTGATCTTCTCGGAGTCGAAGCCGGCGGTGTGGCAGACCCAGAGATCGACGTAGCCTTGCATGGTCTCCATGGGCTCCCGACTATACCCGCCGTCGACCCGGTATTGAAACCAGCCTGCTCCGATTCCTTCACGAAGCAGCCGGCAGTAGTAGACCATCTTCTTGAAGGCGGCTTCGCCGTGCGATTCGTCAAGACCGGCAATGAACACGATCTTTTTCACCTTCCGGCGGTCAGCGTCGGAATCGAAATGGATCTTGAACCGGCGTGCCGTCTCTCTCCAGATCGCCTCGGCTTCCGCCACGGCCCCGTTCTCGCCGTCCTTTTCCGGGATGGGAACCGGCCAGTCGGTGTTGAAGGGAAGCAAGAGGTGATCGACCGGGATCCCGCAGCCCGGGCCCCAGTAGCCGTGGGCCGCCGTGAAGGCCGTTCCGTTAAGATATCGGCCGAGGCGGCGCTGCCCTGCCGGCCAGGAAACGGCCAACTCGCCGCGATAGGCCCCCGGCGGCGATTCCTCCCGGGCCCGCGGAGGTTGCCGACTCGCAGATTGACTCTCGAGACCGGATTGACGCTGTCGACGACGACTTGAAAGGACACGAACTCGTTGCGAGCAGCGTGCAGTGAAATCCGTGCGTCGCCGGCGTCCCAAACGGGGTTGCGGCTCCGATAGTCGCCGGTGGGATAGTCGGCATGGACATCGGTGCGGTCTTCGAAGTAAAGGCCGGTTTCCGGATTCACCCGGACCCCGTCGCCGACGGCCCGGACGCCGACCGCCGGCAGGCTCTCGCCTCGCACTTCCGCCGGCACACCCCAGCAGAAGGCGAGCGTGATCGTGGCCGTGGCCGCTCGAATCGCCGATCGGCGAATTGGACTGCGTACCGCGGCGAACAGGCGAACTACCATCGGCGCGGCCTTTTCTTGGGTATGGTGTCACGGGGATACGGCCGATACGGCATCCCGATTTTCCTCTCGGCATCAGCCCGACGCCACTCCTCCGCTCCCGATCCCACGCCCCGGTCCTACGGACAGGGCGGACGTTTACGAGAGACGGGGAACCATTAAGATGCACGACGGGCCACCCCCAGGTGGCGGGTGACGGTGGTCCGCGAGGAACGACCTCTTGCGCGCGTCGGTCCGACGTTCCGAGTTCAAGTGCGCCCTCGGCCTTGCGCGCGGGGGTCAGCCCCATCCAATGCACTTGTGCCAAGTTCCCAGCGACCATCGATGGCGCACCCCGCCGCGCGGTGGAGGCCAACCGGCAGCCCCTCCACAGGTCTGTCTGACAATCGCCCATTCGGGGGTGGTTTGTCAAATGCGTGCGTCGCGATCGGTGGGGCAACTTCCGCAGATTCGGAAGAGAAATCTGGGTGCCGAGGTCGGTACGCGTTGCACGCTGCGCCGGCCTCCAGCGCCCCTGGCTCGCCACGCCCGCCGCGGCGAGCGGCAGCGTAGACAAGACCTCGGAGCATCGATCGCTTGCCAGGCTCTTGTCGGCCGATAGCTCGCAGTCTTCGCAGAAGCGAAGCAGCCCTTTCGCCCGTTCGTGACCACGTTAAGAGCCCGCGCCGAGTTCTCCGAGAAGGGGCCAAGTAGCTTGGAGGCTGCGCGGGGGTCTTCGGGCTTTGTAGCCCGCAAAATCGATTCGATTCGAATTCTCACCCCAGTTTGCCGATACACCCATCGGCCGCCGCGCGCGGGAGGTCTGCCGGTACGCAGCCCGGACGTCGCCGAAACTTGCGTGGTCTAGGCGCTATGGAAAAACCAGGGAGCCTCAAGATGATGGACTTCGCCCGTACCGCGGTAGGGAGCCTTGCCTTCGCGGCGTGTGTCGCAGGCGGGCTGCTCAGCGCAGGGGAGCAGGACAAGCCGTTCTCCGCGTCCGGGAATTCGGGTGCGGTCGAGACGACCGAGCTTCGGGCTCCACTCGAAACTGAAGGTATTGCGGAGGCCGTGGGCGGCCTGACAACCGCCCCCGACGAGCCGGTGCTAGCAGAGCACGCATGTTGGCAGGAGGGATGTGCCGGCGCGGCTTCGGCGTCCTGCGGAACGTGCGCCTCCCCACAGGTCGGGTGCTGCCAATACGGGAGCTTCGTGGCCGCCTTCGACTTCGCGGTGCTCAGCACGCATTTCGAGGACAATCGGGCCTTCACCGTGATGGAGAGCGACGGGGTTTCGTTCGAGGCTTTCAGTGACACCGAGTTCGACTACAAGCTGGAGCTATCGCCCCGGGTCTGGGTAGGGTTTGAATTCTATAGCGGCCTGGGGCTCAGGGCCGGGTACTGGCATTACGACCAGGCACCGGCCATCGTGTCGGCCTCGCCGCCCGCCAACGGCTTCGGCCGGGTCAGCCATCCCGTCTTCGGCGACGTCGATATTGGCAGCACCGTGCCCACTGACACGTTCACCGCCGCCACCGACCTGGATGCCTTCGTGATCGATTTCGAGGCCACGAAATCGATCGCCTTCGGCTCGTGGACGATGCAAGTCTCCGGTGGGCTCCGCTACGCCTCGATCGAACAGAGCTACTTGGCCGGGCTCGAGAGCGGCGCGGGGGTGGCTCGGGGTGCAATCAACTTCAGCCACCGCCTCCAGGGCGCCGGCCCGACCGTCTCCCTGGCAGCCTTCCGGCCGATCACCCCCGGGACCACGCTGTTCGCCTTGGCGCGCGGGTCGCTCCTGTACGGCGAGGGTAAATCCCACCTAGCCGCCGGCGAGGACCTCGACTTGGCGAATCCTCTCTTTACCACCAAGGTGACCGAACGCGACGACGTGCTGCCCATCGGCGAGATCCAAGTCGGGGTCCAGTGGTCGGGATACCGGATGCCCTACGGCGGTTGGACTCCATTCCTTCGCCTTGCCGCGGAAAGCCAGCTCTGGAGCGGCGCCGGCAGCGCTTCCGGCGAAGACGGCGACCTCGAGTTCGTCGGCTTCAACGCGGGCGTGGGCTGCCTTTGGTAGCCGAACCGAGCTATCGACCACGAAGCCGCCCGTGTGATGGCCGCCGGTTTGCGACCGCGGGCGGCCCGGAACGCGTGGCGGTTCAGCCCTCCCGACCAGTCGTCCGTGTGCCACCCTTGCAGCGTCGGCCAGTCTTCCGACTCGATCCCGCTGAGGATCCCGAAGCCGCGCTGGTGGCCGCTGCGGTGGCCGCCAGTTCGCACGGCAAGCCGGGGCCGCAGACGCGCGTCAAGCGAACTTGGCCTGAGCGGGCAATCTGGATGCATTTCGATGCGGGGGGGCGACCTCGGCGCGAAACGAACAGAAGCTTGGATGCCGACGCAGGTTGCGGCCGGACACCAGTGCCCGTAGCTCACCCCACTAACTGGGTGGTCTGTTTCGTGACGCCTCGTATGACCTATGAGCAGGGGCCTCTCAGAGGCAGACTGAGGAGTACGCCGTCCGTTCGGCCGGCTCACAGCGTCGCCAGCACCTTCTTCACGGCTGCGTGGGCTGGGTTTACGATCTTCGCGGATCGACCTTGGGCGGTCGGGAGGTCGGAGGTATCGAGCCATGAAAGGTCGGCCGCCCGTGCTAGGGGAGAGACCGCTACAACCCTTTCCGGCTCGATGCCCAGTTCGGCGAAGGCCGCGTCGAAGGACACCGCCTTTTCGACTCGCGCGCGGGGGGGCTCCGCGGCCGAGGTGTCTCCGTCGGCGGCTGTTTGGCCCCCGAGAGGCGCCGCCGGAACTGTGATCAGGTTCAAGTCCGTGAGGAAGTACGTCTGGTTGAAGCGGGCGTGGATTTCGTCCGTGGCGTCGACGCGCTGGTCGCGATTAAAGTCGACGGGATCGCAGATCGGGGCCGGGTCGAGGAACCAGTGGGGGTGCGTGCGTGCTTCAATCTCGTCGGTGGCGTTCACGGTGGCGTTTGCCGCCGAATTGCCGACCTCGCCGATGGCGTTGCCGAAGTAGAACACATCGGGTTTGCTCAAGCCGGTGTTCGGCGTGGCCAGCACGGTCACCTGAAGCCACTGGTTACCAATGCCGTTAGGGTTGACATTCCACGCGTAGGGCGGGCTGCCGCCCGAAGTGTAGTAGTCTTCCCAGATAAAGGTCACCCGGTCGGCATCGGGCGTGCCATCGTTGTCGACGTCCACGTTCTCTCGCAGCGCGATCTCCACCGGCTCCGGCGCGACTGCCCAGCCCGTGGGATCATTGTCGTTGCCCACCTTGAACTCGAAGTCGTCGACCGTGGGCACCGCCGAGAGATCGCTGAAATCGATCATGATCCCGTTGATGCCCCGGAAGTAGCTGGTGTAATTCACGAAACTCGCCGTCTCTCCGGGCAGTAATGCCTGCTTGCCAAGCTCCAGGCCGGGATGGTCCGGGTCGAAGATCGGCGGCTCGGGATGGATCGCGTTGTCGTCGTTGGCGTTCGCCCCAGCATCATTCCCGTCCCAGGCCGAGCTGTTGTAGAACACTCTTCGGTAAAGGACCGTCGCCCCCGTATCGTCGTCCACGATCGTGACTTCGTGGCCCGAGGGCAGGCCGATGGTCCCTGCGCCAACAAGGTTGGTCAGCGCCAACGCGACCGTCTCGTTGCCCTCGGGGTCCGGATCGTCGAGCACGTCGAGGGTGACCTGGCGGGTATCGCCGTCCGGCGAACCGGCGCCGAAGGTGAGGGTTTGCGTGCCCAGCGGCGTGTAGTCGCTGCCGCTGGTGGCCGTGCCGCTCAATAGGTCGACGACGTCGACCTCGATCGGCAGGTCGAGCACCCCGCCGTCGGGGACGTGGAGCACTGCCACCACGGCATGGGTCCCGCCCTCCTCGGCCGCGGCGCTCGCGGCGGCCTGGAAGGAGACCGAGGGCCGGTCCCAGGGAACCAGCTCCAGCAGGTACTCGCCGTCGCCCGATTGCGCGAGCACCTGGAAAGTGTAGACGCCGTCCTCGGGGGCAATGAAGACTACTTCCGGATTCTTGCCGTCGTGGGAATCTTCGTCGAAGGCCAGCGGCCCGCCCGACGGGTCGAACACGATCAACTTGGGGTCCAGGCCGTTGGGCGACGGCATGGCCGGGTCGTCGAGCGGGGTTTCGGTCCACGCCGCAACCCGTTGGCCGGCCAGCAGGCTCAGCTCGTACAGGTCGCCGCCCGGTTCGACCACGAAGATGATCGCGGCATCGTCGGTCACGGTGGCGGGATTCCCGGTGCCGTCGTCGGCGTCTTGGTAGGTCACGGTGATCGTGTCGCCCACGGCCACCTGTAACGTCCCGTCGCCCGGGGTGGCCGAACCGGAAAGGGCCGAGGTGATGCTCCCCTCGAAGACGCCGGAGGTCGTCTCGGCAAGACTCACCGTCTCCAGGTCGCCGCCGGTCGAGGCGATTTCGACGTCCACCGGCCCTGCGCCGAGCAGGTCGATGTCGCGGACCACGATGCTGATCAGGTCGCCACCCTCGTAAGTGTCCTGGTCGAGCTCGACGGTCCCTTGGCTTTCGGCCGGCAGATCGAAAGCCTCGGTGACGTTGGTCGTATTCGAGGTGCCGCCGTCGTAGGCGCTGTAGCCCATGCCCCGCCGGGCAAATGCCTTCCAGATCGTCAGTTGGTAGGTCCCGCCGGTGAGCACGCGGTCGGCCTGGAGGATTGCGTCGCGGGCGTCGAGGAACGAGGGGTTGGCCGGCTGGAGCTTCAGCCCGTCGGTGACCAACTGCATGGCCATGTTGTTGCCGCCGCTGTCGTAAGGGCCGTAGAGGTCCGGGTTGAACCCCAGTCCCGGCGGCAGGGCGGGATCCACGGCATCGCCCTGGATCAGCAGGTACGCCAGGTCCCAGAGGGCCGAGGCCCAGGTCTCGCCGATGAAATGGACCGACTGCGACCCGATGATGTCGCCGTAGGTGTGTTCGTCGATCGCCATGTCGTAAGAGTAGCGCTGGGTTCGGATGCCCGGGCCGGTGGTGGCCTGGTTCAAGGCGTAGGTGCCGATGCCCCGGCCGGCCTCGGCTTCGTCGCCGGCTTGCTGGGTAAACACCAGCGCGTACCAGTCGCTCCAGCCCTCGCCCATGCCGCGGCTCTGGATGTTACTAAGCGCCCCGGCGTTGCTCGGACCGCCGGTGAGCCGGTTGGTCACCCCGTGGCCGTACTCGTGGATGATGATGCCGTTGTCCAGGTCGCCGTCCCGCTCGGGGCTGGCGTAGTCCCAGAGGTACATTTGCATGCGCGGCCGGGCGCCGTCGGCGGGCGTCATCATGTTGGCGTTGTTGCGGTTGCCCGTGTCGGCGCCGTCCTGGGCCTCGGCGCGCACGTCGTCGCCACCCGCGCCCCCGTTGCCGTAATTGTTGACCTGGAAGTTGCCGGCGGGCTCGTCGAAGCCGTACACGTAGTGCACGTCGTGCAGCACGTTGTTCCAGTAGAAGAGGTTCGTGACCGCCGCTTCCTGGTAGCTTAGCGGGGCTTGGCCGAAGTCGATGGGGTAGTCGAACACCAACGGCGCCCCCCCGTCCGGCTCGCCGCCGTCCGAAGCGTCGTCGTTGTTGCGGTCGGCGTAGGCGTGGACGTTGTTGCCCCGGGTGATGGTGTATTCCGGCCCAACCGCCCCGTCGGTGTCGTGCCAGCCGTACGGCGAGGCGGTCGGGTCCTGAGGATCGACTTCCACACTCCGGGATCCGTGGCTGGGGCTTTCGAGCGGAATGGCGAACACGTTGTACGAAGCGTCGTCGGCCCAATCCGTTAGATGGAGCAGGTCGCCGTCCAGGGCGCTGACGCTGGCGTCGTACCAGTGCCGGTTGTCCACGGTCTGCACGTTCAGCAGCCAGGCCAGTTCCACGCTGCCGTCCGCAGTCGGCACGTAGTGCAGCCTGGCGGGGACGTCTTCCAACGAAATCCCGCTGGCGTCCAACAGCAAGGACTGGCTGAGACCCTCGGCCGCGCGGACCACCTGCGGCGCCGCATCGAGCGTCCAACCGAACTGCCGGGCCAGGGCGCCCAGGGCCTCGCCGGCGCCGAGCGTGGGCTGCACGTCGAACGTCTCCTCGAGCGCGCTCAAACCGGGCACCAAGCTGCTGCCCACGTTGATCACGCACCCGTCGGCCGTGAGGTTCACGTTGGCGTCGGCATTGACCACTTCCAGCCCGTTGTAGGTCTGCCGGAGATAGAGGTGCGTCACGCCGGTGTGTGAACTGGTGTACTGGTCGGTCACGACCACACTGGCAAGGTCCGTGGTGAGCAGTGCCAGATCCTCGGCGTGGGTCGTGAGGAAGTCCATGGCCACGGTGAGCGGCTCGGCCCCGGGCGCCGGCGTGCTTGAGAAGTCGTCGTCACCGACCAGGTGGTACTGCGGCGGCATGTAGAAGTCCGCGGTCGCGCGCTCGCCGGCGGCCGCCCCCGGCGCGATCACGCCAGGCTGCCCGGTGACGATCAGGGAGCCGCCCGCCGATCCGAACATCAGCAGATCCAGCGGGGAGACGTCTCCTCCTTGACCCGCCGCGATGATGTAAGCGATGTCGGCTGAGGTGCGCGTGATGCTCAGCGTCTCCGAGCCCCCGGTGGAGATGGACCCGCTGACGACCTGTTGGAGCAGCGTGCCGGCGGCGTCATAAGCCCGCAGCCAGGAGACATCGGAACTGTCGTCGGAGCCTGCGACGATGGAGACGAAGTTGGTCGGGTATTCGAAGTCGGCGCGGAGTTCCGCGTCGTCTTCACTCCATCCGGAGCCGCCATAAGGCTGGCTGCCAAACACGCGCGACCCTGTCGGGGCCCACGTCGCGTCGGAGGCCAATACGCTCCCGCCGCTGATCTCATCGCTGAGCGTCACGCCGGCCACCTGGGTATCCAGCACGGTGCCGCTGGGGTAGTCGTCCGGCTCCACGGTCCCGCTGGAACCGGCCTGGAGGAATCCCAAGGCCGTGCCCACGCCGTCCAAGCTTCGAAGCGGGTCACCGGTTTCGTCGTTCGGTTCGCTGTCGAAGACCAGCGGATCGGTCACCAGGATGGCGTAGCCGCCCGCCACGTCGAAGGTAAGCCTTAGCGTGTACACCCCGTCGGCCGGCACCGTGAAGTCCAGGATCGCCAGGTCGAAGTTCGCCGCGGCCGCGCCCAAGGGGTCGGACACGGCCGTGGCCAGCACCGTGGCACCGTCGGGGTGAAGCAGTTGCAGCGTCGTGCCCGAGAAGTCCGCGCCGTCCTGTCCCGCCAGGACCACGTCGATCGGCTGGCCGGCCTTGCCCGTAAGATCGAGGGTGTATTCGTCGACGTCGGGCAGGGCCAGCGAGCTGCGACTGCCGTAGGAGCCCACCGCGGCAAGCCCATACAGCGGACCGCCGGGGACGGCTACCGGGTCGGTGAGCACTCCGTTGTAGATCCGCACGTCGTCGACCTTGCCGGCCAGATCGTGGCCGGACGATCCGTTGCCGTCGTGGAACTTCGTCTCGCCGTTCACACCGCCGATGCCGATGCCGCCGGTGTGCTCCCAGAGCTGCGAGCCGTCGCCGCTGCCCAAGGGGGTGCCGTCGAGATACGCCGTAAGCGCATCCGGCTGAACCGTGTCGGTGCCGTTCAGCTCCAAGCGGACGTGATGCCACCAACCGGACTGGATTTGGGCGGTGCTCAGGAACGTGCCGGTCCAGCCGCTCTGGTTGGCGTCGTTATTCCAGCCGCCCACGTAGAGTTGCCCGTCGAAAACATAGATGCTCAAACCCCTGGTCGTGCCGCCTTCCTCGAAGAGGACCTGCTTGCGCGTGTTGAGGTCCTTGTCGTCCACCTGGAACCACAGCGAGACGGTCCTTTGGCTGTGCGTGCCCACGTTGATGTCGCTGGAGTTCGCGATGGAGACGTAGTCCCCGCTCCCGTCGAAGCTCACCGCTCCGTCCAGGTAACCGGACGTCCAGGCGGCGTCGCCTTGGAGGGTTCCCGGGTTCGAGGCACCGTAGGGGGACGAGTCGGCCGCGCTGGTGCCCGTCGTCTCATCCAGCTTCAAGTGGCAAACGAGCGTGCTGTCGCTGGGCCCGCCGTCGTTCGGGCTCAGCGTGTACAACAGCCCGGTGGCCGTGCTGTAGGCGTACAGATTCCGGCCGTCGAAGGCGAGGCCCTCGATCCCGGCGCCCGGCTCGGGCAGCGTGTTGAAGGTGGTCTCGGCGGTGTCGGGGTCGTACTCCACGATGATCTCCTCGGCCGGCACGTAGACGAACTGCCGGCCCGCGTCGTCGCCGCCGACGGCGCCCGAGGTCGCCGCAGTCAGGTGCGTTGTCTCCGGGCCCGCGTACGCCATGCGGCGGCGCACTTCTGACCCCGAGTAGTTCAGAAAGACCGCCGGATCGGTGACGCGCGTTCCGGAGAGTTCCACGTCGTCGAGGTTCCAGCCGCAATAGGTGACGCTGCCGTCGGTCGGCCCCATGCCCCAACGGACGTAGACGGTCGGCTGCCCGTCGGCCACGGCGGAGACGTCGAAGCTCTGTGCCACCCAAGACGTATCGCTGAACGAGCTGCCCGTATGGTCCCAGACGGTCGTCCAATTCGTGCCGTCGTTGCTGACCTGGATGTTGGCGTGGTCGAAGTAGGCGCTCTCCACACCCAGCCAGCGATAGAACGACAGGGTCACGTCGGTGTAGTCCGAGGCGTCGATGGCTCCGGTGGTGACGTAGTAGACCGGCATGTTGTTCGGGTAGGCGCCGCTTAGGTTGTATCCCACCACGTTGGCGCCGCTGTGTCCGGACGAGGGGTCGCCGCCTTGACCGGCCGGCTGACCCCAGGCCCAGGCGCCCTGGTAGGTCCAGCCCGGATCGCCGTCCATGTTGGCCGAGTAGAAGGTCTCGCTTTCGGGGGCCAGCAGCACGCCGTCGTATCCCAGCCCGTCGTAGACGAGCCCGTCGGTCGTCTCCACGGAGAGCACCGCCCCGGAAAGCGGATCGAGGCGATACAGGGCCGCCGGGTCGACGTCGGAGTTGACGTACAGCAGGACCGACCCGCCCTCGCCGATCGTCAGGCCGATTCGGGTGTGGCTCGGCGCCAAGGCGTCGGGGGCATCGAAACCGTGCAGGACCTCGCCAGTTGTGGGATCGACCAGGACGATCCGGCCCGTCTGCGGCTGCACGCCCCAGACCAGCGATTCGGGCGTCGGCGGGAGCGTGCTGGTGCCCACCGCGCCGAAGCGGCCCTCACTGCCCACGGGAATCCACGAGTCGTCGATCGCAACCGCGTTGCCCTCGTCGCTCTCACCGACCTCGGCTTCCAGCGAGGCGTTGCGGTAGACGTCCAGTGTGTAGCCAGACAACCCGTCGCCGGAGACGGTCAGCGTCTGGGTGCCGCCGGCCGAGAGGAACTGCGGCGGCAGTGCGACCGGCTCGCCCGCGGCAACGGCCGACGTGGGCGGAGAGCCGTTGAGGCTGAGGCTGAGCGTCATGGCCGGATCGTCGGGCGAGGCGACGGCCGAGATGGTCTGCCCGCCCTCGATGAGCAGGGTGAAGTCGTCCTGATCACCGGCAGAGTTCACCACGCCGACGTTGCCCCGGCTTGCGTAGATCAGGCTCCCCAGCGGCTGGCTGCGCGAGAATTCGCCGGCAGCGGTCGTGGCTCGATCGAGGCTGAAGTGGACGAAGAAGTCGCCGCCCGGCACGCCGTCGCCGGACGTGTTCGTCGGAATCGGCCAGGCCACCGGCTCGCCGTCCAGGAGGTTGCCCACCAGGTCCTCGAAGCGGCCGGCGGCGCTCCGGAGCGTCAGTGTGTAGCTGTCTTCCGGCAGACCGGCGAAATCGACCGTCAGCGTGGACGTGCCCGCGTCGTAGCTGAAAGCCGACGGGCCGTGCGTCCCGCTGAGCATCCCGACCAGGCTTACGTCCGAAGCGTCCAGGCCCGCGGCGTTGAGCTCCTCGTCGAAGGTGGCGGTGTAGGTAAGCGCACCGGTTGAGAACACGTCCCCTTCCTGGATCGAGCTTGCGACCACGCGCGGGCCAGTCTGGTCGACGATCAACTGGCTGGAAAACGCGGTAATCGGGGTGCCTTGCACGTCCAGGATGGCGCCGGCGGCGATGGCGATCGTGTGCAGCCCCTCGCCGAGCCCACCGGGCAGGTCGAAGGTGACCGTGTCGCCGTCCAGGACCGTCACGCCGGTGGCCGGCGTGCCGTCGACCGTCAGATCGGACGCCCCAAGCTCGCCGAGCAACAACGCGTCGTTGAAATCCACGGTGATCTGCGCCGGCGGCGTGGCGTACGTCGTCCCGTCCGGAACGTCGGTGGCCACCACCTCGAATGCCGGCAGGCCGCCCGTGGCCCCGGCGACCTCGACCACGTACTCCCCTCGCTCGGCTTCCGAGAAAACGCGGACGGTGTACGTACCGGCCCCGCCCCCCGGAACGCTGTACGTCAGTTCTGCGTTCCGGCCGTCCGGGCCGTTATCGTTGGTGGCCACGACGGCGCCGCTCGGACCGTATAATTCGATCGCCGGGTCGAGCAGGTTGACGAACTCGCCCGCGGCTCCGGCCGGCGTGTAGGTCCGAATGGAAAGCGTGTCTCCGTCGTGGGCCTCGAAGCGGTAGTAGTCACCCGGGTCGCCCAACAGGGCCAGGGCGTTGGCCAGGTTCAGACGCCCTTTGGAGACGCATTTGTCGACCAGCGAGGGGATCTTGTCGCTGCTATCGAGCAGTATCTGCTTGATCTGATCCAGCGGGGTGGCGGGGGAGTGGGCCATCAGCAGGGCCGTGGCCCCGGTCACGTGGGGGGTGGCCATCGAGGTGCCGTTCCACGAGGCGTAGCTGTTGCCCGGCAGCGTGCTTAGGATTGCCCGGCCCGGCGCCCCGATATCGACCGACGTTGGCCCGTAGTTGTAGTATTGCGCGTCGTTGCGGTCAGTTGCCGTCACGGCGATCAGCCCGTCCAGGTCGTAGTTTGACGGGTAATTGGGCGTGACGTCGTTGTTCGTGCCGGCGTTGCCCGCGGCGGCCACGAACATGATCCCTTCGTCGTTGCTGGCCAGGATGGCGTCGTAGAGGGCCTGGCTGTACCCGCCCCCGCCCCAACTGTTGTTGCTGGCCACAATGTTGACGCCGTAGTCGCGCTTCATCATGGTCATGTACTGGACGCACTCGACGGCGCCCGTCGTGGAGCCGGAACCACCGGCTCCGAGGAACTTCAGCGCCATGATCTGGACTTCCCAGTTCACGCCGACCACGCCCTCTTCATTGTCCGCTTCCGCCCCAATCGTGCCCGAGCAGTGCGTCCCGTGGCCGTGATCGTCCGTTGGGTCCGTGTCGCTGTTGTAGGCGTCGATGCCGTAGATGTCGTCGGTGTAGCCGTTGCCGTCGTCGTCGGCTCCGGGCGTGCCGTCGCGCTCGGCCGCGTTGACCCACATGTTTTCGTCCAGCTCCACGTGGTTGTAGTCCACGCCCGTGTCGATCACGGCGACCACCACGTCGCTCGAGCCGGCGAAGATGTCCCACGCCTCGGGCGCGTCGATGTCGGCGTCCTCCGTGCCGCCGCTCTGGCCCGTGTTGTGCATCGCCCACAGCTCGTCAAAGTCCGGGTCGGTTGGGAAGGTCTCCGCCACGTGCTGCACGTAGTCCGGCTCGGCGTAGAGGATCGACGGATCGGCCGACCAGGCGGCCGCCTGCTCGAGCACGTCGGCCTCGGCGTCGTGCAGCTCGATCGTGGCGGCGTCGATCAACGGCAGGTCGCGGATCACCCGACCGCCGAGGGCCGATACCACCTGCTGGCGGGCCGCGCTATCGAGCCCCTCGGCAAAGCGGACGATCAACTGGCCGGGGACGTATTCCGCATCGTCGGGCTTAGGCTTCGCGTCGCCGGAGTGGGCGTCGCCGTTCCCCTCGGACCCGCCCGCACTCGCCGCGGCCCCGTCGCCCAGCGCGGGGCTCCCTGCGGGGGGCGGCCCGGACAGGTAGCCCAGCGCCGTGGTGCCGCCCTCGAGGGCCTGTGCCGTGGTCAGATCGTTGTTCGGCTCGGCATCGAAGTCGGCGCCGCGCGTGACCACCAGATGGTAGTCGCCCGACGGGCCGGCCACTTGGGCGTAGTACGTGCCGGCGTTCGGAGCTACGAAGTCGCTAATCAGGGCGTCCGCATTGGTGGCCCCTTCGACGCCGACCGCCAACGGCGTTGCGCCGCTGCCGTCCCAAAGCTCGAGCGCCACATCGCCCGCGGCGGCCAGCGTTGCCGACTGGCCGGCGTCCAGGTCAAAGCGGTACCAGTCCGCGGTCGCCGCGCCGGTGATCAGCGATACATTGTCGAACTGGACCTCGCAGAGATAATAGTCACTCTCATGGGCCGTCACCGCCAGGCCGAGGTAAATGTCCTCCGGCATGGTGATCGTCACCGTGTTTAGCGCGACCCAGGAGCCCGGGGTCCCGTCTTCCGATTGGTAGCCCGTGAACTCGTTGCCGCTGCGCACCAACTTGACCCAGTAGGGCACCGTTTCCACGGGGGAGGGGGTGTTCGACGCGCTCGTGCCATCGGTCGTGACGCGCCGCTGGAACGAGGCGCCGTTGTTGTACGCCATCAGCATGGTGGCGTGGGTGCTCCCCCCGGTGAGCGTTTCCCGGGCCATCACGCCCCCCTTGGCCCAGCCGTTGATGTGGCCGGTGCCCAAAGGGTCCGCGAAGCTGAGCACCCGGGCGGTCATCTCGAAGTCCCCGCTTACCGTCTGGTAGGCGTAGTGGAACTGGTCGGAGGTGCCCCAGATGTCGGTGCCGCCGCCAACGACCGTGTGTACGCCCGTGGTCGTGTTGTATGCGTAGGACCCGGCCAAGTTCGGGTTGCCCACGTCGCCGTCTTGCGCGAACGGGAAGTCGGCGACCGGGTCGGCCTGAAGCGATCCGCCCACGGCGCCCCGCTGTGCCGAGCCGCTATCGAGATCGATGAAGCTCCCGCTCAAGTCCTGCGCACCGGCACGGTCGTTGTTGGCCGGGCCGTCGTGCGACTCCTCCTCCAGCGCGGCATTGAGCGTCACCTGCACGGTGTAGACGCCCGTGCTGCCCGACCAGCCCGATACTTCGACGGTGTACGTGCCGTCCGTATCGGCAGGGACGGTCTGGAGCACGGCGTCCCGGCCGGGCCCGCCGGCCGTCTCGGGCGTACCCCAGGCGCCGCCGGGATCCTGCAATCGGATGACCGGCTGCAAGGCGCCGTGCGGGTCGGCCAGCACGGTGATCGTCTGCCCCGCGTCGACGTCGACGGTGAATCGGTCCGTGTCTCCGCCCGGCGCGATCGCGGCGTCGACCGACGGGTCGTAGATCAGCGACCCCAAGGGCGGTTTGGGGGCCAGCGGCACGGGATAGGGCACGGTGTCGCCGTCGGCGATAAAGGACACGACGAAGTCGCCGCCGGGGTTGCCGTCGCCCGAGGGAAGCGGGAAGCTCGGCGCCCCGTCCAGGTCGTTACCCACCAGGTCCTCGAACCGGCCCGTGCCGCTTAGGAGCGTGAGCGTGTAGGAGTCGTCCGGCAAGTCCGCGAACTCGACCGTCAAGAGGGACGTGGCCGGGTCGTAGCTGAACACCGAGGGGGCGTGCGCGCCGCTGTGTGTGCCCACCAGGCTCAGGTCGCCGGCGGCCAGCACGGCGGCGTCGAGCTCCTCGCTGAACTCGGCCGTGTAGCTCAGCGTGCCCACCGCCACGGTGGCCCCGTCCTGGATCGACGAGGAAATCACGCGCGGCGCCGTGGTGTCGACGTAGAAATCCAGGGAAAACGGCTCGATCGGCGTGGCCTGCACGTCCTGAATCGCCCCGGCGGCAATGGCGATCGTGTGCGATCCCTCGCTCAGTCCGCCGGGCAGGTCGAAAGTGACGGTGTCGCCATCGATCAGCGTCATGGTCGTGACCGGCGTGCCGTCCACGGTGACGTCCGCGGCCTGCAGCTCGCTTAGCAGCAGCAGGTCGTTGAAGTCCAGGGTAATGCTCGCCGGCGGCACCGCGAACCGGGCCCCCGGGGCGATGTCCGTGTCCGAGACCTCGAAGAGGGGCAGATCCCCCGTGGCCCCGTCCACACGGAGCACGTATTCCCCGTTGGAGTCGTTTTCGGCGGAAACGCGAACCGTGTAATAGCCCGTCAGCAGAGCCGTGTGCTGGACCAGCTCGTTTCCGGGATTCGTGCCCGAGGCGACGCTCGCGCCGGTCGGGTCGAACAGCTCGACGCCCGGGTCCAGGTCGTTGACGAACTGGTTCACGCCGTCGGCAGGCGTGAAGGTCTGGACTGTCAGCGCGTCGCCCGCCTGGACCGAGACGCGGTAGAAATCCGCCCCCCCCCCCCCCCCCCCCCCCCCCCCCCCCCCCCCCGGCCC
>Ga0180437_10003824_pt1 | contig 22026 bp, 35 predicted proteins | sample SS_ome_4_FD_132410 | JGI IMG/M metagenome (GOLD analysis project Ga0180437, IMG submission 132410) | Hypersaline lake sediment archaeal communities from the Salton Sea, California, USA - SS_3_D_1 metaG | ecosystem: Environmental > Aquatic > Non-marine Saline and Alkaline > Hypersaline >...
ACGTTACTGGATGTTACCAAACGTTACTGGAACGTTACCGAGATGTTACTGCGTATGCCAAGGGGCCCCGGACCGGAATCCGAAACAGCCCCGGACCGGGGCGCTCCCGGTAAACGTTACTGAGATGCTTTCCTTTTCTCTTTACATTTCATCAAATCTGGTTCCTTAATCATCCATCTGGTTCCAAATTTTTCAGCTTTCAATGATTTGTCATAGAGAATAAGTTGCCTTACCCTGGATTGGCATATTCCGAGTTCTTCAGCCGCCTGCTGTGTTGTGTATATTTTCATGAACAAATATTATCGCAGCCGTTAAAAAAGTCAATGTTTACTTGACAAATAATAACGACTGCGTTAATCTGATTTAAAAAGGAGGAATTACTTTGATTGGTATAACTGAAGAATATAAAAAGATGATACAGGAAATTGTTGGTGATGAATTTGCTGAAAAGAATCCTAATGTTGTGAGTATAATTCTTATGTCTCTGTTAATAAAAGAGACCAGCAGTTATCTGGAAAGAATCGCTGGTTGTCTGGAAAGAATAGCTGGATCATTAGAGAAGGGCGTCGTCTTCAGCATGGATGACTTATCCAAACCTAAACCTTCCAAGTCTTTTGAAGAAGCTTTGAGAGATTTAATTAACTGTTACAGTTTGGAAAATGCAAGTAATACCCCTGATTTTCTTTTATCAGAATATCTTTTGGAATGTCTGAAAATATATAACAAAATTATCAGAAGACGGGCGGAGTGGTATAATGTCCAAAAAGAATCAGACAGGTCGGTACAAAATGACCAAGCTAATGAGACAGTATAACGAAATCGAGGATAAGAATCTGCTGGCTCAAATGAAGAGGCTTGAGCAAATAGCCCTGTCTTTCAAAAGACCTTTGAATTTGGATTCTCTGAGGGTTCTGAACACTTATTGGAAAGGATTGGAAAAAAATCCAATAAAATTTGATGACCCCGGGAAATTTCAGCCATCTTGGGGGGCTTTTTTGAAATCCAATTGGTGTACGGCTTGTGGTTGGGTTTCAGAGCTATCTGATGAGTCAGCAGATATACCTTTGGCTATGTATTGTAAAAAATATGGCAAAGTAGTGGCCTATATAGATGAATGCCCCGCTGGTAAATGGAAGCGTTCCGAATTTGCAGGGCCAAGTATGTGGAGGGCTTGATACAATGAAAATAACAGTTGAAAATTGGAATCAGCGTTATCCTGTTGGAACTAAAGTAATTTATTGGCCCGTAGCTGGCGGGTCAGAATATGAGGAAAGTGAAACCAGAAGCAAGGCATGGGCTTTGGGAGATGGACACCCTGTTGTATTGATTAAAGGGCGTTCTGGTGGGGTATCCCTGATGCATCTCAAAATAAAAAGTGATTAAAACAGGGAGCATTTATGAAAGAAGTTCATCTTTTTATACCAGGCCCCCTCCCCGGTATGAACGAAATGATTGCCGATGCAAAAGTAAGGCTCAGGAAGGGAACTTTATATGATAAGAAAAAGAAGGAATGGACTCAGCTTATTGCTCTTTTTGCGAAAAAACTTCCAAAATTTCAAAGGGTCTTTATTGAATTTGAGTGGTTTGAACCAAATCGTAGGCGCGATCCTGACAATATTGCCGCCGCCAAAAAATTTGTGCTGGATGGACTGGTAGAGGCCGGAATTATCCCTGGTGATTCATGGCGATACATAGCCGGCTGGCAGGATAAATTCAAAGTAAATAAACAGAAACCTGGGGTTTTGATCACGATAAAGGAAACGAAAAATGGATGATAAAAAAGATGATTTTACATATACATACTGTCCGCCCTGTCAGGGAGAGGGGAAGAATAATTGGACAGGATTCAGCCCTGGGGAACCCTGTCCTGATTGCGGGAAACCTCTTATCGAGTTTAAGGAGAAAATAGTGGAAAAAAAAGACTTATGGCCTGATGACTTATGGCCCGAAGGACAGAGTGAAATAAAACCACCTGTTACTATTTTAAGAGAACAGGCATCCTTTTTGAATAATAAGAAATGGGGACTTAGGGGAGAAATTGATAAATTACCATCAAATGATAATTCTTTCCATTATGTTTTTTTTATTGAAGTTCCTGCAATTGATAATTACAGATACATGCTTTTTGGAATAAGACATGATATTAATATGTATCCATTAAATTTTATTATTGATTCCAAAGAAATTGCTTATGGAATTTTTGATGGTGATATGGCCGCGGATTCGGAGGAAAATTTTATTGAAAAATTGAAAAACATATTCAACTCTAAGGAAGTGATACAGATATTACAACATCTTGCTACATATGCTTTGGCTGAAGACAAAAGAAAAATGGATGAGCATTGTAGGGGGCAGGGTTAAAAATCCCTACCCCGATTTGATTATTATTTTCCGCAGGGATTATAACCATAATAGTCATATTTCTTATGTTCATGATCATGGTCTTCATAATACTCTTTATAAAGCCAGTAGTCCACCCGGGATAAACCTTCGGGAGTTCCCCCGGAGTTCTTGACCATTTTCATAACATTATCCACCTCATTGACTTCGTGGAGCATCATTTTTCCGATTTTGAGCATATAATAGGCTGCTTCATAATCTTCATCCTCATTAGCCAGTTTGATTCCGACTTTTATCAGATTGCGGATTTCCATATCAGCCCCATATATCGAGGCCAGGGCTTCAACAGGGCTTGCATACGTTGTTTTGGCTTCAGGTATGGTTCCGAGCTTGACTTCCTGACCGAATTTTTCGATAAAATACTTGACTTTTTGGGAATATCGCCATCGCTCATGCCCCTCATTGCTTGAGAAGGCAGCAAACCCTTTGTGTCCACCTTTCTTGAATGCACATGTAACTCCCATGATCAGCCGGGATTCTGATTCCAATTTATGCATGAGTGCATTAAAATTCTCTGCTGTTCTTGCTGAAATCATAATTATTTTCCTTCCTATAGAAAAAAAGGGCATGATTTTTCAACCACACCCTTTTGATGATAATTTATCGACCGCCACAACAATGGGCGCATCTTGGGATTATGAATCTAACCATAATTCATTGCCTCCCTTATTTTCTTTGCGTTCAATCAGAATCAAACCATATTTAGGTTTTGGTTTTTCAGGAACCAAATCTATACATGATTCATCTGACTTGTTTGACCCGGGGGGCCTCCACCATTATTGCATGAGCACCCACAGATTGTAAGAATCTGATTTACAGCAGCCTGGAGTCCTGTAAGAATCTGCTGTGTCTGATTACCGTTGATTTGGCTTATAGCTCCGGTTTCCTGACAACTGCACAATTCAGTTCTGCATGTTGTCAGTTTGTCCTGAAGCTCAGCAATGGTTTGATTATTAATGGCATCCAGGATTGTCTGAGTATTCCGGGTTGCAGCCTCATTCAATTGAAAAGTCTGCATTTGAATATTGTTGTTAATCCCGGCCCCCACCTGCTGAATAATATTGCTTTGAGTCAGAATTTCTTTCTGGATATCACAGCAACATGCAGCAAATTGAGCGCTCAAAGCATTGAAAGATTGACAATTTTGAAGGGCCAGGTCTTTGAAGCCCCCCTGGGTTACAAAAGTTCCGTTATTGATTGCTTCACGGGTCATGCTCCCCTGATTTGCGGCATCAAGCCTGGTATTGCAACAACATGCAGCAGCGTCAGCGGCGCTCCTGTTGATTGCCTCAGTTACACTGGCATTGCCGGAATTAATAGCCTGCTGAAGCGCTCCGGTCTGTTGTGCATTTGCCAGATTACCGGCACTTACATCCTGGGATACGCGGCCAATTGCATCTGCAAAAGCAACTCCACCGGCTTCATTCCCACCACCGAAAAGACCATTATTTCTGCCAAGAAAGGCAAGCCACACCAACGGCCACCAGGGGCTATCGTTCATACCATTGCTTCCATTTCCATAGAGAACCGGCATTCCCTGTCCGGCTATTCCTGTTCCCATGTCCATAATGTTACCTCCTGAAAAAATAAGTTATTGTTTAATCTTCAGAATATTATTGCCTTTCAAGAAAAGGCATAATATTTTTTGAAAACATTTGTTGCATTGATTGCTCTGCATCTATTGGGATTCTCCCCATCCTTTCCTGGAACATTCGGAGCTTGTTGATTTCCAAAGCAGCTTGGTTCCTGAGATCAATGGGATATGCTTTTTCGTTTTTGTTTCCATATTCTGAAAGCAGGTTGTGAAGCCTTTCTAAAATTCCTAAGACAGGAAGCTCAAAAGCTGGCTTAGTCTGTTGTTGATTTGCTTGAGATTGATTCGGAGCCGGTTGCTGATAAACAGATTGTTGAGCCGGTTGCTGAGGTTGCTGCATCTGTTTAAGCTGATGCTGCATTTGTTGCAATTGGCTTAATTGTTGCTGTATTTGATCAACCCCCGGCAATGGCTGTTGTTGATAAGGATTTGGAATAAACTGTTGTTGACCCCCAGGCTGTTGGATATTAATCCCCTGGAATCCAACAGGATGATTTTGTCCATTCATAAGGACTCCTTTCTTGACTTTTTATGATTTTTTGTTAAATGAAGAAAATTATGAAACAATATAGAAAACATACAAATTATGTTCATGAATCAGAGTCTAAAGAGTCCAAGACCAAGCAGATTCGATTTAATGTGACTCCTACTGTCCACGAAATTTTGTGGGACTCAATAAATAAAGAAGGCTATTCAAATCTTGCTCCACTTATGCGGCATATTGTAAACAAATATATGTATGATAATCAAGAGCTTGATTGTGATGAAGAGGGGGTTAAAAAGGATGATTAAGGACTGATAAGCGGAAAAAAAATTAACATTTAAGTGAAAAAAGACTTGACATCTATTTCTTGATAGGATAACTATATTTTAAAGAAAGGAGAAAGGGATGAAACAAGTAAATACTCTTAATTTCAGGATTGAAAACGAATTAAGATCATTTCTATCTAAAAAAAGAACCCCAGGAGCCTCTATTGAAGTTTGATGGTGCAAAACTTACGGAATTGATTAAAAAAAGTCGTAAGAGGTATATAGATGTGGCTGAAGATTTAGGCGTTGCCAGAGAAACGCTTCATAATTGGCGCACCGGAAAAGTCCAGCCTCGCAATAATCATGTCGATAAGCTTGCTGAAATTTTTGGTGTCAATTGGAAGATTTTTTTTAAAGATTAAGATATAGGTGGCGGAAGGGGAGACGCTACAGCGGCGTATAGCTTAATTGAAAGCGTTGCACGGTGAAAGTCCGGCAGAGATGGATATATCGAGGTATCTTGCGTAGCCAAACGCTGGAGGGCATATCAAAACCCATGCAGGTTCGATTCCTGCCCTATATCACCAAATATAAAGGAAAATCATAATGGAGAATTCAACACCCTTTTCTTTTGATGAAATAATAGGCAGAAAATATCCTGAAGTCGCTTTTAGGCAGATGGCAGATATTGTGGAGTTGACCAAGAAGGTTTATGCCATTCAGTATGATTTCAGTTTGAATATCGCTATGAAAGAACCGCGGATAAAACCATTAATATGGCCCTCGTGGGATGATTTGCCGCCTATCATCAGGGGAGAGCAAATCATATGGGCTGAACAACTTATCAGAACCGGTCATTTTGGTTTCTCTCCCAATCAGCGCCATGCTTTTGCAGTTGCCAGGAGAATAGAGAACGGGTGGACGCGGGATGATAAACTTAATGCTGATGAAAAAACCTACCCATATCTTTGTCCCATGTCAGAATGCCCAGAATGGTTTTACGAGTGGTGTGCAGGCAGGGACCAAATTGTTATTGAACATTGCAAATCTTTCAGGGAAAAAATGATAGCAAATAATGATAAGATATCTGAGAAATGTAAGAAGTGTCTTATATATCGGCAAAACAGATGTAATGAAGCTAATGCTCTTCTTTGTATAGCAATGAATTTCAGTTGTTTTAAACCCTATATAGATTTGGATCAGGAGGATAAAAAATAGTGAATTTTATGATTGAATCAACCTCCAAGCTCAGGATAAAACACAGCCATTCCTGGGCGATTGTAAAGGCATGCAGGGGATTAAATTGGGATGCCCATAAACAAGAACACCATTATGTTCTGTCGCCTCATCAGGCTTTTGATGACCGGGCAGAACATTTTGTTCCAGTGGGATCGGTAAATTTTGTTCATAATTATTTTGATTTGTATCGTATTGCCCCCCCACTTCCCATCAATATCCCGGATCAGCTTATGCCAGAATGTTTTACCGGGCGTGAAGTGTATAATGGTAAAGGTAAAGATTATAAAATAGGATTTTGTGCAAGGCGTACAGATCTAACCATATTCAATTATTCTGGTATAAAGCAGCCTTTTTATGATTTTCATCTTAATCCAGACGATTGTATTCCAGGAGAATGGCAATTTTCCGAATCCATCGAATTGGATGCCATTTGGAGGGCCTTTGTTTTCCAGGGTAAAATGGTTGGGCTTCAACGATGCTCCGGGGATATTAGTGTTTTCCCGTGTCCGGTAGCAATCCAGGATATGATTGATGCCTGGGATGATAATCCGCCTGTCGCGTATGCCCTGGACGTGGGGGTGATTGAAAAAAAGAATTCAACAATTGTTTTAGGGGCGGAGCATTTCTATTCAATAGATTTGTTTGGCTTTTCGGATACGATATTGGCCTTCATGTTTGCGGCATGGTTTTATGAGGCTATTGGGTTTAAGGATTGGCAGTTTTTGATGCCTGGATTGCAATATAAAGGAGCCTAAAATGGGTGAAAAAAATGAGTGGCCTGTTTATACAGTTGATATGAAGGAGATAGAACAGACTGAATGTGATTCAATAATGGAAAGAAAGGTGTTTATAGCTGAGGAATTTTCCGAACTCATTCTTGCTGTATTTGTCAGTAAAGAAATTTTGGATGCCAGCCGTTGGTTGCGTATTGAGGGTGCAATGCTTGCAGTATCAAGCCAGGAAGTAATTGACGCCTATTTGGATTTCAAAGCTGTTACTGCTTCAGGGGCCACTGACAAACCAGTTGCTGAAAAAGCCGGTCATGTGATTATGAGAATGCGTGGAGACGCTGGACTTCCCTGTAACTGTGACGATCCTACCGGCATTGTGAAACTGTTCTTCAGGGATCGTTAGGAACAATAAGATTTGCAAGGATAATACACCGGTATTGTAGAGAAAGATTTGAGAGTGAACCTTCTGTGTACCAAAATGGACTTGCTGGATGGACTGATTCAGAACTTGATTTATCAGTAGATTCTCTTGCAGATTGGTGGAACGGTGAAGATTGTGTTCCAGAACAATCATACCCATTTCAACCACCATATATGGGCAACTGGTATTTAAAGATAGGAGTTCAAAGATCAGGAAACAAGATAATAGGATCAGTAACAAGAAGCAAAGATGACGATGTATTTGACTTATCATAGGAGGAAATAATGCAGCCACAATTTTTTTGTCCTTTTTGCAACCAAAACCATTTGCCTCATGAATGTCCTCACAGTCCTTTGGGTAAATATTTTCTGACCGATGCACAACTCAAAGAACTCAAGGGGCATTTAAGTCAATTGCTCCCCCATATTCCAGCAGAAATGAAAACACGCGCATATGCCATAGGGCATACTCTGAATAACCTAGAAAAATTTTCCATATAAAGGAGGAAGTGCCGGAATATGTATTTTGTTATTGAAAAAGATGAGGGGCATGAACTCAAAAAAGCATGTGATTACCTGAATTGGTATCGACAAGAAAAGGTGGCTTCTTATTACACCCCTGATAATGGAGTGCCCCGGTGGAAAGATGGAAATGGTTGTATCCCCGTGGGCAGCGTTGATTTTGTTCATAAATACCTGATGACTTATTACGGATTGGAACCTAAACCCTTAAATGTACCTGAGTGCCTGATGTGGCCTGATTTCACATGCAGAAAGATTTTTAATGGTACTTATATGGATGCCAAGAAAGGTTATTTCGCCAAATCAAATAATAAAGTTGGAATTAAACCGTTTTTTTGGAGATTAGATATCGTTTCGTATATTCAAAGTAAGAACCAGATCGGTGACCTTGATTGCCATCCTAAAAAAAAATCACATTTCGATGATTATGTTTCAAATCTTTTCACAGATAAATGGCAATTCTCCGAGCCAGTCGATTTTAAGGCAGAATGGCGTTGTTTTGTATTCAAAAATGAACTTGTCGGATTGCAACCATACGCGGGGGAAATCGGGGTTTTCCCGTGCATGGAAACCATACACAAAATGATCTCAATCTTTGAGGATGAATCACCCATTGCTTATACCCTGGATGTGGGAATCATCGGAAACAAAACGGCCATTATCGAGGTTCATAACTTCTATTCGGTGGGACTCTACGGATTTACCAGGCATGACATTCTGCCTTATATGTATTCGGGATGGTTTAAGGAGTATTTGAGAAAGGAAGGTAAATAATGATCATGGGCTTTAAAACTATGAAGAGATTTCTGAATCATACTGGATTTTCCAAAGGAACCGAGCTTGAGAAAAAGATTCAATCATTTTCCGGTCTATCTGAAGAGCGGGTCAAAGAAAAAGCGAAATCATCTGGTAACGGTGTTTTGCTTTCATTTATCATGATGTATGAAAATGGTTCCATAACCTGGGAGGAAGCCATGCAGATGGCAGCACTCACGCTGGATTATTTGATGAATACCAAAATTGAAGAAGTTGTCAATTTCTCCCAGAAAATGGCCGATGGTGACAGGAAGCTTCAAAACATAATGGATGATATCCTGCTCTGGCAGAAAATAGAAAAGATGAAATGATTGTGATCCCATAAAGATATTGACATAAACCGAACAGGAGGTATAGTAGCTGATAACGCAAAATAGCGTGTCATTAAGCAACACATTGGCTGATCACCAATGCCCTGACGGGATGGTGGTGGGGAACCTTACCTTTCCTATCACCTTGTTGCTCAAAAGTCTGGTAAGGAGACACCTATGAAAAGAAAGAAAAAGCATGAACCTGTAAACAACTTCTTTGTTGTTTCACACGAATTTTGCTTATCAGAAAAATACCCCATTCTCAAAACTGGATCAAAAGCTTTGTATCCTTTTTTATGTCATTTAAGAAACCGTTATGGAAAGACAAACGGTTTATTTAAGATATCTGATAAGGACTTAATGACAGATACAGGTTTTACAAAACAGCTTCTGAGAAGTTCCAGGAAAGATTTATATAAATGTGGTTTTATTTTTTTTATTCCTGGAACCGGAAGGAAAAAAACAATCTATTATATCAGAGAATTAAATGGATTTACTGAAGAACAGTTCCAAATTGCAGCGTCTTGAGGGGGTATGTTTTCGTATCCCCTGGGGGTATTATTTTATACCCTTATAGGGGTACTAAAACGTACCCCCTCAAACCCGCTATCAATCATTCTGATTGCTTTTATGAAGAGGTTAAGAATATAATAAGAAGGTAATAAGAATAAATATATTACTTTATATACATAGTATATAAAGCCAAATGGAGGTTTTATGATATATTTCATAAAGGAGGCTTTACATGGGCCATCTATGAGGTGGATGGAAAAGAAAAAATACACGAAGAACATAGGATGTGGGGGTAAACGAGAAAGGCATCCAAGACCTTCTCAAGCACAGGAAGCTTTGAACTGACTATAAAGGAGAAAGATGACACCTAACGAAAAAAAGATATGCTCCGGGCTGCTCCAACTCGCAGCCGACCATTTCAGCAATCATGGGAACAATGACTTTAAGCTTGATGATACTCATGACAATCTCGTGTTGATCAGGGAAATGCAGACAAATAATAATCCTGAACATACAGGAGTTGTGTGTGATGAAGGAAAGCTGATTACTATAGATCATGATCTTATGAGCTATTTCGCTAACGTCCTGGACAAGGAGGCAACCGAAAATTTTTCTGCCGGCCATAAAAATACATTGCCCTTAGAACACAAATTCACAGAGCCTATATCCCATTCGATAATACGGGATTACCCTGATTCACCATCAATGTGGACATTGATCTGCGAGGGATATATTGAACCTCTTGATAACCGGGAAGAATGGTTCAATTTGGGAGTTGCCGAAGACAGGGCAATAAAGCTTATGATCAAAAAAGGGCTTATTAAACCATGAATGCCATAGAAAGAATCGAATACCTTAAAAAAATCCCGGGACCTTCTCAGGCACAGGAAGATGAACTGTACCTCCTGGAAAAACATCCAAGTCCTGATGATTTCCTTCGGGAATTAAACAAACTGGAACCTGGACTACGAAATGCTAAGCTGAGGGACATGGCTGTCTCCGCAGCTTTTATGGAATTGGGAGGTTTATGATGAAATTAATAGTAAATTTAATCAAAGGAAATGAGATAACGACACTTCTCGAATCAGAAAAACATTCAGCAAACACTCTTATCAACTGGCTTGTTGATGGAGCATGGGAACCTGATATCTTTGATAAAAAAAATCAGTATATCATTCAAACCGAGTCTGGGCAAATATTGGTTGTGGCCTTCTTCGGGTTAGAAGCTAATGATCCTGTTTTGATTTGTCATACATTGGCTCCCTACCAGGCTTCTTTTTTTGAGGGAAGAAAAGTATTTTTACATATGGGATGCGATCTGACTCTAAGCAAAGACTGTGCAGAACAGTCTGGCTGTATAGTTAAACACCAAATGTGTGCTGGAAGCCAACTTTGGGGAACGATACAAGAACAAGCTGAATATTTTAGGCTTTATAAAAAAAAAGCGAAGGTAGGGAATGGATATACCCTGTTGTGATCTCAGGAGGCTGGAAACCAGATGGAAAAAGATTACTTATTTGATGTTCTTAAAGGAACCAAGTGTATTTTATGTGGAATAGAATACGAATATGGAATGGAATGCACCGGTGGAGTAACGGTGGAAACTTTGGTTTGTTGGGAATGCTCTGAGCTTTCTATCAAGTTAAGGGATAGTACTGCAATGCCGACTATAGCCTTCTGTTCTGAAAGCAGGGGGCATTTAAGTTATCCAAAAAAAATCTGTGGGAGGATGGATGATATGAAGACTTACAGCAACTTGTAAAGAGTGTGGCGCACGATCGCTTAATCATTTTGATAATAAAAAGTTCCCACTAAAATTGTAGAAAAAATCTGTGGGGGGTACTCGCGTATCAAAAAGCGTGCCAGGGGGGGGTATTTTTTTGCGGAGGGGGGGGGTAAGTTTACGAAATATCTGTTATGTAAACGGGCTTGATGGGACTTAAACTCTCTGGATGCCCGGTAAATCTATGGCTACGGGGATACGCCCACGCAAATATCTGATTCCATTGTATATGTTTACGGCGGTCGTCAATTAAAACTCCCCCCACAATAATTTCCCAAATGTTCACAAAAAGTGAACAATGTTGCACAAATGAAACGATGCCTGTAAAGAAGCTTGACGCAAAATTGGGGTTTAAAATAAATAGTGAAATAAAACAGTGGTTTGAATATCAGGCAGGGCTTGACAACAGGAAACTATCTGATTTTGTTAGATTAATTTTATATGATTATTATGAAAAGCATAAATCGGAGTTAGATAAATATAAATAACGTATCCTGCAAAAAGGGAAAATGGAAAAACTGAAAACGATAATAGCGTGGATAATCGGGATAATATTAGCCCTGGTTTTTGGAGCGGCTGATATTCTGTTCTATATTATCGGGGGATAACATGGTATTAGAGCGTGAAAATACAGGAGAAATAAGAATAAGCTTTGTTATAGTGGGAATGATTGCCAGCTTTGTATCTGGCCTGGTTGTATCAGCCTGGATAATATTTCATTATCAGGACACACTGACAGCCCTGAAATGAGCATGGAAAATAATATCCGGTCTTGGGTATTGATTTTTTTTGAATTCGATTTTGGGGCAATGAGGAGGGAAAGCCCCGGTTTTTGGCCGGGGCTTGATTGTTTAATCCAACAGGGTAATATCATGGTATGCTTTGAAACGCTCATGATAAATACCTTCATCCAAATATATTGTTATAATTTCAGTAGTTTTATCAGGTTCGTTCAAAAGGGCTTTTTGGATAACCCGCGGCAATGTCCAGAATTGTTTTCGTATATCTTCAATTGTATTATTCATTTTTCCCCCCATTTTTCAGGGTTTCAGAAAAACATCCATTGCAGATATATTCAGAATCAGGTTCAGGTTCATTTTCCGAAAACGCGAAAGCTTTTCCGCAACAATCACAAATTACGGGATATCCATCACCAAACAAAGAAGCAGCAAACGGTGATTTTTGTATAATTTCAGCCACATCAACAATCATTTCTCCGTTGATATGCTGCTTTGTTTTCCAGTCGGAATTTTGAAAACCTGCTTCAGTAATTTTGCCAAAATTAAAAAGATATTGCATGGTTATATTCTCCTTTCTTTCAGTATATCCCATTGGCTTTTTCCAGTTTCCATATAATCAACTTCTTTCCAGTACCGACATTCTCCGGCCATTTCCCGCAGTCTGTTTTGCTCTGATTTTCGGCCTGGTCTTTTTCCCGGAATTGTATTGTAAGCTTTGGAATTAATACGCAGAACTTTGCCGGAGGGAAGTTTTTCTGCTATATCAAATTTGACTTTCCGCCCATATCTGGTATAGCCGTTTTTGTCCCTGATTTTCTTTTCCAGGTTGATTTCGTAATAGCGCGGACATTCCGGAACCATATTGATATCGTGATCGAATCGGGCTTTGTGCCCCTTCCCCCGCGGGGCTTGTGCGGGGATATCATTCAGGCCGATATCTGAGCGCTCGAATTCATGATGTTTTGCCAGAAAATCCTTGAATTTCCTAATGATTCTTTCCGCTGTTCGCAGGGAAATATCCATTTTCTCTGCGATTTCCTGAACCGATAATTCCCCGTGCCCGCCCAGGAAAGCAACTTGGAAATATTCTTTAAGTTGCTGGTTTTTTTCCAACTTTCGTTGGATATCAGCAACAATTGACTGTGCTGACAGAAAGCGCTCAGCGCGCCTGGTTTCGTAATGATCAGCCTGGGCTTGTTCTAACGAACTGATATCGTTCTCCATTCCTGAAGTATTGCAGATATCCCCTAATATCTGCCCTTCCCAAAGCAGATAAGAAGCTTGATTAAGTTTTTTCCGGTACTCATTTTTTTCAGCCATTTTGTAGCCCGTGACCAGCAATCTGGCAAGCTCCGATTCTGTTTTGCTTGCCAGATTGCTGGTTTTGGAAAGCTCTGATTTCATGAGATTTTCATAAGCAATATTGAGTAATGCGTGTGAAACCGGCCTTCCGCCGATTCTTTCCCTTGACAGTTTTTCGTAAGCATTTGATATTTTTGTGTTAAGTGCGTGCATGATTTCTTTCCTTTCTTATTTTGAGTATTTCTGTTTTTTCCGGCCGCGTGTTTCCGGCCTATTTTCGATATAATTGATTGCCGCGTCTTTATCCAAGAAAACAAGAATTTTTCCCACCCTTTGAGCAATCCCTAAATCTATAAATTCCTTAGAGATTTCGTTCAGCCACCGCGGGGCTTTCTTTGTAGCTATTGCAATCTCTTTGCAAGAAGCCAGTTCAGTTTTTTTCAAATTTTCAAGCTCTTCCAGGGCTTCACTGATTATATTGGAAATGGCTACCATTTCATTGATATCTGCAATGGATTTGCAAGTATCTGTTTTTTTGTCATATTCAGACTTGAGTCGTTTCCAAACGGCTTCAAAATATGCAATCTTTTTCTCCAATAGTTTTTTTTCAAAATCTTTCTGATATTGTTTTGCGCTCATGGTTTGTTCTCCCCGAAAAAAATTATTAATAAAAAAAACAACATAACCAATACTGTCCATAATAATACTGCAAAAAGATTTTATTGTCAAGAAAAATATTCACAAAAGGATTTATTTGTTTTTTAATAAAATAAAAACAAATAGTTGTTTGAGCAAAAAAAATAAATATCAAAAAAGTTGGCGGTATTTTGTGCTGGCAGGGTATGAGTAAGCAAGAGGGGAAACAAAAAATAAACTCTCCTGCTGATGCATTGCGTTTTGATTTTGTTTTCCTGGTTTGCGATTATATAAGAGATATATTGAATTTTATCCATTATAATCAAAAACCGAATATTTTAGCCCCGTGATCGGAAACGCTGTTATCACGGGGCTTGCCAACTTTTTTGAAAAAAGTTGGCGGTAATTTGTGTTGGTGAGTTATGAATAAGTAGATGAGGAAATATAGGGATGCAAAACACCCTTTAGGCGATATTGTGGGGATCAATGAGGAGGGAATACAATATCGTTAAACATAAGCCCCTCATCAGGGGCAAGCCCATGTGTAAGCCTGACCTCCACGTGGTCATGGGCGGAAACCCGATCTTGATTGATCGGGGCTGACAAGGCTTAATAATATCTGTACACAGGGAAGGGACATTTTTGTTATCCTTAACGCCCTTTCCGGCTGCTCTGAAAGGATAACCAGGTATCACCTATGATCAGACTGAAAAAGGATAATGGGTCTTTACTGCCGTTCATCCATTTCTTTCTGATTGCCTGATCTCACCCCTAGTACTCCTGGGGAAGCTGAAGCGGAGAAACTATTATATAGTAGTGGAGTTAGCCCACCTCATCAGAGGGATATTAATCTTTTTATTTGGGTTGATTATCCATATATCAACCACATCTCAACGCTGTGATGGGATGTATAAAGCCCTGGTATGTCGCACCATCAATACCGGGAAGTATCAGATTGGCAGAAGATCATGCGGTCTGCTGTAAAACCAGTGTGGTTCCCAGGTAACATTTTCATGGTTTTTGTTGTGGGGATAGCTGTTGAATCGCAAAACCGTGGGCAGGATAAACGTCTTAAACTGCCTCACCAAGTTGGGCTTATGCCCCTACTCAGGGATGAAAAAAATATGAGGGGACACCAGGGAAAGACCGGACAGGAGTTTTTGTCAAGGGCCTGTATAAAAATCTAAGGCAACGTGTGCAGACTCGTTAAATCTGTGTGAAGGGCGCGAAAGCATCAAAGCTCTTTTCCATAGCAAAAGCTGAAGAGTAGGAGAATATAAAAACTCTGGCAGTCCTATTGCTTTTTATTAATCATCCCTGGACATGAAAACGGCAGGGGGATGATGAGGACAAGCACCCAAAAGGCGCATGTGGCGTGAGGGTATAACGGGACACCTGTTTCTATGATTAGCGCAGGCACGTGAAAAAACGAATGGGAAAAGCTAGGATTTGATTATTTATCCGAAAATTATCTTTTTGTGGAAAACTGTTTTTGATGCTTTATCAGAGCAGGAAAGCGTCCGGGCAATCTTTAAGCCCGTCTGGTTATCAGTAACCATCAAGAGTAAGGTCTTGTCGGAAACGTCTGAAATTAGAGTAAGGTTCTGGCAAAGAACGTCTGAAAGGCATGGTGCTGGTAATCAGGCAGGCATTAAAGATTTATCTGATATCACCCTGTTACCGGGTGACTGATGAAGTCATGGAGACCGAAATCAGAACAAGAAGGTATGGAGTAAGTGGTAGGGAATTGCTGTATTCCGATGGAGAGGTCAATATACTGCCCCAAACCTGGCAGGAAAAAACAGCAGATTGGATATGTGAATATAGTATGTCCGGGTTTTTTGAGCGGTAAAAAGCCGGGGGCACGATAGGAGTTATTTATGAAAATTATAGAAGAAAGTCTGCTCATCCTTGCGTCAGAGATTCAAGCTGATCCTGACCAGCACAGGCAAACAATGGATGATGAGAAAATGGCGGCGATGATGGCCGGGATGAGGAAATATGGATATGACCCGGCCCGCGGCAAAATTGAGGTTCGGGTTCACCCCGGCCTGGAAAGTGCAGGTAAGGATATGTTTGGAAATCCTGATACCCCTCACAAGTACATGGGGGTTGACGGCAATCGCAGGATAACAGCCATTCATAACCTTCAGGTTGAGGAACATTTCCCAAAAGACCTCAAGATCGAGGTTCGACTCAGGGAGTTTGAAAACAATGCTGAACTTCGGGAATATCAACTGAGCCAGAACCTGCTCCGGGATGACCCTGATCCGGTGGAAGTTGCTGTACATGTCAAGAGCCAGCTTGACCAGGGCGCCGATATTCAATCCCTGGCCGTGGCAACTGGTCGAACGGTTGCCAGTCTGAAGGCTGATCTCAACCTGGCAAATCTTGCACCGCCATACCGCAGAATGGTTTCTGACGGAGACATGTCGATCCGGGTTGCCCGCCTGTTGGGTGAACTGGATTATAAGAGACAAGAACAGTGCTACGATAAGCACGTTTCCAAAAATAAAACCGCCAAAGGGCAGTTGGCGGCTGTAAAAAGGTTTATGAACCTTATCCCCGGCATCGGGGATGCAGAACCCCAAAAATCAACCGAACCGGTTGTTGACCGCAATACAAAAGCAGAAAAGCGGTTTCTGGAATCCATCATGAAAACCAATGGCAGGCTGAAGGATTCCCCCTATACCAACGGCTCATGTAAAAATGCAATCAAGACGGCTCACAAGGCCGACCCGAATAAGGGCCTGTGGATGCTTGAGCAGGCGCTCAAGGAAACCATCGCAAAATACGAATACATCAAAAACCAAATTACGGATTTTAAAATAGAATCCGGGATTGCGATCTAAAGGGAAGAAAGGGATTAACTATGTTTAAAATAAAATTTGTTAGAAAAGAAACCACGGGAAAGTTCTCTCTGGTCTCTGTTGATTCAAGTCCTATTGGCTTGAACGGAGTGGATAGGATCAGGAAGGAAACCGGGATACCCGAACTTAAAATTTCTCTTATGGATTCCGCTGTCGGTTATCTGTTTTTAGGGGAAGTGAACATCCCTATTTCAGAGGCGCAGGCCCGCTGCGCAGGACACTTCGCTACACAAAATGAAGTGACCTGCAAGGTTGATGCGGAAGAAGGCTTAAATTTCTTTGTGGAATTTAAGGTCAAGACAAATACGTCAACCGAGACAGGTGAGGTAACAATGGCAAAAATCATTTCTGCCCTGAATCATGAGCGATTGTTGGAAGCCTGGGAAGATGCAGGCTTTCCGCTTGAGTGGAACTTTGACGAAGAAAAATATGAGAAGGAGGGAGCGTGAAACCATATGAAATTATAATAGCCATCCTGCTTTTCCTGGGGGGGGCGGGAATGGTATTGATCCATTGTTAAAATAGGAGAGTGATATGAGTTTAAAAAAGATGTTAGAAGACCACATCCTTTGGCTTAATGGTAAGGGCGGAGAACGTGCAGACCTCCATGGTGCAGACCTCCGGGGTGCAGACTTGCAGGGAGTAAACCTCCGGGGAGTAAACTTTCAGCGGGCAAATCTCCAGGGGACATACCTACGCTCTGCCGATCTCCAGGATGCAGATATTCGGAATGCAGATATTCGGGGGTGCATCATTGCCTGATAAACACAAGGGGGATATGAAGTGAAACCATCACAACTTATTATGTTTTTGAAAAATACGATCACTCATCGGCTCCCTGTTTTGATCACCGGGGAGCCGGGAATAGGAAAAACTGATTGTGTTTATCAGGCAGCGAAGGGCACGGATTTGATTGTGTCCCACCCTGTAGTAAGTGATCCCACTGACTACAAGGGATTGCCTTTTGCGATTTCCAATGGCAAGAGTAAGAAGGCTGAGTTTTTGCCGTTTGGAGAACTCAAAGCGCTGATTGATGCAAAAAAGCCCACCATCTTTTTCATGGATGACCTGGGGCAAGCCCCTCCATCAGTGCAGGCTGCGGCCATGCAGTTAATCTTGGCACGAAGGATCAATGGCCACAAAGTTTCTGACCAGGTTACATTCATTGCCGCGACAAACCGCAAATCGGACAGGGCCGGGGTGAAGGGCATTCTTGAACCAGTGAAATCCAGATTCGCAACCATCGTAAGGTTGGATGTTGATGTTGACGACTGGATCAGGTGGGCAATTACTGAAGGTTTGCCAACAGAGCTTATAGCTTTTATCAAGTTCAGACCGAACTTGCTTTCTGCCTTCAGGCCCACCCCGGATATAACAAATACCCCTTCTCCCAGGACAGCCCACAATGTGGGTAAGCTTATGGGAATGGGTATTCCACGTGAGATTGAATATGAAGTTGTTTCCGGGGCAGCGGGGGAAGGGTTTGCAGCGGAGTTTACTGGCTTTTTGAGGATATTCCGTAATCTTCCTGACCCGGATGCAATATTGCTGAGTCCCTCTTCTGGGGAAGTCCCTACAGACCCGGCAACTCTATTTGCCCTATGCGGAGCGCTTTCCAGAAAAGCATCTGAAACAAATTTCGGTCGAATAGCGGAATATGCAAACCGACTTCCCGATGAATTCAATGTGATGTTGATCAGGGATTGTGTTCAGATTACTCCTGAAATTCAAAACACCAGGGCTTATATTGAATGGGGAGCAAAACATCAGGATGTTTTAATATAGGAGAGATATATGCAAAATCTAAACGAGAAAGCCATGCTGGTCAAAAACTCTATTTCATGCTGGACAGGAAAAAGAGTTGACAAGAAGATATCGAAGGAAACCAGCGAACGGTACGGGGCTAGTGACAAGGCCGGGAAATACACGAAATACTTAGTTGATGTTGATTCACTCAAGCCTGTAAAAAAGGCTGCAAGTGAAATCAAAACCTACTATTATAAAGTCACCCTGCCCTGGTCGGACAATGGGGGGGGAAGGCTGCTACCGGCTAAAATGTATCTGGATTTCACAGCCAAAATGAGGGAATTGAAGACAGCATTTGAAAAAGCTGTCAACGATTTCATTTCTGAATATGAAAACCTGGTTTGGAAGGCAAAAGTCGATTTGAAGGGAATGTTTAATCAAAATGATTATCCCTCATCTGAAGAAATTGCTCTGAAGTTCGGAGTAAAAAATCATATCCGCCCTATTCCAGCCGGATCGGATTTCAGAGTGTCTCTGAATGAAAATGAAATCCAGGCGATAAGGGCGGATATAGAACTGCGAAATAAAACCGCTCTGGAAACCGCCACGAGGGATTTGTGGCACAGGCTCTATGAGGTGGTTGAAAAAATAGGTTCAAAAATGAAAGAGGATGGGCCTAGATTCCGGGATTCACTGGTGGGAAATGTTGTTGATCTGTGCAGGCTGCTTCCAAAACTCAACCTCACAGATGATTCTAATCTAACAAGAATGACCCATGAAATAGAGCGCAGTCTTACCCTCTCAACTCCTAAAGAACTCCGGGAATCCCCAGAAGCAAGGCAGGATATTGCAAAAGAAGCGGATGGTATCCTGAAAAGAATGGAGGGATATATATGACTCCTGCCCTCAAAGAATATGATTATATCATTTTGGCTACATCAGGTGGAAAAGATAGCCAGGCATGTTTTTTCCACCTGATGGATTTGGGAGTTCCACCCCAAAAAATCGAACTTTGGCATCACCTTATTGATGGCGAAGATGACTTTATGGATTGGCCCTGCACGCGAAGTTATTGCAATAACTTCGCGCAGGCTTTCAATGCTCCCATTTTTTTCTCATGGAAGCAACAGGGCTTTCGGGGTGAACTTTTGAGAAAGAGAGAAAAAACAAAACCAACAACCTTTGAAATGCCTGACGACTATGGAAACATAATCGAATGTTCAGTAGGGGGAAGGGGGGGTAAAAAAGCGACCCGTCTCAAATTTCCCCAGGTAGCGGCAGACTTACGGGTACGCTGGTGTACAGCATATCTGAAGATCGACCCGGCTGATAAGGCTTTGGCAAATCAGAGACGATTCCGAAATAAAAAGATTCTATTTATTACTGGTGAGAGAGCGGAAGAATCTCCCAACAGGGCTAAATATGCCGAATTTGAACCACACAGAGCCGATCTGAGAAATGGCAAAAGGTTTATCAGGCATATTGACCATTGGCGGCCTGTTCATCAATGGACCGAAGAAAAGATTTGGGCAATTATAGAAAAGAACAAAGTTGTTCCCCATCCAGCATATCGACTTGGATGGGGACGGCTGTCCTGTATCACCTGTATATTTGGGAGTAGTAATCAATGGGCATCTATATTTAAAATTGATTCTGAAAGAATCAAGATGCTTGCAGGTTATGAAAAAGAATTTGGATACACTATTCATAGGACTATGGATATTTGGAAAAGGATTTCGGAAGGGGTTTCTTATGAGGGGATGTCACCGGAATTAATTGGCATGGGACTTTCCAAAAAATATACAGGGAAAATTTTTACTGACAAATGGGAACTTCCCAAAGGAGCCTTTGGGGAATCTGCCGGCCCCTCTTAAAAGGAGAACAAAGGATGGAAGATAAAATGACAAAGGCCAGGGCAGCGCTTGTGCTTGATCACCCATTTTGGGGGGTGTTGGCCTTGCGCCTTCGGATGAGGGCAGACCCGATTTGTAAGACTCTTTGGACTGATGGCGTTGAGTTGGGGTACAATCCAGACTATATCAAATCCCTTTCAATCGGGGTTCTGAAGGGTTCTATAGGACATGAGATCATGCATGTCGCGAACCAACATAACACCAGGAGAGGGTCCCGGGATCCCCGAAAATGGAATCGGGCCTGTGATTATGCTATCAATCCTTTGCTCCTTCAGGCTGGTCTGGAGTTGCCTGAAGGTATCCTTCTTGATGATAGCTTCGACGGCAAAGCCGCCGAAGCTATTTACTCTCTTCTACCATCTGAGGGGGATGATAGTCCCCAGGAGACTTTCGATTCTGGTAATTCATCGGCCACAGAGGGGGCTGATTCCCAGGGTAATCAAGAAGTCGGGAATGACCCTGGAGGTTGTGGTGAAATCCGAGACCTTCCTGGCGAGGGAGGGGGGGCAGCTTCAGAAGTCGAAAAGACTATCCATGAACAGGAATGGACAGCCGCGCTCACTCAGGCGGCTCAGATTGCAAAAAGGGCCGGAAAGCTCCCGGCAGGAATGGAACGCTTTGTAAAAGAGCTTGTTCAGCCCAAAATTGATTGGCGGGAAGTATTGAGGGATTTCTTGGAAAAATCAACCAGGAATGATTATTCCTGGCTTTATCCTTCCAGGAGATATTTGACTCAAGGCGTTTATCTTCCAGGTTTGTTTTCATTGGGGGACTTGGAAAAAATAGTGATTGCGGTTGATACATCTGGCTCTGTTAGTTCCGATGACCTGGAGCAAGTGGCATCAGAAATTTTTTCTATTTTGGATGAGTTTCCTGAAACTATAATTGAATTGATTTTTTGTGATTATGAATTTCAAGGGCATCAAACCATCACCGCTGATGATTTGCCATTACAACTTGAAGCCAAAGGAGGCGGCGGAACTTCTTTTATTCCACCTTTTGAATGGCTTCAAAAGGAAGGTATTGAGCCGGTCTGTTTGATTTATATCACAGACCTGGCATGTGATCAGTATCCAGAACAACCTGGTTTCCCGGTTCTGTGGATTCAAACTGAGGAAAACAGGTATGCAACATCCCCCCCGTTTGGGGAAACTATTTTAATGGAATAAATATGTGGGAATATAAAGAAGAAAAGTCTCTGGAATGGGTTGAGAAAGCCCTGAGACGACTTAGAAAAGCTCATACTTATTGCCACAACAATAAGATACTGCATAGATTAGCAGGGCTAAATTATCACATAGGCCGAATGGAGAATCGGCTCAGAAAACTGAAGAAAAAAGGAAGAGGATTTTAAGATGGAATTAGAAAAGATATTAGAAAATCATGTCCTTTGGCTTAATGGTAAGGGCGGGGAACGTGCAGACCTCCAGGATGCAGACCTCCAGGATGCAGACCTCCAGGATGCAGACCTCCAGGATGCAAACCTCCAGGATGCAAACCTCCAGGATGCAGACCTCCAGGGTGCAAACCTCCAGGGTGCAAACCTCCAGGATGCATACCTCCAGGGTGCAGACCTCCAGAAAGCAGACCTCCAGAAAGCAGACCTCCGGGGTGCAAACCTCCGGTTTGCAGACCTCCAGGGTGCAAACCTCCAGGGTGCAAACCTCCAGGATGCAAACCTCCAGGGTGCAAACCTCCAGGATGCAAACCTCCGGGGTGCAAACCTCCATGGTGCAGACC
>Ga0180437_10003825_pt1 | contig 22023 bp, 28 predicted proteins | sample SS_ome_4_FD_132410 | JGI IMG/M metagenome (GOLD analysis project Ga0180437, IMG submission 132410) | Hypersaline lake sediment archaeal communities from the Salton Sea, California, USA - SS_3_D_1 metaG | ecosystem: Environmental > Aquatic > Non-marine Saline and Alkaline > Hypersaline >...
CAAGAGATGTGATCCCAGGCTGTGCTGCATTAAGGCTAATGTTTGCCTCTGTATCCGGTGACTCTTGAACCAAAAAGTCTGTTGAATCAAAATCAAGAGTAACCATATCAGCATCACCAATCTGAGTGCCACCCAATTTTACCGTTGTCATCGACCCAGACCCAGGAGAAACACCGGAAATTGTCACCGTTGCCACACTGTTTGAAACAGATACGGTGCCATTTGTGAATTTAATAGCCCTTACCCATTCATCCGGTGAACCATCTGCTTCCGTCACGTTTACAAGGCCGGGTCCAACCTGACTATAAACATTTGTCACCGCGAAAAGAATAATTAAAAATACTAAAAATAGTCGTTTCATCATGAATCCTGTCAGTCTGTTTTTTTGATTAAAGATAAATATATAAGGTGCCGTTATCTATTGTTGACACAACGATACCATTACACACTGCGCCATCCAGTGTGAGGTCAAATGTAATCCCCTGATTCGCATCTGCCGCCAACGCCTTATATGTCCAGATTGTATTTCCGGCATTGTCCACAACGAGTAAATCATCACCTGTAGTTGTTGGGGTCCATCTCATAAATTTGACCTTTGTGGGATAGGTCGTAATTGTTGCCGCCGTGTCTATCACTAGTGGATTTCCGGTTAAGTTGTTTGCCATTTTTATTGCTCCTTGTCGGGTAAAGTTGCAGTTATAGCTGATGCACCCGTGCCTATTTTTAGTCTTACCGGAACACCGCTTCTGTACTTTTTATTTATTTTTTCGGTTTTTTTAAACATTTTTTTTACAATTCTATTCGGGTCATTTATCCATTTATAAGTGCTTGACAATCCTTTAACAAATGTTCCGGCCGCAGCAGATGGTAATTGTCCGGCAAAAACACCATAGACAAGTTGATGGGAAGAAAACATATCAGAGAAATCTATTAATCCCTTTATGTTTTTTCTCGCGTCAACGATTGCCCTTTTTGTTACATCGGTTTCCAACATCCTTAATGCGCCATAACGATTTTTAAGCGGTTGATACTCAACGCCAGTTGCCTTTTCTATTGCGGCATCTAATGCCGCTCTTAGGTTATTTGCGATTGGAACATCAACACTCGCCCTGCCAAGCATTTCAGGAACCGGGTTCATATATGCAGCCTTTTCAGATTGGTTTAAAAGCTGTATCATTTTTTGCATGTCGGTTGCTGAAAATTCTTTTGCTTTTAGAGATCCAGTTGGCTTGCCATCCGGTCCAATAATCGGGTCAGAAAGAGCTTTAATTCTGGATTGTGCATACTTAACTGTTTCGGGAGATATTGACTGTAAAACCCTATCATTTGTAATTAATTTTAAATCTTCTATTATCGGACCCAAATTAATCGGCTTTTGTGTCTGCTTCGCCAAAGAATCGTATTGTTCAAATATGTCTCTTTTTGTTTGTTCAATTGCTTGTGAAAACTCTTCAAGCGTTTGCGGGAGCTTGCCCCTTCGGATATTTCCTTCTCGGTCAACAAGTTCTAAATTCCCCTTATTTTTAACAATATCATCAACAGCAGACCTCGCATTTTTCATATACTTTTCTCTCTGCTGCCACATTTCTTTTTTTACAACACTTGGCCTAACGCCTTTGTTTATACCTCGCTCAACGGCAAGTTTGTGTTTTTTAGGAATATTCCTACCCTTTCTTATTCCAAATAACATAGGTGCTGCTTCTACGGCCGTTCCGGCAATCGTCCCGGCTACTGGACTGTCAAATTTATTGGCGACACTGTCGGCAGCACCAGCTAGTTTTTGTAACGGATAGGTTGTTGTCTGAGTTAACTCCTGACCTTCAGGTGTTTTGGGATCATAAATCAAGAATTTTTGAACTGCCTCGATTATCTTACCGGCTTGATGTATAGACTCGTCAAAAGTCCTTCCTTCACCACGTTCTTTTTGTATATTAGGCATCATTTCAAGTTGATATGGCTGTCGTGGGGCCATAGATGCCAATCCTATTAATCCAGATATGGGTGTTGCGAAAGATGAGGTCGCTAAATTTGCCACTGTTTCAAATGCAGGATAAACCTTACCAACATTCCTAAACGTTTTATACATTGATGTATAATCAGACTCCCACTTTTTTGTGGAAACCAAGTCAGATTCTTTTATTTTCCCACCCGCAGGAAGTAAGTCACTTTCTTTAATTGTCACTTGCATATTCAAATGTCCCGTCTTCAAATTCTATGACTTGTCTGCCGTTTTTATGCGTTCTTATTCTTTTTATTGGTTTTGAAAGATTTTTTAACATCATCCTTTCTTTTGGTGTAAAAAACTTGTAATTATCAACAAATTTCATTAACTTATCATTCAAATCAATTGGTGGGATGCCTTTGTTTTTCATCAAAATTCTGTTTTGTTCTTTGGCAATGGCGATTTTTAAATTGTTCATCTTTTCCATTGAATCAATTATTTTCAAATTACCGCGCTCCGTTCGCGCCAACCCAACAACAGAGTCCTTTAAAAACTGCAAATCCTTGTTTGAGGTATTTCCAGTTAAACCAAGACCGCTTTCAGGGTTTCTAAGTCGAAGGGCCATCTCGTTAGAAATCTTTCTAATCAATTCCTGACCACTCAAATCAGCATCCCCAATCCCAAGCGTTTGACCAAAACTTCTTAAATTTAATAAACTTTCTTCGCCTAAACCAGTTCTTGCCCCCTCAGATAAAGCAACCTTTACCATGCCAAGTTGATAGTTTTGGTTTCTGGCTTCTTCTCCTGCCGAATACCTTTTGTTTATTGATTCTCCAAGTCCCTTTCCAATATATTCGGCAGCTTTCTTTTGCAGTACTTGTGTCGGGTTGTTATGAATATTTACCGTTGTTGATCCAGGGGCTTTAGAAAGATATGGCTTCCCAAGTGGTTCCAACTTGCCGGTGCTTGGATTATAATTATAGTCTTGCCCGTATGTTTTTTCATCTCGACCAATAAAGTAATTTGTTTTTTTCTGTAATGATGGCCCTTTTATTGCAGACCCCAACTTCTGTGGAATTGTTTCTTGTTCCCCATACCGCTGTTGTGAAATAATCGGAACAATATTACCGTTTCCAAAATCCTTATAATCAATAACGGTTTTAGGGGCCATTAACCCTTTGCCACCGACATCAATATCTGGCTTATGAGCCTCTGACTCCCGATACCCAGCGGCCTTATACCCACGAACCTCTCTTTGTTCGCGTTCTTCTCGCTCAATCTCAGCTTGCTTTGCCTGAAAATTCTGACCGATTTTCATCAGAACAAGATTGTTTAAAAGACTAAACATCTGGGGTCTTAAATCACCACGATTAAATTGCATATGATCCTCCTAAAATACCCCCCCCAATGCTCCCAAAGCGGCACCACCAACCAATCCCCAACCACCCAACCCCATTGATGCGGGTATCATAGACCCAGCGACGCCACCCATCAAACCGCCAGACAAAGCGTTTCCTATCGGTGATCCTGTTGATGCTTGACCACCCGGAATGCTGGCTGGATACAATTGGCTTGCCATACTAAACGGCATCCTCCACGCCTCCATTTGACCGCCATAATCCATCATGGCTTCTTGTGTCGCGGCATTGTATCCCGTTTGATTTCTTGCCAACTCAGCCCCCCACATCGCTTGATTTGCCATCATTTCATTTGGTGCCATCATATTCCATGCGTTCATACCGACATCCCTGCCGGCACGACTTCCAAGCTCACCAAGCGCAACTCCTGCCGCGCCCGTGTACCCGCTCGATCCCGAACCAACCTGGCCCCTGGACCCCATAAGCTCAAGCATTTGACGCCCAGACTCATTGTACGGCTCATAAAGTCCTTGCTTTATCTCGGGCGACATAGAATCAAACCATCCGCTTGTAGGTTGTGGTATGTTAAACTGTGGAACATCGTACATCGGGATGCCGCTAAGTTGACCGCCCATTTGTGGAACACCAAGATACGGCTGTTGTCCCAAATCTTCACCATACAACCCAACACGCCTTATAACAGGACCAAGTTTTTGCTTTAACAACTGTTGCCCCGGTGCGCGATCCATGCCGCCACTGCTCATTTTTTTCTCCCTATAAAATCAATTAATTTGGTTTTATTTAACTCAATGCCCCTTTTAGATGCCGCCTTTCTAAAAACCCTGAAGACCGATTCATTAAGCGCCGTTCCCTTGTAAATCGGCGCACGATGCTTTTTTCCAAACTCAATAAACCCGTCTAACAACATTTCAACCGGCTCTCGCATTCGATTCCAAGAATATATAAAATCACAAAACACCACCCCCCTGTGTGGTAGCCCACACACAAACCAATGCGCGAAAGCCAGGTTTTCATCCCCATCCATGACAACCCAAAACTCCGTGCTGTCACCACCAAATTGAATTGTTCTTGAAAAATACGTAAAAAGCGTTTCATATGTTATTGTCGGTAAACTTATTTTCTCCTCAAACGTCTTAATCTGTGGACCTAAAACCCCCAACCAATTTGGATTTGTTATTCTTAACGCTTCCATTTCCCTTCCTTTCTAAAGGTGTTGATTTACCCATTCTTTTGCTGCTTCCTTTACAAGCTCAAAACAGTTGTCGCAAACATGTGCGACATCGGCACCCATCTTGATATAAATGTCTGTCATTGTTCCACTTATTTTTTTCGGATGCCTTGAAACCTCACGCTCTTGTTGTGCGTTGTCTGAACTGTCAACGCAATCGCCACATAAATCACACTTATATGCTTGACTCATTTTACATTCCTACCGGGAGATACCAACCGTCTGTCAAAACTCCCACAGTATTTCCGTTTGACGCACTATTTTTTATTTGTATGTATTGAGTTGCATCAGTAATAACGGTTTGTGTCTGAACCATATTTACCTCTGTTGATGTATTTTGACCGACCAAATGACCAGTTGATCCGGTCTGTCCGTTCGTTCTCCAATAAAAATCAGAGTTCCCGTCAACGTACCTAAATAAAAACGTCACCATAGCCCTAGTTGCAAAGCCTGGAATTGTAAGCTGGCAGGTGGTAAAGGTATCATCTAAATCTGCAACCGCACGATCCGAAACTTGATCTGCGAATAAAACAAGCCGGTCTTCATATATAAACTCTTTTATTTCATTCGAGTCATTGGTTAATACCGCAAATATACACCTGTCTGACCCATTATACCAACCGTGCTTTGCTTGAGTATATTGAGGTGCCGTTGTATCATTTAAAAAGCATGTGGCATCAAGCTCACTGTCATCGTTTGTAACAACGGCAGAATCGTCTATATAAATATAATGCCATTCATCTGCCCCCAGATCATCACTGTCGGCGTTGTCTCCACCGGACCCAAGATCAAATGTCAGTGTCGTGTCCCAAAACACAACCTGCCTTGTTGTTCCATCGTGAAAATATGAACCGCCACCTATGTTAAGCGTGTCGGCATCTGAATATGCAAATGCCGACCGGCGCGGAACCGGCCCAACCGTTGCGATACTAGAAGCTTTCCAGCCAACAAGCATTTGCAAAAGATCCTTGTGCCACTCCAAGTTTTCCTTGATGTCCGGTATGTCGTTTGCTATCAGATTACCAACTGCCGGGATGTTATCATTGTGTTGGTCTGCCATTAAGTTGTTCTCCTAAATACTCTCACATATACGGTTGCCGATGCTAAATCTACGGCACCGCCCGTATTGTTCGCTAAAACACAAGTCACGGTATTCGCCGCCGTTACCTGTGCGTCCAATACCAAGTCACTGATATCTATACTAAGTGATGCTATCGCATAATCTCCAACCTCGGCCCCCGTTACCGTTACTGTGGATGCTTCTTCTGCGCCATCTGCAATGCTGCCAGCATCCCAGGTTGCCGACCCCTTTAAATCATCTTCAATCAACTTTCTTTGAAGTTGATTGCACCAATTCAATAATACGTTTATGTCATCAGTGTTTTCGGGTGGATGAATAAACATTAATACCGACCTGCAAAATCATAATAAAACTTAATTTGATTTACAACAAACTGTTCATTTTCCGCATCAGTTCCCCATTTTATCTGATGCAGCCTTTTTGCCGTTAAATCGCTATTGTTTAGTCTGCACACAGCGTCTTTAGGGGAATTAAAGGAAACTTCTTCCAATGCTATCCATTTTGCCGTTCGCAGTTCTATTTCCGTGTCTGCACCACGATAATAAACATACAGATTAAATGACGACCCATAAACAATTGAAAACCATATCTCGGATAAAATCGAATACGTGTTAAATCCCCCAAAACTCAACGCAGGTTCAACCCTGTACCCGTCATAATCGCTTCCAGCATCAGATTCAGAGGTTAAAGAATATAACTTTCCATCAGTAGAAGAACACCCAATAGTCGGCGTTTCATCAATTAAATCAGCCCACCTTAATGCTCCCAGACTTTCCCAAGTCGTATATCCCATTTCGGTGGTCAACTTCGTCCACGTTACATTGGTTGCATTTATAAATCGGGAAATATATGTCGCCTCAAAATCCCTTCTTGTCCACTTTCTTTCTACATAATCATATATCAACAGGGCATTTGGTATGGACGATCCCTCTAAAGGGACTGTCCAAATCAGGGAATTGGCATACGGTAGCGAGGCTCCCACGATTAAATTAGCATACTGATAGCGAATACTTTTTGTCCAGTTTTCAATCTCTGTTCCTATTGGAATTAACGCCCTGCCGCCATCATAGGCACAAAATCCGTAGTTTGTGTTATACCCATAATTAAGACCGTTTTCATTAATTATGCTGTGGTGGTTTACAAACCCCTGGCCGTCAACTGTGGTTGTAAACCCAAACGGCGTTGCATAATTCGTATAGTAATCCAGCCTATTGATTGAATTTTCGCAATATACAAAAAAGGCGTTCGTTCCCATCTTGCTGCCGCCCGTTATCGGGTCATCATTGGGAACATAAAGTTGATTTGCTGCGGCAAATTCACAATCCGTGTTTGGTGTTGGGTTTGCGTTGGACCATCTTATTTCGATATTTCCGTTTGACTGATCCGAATACATACCGATTATGCGCCTTGCAAAACTTCCAAGATAACGAAACTTGAACTCCGTTCCTCCTGAAATTAATTTAACAAGGTTAGCATCATTAAAATCCGAACAATACGGTGTGTGTTCCCCGTAGTCTGAAAACACCATGTGGTTTCCATATCGAATAAACGAATACAAATCCCCCTGGTCTGATGCAAACGCAGTCGCCCCGGCATCCGCTATCTCCCCTGGGTCTCTTGCGGAATCAAACCGATACATATCTCCGTCATATGCCATCCAGACAACACGGTTTGTGCCGTCGTATAATTCAAATATTCCAAGACAATAGGAAGGAGTTCCAACAGCTGAATTCGACCACTCTGCCCGACCCTCGCTTTTTGAACACGCATTTCTTATTCTGGTAAAATCTATATTCCTACAATCAACACAATGTGTCATTGCCGCTGAATCACCAACCGAAACAAATAAAGAGGGATCGGTATAGGGAACGTTTGTTCTCAGTCCTAAAACCGGAAATATAGTAAAGTCTCTCATATTCTTTTATACTGCCAGTTTACTGCGCGATATCCCATTTCTGCCCATTTCTGACGGCCGCCAGTCTTTTTCGCGTCATAGATGTCTTCCATCCATTCAGCCTTGTACGCTTGCGCGGCGTCCCACTGTTGAAGCAACAGAAATGAACGATAAATCGCATAATTGCAAATTTGAAACCTTGCTATCTGCGGCAACCACGAAACATCGGTTGTGGTGGAGTCATCCCCCACTCGCGGGTATTCAAGTTCCAGTGTGTATGAACCGTCCGCAGGTCTGGAAAGCCACAACTCGCGGTCTTTTATTGTATATTCCTCTGGCTCTCCGCTGCTTGCGCCGGATGGGTTCGGGTGCATTGAATCAAACGTGGCGTTTGGGATATAACCAAGTTTGTCGCCTGAGTTATCCGTGACATCTCTTACCGTTACGACACCACCACCATAATCGGCCGGTAATGCAAGCTGCCAGTTACCGGCCGATGTCGTGGCATACACGTACTTTCGCCGCCAGGAAAACCCATACTTAGCCGCTAACTTTTGTTTTGCATGGGTCAGAAATTCAGTTACCCTTGTTAGGGTGGGATTTGTTGAAGAACTTAAAGTTCCCCGATGGATATCGCCCTGCACAAAATCTATGCACGACGATATTGTTGACAGCGTTCCGGTTAGAAACGCAACATAATCACGCTGCGCCCAGGTTGTTGATATCTCTGCCACTGCAAAACCTCTCAAATAGTTTTAAGTTTTTTAGTGTTAAACCACCCCGTTGCTCTAATCCATAAAACCACGTTGAAAGCATCGCCACTTCGGATGAATCAAGATCAATCTCTCTATCCGGTATATCTGTTTCATCCCAGATTATTTTCGGAGCAGAATCTTTTTTATCCTCAATCCCACGAATATTCAGCTTTTTATTTTCTTCCATTGTAAACGACAAAAATTCGTGAAACTTTTGTGTGAACTTCATTTCATTATAGTTGCCGGATAAAGGCAACATACCAAGAATCGTAAAGCGGTCATTAACACTAAACTTATAGGTTTTTTTGCTCGGTTTAAATCCTTTTATTTTAATACCTTGTCTTGGAAAACTCTGGATATCAAGATATGAATACACCTTGTTGTCTTTGGTTTTAAATAAATCACAATATTCTCCCCAAAAACTCAGTGTGCATCCTGATCCCAATGCCATACCAAGCCACATGGACACCGCTGGCTTTTCTTCGATATACTTTTCACCGAAAGCGTAATTAAACCCATATATGTCCAATTCCTTGAAACCTTTGTAAATTGCCAGCGCAAGCATGTAACAAAAAGAATCTGCAAAATAATCAGTACCGAAAACCTGAAATATCTCATCTCTGGGATAAGATATACTTGACGGAATGTCATCATAATGCTCAATGCAATATACTGGCGTTCCGGTCTTTTCGACCGACCTTACCACCAGTTCTTCCATTTGAGTGCCGCTCATTAGGTGCCGATCCATAAAAAAGCATACATCAACATCTCGATGCCCGACAATATCATTAACACCCCAGGTCACAACACCGTTTCCCTTAAATGGCGCATCCTCTTTGCCCTTGCCTTTTCCGATCAATGCAAGTTTCATAGGTTTTCCCCTTCCTTTTTTTAAGGTCAATTATTCACCATAATAGGACTCAAAATACATATAAACCATAAAAGCCCCATCGGCATCTGTCGGCCCGTCAATTGTCACATTTACCACATCCCTGGCAGCATCGTCGCTTGACAGGTTTTCGCATGCAGCCTGATTTGACACAGTTGCTTCGTCAACCGTTCCAACGGAAGTTGCACCAGCCGCCACGGTTATTCCCTGCATTACGGTGCCACTCGCAGCGTTTAGCTCAAGGTTGATTGTGGTTGCCGCGCTAGTTGCCGAACAAGCATCCACACAAATCGAATAGGCATAGCTTAACTGACAGTTTTTCCACGGCACATATACTGGCGTGTCCGTGGCGGTCGCAGCGTTTTTAACATAAACACTCAGAACTCCCGGCTCCACAGGAATCGGCATTGTCTCTTTTCTTACCGGCGTGTACGTCATTTTTTTCCTCCAAGTTAAATTTAGTTGAACTGGTCCTTCCCGCTTGACAGGAAGGGTCTATGGTTGAATATAACAGGGGGTTGTCTCCGATGTTTAATTGATCACACGTATTGCACAACAACCCCCCAAGATCACCAATTTCATGCAAATGACGTATCTTATTGTATACGCCACACTTTAATATTTCCTCAATGGTGCTTTTACGGGTATCACCGACCACCAGTTTCCCGTCGAAATCAAAACAACAGACAACCATCTGACCATCGGCCAATATCTGAATTGGTCCGTTCATTGGTCTGCCGCACGTTTTTTTTCTGTTTTTAGTCAATTTCCGATACTGCCTACCGTCAGTCCAGTTGTGCGGCGACCACACTTCAAGGTCAAATCCTTTGTAAAGTTTCTTTAGCGTTTGGATATCCTCGCCGCCCATCGGAATTACCGAAACCGATAGTTTGCACCGTCCACGGGCAATAGACTTAAAATTCATTATATTACGCATTACCTTGTCGTAATTCAGACCCCGATGAACCTTTTCATACTGCTTGCCCGTTCCGTGTACTGAAAATCGAACATGATGCAATCCCGCCTTAATCAACGCACTTGTCATGTTCACATCCAACAAGGATGCGTTGGTGGTTATAAACGTCTTTAAATCAAGCTCGTTGCAATAGCGAACCTTTTCGACAATTCCTAAGTCAATTAACGGCTCCCCGTACCCGAAAACTGATATTGTCTTTGCCCCAAGTGACCGCGCCTGATCCACAAGGTATTTAAAATGATCATTGTCCATGATCATCTTTCTGCGGGTCATTTTCTCCCGTGGACAAATAGTGCATTTGCTGTTGCATAAACTGCAATTTTCAATTCGCACTTCTGGATTTATTAACTTCATTGCGGTGTCTTTGCTACTTTATAGGTTTCTTTCGGATTAACCTCGCTCATATCAATTTCGCGCCCAAGAAAGTCAGACAACTCCAAACCGATTTTATCAGGATCGCTTAAAAGCTGTTCAAAATGCACGTTTATTCCATCACACTTGGGAAAATAATGTTCGTGGACCTGATTATATCCATCTATTTTCTTTAGCCTTGCCTGAACCGTGTATTCGGTTAGCGGACCCTCCGGAACGTTTTTGAGTTGCTTTAGCCTCACCGCCGACTTTGCGGCTTCCAGTGGATCTCGATGCGTCCAAATGAACTTTTGCTTTCTAAATATCGGGCTGACATTCCAGTACACCCCGAAAATCTCATAAAACAAAGGGTCTTTTAAAGCGTCTATTTGATAAAGAATTATGTATTCCCAAACCTTGTCAACTTTCTGTGAAATCCTTTCCCCAATCACAACCGGCTTTTTTATGTCGTTTTTAGACTTTAATAGTTGTTTGATTAAAAGGGTTTTGATTTCACGATTGCTAGCCCGAAACGGTATGTCCTGAGACTTGTACTTGTGACCAAGCATCCGGGTGCCTATTTTCATCCCACTATTTTTAAGGCACATCGTAAGAACGCTGGTCCCGGTTCTGGGCGGTCCGACTATGAACGTGCAATCAATCTTCATTTTTAGGCTTTTTGGGAAACACCAAACTTTTACCCTTGACCGGCTTGCCTCTTTCTTTCATACTCTTTGTGATCTTTTCGTTTATCTCCCTTTCACAATCGCTGCACAGCGGCCTCATTCTCATCGTGTCGATTAAAAGCGGAGCCTTGCACTTTAGACACTGACCGTCTTTCATTTCCCCTCTCCCTTCTAATACCCTTCTTTTTCAATCGGGTACTTGTCGCGGATAATTTCAAACTTCTCACCAGTTCGTCTACCCGCAAATGTGTATTCCTTGTAATTATCCCTCATAAGCTGGTGATTATTCTGTTTTGCCCAACCTGGGCGACACCTTTTACAATATCCGTCTTTGCTTGCAAGTTGACCACATTCCCGGCACTTCCGGGGATTACCGTTGGGGTTAGGCATTGTTTTATCTCCATAAAGTCTTGAAATGCGTCAACTAACGGCTTTGTAAACCATCGACCGGGCGCAATCTCGTCCATAAGCGTCCAGTTTTCTTTTGATTCCATGAATTTCTTATCATGGTTTAACGCTAGAACGCCACAAATCCCACCCTCGGAACAGTTGTAATACCTGAACCTCAGGTTCTCAACCTGTGACCATTTTGCAACGTGCATTTCAATCCAGGCTTTGTAAATTAAAAGTTGTCTTGATGTCAGTACTTTATTATAATTAATCAACTGCAATGACGGCTCTATGGTGCTTCTTCCCTCATGCTCGTATGCCATCCATGCAATTTCGTTTTTGGCTTCGTCTTTTTTCCCGTCCTGAGTCTTGTAATCTCCGTCTGCGTAAAAACCCTTCCGGCGTTCATCAATGTCTTCTGCCATCGGAAAGCTCAAGTCGTTTCCTAAGACAATAATGAAATGGGAATGCAAAAAGCGCATTGCGACTGCAAATCCACAATTAAGAACATTCCCACCGGTAAAACAGCAAACTTTATCTGGATCAACATTTAAAGTATCCTTGCAATACTCTCTGTTTTTTTCAGAATCACCCATAAAAAAACTAATCAAATGACCGTCACGATCCCACCTTTTCAGCATTTTGTGATCACAAGCCAGGTTCGCAACCATCACACACTTCATGTCAGTTTTCAGGTTTATAAAGTGATCTCTGAAATGGTTGCCGCCGTCCACAACAAATGTCAGGTGCGGGTGTATTCCCATTTCCAACAGCGGTTTTAGCTGGTGGTTTGATGCAATAATTACAAACGGTTCCTGAGTCGGAGCAAATGTCAGGTTGTATTCATATATCGCTTTTAAAATATCTTTATTCTTGTTAAATGACGGACCCGCCCCGACAATAATAACCGCCTTGTTGCGGGCATAACCTAAAAGATCCTCACCAACAGTCCTGTGTTTTCCGAACAATCGTTCGGTATTTTTGGTGATATTCTTATTCCACGTATCACCCAACATCTCCGCTGTACGCTCCCCAGAAAGGTGCATATAGTTATAAATCGGTTCGGGGAATATACTTTGAAGCAACGGGCTGTCAATGTAATCTTCGTATTTTATGTCCTGTTTATGGTCTGACATTCAGTTTAATGGTGGGGCGGTTTTACCCGCCCCGGTTAAGGTTAGGTTAACTGGTTAAACATACCGTGATATCCCTTGTCGTATCCTTTCATTTCAACCGAATATTCGGAAAGCATCTGCCAACGCTCATAATCGCCAACCTTGGCAAGTTTTTCCAAAATCAATTTGCGCCCTTTCTTTGCGCGAAGTTTAATTTTATCGGTTGAAAGCACGAAAGCAACATTGACCGGCCACTTTCTTAGCGGCAAAAGCTCAATCTCCTCTCCGATATCGGTAAGGTATCGAGTCACATAGTGACCGGACATCCTCGAATCAGGCGTGGTTCTCACCCTCGACTGATCCCACTGCGTGAACTTGCGAATCTGGTCCTTATGACCGCAGAACAGATTCGGGCTTCCGCCCTGGTCCCAGATCTCGCTGATCAGGTCGTTAAAGGTTGACTCTTTTAGCACAGTGGTTGAGTTGTCCACCCACGCAGACGATGTGTAATCGTCAAGGAAGTCATAAAACCCTTTCGTCAAAGACGCAACAGTTGAGGTCCTTGACTGTGACTTTGACATCATCATGGACCGCTCACGGTTTAACTGCATCGCAAGCAACCGCATCGCAATCTGATGCCTCGGCTCGTTGTCAACGGCATACATATCCGTTGCCGCCATTGATCCGGTGATTTTGACATCTTCTCGCAAGATGGAGAAGTTGTTCGTAATAACGGATCGCGGCCGCGAAGTATCCGGGAAGGGGTCGGAACCTTCGTTTGCGTAGTGACCCAGGATAAACATCTTGGTTCCCGCGCTTATCGGATCACCGGCTGCGGCAATGTAACTGATTTTCACCGATCTTGCCGAAGCCGATCCAACGGTTACAACCACCGCAAACATATCGTCGGTATTTGAACCTGACGCATACGCATACAGCAGCGTTCCCGCTTGCAGTTGCTTAATCAGGGTGGTCGAAGCGTTTACACCGTCATAACTGACAACCGTAAACAGCACCGAAGCTGAACCCAGATCGGCACTTGCAACCACGTAATGATACCCCAGGTGTTCGGAAATCCATTCAATGTTCAACCCTCCGGATTCTTCGCCCCAGGATATACGGTTTAAAACTGGAGTCCACTTATGCGCCCAAAAATCCAACATATCGGACACATCGCGGACATTGGTATTTGACACAATTGCAGGAGTGCTATAAGAGCCACTCACTATTGCATGTTCGCCTACTGCCATTTTCGTTACCTCTTAAATATGGAATCGTCCGGGGGCAGCATCGCTTTTACAAGAGCTTCTATATCTGAGTCCGACCCCGTACTGTTTTTAACGACTTTTTTAACTTTATCCCTTGTTTCATCGTCTGATGTCGGCATTACAACATGGCTTTGATCCCCACTTTCCATGTGGGGCGGTTTGGCTTTGGTTTCAACCACACCCTTTAAGGCGTCATAGGTTTTTCTAAAGCTCTGACGGAAATATGTCTTTACCAGATTATCGTATTCCCTCTTGGGGGATGTCTGATTGGTTTGCACCCGGTGTTGAGTTGACGGGTTTTGCCAATGCTCATCCCACATATCTTTCACAAGATGATAATCCTCGTCGCCCTGAATCGCAGACAGCTCCCCATAGACCCGATTGGTCATTTCCGCCTGGGGCTTTATGATCTCATCCTGATAAAACCCGCGCAGTTCGTTTCTGATCACTCCCCGGATGTCTATGGATTCGCCACCATATTCATCGTTGTCGTGATGCTGCGGGGTTGTGCTTAGATTCTGTATCTGACGCCTCATTTCATCGTTTTGCTGTCGGACTTCTCCCAACATTCTTGCCAAGTTGCCGGCCTCGCTGGACGCCTTTGCCATGTTGTGAATCTTCTCCGGTGAGTCAATTCCAAGATTGCCGAGTTCGTCCAAGATTGCCTTTGCCTGATCCTCTGCCGATACCTCTTTTTTCGGTTCCTCTTTCGGTTCCTCAATTGTGGGTTTTTCATCCATTTCCTACTCCTTTCGGTCGCTCCTTATTAGTCGCTCCCATCTTTTTATTGTGCTGCGCTATTTTAGCGTAACGATTTGCGCCCTTCATCGGGTTTAGTAAAAAGTCAATTATTTCCTTTGTAATGTAAAAACTCCGCTGTTGAGCGTCTTTCTCATGTATATCGAGCTTCGTGAATTTCTCACTTAGCATGTATTCGGTTATTGAGTTTCCAAGTTGCACCAATATGCCTTGGTGAGCCTTCCACCCAAGATGCTTTTGCATATCAAGGTAATTTACAGCTATACGGTTTCCTTCTTCGGTATTTAAAAGACCTTCGGATATTTTACGCAAAACACCTTTTATCATTTCAAAAGCCCTTTCACGACATCTCTTGTCAACTCACGTTCAGATTGTTTCGCTGACAGTTGATCCTGCAATGCCGCGGAAGCAACCTCCATTTGTGCGGTTTTTTGCATCTGCATCTGCATCTCCTGCGCGACCTGCTCCGGTGATTTTAAGAACCTATCGGAATCGTGGAAATCAAGCATCTGCATAATGGCTTTCATAAACTCATGGTGCTGTAAAAACGGCGACTCTGCCCACAGTTGATAAAACTGAATTAAATTCTGCGCCCTGAACTGCTTGCCAAGCGCCGGTTCCATTGCCGTGTATCGCGCTGTAAAATCGTAATCAGCATGAATATCCCCCGCAAAAAGAGGGGTGAAATCGTCACCCCTTTGGGTTCGTATCCGTGACTCAAAATTTGAGGGAAGATGCCACGTATTTAGCAGCATCATATATTTGAGCATCGGCTGAAACCCCATAAAATCCATTCCCATCAATATAAGTTTCATCCGTGATTCGCCCATTTGCTGAAGCGAATACATTGTTCCGACATGTTCTTGCCTGGACGGAGTTTCGCCCATGTTGTACCGATACATCCCGGTTGTGTCTTCTATGACGGACTTAAAGAATTCTTCCTGCTCCCTGAAGGTTTCGCCGTACACATCAGGAACGACAAGCGGCTTTACATCCATATCCATTTCTTCAACTGGCACAATGCCAAACGGCTTCCATATTAAGGCCTCTGGTGGTATGTCTGAATCTTGCCGCACCTGAAGCATTGGGGCGATTTGCTGAATTGCACCCTGATAGCGAGTGTTTGCCAACGTGTTGTATTGCTCCTGAATCGCCTTGCCGAGCCGGATAATGCCAAGATCCCAATACAACTCCGGGTGACGATAGCACCCGATGTCGAAAAACGGTCTGAACCCGTAAGAGTTTTTCTGGATACTTAAAATTGTCTTATAGTTGCCAATGTGGACAATCGCCTCACTTTGCTTGCCCTTAATCTTTACGCCCGATCCAACCTCATATGGCGTGTCATCACCAGGAAATATATATTTTCCGTATCCCTCAACCACATCCACTTCGGGAGCAAAGTTCCCGGATTCAAACAAACTGGTTTCTAAAACACCTTCTAAACCAACCGATTTTGCAAACGCCTCACCGCTATCGTCGGCAGCAGACGCCCCGGATGTCGTGTTTCCCTTATTTGAACTCCAACCAATCTCTTTTAGATTCTTGTAAATCCCCTTCTTTTGCATGTCCCTTAAATAATCAACTGACCGGCGATACACGCAAAACACAAACGGCATTTTCTGGATGCTCTGGTAATACGGGTGCGGAACAAACAGTTTGTTGTGCATCACTTCCGCGTATGGCGCATCATAAACAATCTGGGGAGCCTCAACCATCATGTCGCTCATATCGTACCCAACTGGTTGACCATTGGGCGCAAACTGAAGCATCGGGATTTGAATACGCATTGGGGCGATGCGTTCTTCCTTTTTCCAATAAACCTTTGCAATCCCCTTGCCCCACGACAATGCGTTTAGCATCCATTGAAGGTGGAACAGAAAACTTCCACCCTGCATATCAAGGTCGTTTAAGGTCTCAAGCTGGTAATTTAGCAACCCCTGAACCCGTGGCGCACGATCAACGTCAGTTCGCTTGCGCGGCCGTACCGCAACCAAATCAGTGTTTCCCGATTGGTATAACTGCCCCAACATCCTGGCCAGCATCGTCTGAATTCTCGGCAACAGCAACGGAAAAAACATATCATACGCCAGTGGATAGTCTTCTCTTTGACGGTAATTTATGTAATACTCAAGGTCTTCGTCATAGTTGCTTCTTGCATAATCGTTTAGATCATACTGATGCTTGTACGCCTTTATGAAATGATTGAACGCTGTCTTTTCATTTTTGTTCATTTGTCACCGCGTGTAAATATAAAGAGTGCCAGAGTCCATATCATCACAATATACACCGCTATATACACCCTCGATGCTCCATTGTTGCGATTGTCCGGCAGCAGCCCCGTCAACCGAACCCGTCATTGATATCATCGGACTGCCATCTTTATCTGTGAGATTAACCAAATGCGCGGCATCGGATGGTTTTTGCCAATAAACAGACCGGACAAAAACTAAATCATCCGTTATCTTCTGTGATGCCGCTGTGGTTCCCGTTGCCCTGTAACTGTTGCCGCCCTTCGTTATTGTCAGCGCCACCAGAAAGCCTCGCTATTTCGTGTTTAAGATCGTCAAGGGCTTGTTTTTCAACACTGTCAAGCCGCCTTATATATGATTGTTTCTTTTTTTCAAAGAAAGATTTTAATTTAACTTCCATATCCAAACAGGATTTACAAACCTCACCGTTTTCCTGAACATAATCCCGTATCTTTGAATAACTAACTGTCACAATGTGGCCGTTGCATCGTTCGCACCTTAAATCTAATGGCATTTTATTCCCCCTTAATGCACTTCGGGCAGGTCATTACGTTTACGTCTTTTGATATAAAAGCCGAATCACAGTTATCACACACTTTGTGGTAATCCAAATCAGCTTGTTTTTCAATATCCCCACCAATAACGTCCCTGATAATATCCATGTCATCGTATTGCACAAACATCACTTCAATACATATCGTGTCCAAATCCCGTGTTTGAAATTCGTGATATTCACCAGGGGAGGTTGTAAATATCTGACCCAGCAAGACCTCAGTTTCCCCGTCCTCAAGTTTTATGACCAGCTTGCCCTTTAAAACATAAAAAAGATTGTATTTCGCATTGTGATAGTGCCAGGAACAACGTTTCATCTTTTCAAGATATAAAACACTGACCTCACACGTATCGTTTTGAAAAATATTTGCCTTTTCGCCCCAGGTTTTACGCGTTCTAATCATTTTCCCTTCCTTTCTAAAATGTTTTTCTCACATATCGGGACAACCCCGTTAAATCCGTCTTACGATTACGCATATACCCTTCGTAACTGACCAGCGGCCACGGATTTTCGCGCTTTTTATCAAGATTCTTTTTAATCTTGCTCGACTTTGGCCCAAGTATATACCTAAGATTAACGCAATAATCGGAAAACTTCGGGTCCGGCACCGGCGTCGAATCACCCTTACGCAACCAGTAATGGTTTCTCAGGTTGTGCCTGAGTGTTCTGCACGTTTCAGCGATAAACACCCGCGGGTGATCGATCTTGTGCTTGCCCTTACCCTGGAAATAGTCGTTTACTATGCTGATTGTCGCTTCTGGGTTTCTATTATTGCCCTCGATTAGCCGTATCCCGCAATGACGAAACTCCTGCCATGCGCTATACCCGGAAATCAGCATGTTATTTTTGTCTTTTAGCTTCGGATCGCCCCACCTGCGGATTTTTAAGTTTCTCCAACCCTCATGCTCCCGTATCGCTTGAGAAACCGCCGAAATCGTCATCCCCTTGCCCTCTTGAGGCGAAATCTCGTCAAATACAACCACATCCCCCTTGTTCGGACCCGTTAAATACGTGAACGTCCAAATAACACCCGCTGGCTTCGACGGATGCCAATCAACCGCCATTTCAAATAACACATCAGGATCACCCCAGGGGATGTCGATGTTATGTTTTAACAGATGGCCGGTCTTTAACTGCGGGTTCCAGATATTATCGTCAAAATCAGGGTGAATCATCTCACCCCAGGTCGGATACCCACCATACACCTGAATTTTTATCTGCTCCTCGGTCTTTCCTTTGGAAAATTTGCGTATAAATTCGTCCGAAATCGCAGGGTTTTCAAACATCGCAGCCCGAATTACCGTCACATCCTCGTCCTCACCACGCTCCCACGGGTCAATTAGCTTGAATTTCGTCCAGCTTGGCCCCCTATGCTTGGTTTCTTCCTCAAACGGAGGCGTAAAGGCATGTAATATCCGGCCTCCACCTTTCGCGGTTCGCAAACCACGCTTGGACTCGTCGTAGATCGGTTCAGGCTGTTCCTCGTCGCACCCAAGTACGTCGAAGTTGGCTCCTGAATGCTGTTTTTTCTTTTGCTCAGGTGTCTGAAAGAAAAACTCAGAACCATTAAAAAACCCCAACGTCTTGTTGTCTCGCGACGGAAACCGCGTGACCATAAAAGAGTCCTCTGATAAAATCGGACCCAAGACCTCCGGCTCCCTGAATTTGATCTTTAACTCAAGGCCCTGCTCGTCCTCAACGTACTTTAACGCCTCATTCTCAGACCCAAACCACACCTTCCTGACATCACCATCCCAAACCTCGTACAACCCAGCCACGTACTGCTCACGCAAACAGGTATCTGTAAAAATCTTGCCATACCCATGCTCAAAATCATTTATTAAAACCTTTATTCTCAACGGAGGCTGTGCATCGAACATCCCCCTTTTCTGAAACGGATGCACACCCAACGCCAACGCAGCCAAAGACCAATAAAATATATGGCTCTTGCCAGTACCGTTTCCAGCTAAAAATACAATCTCCCAGAAATCCTTGATCGCACTTACAAAATCAAGCTGCTTCGGGTAATGGTAAATCTGGTGCCATTGCAATAACGGCAACCAACTCTTTGGTATCTTGTCATCCATAATAAGATGGGGTAGCGGTGCCGGCGAAGGGGGATGTGCTAAAAAGCACCTCCGGCACCGGACCCCAAACTAAAAAGAGCCAGTACAACGTTTGCAGCCGCTGCACCGGCTCTATAAAAGCGGGGTAAAGGAGGCACAAAACCCCGCAACAAACCCTACTTCTTGGTCTTCTTCTTCTTCTTCGGTTTCTGCTCACCATGCGTTACCGTGCTCATCATCCCCTTCGGTATCGCCATCGGATTCTTCTTCTTGTCACTCATCAATACGCTCCTCAAGCGTGTTTAAAAATAAACTGATCGTCTTCTTTAAATCCTTGACACTCTTGCGAACCTTATTAATCTCCCTTAAAACCTCACCACTGTCAGAATCAACACGATCAGACACAACCGCCACACGCTGACGTAAATCTAAAATGTTCTCCTTTATCTCACCAATCGTCCAATCACTCATTTCTTCTTGCCACCCTTCTTGGATTTGCCCCTCTTTTTCCTGCTACATCCCATATTGCCCACCCTTCAACCCTTATATGCCTGAATAATCTGGCACGATAAACATAGCGTCACCATCACCATCAATGATCGTACCACCACCATTACCACCCCCTTCCTTCTGTTTACTCCAATTTACTCCGATTTTTGGCTTTCAATAATTTCAGCTACTTACACCATTAAGTCTCATTTCTCCAGCCGACCGGTACCAACGTAACTACCAAATATCATTTACGATCCAGATTAGAGGCGATTATGGGTTTTTACTCTAAAAAATGTGAGCGGGTGTAGGTAACCATCAAGGCCACCCCCTCGCCCTGCACCCCCCCACCCCTATCTGGCCTGGAACCTTATTAATCGAGGTTGTTCCACATAGTGGAAAGTTTACATAATATATCTTATGGACGTTGTATTATTTAGTTTCATTACAGGCACTTATAATCTTAGTAGAATAGAATAATAGTAGAAGCATGTGGTTGCGAATACCATCAATCTATATGCCCCTTATTGCCTGAATCCGCAGTGTTATGCACCTGGATCAAGAGATTTTGCACGTTAGCTATTGGTATCATGGCCTTAGGTGAAGTCTGCTCATCCTGCAACACGCCGGCCACACGTTTATGTTCGCTGCGTGTGCGTTCGGTTTTAGCTAGAATACCAAAAGCCTTGTTAATCTTATCAGCCTTAGAATCAAAGTCTGATTCGTTCTCTAAGGCTTGTTTAAGGTCATTAATAAGGTCAATTGATAAGTTAATGGTGGATGATTCTACTTGAAACAATTTGGGTAATGCAAGAATAGTGTTGCCGCTGTAGGCTTTCTTGACCTTTTTGAGAAAGCGTTCTGATTTAAGTTTGTTGTGTCTTATATTGCGAGCGTACTGGTCGCTATAACCTGCTTGACGGGCAGCTTCGCGTTCATCCTTATAGACCGATAGCAGTTCTATAAATTTCTCTTCACGCTCATCTGAATTGCCATGATTGAGTGATTTATCAATGAGCTTGGTTGCTGGTAGATTATTAGACATAATCGATTACAGTTGGATCTGACAGTTGGGTATAATCAATACACTGAAATCTATCTTGTTTGAGGTTGCCAAAACGGTTGCAGTCCAAACATGGTATATCAACCGTATCAGGCACCACTGGAATATGAAGTTGGACATAAAGCTCGTAATGCTCGCAAGATCGGCAGTCCATTTGGTTAAATATCCATTTTAACGGATGATAAATTGGCAGAGCATAAACCCTTGTTTATTATCACCTTACCGGATGCCCATCCAGTTGTGATTATCATTGCATTAGTGTTGATTTACCTCTGCCGTACAGATGATATACACATTTGTTTATTAAAGTCAAGCGAAAAGTGGGTATTTTGTATCCAGTTGGGTAAAAAGTATGCGGATACCCCTAATTGCTATTGATATCATTGCAGATATTGTCATTTGTGCATTTTATCATAGGGTAAAAAGTATCCAATTGATACGATTAGATACGCGATTTATTATGTAAACTTTATGTATGATAATGTTTTTATTGTATGCCATATCAGCTGGTTATGTATTATCATAATAATAATATTAATAATGGTATAGTTGTTGCTTGTATATAAGGGTAACAATAAACAATCAAACAAAGGATGAAACGAATGAAATCATTAAATCAGGCAATCAAAAAGGCTATCCGACTTTCAAAAGGTAATTACCCTGAAACAACATTTATTGTGTTCTCAAGAGATGAATACGACATCCCAGGTAATAATTACCATGTTTGTTATGAATACGATTTAGATACATTTTACGCATCAGATGAAGTTGTTTGGTGCTCAGATGAAATTTAGCGCCTTGTAAGCCCTATCAGCAATGGTAGGGCTTGCTGGAATGCTAAACAATAACACTATAAATAGGAGGCTTGAAAAATGAATTTAAAAGCA
>Ga0180437_10003826_pt1 | contig 22016 bp, 14 predicted proteins | sample SS_ome_4_FD_132410 | JGI IMG/M metagenome (GOLD analysis project Ga0180437, IMG submission 132410) | Hypersaline lake sediment archaeal communities from the Salton Sea, California, USA - SS_3_D_1 metaG | ecosystem: Environmental > Aquatic > Non-marine Saline and Alkaline > Hypersaline >...
TGATCCTGTTATGGACTCTAATCCCGGATGGCGGAATTGGGGACAGACGGTCGTGGTGAGGTTGGCAGGGGCGGGCGCTTGCCGGGGTGAGAAAAGTGAGGCGGGGCTGGTGAGGCGTGCCCCGGCGGGCTGCCGATGGATCAGGACTTCGCTCAAAAGGGTGAAGGGTGAAAGGGGGGCGGAATCCCGGCAAGGCCGGGATGGGGATTGTTTGATAGATTTCTCCACTGGGTTGGGTCAGAAGCAAAGGGTTTACCGTGTTAGAGTTTACCAAGCGAAACCGTGAGTCGATTTCGCAAATATCGCCTGGGCATCCCTGTTTTAAGGTACTTTTCACGTCCGAATGCATCTTCCTGACAAATACACGCTTCGTAATAGGTCAGTTCCAACGGCCTTCTCTTTCTTGTCGACGATGCCGTCCCTTCGTTGTGTTGTTTCAGGCGACTCTTCAAGTCTGACGTTGCTGCTGTATAGGATTGACCGTCAACTGTACTTAACAAAAGATATACGTAATACATTCTAAAACTCTAAGAGGGTGAAGGGCAAAGGGTAACGGAAAATCCAGGCGAAACAGAACTCAACGACACACACGAAACCCGGTGTACGCGTTCGTGTAGTTCGGCCTGAAGCTGTCCCTGTTCGAGACATGACAGTAGAAGTCGGCGCCATCCCAACTGCCGCCGCGCAGGACGCGAAAGCCGCTGAGAACGGTACTTGTCCATTCCCACACGTTACCGGCCATATCGCACATGCCATAGCCGTAGGCGGGGTAGTGACCCACGGGTGATGTATATGGCTCGGTAGACAGGTTGAGCGGGTTGGCCCAGCGGTAGTTCGCCTTGCTCTTGGTTATCGTCGTGCCGCAGCCGTAGGTATAGCTTCCGTCATAATCGGCCACTGCCTGCCATTCCCGCTCAGTCGGCAGTCTGTAGCCGTAATAGTCGCAAAATGCCGTCGCTCCATACCAGCTTACCTTCACCACAGGATGATTGCCCATATCGTAACCATCCCGGCTGCGCACGTCAAAAGTACCGTTGGTATAAGTAATCTGGCTATTTGAGGATGCCGCAGAAGTAACAAAATAAAACTCACCTACAAAGTCCAGCCCGCCGTTAGAACCACTTGCTCCATAGACGTAATTGTCGCTTACAGTGATATCGTCAGAGAGCAGCGCCTCGTTAAGGTACTGGCAGTACTGAGCGTTCGTCGTCTCGTATTTACTCATATAGCCGATAAAGCCCTCGTGCCCGGATACACCCGGGTCCTCTATATAGACCCACTCCATCCCATCCGGGTCACCATGGTCGCAGGCATCCCCCAGTCCGTCACCATCGCTGTCGGCCTGGTCCGGATTCGGCGTATCAGGGCAGTTGTCCTGCTTGTCAGGAACACGGTCGCCATCGGAATCCGCTGGGCATTCAATGCGGTATCCGGTGGTCTTATGCGGCAGCAGTGTGGATATCAGGCTGTTGAGGTCGATAGGCGAGAGCCATCCATCCCCGGTGAGGTCCCCACAGAAAGGCGGCTGGGCGCGCAGCCAGTAGTGGTTCTGGGCATGAGGAAGCAAAATATCCACGAGCTGGCCCACATCATCCACAGACAAGTAGCCGTCGGCATCCATGTCGCCCCAGCACGGACAATCGTCGCACACGTCGCCTAACCCGTCGGCGTCACTGTCGGCCTGGTCCGGATTGGGGACACCGGGACAGTTGTCCACGTCACCACATAGACCATCGCTATCTATATCATTATCCGGATCTTTGGGACAGGGGTCGCAAACATCGCCGAGGCCATCGGCATCGGTGTCGGCCTGGTTGGGGTTGGGGACGGCCGGGCAGTTTTCACAGTCATCAATTACACCATCTGCGTCCGAGTCGGTCTCCAGGTCGTCAGGTATGTCATTACGGTTGCAGTCGTTTTCCAGCCTCAGGGCATGACTGTGATAGTCTCCGGCGGCAATTGCCACAAAGTCGTTGCCCGGGTGGGGAGTGGCTTGGCCATAGTGATCATCGCCCCAGCCAACAATAGAGCCGTCGCTTCTGAGGGCAAGACTGTGAGACCCTCGGTGGTCGCCTCCGGCGGCAATTGCCACAAAGTCGCTGCCCGAAGGCGGGGTGGCCTGGCCAAAGTCATTCCGGCCCCATCCGACAACAAAGCCGTTGCTTCTGAGGGCAAGACTATGAGCGTATCCGGCGGCAATTGCCACGAAGTCGTTGCCCGAAGGCGGGGCGGCCTGGCCAAAGTCATTCCGGCCCCATCCGACAATAGAGCCGTCGCTTCTCAGGGCAAGACTGTGAACGTCTCCGGCGGCAATTGCAACAAAGTCGTTGCCCGAAGGCGGGCTGGCCTGGCCAAGGCCATCATTGCCCCAGCCGACAATAGAGCCGTCGCTCTTAAGGGCAAGACTGTGCCACTCTCCGGCGGCAATTGCCACAAAGTCGTTACCTGAAGGCGGGCTGGCCTGCCCGTAGTAATCATTGCCCCAGGCGACAATAGAACCGTTGCTTCTGAGGGCAAGACTGTGAGAGCCTCCGGCTGCAATTGCCACAAAGTCGTTGCCGGAAGGCGGGCTGGCCTGGCCGTAGTTATCAGGTCCCCAGCCAACAATAGAGCCGTGACTTCTAAGTGCAAGACTGTGCAGTTGTCCGGCGGCAATGGCGACAAAGTCATTGCCCAAAGGCGCGGTGGCCTGGCCAGATTTATTCCGGCCCCAGGCGACAATAGAACCGTCGCTTTTGAGGGCAAGACTGTGCCCTCCTCCGGCGGCAATTGCAGAAAAGTCATTGCCCGCAGGCGGGGTGGGCTCATTGCCCCAGGCGACAATAGAGCGGTCACTTCTAAGGGCAAGACTGTGCCACTCTCCGGCGGCAATTGCCAGAAAGTCATTGCCTGAGGGGGGGCTGGCCTCGCCGTATTTATCATATCCCCAGGCGACAACAGAGCCGTCGCTTCTAAGGGCAAGAGTGTGATGGTATCCGGCGGCAATTGCGACAAAGTCATTGCCTGAAGGGGGGCTGGCCTGGGCGGAATAATTCTGGCCCCAGCCGACAATAGAGCCGTCGCTTCTAAGGGCAAGACTGTGAAAACGTCTGGCGGCAATTTGGACAAAGTCATTGCCCGAAGGCGGGCTGGCTTGGCCAAACTTATCATTCCCCCAGGCGACAACAGAGCCGTCGCTTCTGAGGGCAAGACTGTGAGCGGCTCCGGCGGCAATTGAGACAAAGTCATTGCCTGAAGGGGGGCTGGCCTGGCCGTACCGATTATCGCCCCAAGCGACAATAGAGCCGTCGCTTCTAAGGGCAAGACTGTGAGATTGTCCGGCGGCAATTCCCACAAATTGATTGCCCGAAGGTGGGTTGGCCTGGGTATACTCATCATAGCCCCAGGCGACAATAGAGCCGTCGTTTCTAAGGGCAAGACTATGGTTGGCTCCGGCGGCAATCTGGATTATGGCTTTAAGCGGGGCATCAGGTGTTTTCTGGTTGCCCCACGAGACAATCGCCGCAGGTAAGTGACATGCGTCGCCAATGCCATCGCCGTTGCGGTCCTGCTGGCGTCGATTGTGCCTGTCGGGGCAATTGTCGCAGAGGTCGCCGAAGCCGTCACTATCTGCATCTTGCTGGTCGCGATTGGCCAGGTTCGGGCAGTTGTCGGAAATGTCCGGGACACCGTCGGCATCGCTGTCGGCAGGGATGTCGCAGGCCTCCCCTATCCAGCCGTTGTCGCATTGACACGTATGCTGAGCCACACACACGCCATGTCCTGAACAAACCGAAGGATCATCGGGATTCAACCCGAAACAGGTATGACCTTCACATACATTTGGCGAAATAAGCAGAATACCGAATATGGCTAAGAACGCTCTCATTTTCTTTTCTCCTCAAAAAGCCCCACCAGCGGGCAGAATCGATATTGCGGTTCAGGGTCATAGTTATTTCGACCCTCCAATCTGGTTATTCAATAATACCAAAGCTTACCGTGAAAAAGCAAGTATTTTTTTACATTTTTGTGTTAAACTCGGCAGGAGCGGTCTACGAGACGTTTTTTTTCCAGATTAGCTGCAAAAAAGCCGCCTTTACGGTATGAAAGGTGAGATATGCGTCAACGGCGGGGATTGCGGGTCCTGCGGGTACGGCGGAATAAGAGAAAAGGGGCGGGAGAGATTGGCCGATGAATGGACAGGAGCGGTTGATTGCCGTAGACAGTAGGGTGCTCAGGGAGGGGTTAGGGGCGTGAAGGGTCGGGGCCCGGGTGGGTGGAAGGGTGTGAAGCGTATCCTGCAGGGGGGCATATTCCGGAAAGGCCGCAATAACTTGCGGGGCCAAATTGGGCTAAGAGCCTGAAGTTTTTGGTGATTGACAATAGAACGCGGGGGTCTTAAGATTTCAGGGCGTTTTTTGAAAGGGCTGAATATGAATATGGATTTCGAGCAGAACGATAACATGCCGGGGCCGACCGAGCCGCCGGGTCCCGGACCTGTGGAAAATGCGGGCCCCGGGGCGGTGGAGCCAGTTTTGCCGCCGGGCCCGCAGCCACCGACAGGGGCGAAGCCGAGGAAAACCCGCAGCGGCTGGAAGATATTCTGGGGGATTGTAACGGGGTTTTCGGTGCTGGCGAATATTGCGCTTTTTATGATTCTGGTCGGTGTGATTGCTTTCTTTGCGGTCGGGGAAAGAGACCTGTTCGTCGAGGAAGTGGTCGAGGAGGGGCCGCATTCGAAGAAAATCGCGATAGTCAACCTTGGGGGCATAATTGACGGGCGAAAGGCGTATGAAATCACCAGACAATTGAAGGCGGTGCGGAAAGACGACCGGGTGAAGGGGTTGATTATTCGCGTGGATTCGCCCGGCGGGACAATTTCCGGCAGCGACCAGATCTACAACGAGATACGCAAGTTCCGCTTGAGAGAGAACAAGCCGGTGGTCGCTTTCATGCAGGGGGTGGCTGCTTCGGGCGGGTATTATACGTCGGTGGCGTGCGAGCAGATTGTTGCCGAGCCGACGGTGATAACCGGCTCGATCGGGGTGATAATGGGTTATCTGGTGGTAGAGGAGCTATTCGAGGAGAAACTCGGCATTCAGATGGTGACCGTGAAGTCGGGGCGGAAAAAAGACTGGCCAAGTATGTTCCAGTCGCCTTCGGAGGAACAGTTGCGGTACCTGGATGAAAAGCTGATCAGACCGGCGTATCACAGGTTTGTGGAGATTGTCGCCGAAGGCAGGGCGCTGCTGACAGCCGAGCAGGTCAAACCGCTGGCGGACGGGAGTATTTATACCGCACAGGAGGCACTGGACAACAAGCTTGTAGACAGCGTAGGCTATCTGGATGACGCGATATTGCTTGTGAAGAGCCTGGCGAATATCGACAGGGCAAGGGTGGTGGAATATCGCAAGCCTTTTTCGCTGTATGGTTTTCTTGGCGCCGAGGCCGGAAGCATTTTTAAGATAAACAAGAACTCTCTATATGAGCTTTCCACGCCGCAAGTGCTTTATCTGTGGAGCATTTATTAGTAATTGCGGCACCTGGTTTCGAGATACAGTGAGGTTATCCAAACGGAAATACGGCTGGGGCCCGTGGTGATTTGTGTGCCTTAAACGAACGATGCGCGAAATCCGCCTGTGAAAAATGCAACAAATAAACACGAACCTGTGTGGCCATAATTACGTACAATCCGGCCATGAAGGCGAGATTATCGGAAGGGGTTGTCTTTGCCTTGAAGTGAGGGTTCGGAACTGGTACAATATCAGGGTATGTAATATCACGGAGGACCGGAGGATGGGGCAAGCTGAACAGGTCGTGTTTACGAGGCAGTTTTGCAGAAGGTTTAGGAGATTCGGACTTATGAGCAACAGCAGAAGTTTGATTGTGGGGCTGGCGGTTTTACTTGCCGGGACGGTATCGCTATATGGTGCGCGCATACACTCAGTAGCCCAGAAAGGAGAGATAGAAAAGGTCAAGGAACAATTGGCGAAGGATCCGGAATCGATAAATGCCGAGGACTACCGCAACCGCACGGCGCTTCACTTCGCAGCCGGTTTCGGTCATAAGGCCATAGCCGAACTACTGGTTTCGAAGGGAGCAAAAATAGACGCGCCGGACATGCGAGGCCAGACGCCTCTTCGGGCCGCCGCCCAGAAAGGGCACAAAGAGGTGGTCGAGTTTTTAGTCTCCAAGGGTGCGGCAATAAACTCGAAAGACCAGGACGGCGGGACGGCCCTTCGCGATGCGCTCTGGAACGGTCACAGGGAAGTGGCGGATTTGCTCGCCAAGAAAGGCGGCAGTCTCGGCGAGGAGATTCTGGATGCCGCGATGAAGGGCGATTCGACGAAGGTCAAGGCCGTTCTGGAGAAAAAGCCGGAGCTGGCAAAGGAGAAGGACTCGTTCAACTGGACGCCGCTGCACTGGGCGGCGGGACTGGGGTATAAGGGGCTTGCAGAGGCTTTGGTGGCGAAAGGGGCCGAAGTCGATGCAAAGACCGACCATAATCAAACGCCGCTGTTCTTTGCCGCCGAGAAGGGTCAAAAGGACACGGCCGAAGTTCTGATCGCCAAGGGCGCAGACGTAAACGCCCGCGACGCCGATGACGAATCCGTTGTGCACATAGCGGCAAGAAAGGGACACAAGGACGTGGTCAAACTTCTGGTTTCCAAGAAGGTCGAGCTTGACATCTACAAGGGCTGGACAGTCCTGCACAGCGCGGCGTCTTCGGGGAACAAGGAATTGGTGGAGTTTCTATTAGGGGAGGGACAGGACATAAGCGCCAAGGACATCCGCGGTACGACTGCGCTTCACTGGGCGGCCAACGGCGGACACAAGGAGCTTGTCGAGTTTCTGATCACCAACGGCGCCGATGTCAATGTCACTGACAACAGGGGCAACACTCCTCTGCTACGTGCAGCCTACAGCGGACACGCCGAAACGGTGGCGGCGCTTCTGGCCAAAGGAGCGGATGTAAACGCCCGAACGAAAGGGCTCGCCGGCGGCCGCACTGCTCTTCACTGGGCGGCGCTTCGGGGCCACAAGAAGGTCGCCGAGGTCCTGATCGCCAACAAAGCGGAGGTCAATCTGCTGAACGCGTACCGCCAGACGGCGCTTCATACGGCGGTAGGCGCCAAGCACCCGGAAGTAGCCGAGGTCATCCGCAAGGCCGGCGGCCTGGCAAAAATCCCGAAAGGACTTCAGCCGCAGCCGAAGAAGGCCACAAGCAAGCAACCGGCACACAAACCGGCTCAGCCGAAGAAACCGGAAGCGAAAAAGCCCGAAACCAAACAACCGCAACCGAAGAATCAGCAGCCTGAACCGGCGACGAAGCCGTCGGAGAAGTGAGAGAAGCCGGACTTTCGCCGGCGACGTTCGGGCAGGGCGTTCGGCGTTTGTATTTTCGCGGCGGGCAGACTTCTCGAAAATGGCGGTTTATCTCCGCTTCCGGCAATTGTCACAGCCGAAAAAAGGCGTCAGGCAGAAACGGCGGTTCGTTAAGAAAAAGAGCTCCTCAGACAAATCCGTGCACGATTTTGCGGCCCAGACAGTCGTAATCCCTTCATTTATAAGAGCTTAGGCACGACCACAGCGTCTCAAAACCCGTGTTTCAGGTCGGCTCGTGCGAATCCGGCGAAATTGTTTTCACCGTCCCTTTCTTTTCGCCGCCTGCGGGTTGTGAAGGCGGCGAAAAGCGGAGCCGGCGAAAACAAGACGCACAGATTTTGACAATCATATTGCACAAATTCTTAGGAGGAGCCAGAAGAAGAATCGGGCATTTCAGACCAAAAAGGGGTGCGAAAAGGGCCCAATCGACCACCATTGGCGTCAGGCGCAGAACTCAGCGGGTGTGCCTATCTTCCGGAGATGTTGCCCTGTCTGCAAAAAGTCGATGCGTTTTTTTTCGTCGGTATTTTGCCCAGGCGATCCTGTCGTTCCAGGTGCATTGCCATTTGTCGAAAAGCATCCTTTTTCCTGTTGGCTTATGGTCGATCCGAAAAAGGGTGCTTTTCCTCCAATCAATAATTTCCCGGGCGATTTGCACCCGCCGGTGCTCAGTCAAATCCATACCGACCAGTTCAAACGGATCGGAGGACAAATCATAAGCCGTGACTGTTTTTGAGGTCGGATTGTATATGAATTTTGTGCCGTCCTGCAAAAAACCGGCAGGGCACTGCCACTTCCAGCCGGCGAAATGCACTTTGCGTCCGGGCGGCGCCGGTGCGAGCGCGTCGGCTCCGTCAAAGCCGATATTTGAAATGTCAATTCCGAGCAATTTAAGCAGGGTCGGCGCCAGATCAACGGAACAAACCGGTTGAGTGACCCTGGTTGCGGGCTTGACCAGTGACGGCGCCCGCATGACCCAAGGGACCAACAGGGCCTCATCGAAAACAACCTGCTCATGGGTGAACAGACCATGCTCTCCGAAGGCTTCGGCGTGGTCGCTTATGATGCAAAAAACCGTGTTGTCCGTCAGGTGGCGCTTTTGAAGTTCCGAATCGAACGCTCTTACGAAGTCGTCGGTATAGGCTATCGTCTGTCGATAACGTTCAACAGGGTCTTTCGCAGGCGTGGCGAAACCGGGCGGAAGCTCGTAGGGATCGTGACTCACCGAGCACATAAAGGTAAGAAAGAAAGGTTTTTCGCCGGAGTCTATCCATTCGAAAATGGGCGTGAGCATGGAGAACTCGTCGCAGCCCATATAGCCGACAAATGCATCTCGGTTTTCGATGTCTTCCCTCGCGAAGAATTTGTCAAATCCCATGTTGTAAGCCAGACCGGGCGCACATTCGAACTGGCCCTTGGAAGACATGAAAAATGCAGTGCGCGAATTCAGTTTATGTTTCAGGATGGTGGCAATCGCGAGATATGGCTTTTCAGCCGGAACGGCTTCTGCGATATCCTGGCACGCCGAAGGCCACATGCCGGTCTGAATCGCAAAGAGCGCCTTGGTGGTATGGGTAAGCGAGGAGCGAGTGTTGGAGAATTCCACGCCGTCGTGAGCAAGCTTTGCAAGATAAGGTGTAAGATCGGTTTTCTTGTCGTAAAGCGAAGTGTATCTGTATTGAATACCTTCGAGGACAATCAGGACGACGTTATACCTCGTCGGAGTCGGTTCCTCGAGCAAACAGTCCTGCAGCCGGTCACAAGAGGGTATCGTTCGACGGATATTATCGAAGTTGACGCCTGACCAGCGGTCGAGCGAATCATCGTCGAGCAAACCGGCTATAACCTTTAACTGGCAATTCGACTGCAGGTCCGCCGAGGTAATCTCTATTGAGGCGCACTTCTTCGCAGAAGCCCGCGCGACACCGCTGATAACTATAATGGACAGAAAAACTGTGGTCTTGCCGATAAGGTACGTACGGTTAAGACTTGCCAGCCTCGGCTTTGCCATGACGAAGAAGAAAAAAGCCAGCGCAGCGGCGCTCGGGCCAAGCAAAAAAAACGCAGCAACAGGCATCTTCACGACGTTTGTCGCCACCATGCCAAGACAGGTCAGCGGATCACGAAGCAACGGCAGAAGAACCGAGGGGACTACCTGTGCGCCGGTCCTTATAAGCCAGCCGGCGTTAATTACCGACCAGGCGCATACCAGCGCGGCAACAGCCGTAGCCGTGCGAAACATCCACTTTCGACGCCATCGAAAATACAGCAGCTCCAGGACAACTTCCGCCGTCAGAAGCACAACTATATCCGAAAGAATGCAGGCAAAGTACTCCTGCGTCATGTTTATCCGAACCGAATGAAACAGCTTCACGGCGAGCGTGCAGAGCAGAGTAGCCAGAAGTATGACACTGTATGCACGCGAGGCCAAGAATTGACACGCGGAGACGACAACCCGCCGTATCGGGCCGGCGCCAACAGATTGAAAATATCCGGCACTCATTAGGTTTTGAAAGTACCAGAACGGCCGGCGAATAGCAAGCACAAGCCGGGCGGAAGCACCTGCACGGCTGCTGAGCTTATCCTGCCGCTGCTGAAAAATGCCGATCGGCCGACAACTGTCGCGCGGGCGCATGCCGGGATTTGAGGACGGACTTGAGCCTTTCGGGGCTGGGGGGGTCAGGCCCGGCCGTGGAGCGTCGTTATTGCGGCAAGTTTCTTCGCCAGTTCCGATGATATCTGATATCTGCCGAGGCGCCATCGCCAGTTGTTTGCCGTAGTTCCCGGACGGTTCATTCGTGCCCGTTCGGCCAGGCCCAGTATGTCCTGCATGGGGATGATGGCTGTATCGGCGACGGAACTGTATGCGAGCCTTATCAGTTCCCAGTGCAGTTGCGACGCATGCACCTTCCGACCGAGATAGTCGAACAGGCGGCGTTTGAGTTTTGAGCGAGCTTCGGTTTTGAACCATCCTCTTGCGGTGTTACTGTCGTGCGTGCCCGTGTAGACGACGCAGTTTCGCACATGGTTGTGAAGACAGTGGGGATTAACCTTCGGGTCTCCGTCGAAGGCGTTCATAAGGAGCCTCATGCCCGCCAGGTCGAACTTCCTGATAAGTGCGTTCATGGCCGCTGTGTCATGCCCGAGGTCCTCGACTATGACCGGACAATCGGGAAAACGCTTGAAAAGCTTCTTGAAAAAATCATCGCCCGGACCACTGACCCATTTACCTTTTGTTGCCGTCCTATGGTGAGCTGGAACCTCCCAAAACGACGCAAAGGCCTGGAAGTGGTCGATGCGAACTACATCGAACAAAGACAGGTTGTGCTTTATTCGTTCCAACCACCATGAATAGCCCGTATCCCTTAGTGCGTCCCAGTCATATACGGGATGGCCCCAGAGTTGCCCCGTCTTGCTGAAGCAGTCCGGCGGGACGCCCGAGACGGCGCGGGGTTTCCTGGTCCTGGTGAGTTTGAAAATTTCCGGGTGGGCCCATACGTCTGCGCTGTGGTGGGCCACATAAATCGGAATGTCACCTATTATCCCGACACCCTTTTGATTGCAGTAACGCTTCAGGTCGAACCATTGTTTGAAGAAGAAATACTGGAAGAATTTTTCCTGTTCGATTGTCTCTCGAAGTTGGGGACTTATTGATTCAATCGCGTGGTCCTGCCGGTCTCTAAATTCCGGCGGCCATTGTGTCCAGCAGCCGGGTCCGAAGTGCTCGCGCAATGCGACAAAGAGCGTGTAGTCATCGAGCCAGCTCTTGTTCTCGCGGCAGAATTTTCGATACTCCGGCACCTTCGGTCTGTTTTTGAAACGCCGGTAAGCGGTGTTCAACAGGCCTGTTTTGTACGGGACGACTTTACCGAAATCCGCGTAGGCGCTGGGCAGCACGGGTATGTTTCGAGTTTCCTTTTTTGTCAAGAGGCCCTGGCGATGCAGCAACTCCGGGCTGATAAGAAACTGATTTCCCGCAAAGGCTGACCGGACGTGATACGGACAGTGAGAGTTCGCGGCGGCGGGGGCGTTTACCGGCAGGACCTGCCAGTAGCTCTGCCGGCAGCGCGCGAGAAAATCGGCGAACCTGTATGCCTCGGGCCCGAGGTCGCCAACACCGTGCCGGCAGGGCAACGAGGTTATATGAAGCAATATGCCGCTTGCTCTTTTGCCGTTCATTTTTTCACAACCGCGCCGGGAAACGCTCTTAATTCTTAGCGTCCCGTCAACATGATACCACAATTTTCTGTAATTACCAAATGCGCAGTCGAACGTTTTGTTTCGGCCTCGGTTTTTCTTGCGCCCCCTGGCGGTTGAAACGTGTTGTACGGGCTTTAAGCAATTTGCCGCATGTAAGGTCAGGGCAAAGTGAACTGTTTTATGACGTGTAAGGCGAAACTTTATAGGGCAATCATTGCCTTGTGGGGCGTGTGGATTGGTGTGTCAAGTATGGAGAGGCGGAGAGTTGACATCAAGCGAACCAGGCGCGGCTTAAAATATTCGACAAGCTCGGAGCGATTCCTGATTTGGTGAGAAACAAAAAGCCCGCACCTGCCGTAGAATTCCAAATCATACGGCGATCACGTTGGATTGTTGGTCTTGTTAAATGACCCAAAGCGGCCGGGGACGTGCAGCTTTGGCTGAACTCGACAGTCTGTTTCGACATAAAGGTGTAATTATTTAATTTGACGTCTGCGGCGGCTTCAGTCAAAAGCCCCTGTGCCGGGCAAGGCCGGGACATAATCACTTCCTTTAGCTCAGGCAGACTCCAGTAAGCATTTGCCGAAGATTCTGAGAACCTGCTGTACTATCTGCCGGATGAGTCTGGCTCACGGGGAATCGTAATGAAAATTCTGCTCGTTAATCCTGAGACGCCGGATACGTTCTGGAGTCTCAAGAACGCCCTGAGGTTTATTTCGAAAAAAGCGATTTTGCCGCCTTTGGGACTTTTGACTGTTGCGGCGATTCTGCCGGGAGAATGGGAAAAAAGGCTTGTCGATATGGCGGTGAGCAAACTGCATGATCGCCATATTATCTGGGCCGATTACGTATTTCTCACGGGGATGTTTATTCAGAGAGAATCGGCGCGGCAGATAATAGAGCGATGCAAGAAGCTTGGCAAGGCCGTTGTGGCGGGCGGTCCTCTATTTACAGCCGTGCCGGAAATGTTTGACGATGTGGACCATCTTGTGCTTAACGAGGCTGAAATTACACTTCCGCTTTTCCTGAAAGACCTCGAGAGCGGAACCGCCCGTCACATCTATGAATCCCGAAACAAACCGGCGATGAAGGACTCGCCGGCGCCGCTTTGGGAGTTGAGCATGATGAACAAGTACGCGGTCATGTGTATTCAGTATTCCCGAGGCTGTCCGTTTCACTGCGATTTTTGTGATGTCACGACACTTTTCGGACGCAGGATCAGGACGAAAACAAAAGAGCAGATGTCAGAGGAGCTTGAGAGGCTTTACCGCATCGGCTGGCGAGGAGATGTGTTTATTGTGGACGACAATTTTATAGGTAACAAGGTCAAGCTGAAGAAGGAAATTCTGCCCGCGATTATCCGATGGATGCGGGAAAACAAGTACCCTTTTACCTTTAATACGCAGGTTTCAATCAACCTTGCAGACGACGACGAGCTTATGGGTTTAATGGCCGAGGCCGGTTTCGACTGCGTGTTTATCGGGATAGAAACGCCGAACGAGGAAAGCCTTGCCGAGTGCAACAAACACCAGAACACGGGACGTGACATGGTCGAATGTGTGAGGAAGATTCAGAGATTCGGCATGCAGGTTCAGGCGGGATTTATTCTCGGATTCGACAGCGACCAACCGCCGATTTTCGACAGTCTTATCGGATTCATTCAGCAGAGCGGCATAGCGACGGCCATGGTGGGACTGCTCAATGCGCCTCGCGGTTCGAAGCTATACGACCGGCTCACCAAAGAGCGGCGGCTGCTGGAGGACAGTTCCGGGAATAATACCGATTTTTCGATTAACTTTATTCCTAAAATGGGCTACGAGCAGCTTGTCGGAGGCTATCGGAAAGTCGTCGGTACAATTTACTCGCACGAGTACTTCTACGAGCGCTCACTTACGTTTCTGAAGAACTTCAGGCCTTTGCACAGGGCAAGAAAAGGTGTCAGGCCAGGTGATATCATGGCCTTTGTCAGGTCCGTATGGCACATGGGAGTCAAGTGCAAAGGCAGAATTCATTACTGGCGGCTGATTTCGTGGGCCCTTGGTCGTCCGTGGACATTCCCGTTAGCGGTGAGATTGTCCATCTACGGTTATCATTTTCGCAAGGTATTCGACAGTTGGCACCGGTAGTAAAGGTTCTTTTGCGGCGCCGCTGATAATGTGATGTGAAAGGCCGTTTTAGTGTCGTGACGAATTGAAGAGACGGCGTTTTTTTCGCGAGCCCTGCCAAGGCCGGTCGGGTAAAAGCGCCTCGGCTGAGAACATCAGAACAAGCCCATCGAAAAAAGCAACAAGCAAAATGCATCGGTGCCCGTCTTTTGGGCCCGGCCCGTTGTCCATACTCAATCGCAATTGTCAAAATGCGGATACCAATCCGACGTCTTTTCGTCCGACCGCTCAGAAGAGGTTCTTGCGTCGCCGAAGCTCTGCGAATACAGCGACGGTATCGGCATCGGGCATATTGAGAGCGCGCTTAAGTTCCGGGCTGTGGGTTCGCAGGAACGGGTTCGTGGTTTTTTCATCGAGTATTGTTGACGGAACCGTCGGATGTCCCTGGGCCGTCTGCTTTCTGAGTTGTTCGAGGCGCTGTTGCACGGCCATGTTGCTCGGCTCTATCCGGAGGGCGAACTGATAATTCTCCAGCGCGTAATCGTGGCCGCAATAGACGCGCGTGCCGTCCGGAAGACGGGCCAGCTTCAACAGCGAACCCAACATTGTATCCGCCTCGCATTCCAGGAGCCTCCCGCAGCCTCCGACAAACATGGTGTCGCCGGTGAAGACAACGCCATGTTCCTCATCTGCGGACGGCGAAACATAGTAACAGACCGATGTCCGCGTGTGCCCGGGCGTGGCGATGACGCGTATCTCCGCGCGGCCGGCTGTGATGATGTCACCGTCACCGACGCAACGATCGATTGCCGGTATTCTCCGCTTGTCGCCGCCGATGACCCGGCAGCCGGTTGCCTTTTTCAGCTCGCTGATACCGCCGACATGATCCCAATGGTGGTGCGTGGCCAGGATTGTCGTAAGGTTCAGCCCGCGCTCTGTGACGACACGCAAAACCGCGGAGCTGTCGCACGGGTCAACCACGAATGTATCGTCTTGACTGTACGGGCACAGACAAATGAAGTTGTCCCCCAGCGCCCGAATTGTTATGACCGAGTCCGCTATCATAATCCCGGCAAACCATTCAAGAATTAACCGCTGGAAACACCAAGGTCGATGCGCCTTCTTTCACACTCCCGTGCGACCTGCCAGCGACGTCCGCCCAAACATCAACGCCCCGCAGCAAGCGGCTGCTATACTTCCCCACTCGCCCAACCAATTTATCATGCGCACGGGCGCAATTCTACTTGTGCTCGCCGGCTGCAAGGCCCATCTTTTCGGTGATTCTGTCGAATTCGTCGAGCGAGTAAAACTCGATAATTATCCTGCCGCTGCGTCCGTTCTTGCGTGCCTCAACGGCCACCTTTGTTCCGAGCACACTGCTTAGCCTAGCTTCCAGGTCGATGATGTGCGGCGCCTTGGAACGCACAGGGGCTTTGGCCGTCCCGTTTGCAGTCAGGTATCTGCGTACGAGCCGCTCGATCTCGCGCACGCTCAACCGCCCGGCGATGGCCCGATTTGCCAGCCTCTGCCGCAGTTGGTCGGTAGGCAGCGCGAGGATAGCTCTGGCATGGCCCATCGACAGTTTCCGGTCGATCAGCATGCGCCGTATTTCCTGGGGCAGGTCAAGCAAGCGCAGGTAGTTGGCGATCACCGAGCGATCCTCGCCAAGTCGCTCAGCCGCTTCGGCCTGTGTCAGCGAAAAGGTGCTTAGATAATTCTGATAGCCCTTCGCTCGCTCGATGGGATTCAGGTTGCTCCTGTGTATGTTCTCGATTAAAGCAAGCTCAAGCAGTTCCTGGTCCGTGGCTGGTCGTACAATTGCGGGAATCATCTCGAGACCGGCCAAACGGGCGGCGCGCAGCCGCCGCTCGCCGGCGATTAGCTCGTATCCGGAATCACTCGGCCTGACGATGACCGGCTGGACTACCCCGTTAGACCTGATCGATGCCGCCAATTCCCCAAGCTCTCCTTCGTCTAGGGACGCCCGTGGCTGGAAAGGATTCGGAGAAATCGTATCTAACGGAACATTCTTAAGCGAATCCCGCAGACGCTCATCCATGGGCATAGCCGACATCAGGGCTGGAGAACGCGCCGCGGTCGGCGATGCGTCCGATATTATAGGGCCTAACAACGCTTGAAGCCCTTTTCCGAGATGTTTCCGCTTTTCCGCATTCTTTTCAACCATAATCGACGCTCCTTTATGATAATGTAAACCACAGCCTGTGTTTCATGTCCGGTTGTCACGCGAGGTCAGTCAAGCGAAACCAAACCGGCGCCTCGGTCATCTTTCACAGTCTGTAGGCGACAAACCGGTTGCTACCCATAGTGAAAAGGGCCAGTGACCCTATCGGGTTTACGATGCCGGTGCATCCGAATTGCACAGGGCTAAGCCAAAAAGCATTCCAGCCGCGGCAATACGGTGCCTAAACGCGCCTGACGGCCATGGCGATACTTCTACCCGAAATAGCGCACCACTGCCAACGAAAAAAAAACGTAAGTGCAAAAAAAGTTCCACGTGAAACATGCAGAGCCTGGCGTAAAGATAGGCGCTAAGCAGTGACGCGGTCACCGCTTGACCCGCAGGTCGGGCTTGGCGGCAATCATACAACGATCGGCTGTGCCGTGAGCTACGACTGGTGCCGTCACCACAGACATGCGGACACCGGCAAAGGGCCGTTCAGGGAGCGCGCTGTGGACGCAATCCGGTTGTCGGCGCGAACCGGCCCTGGTGTTTGGTGCAAAAAGTCCTTCGCGTGCCTGAGTTGCATCGAGGGGCGGCACGACCTGGCAGGTAGCGGACATATTGCCTGGGTAGGAAGGTCTGGAGAGTGCCCTCTCCGATGGTTGCGTGGGGGCGATGTTTCACGTGAAACACTGCTGTGGCACTTTTTTGTTATCGTCCCAAAGATTGTGGATCAACCAAGGTTCGCAGGACCGAGGAAAATCGTTCGGGGCCCCAGCGTGCAAAATTACCCCCCTGCCCGCCCTAATTTTTCCCGCTGCCCAAACGATTTTGCTCTTAGGGTGCTCTTTGAAACTTGAAGGCGCCAAAATCAACCGCAACCTTTGCGACGATACTACTTTTTTGCCAGCGGTGGCCGCAAGACGACGCGTTGCTCGATTGGCGATGGGGCAGTGCGACCTTGAATGTGCCCAAAGATGTCGCTGGGATTGGTCCCATGTGAGAGCGGCGGCTGCTCTTGGGCTAGTTAGGGGTGTTTTGTCGCCAGTGCGACGGTCACCCTCGGCGGCTCAATGACGAGCGACCGTCCTTGCAAGCATGGCGAGGTCGAGAACATAGGTGCTGGGCCGACGTTGCCAATGGTGGCCCCAAAGCGTGCGCATCTGCGCTGTTCGAACGCCCGTGCCTTAGCGACCATTTGGGGAATCGCCCGGTTGTTGGCGGCTTTATAGCAGAGCCTTCCAGCCTCTGAGGTGCTAACCTTATGTCCCTGGAGCGGTGGGCCGTAATCCGGTTCTATCGACTATAGGTCCTCCAGCAAGGTGCCACCTTTTGTAGGCCGCCTGGCGATAGCCGGCAGGCCTTGCCGGCGTCGTCCGCTCCATGTGTGTGGATATGTCGTTGTGCTGGATGGTGCGCGGCGGATGAGCGGGGTGCGTGATTGCGATATTGACATGTCTTGGTTGAAATTCGGTGAGGCTGGTAAGTGGCGTGTGTTAGTTGTATATACATCAACAATAGCATGAAAATTGTGCATGCCTGGTTGGCGTTGCGCATTGATAGTCGGGGAAGTGTTGCGTACAATCTGGCATGCTGAGGCGTGGAGACGCAAGGCGGAAATAGGAATTATGAGCAGAAAAGCTGTTGATATTGTGGTGCTGCCGGATGAGGCGATGACGAGCCGTGCCATTGAGGCAAACCGCAAGCTGGTTGAGCGATTCGGAGCCAGACTTGTCCTTGATCGTGAAAGGTGCCTTCCGCATATCTCGCTGGCTATGGGGTGTATGGCCGATGAAGACTTAGAGGCGGTTGCGGGGGTGCTGGAGAAAGTTGCGGCAGGAGAGCGGCTTGGGCCGTTGAAGGTCGTGGGGGTAGTTGTGAGCACGAATGCCATCGGTGAGAAGGTTTCGCTTTTCGAGGTGGAACGCGCGGAGTCGCTGCAGAAATTGCATGAGGCGGTGATGTATGAAGTGCAGCCGTACCTGAGTCCGGAGGTCACCAGGGAGATGATGTATCACGGCTGGGAGGTTGAGGATGGATCGCTTGTGTGGATACGGGATTACGGGATAAAGTCGAGCTTGGAGAATTTTTTTCCGCATATAACGATCGGGTACGGCGTGCTTGAAGAAGGTGGGTTTCCGGCGGAATTTTCGGCCTCGAGGCTTGCGTTGTGTCATCTGGGGAACCACTGTACGTGCCGGGAAGTACTTGCGGCTGTTGAGCTTAGGAGCAATTGAGGTTGGGGGGGATTGCCCAGGAGCCGGTGAGCAGGTGGATGAAAAGCAGCGTTCTTGTGGGGAAAATCGAGCGCGGGCATGGATTTTGGAAAAATTACGTTGGTCTTATAATATCGCGGTTTACAGTGCTATTAGTCGGGATTTTTTTGTTGAAGGGGGTGAGGTGGGGTTTTGGGGGGTTGTGGGGAGTTTCGTATGTGGTTTGGCAAAAGGGGTTAGCGTCAGCGTGCGAGCGTGCTGAAAAATGCAAAAAGTTATTAACGTCCCAAAGGTTGTGGATCAACCAAGGTTCGCAGGACCGAGCAAAATCGTTCGGGGGGCCAGAAGTGCAAAATTACCCCCCCTGCCGCCCTGATTTTGCCCGCTGCCCAAACGATTTTGCTCTTGAAACTTGAACGTGTCAAAATCAACCACAAACTTTGGGACGATAGTAAAAAGTTGGTGATTTTTCTGAGAGACGGGCGAAAAGGCTCTGCAAGTCGGTGAAAAAGTCTGTCAAGCGAGGGAAAAATGTGAGGTTTTTGGTCGCGTTGGGTTAATCATCACTATGTTCATTAATTTAGTGATGATTGTCTGTCCGGTGGTAGTAACCGGCAAGCGGGGGGAGTGGCGGGGTGTTAAGATAGGGGGACTATGAGGATTAGGCGGGTAAATATATTATCGGACGTTGGCGAAAAGAAGGAGGGGTGTAAGACAAGGAGGGCAAATCTGGAATTTGGAAATTAGGTTGGGAGTTGGGAATTAGCAAGTAAGCGGGGGGTTGCTTGGGGGCCGCTTGGTTTGAGGAGGTGGTGGTGGATGGGGGGGCGGCGTGGCGGGGGCAGGAAAAGTGAAGGGGGGTTCGTGAAGCGTGAAGCGGGCGCGGAATCGCTTCGCGATGTTTTTCGATGGTATAGGGTGTGCGAGCGCCGGCGCGTGAAGGGTGGCCCGACGGTCTCCGGATAGATCGGGACTTGGGTCAAGATTTCATTGGGCTGGAGCAGCGGGGGAGGACGGAGGCCACGTGATTGGTGGGGGGAGCCTTCGAGGTTTCCAGAGGCGGGGTGTAAGCAAGCCTGGGACAGGTATTGTGTTTTCAGTTCGACAATTGCGACAAGAGTATATAAGTATATGCATATATACTTATGGAGTGCTGCCTGGCGGGTATATCGGGTTGTGTTGAATATGGAGGTGAGCGTGCAAGCTGCGGGGGTGTCCCGAGGGGTCGGGATTTGGCTTTGCTCAATACAGTGGTCGTGGAGGTAATAATAATCGTCGTCGCTGTCGTCAGTCATTCGGAGCACTTCATCGATATAGTTGCCGTAGATGTACCATGCCTTTATATTGGGAGGAGAATGACCATCAACTTAGGACAGTACCTGCCAGTTCTTGCCCACGTAGTACCGCCGGGTAGTGGAGGGTTGGCCGTCGCTATAGACGATTTGTTCGATCCGCCTGCCGAGGGCGTCGTAGGCGTATGTCGCCTTGGTGGTTTCGCCCAGTTTGACCTCGACGATACGGTTCTCATAATCGTAGACATACGTATAACCCCGATGGTCGCATGTGAGGTTGTGGGCATCGTTGCAGCTAATCTAGCACCTAGTCCTTTGGGATTTTTTTCTCAGCTTCAAAGCAATCGGAAAAAAGAAGGCCACAAGTACATAAGTTGCAGGTAACCATCCTACATACAGTAGGGACTCAAACGCAAGCCAAACATGGCAGACACTGGCCAGAAGCAGCAACCACGCAAAAACAATCAATATTTTGCGATAATATAAAATCGAGAAAATATTAGCCAACAACCACGCTGTCGTTAAAACTCCCCAAATAACAGAATTCAAATGAAATGGCGAATCTGTATCCGTAAGAGTGCCAATATATGCGTAGAATCCAACCCAGCAAATCAATATTAGATTACAGCCTATAAATAGGCTAGGAATAATCCGTTTCCATTTCATCCAATATCCCTTTAACCTTTCAGACTCATTAAAAAAGCTAAAGCTGACATGGTGGCGGCGGACCAGTATTTGGAGGACGGACTCTGGGATATTCATGCACCCAAGCATCTCCTAAATACTCAATACAATATTTAAACATATATACGTCAGCCCAATAGTGTCTCCGTATGTTTCTTAATACTCAAACTGACCGATTAGGTAAATCATGCTTACCAAGAACATCAAACAAAAATGGCCTACTCTGACGATAAGATATGTAATAACAAGAACTTATCGAAGGAGTGGCCATATGATAACAGTCGGCAGAATTCCAAAAGAACTGCAAGGTTTTTTCAAGCCCCTGGAAAAGCATTTTGCACAGAGACCCTGGAAGCACTTCTGGGCATTGGTAATGGCCATCACCATCAGTCACGGAGCGACCATTGACCGGCTGGCCAGGTCCCTTCGCGGCTCGACTCATAGAACCAATCATGGAGAATTCCTCTGGCGAAGCACGTGGAATGAATCGCTTGTCATGCAGCATATTGCTTTGGATATGCTGCGCAGCTTGTTCAGGAAGAAGGATCCGGATCTGTTCTTCATCATTGATGATACCCAAACCCTTAAACGGGCCAAGAAAATGGATGGCATAGGCAAACTGCATCACCATGCCACCGGCAAGTACGGGACCGGCCATACCATCGTAAAGGTTTGCTTGTATTATCGCGGGGTGACCATTCCGTGGGGCTGCTGGTTGTATGTCAAGAAAGAACACGCTGCCAAGCTCGAAGTTGAGTTCCGTAAGCTTACTGAACTGGCAGCCGAGGCTATCCGAGACGCTTGCTTGCCGGCAGCCTTTCGCGTTACAGTTTTGTTTGATGCCTTCTATCTGTGCCCCAACCTGGTCAATGCCTGCGAAGAGCGAAAATGGCATTACATTGGCGTAGGCAAGTCTAATCGCTGGTTTAAGGTCGGTTCGACAGAACGAAAGTTGGGCAAATATGGAAGGAATGTTCTGCGAAACAGCGGTCGATGGTACAAGATTGCCGGCCTGCGCAAGAGCAGAACCTACCGTTTGGCTGAACGCATTGGGCGACTGAATAACCTGGGTACAGTGAAGATTGTATTTTCGCGTCGCAGGGGAGAACCCAAACATATAGCGATAGTGACAGATGATTTGCGTGCTTCGATGGGAACTATTGTAGCTGGCTATCTGAAACGCTGGTCTATTGAGGTGCTGATCAAGGACGAGAAACAGCATTTGGGGCTGGGTGATTACCGAGTCAAAAGGTACCGGGCTGTAGTTAGACACCTGCACCTGGTTGACATTGCCCATGCCTGCCTGACCCACATGGGGATAAAAACCTATTGTGCACAAGGCCAAAACAAGACCAAGAAAGTGCTGCAACTTGAGCCTATCAGCCAGCTCAAGGACCGCATGCGTCGAATGGTCTGGCAGGAGAATGTTCAAGATGTCATTAAGCATAGTCACGAAAAACGTGTTATCCGCCGCTTGGAGAAACTCCTCGCGGCATAAAATCGGTCAGTTTGAGTTAATAACAATCTTCCCATTGGTAGCGGCGTAACAGAGGCTGCCTGTAAGAGTTTGGTCAAACAGCGGATGTGTGTTTCCGGGGTCAAGGTGGAAAGATGATGGCGCCAGTTGCGTTCTGGCGTTGCGAACATTGAAGCTGACCACAGGCCGCTGGCAACAGTTCTGGGGTTATGTTATGAGGAACGGATGCACATTATGCTAAGCGAGCACCCGCAAAAAGACATTCGTAAAGAACGCATCGACCATATGCTTAGCCCGCATTTCTCACACTATTGTAAGCAGATGTCCCTAAGGTCAGCAGAAATAAAGAGTTACAAAACTTTTCCATAATACGGACAATAACAGCCTGTAATTCGGTACAAACTTTCAGATTTCGCTGAAAACCACAGGTTTTCTTGGGGGCGTGTAAGTAAGTGTTTACCTTGAAAGGAATTATGACGCAGGAGAACATACGCA
>Ga0180437_10003827_pt1 | contig 22012 bp, 18 predicted proteins | sample SS_ome_4_FD_132410 | JGI IMG/M metagenome (GOLD analysis project Ga0180437, IMG submission 132410) | Hypersaline lake sediment archaeal communities from the Salton Sea, California, USA - SS_3_D_1 metaG | ecosystem: Environmental > Aquatic > Non-marine Saline and Alkaline > Hypersaline >...
CCCCACGGGCACATCATCGGCTGGGAGCATACCTTTGTGCACGAGTTGGCCCACCTGCTGGATTGCATCGTCAACGACCGGGATGTGGGGCCCCAGGGTGCGACCTTTGAGGATGGCTACCGCGCAGCCGTGGTCTGCGACGCCATCCTTCGCTCCGCCGAGATCAAGTGCCAGGTGGACGTGTGTTATTGAGCCCGGGAGGATGGGCTTCTATCCCCCTTCCAGCGCACCGCCAGATGCCAGACCGATGTCGGTCCGGCGTTCGATGCGCGCCAGGAGACGGCCCAAGATGTCCATGTCCTCCGCCAGGCGCAGGGTGATGGCCCCCTCCGGACAGATCGTGACGCAACGGCCGCACCCTTTGCACGTTGCGTCTACCTGCGCCCGCTCACTGTCCAGCGATATGGCGCCCACGTGGCAGGTGTCCAGGCATAGACCGCAGCCGGTACATGCCGGCCCAACCTCGATCTCGAGGCCCGGCAGGCGGTGCACCGTGTCCCAGAACGCCGGTGGCCCCAGCCGCAGGCCCTGGCGGATCGAGCAACAACAGTCGCAGCAGAAGCACACGGCCAGGGCGCGGTGGTAGGGGATGCCCAGCACCCAGGTGTCGAACGAGGAGTGGACTACCAGCGGTACCAGTCCGGCGTCCATGGCACGCTGTGCATGGGCCAGCCCTTCCGTCACGCTGGCCTCCCGTCCCAGGCTAGGATCGATCTCGGCGGCGCCGTCCCCCAAAAAGAGGCAGCCGATTCCCTGTGGAAAGGCCTGGCAGTCCTCGCCTCGCCGGCACAGGCATTCGTTCAGGATGGTGCGCCTGCTGGCCCGCTCGATCAGGGGGGTGAGCAGCGGGAATGGCAGGACCACGCTCTCCAAGCCGCGCACTGCCTCCTGCACGGGGATGATGATCGCCTCGTTGCCCTCGGCGCTGAAGCATGGTCGCAGCCATGACCCCAACCCGGGCAAGCTGCCCAACCGGTTCAGGACGCTGCCCCACGGCCACAGCCTCATGACGATCTCGAACCTGAGGCGGGAACGGCTCACCTTTTCCACTCCTCAGCGATGGCCTTGGTGGTGCTCGTGTTTCTCATGGTTTTCACCCCTTCGACACGCTCAGGCACCGCTGCGCATACTACACCGTCCGCTCTGGACCTGTCCACCATTCCAGTATCCGCCCCGCGGTTCAATGACGTCCTTGATCTCCTTTTCGGTCCATCGCTCAGTGCCGGCAAAGAGTATATGCTCCAGAAAGTGAGAGATGCCGTTGCAGTATAATCGAAAATCCGGGCTACGACAAGTGACCGAGAAAGGGTAGGGTACCGGGAGGAGACAAACAAGAACCTTCCCACCGTAACGTCCAGGTGGGAAGGGGGTCTGTCCTGCATGCATCATGCTGGACAGAGTGCTCTACTGGGAGTGCCCATTCAGAGAGATCTGGACCTCATCCAGGCTGCATATCGTCTGGTGTACGGGGCAGCGCTCAGCCACGCGCAGGATTGCCTTCTCCCGCCCGGCGAAATCGCCATTGGGCAGATCGATGTGCACGTTTACGTTTACCAGCCGTGTGGGGTCGTCCGCCTTGTCGTAGCTGACGTCCACCGACAGGCCATTGGTGTTGATCCCTGATCGATTGCAGTAGTCGGCCACCAGCGCGGCGACGCACGACCCCAGGGAGGCGATAAAGAACTCCGGTGGGGTCGGGCCCCTGCCGCCGCCTCCCATTGTGGGCGGCACATCGATCAATACGCTGTGATCTCCCATTTGAGTCTCGAACAGCATGTCTCCCTTGTGATATGTGGCTATGGTTGCCATGTTTACCTCCAGTCGTTTGTCTGTATGTTCTATCTGCACGTGTACTTACCTGGATGCAATTCCAGGCATGCAGTGATGTTGAAGACCATTATACAATACTTGTCAAGGTATTGTCAATAGATGGTATATTAAATGCCCATAAAAACCGGGGACGCAGTCCTCGAAAGGGTTGACAGGTCAGGCCATTGCCGCTATACTCAGTTTGCAGTCCAGCCAGGGATAACCCAATCTCAAGACTATGGGTGTCAGCAACGGGGCGTAGGGGGATACTATGCAATTTCCGACGGTGGCCGGATACAATTTGCTGCGCAGGAAACTGGACCTTCCGCAGGACTTGGAGGGAGAGCTGAACCTGGTCTTGATCGCATTTCAGCAGTGGCAGCAAAGCCAGGTCGACACGTGGATCCCTTCTGCAAAGCAGCTTGAGCAGGTCTATCCACAGTTGCGGTACTACGAACTGCCCACGATCCAGCAGCGCAACGCCCTGGCCCAGACCTTCATCAACGAAGGCATGCGGGCTGGGATCCCCGATCCCGTCGCTCGGGAGAGGACGATTACGCTCTACCTGGACAAGGTGGCGTTCCGCCGGGCCTTGGCGCTGCCCCACGAAGACGACATCTATGTTTTGCTCCTGGATCGCCAGGGCCGGGTCCTGTGGCGAGCGGAGGGGGTCTTCTCCCCCGAAAAGGCACAGTCGTTGACCCAGGCCATCGAGGGTGGCTGATGAACCTCAAGATGACAGACATCACGGCCCTTGGCCGTCCCATTGATCCCAGCTACCCCACCAATCGCGCCATTGTCCTGCTGTCGGTCGCCGCCGTGCTGGTGGGAGCCATCGCCCAGCTAGTCGGGGGGATGGCCTTGCTGCCGAGCATTGTCTGGGGCGCCAGTGCCGGCCTGTCCGTGTTCTTGGGCTGGGCGCTGGCCCGGGAACTGGATCCCGATCACGATCTATCGGCCTTTGTGGGGGCAGGGCTGACGATGATTGGCCTGCTGCTATCTGGACTCCCTTCGCTGCTGGTGCTATTGTGGCTGATGCTGGCGCTCCGCATCATAGATCGCACTGTGGGTCTGCCGGCCAGGCCCCTTGACTCGCTGGCGCTCCTCGGTCTCGGAGGTTGGCTGACCTGGCAGGGCAATTGGGTGGCCGGCCTTGTGACTGCTGTCGCCCTGTTGCTGGATGGCCTGTTGTCGCCGCCGCTCAGATACCACGTGCTCCTGTCCGGCGTTGCCCTTGCCGTTACCGCCGCCCTGCTCATCTTCCAGGGGGGGATCGCCCCGGCCAGCGAACTCACCAGGCCGGCGGTGCTGGTCGCGGTGTTGTTGGCTGCTTTGTTCGCGATCGTAATCGCCACCACTCGGGAATTGAGGACAAAGGGTGACGTGACGGGCGAGCCGCTGAACCCAAGGCGCGTCCAGGCTGCGCAGATCCTGGCCCTATTCACGGCCCTCATCTACGTGTGGTGGGGTGGAGAGTCCAGTGGGCCGGACCTGCTGCCCCTTTGGGCGGCAATGACCGGCGTGGCGTTGTCTCGGCTAGCGCTTCTGTTTCTGTCGCGCCGCCGCTGATTCCAAATGGGGAGAAGAACTATGCAGGATGAACCGCTGTTGGGATCCGAATTCGGTATTCCACTCGGTGGAGAGGTCTCCGATCAGGCAGTGGTCGAGTGCATTCGTTGCCTGGTCGAGGAGCAACCCTTTGCCGTGCTCTGCACCCAGGGGCGGGGACAGCCCTATGGCTCGGTGGTGGCCTTTGCCTCCAACGCCGACATGACCTCATTCGTATTTGCTACGCCAAGGGCGACGAGAAAGTTCCGCCTGCTCTCCGAGTGTGACCGTGTGGCCTTGGTCGTGGACAACCGGGCCAAGTTTCCCGATGATCTGATGAAGGTCGGAGCTGTAACCATAACGGGCCAGGCACACCTGGTGGAGCCAGGTCCCTCCTTCGCACCATGGGCGGACTTGCTGACAGCACGCCATCCCTATCTAAAATCGTTCGTCGACGCACCGTCGACGGCCTTGTTTCGGATCGACGCTATCCGGTTCCTGCATGTGACCCGCTTTCAGGAGGTGCGCCAGTGGATCCCGGCGTCAGATGGGTGATCCCGCTTGCCCAGGCTGCCGATTGGGACGAGCGCTTCATCGGCGGCAAAGCAGCCAAGCTGGCCCAGCTTGCGCGGGCAGGCTTTCGCGTGCCCGATGGCTTTTTCATCACGACGCAGGCCTACGAGCACTTTGTGGAAGGACAGAACCTCGCCCGCCTGATCCGCATGGAGCTCGGCCGCAAGCCCTTTGATTCGATGCGCTGGGAGGAAATCTGGGATGTAGCCCTGCGTATCCGCTCGGCCTTTCTGGCGACGCCAATTCCCGACGCTTTGGCCCAGACCATCTCTGCTGCCGTGGAGGCGCTCGGCTCGCAGAGGCCATTGGCCGTCCGGTCTTCTGCACCAGGCGAGGATTCGGCCAATCGCTCCTTTGCCGGCTTGCACGAATCGGTCGTCGGCGTCGTGGGCACCGGCGCTGTGCTTGATGCGCTCCGCGTAGTATGGGCCTCCCTGTGGTCCGATGCAGCGCTGCTCTACCGGCAAGAGTTGTCCCTGGATCCGGGCCTTAGCCGCATGGCTGTGGTTGTCCAGGAGATGATTGACGAGGATCGCTCCGGCGTGGCCTTTGGTCGCGATCCCAGGGAACCAGGACGGAACCACGCCATCGTCGAGGCGGTACCCGGCCCCTGTGGTGACCTGGTGGACGGCGTAGTCGATCCCGACCGTTGGATCCTGGACCGCAGTTCCGGCCGGATCCTGGAGTGGCGACATGGCGACCGCGAGGGTGAGGAGCAAGTTGGGCCGATTCTCGAGACCGTCGACCTGACCCACCTGCATCAGATGCTGCTGCAGGTGGAATCCCTTTTTCACTGGCCACCTGACACCGAATGGACAGGGCGCCGTGAACGGTTCACCCTGCTACAAGCACGGCCCATCACCACGGCATCTCAGGAGTCCGATGACCAGCGAACCTGGTACCTGTCCTTGCGGCCGGGCATGCGGCGCCTGTCTACGCTGGCCCGGCGTGTGGCTGATGAACTCATCCCTGAATTGGAGGCGCTGGGCGACCGGTTCGCGGCGGAAGGCATCCAGGACTATGGTGACCAGGACTTGGCCGACGCCATCGAAGAACGGTATGCCGCTGTAGAAGTGTGGCGGCAGATCTATCTGGATGACTTTATTCCCTTTGCCCACGGTGTGCGCCAGCTCGGGATCTACTACAACGACCTGGTGCAGCCGCAAGATCCGTACGAATTCGTGGGACTGCTCAAGGGACAGCAGATGGTTGCCTCCCGGCGCAACCAGTCCCTCCAGGGACTGGCAGACCTGCTGCGAATGGAGGGGGCACTCGCCGAAGCGCTGCAGCAGGCCGGTGAACTGGGCTGGCAGGAGACATTTCGTGAGGTGCAGGCTATCCCGGGCGGCCAACAGTTCGTCCAGGCCTTCGAGGATCTCCGCAGTGGCTTCATGGACGTGGCCTATGGGGGCGAGCGCCTGCTGGACCGCCCCGACCTGCTGCTCCAGACCATACTCGAAATGGCCAGATCTCCCGCTCCCTCGGGGACACGGTACGCTGCCTCAGACCCGTCTGCGCCGGCTGTCCAGGATCTGGAGCACCGCTTTCTGGAAGCCGCTGGATCCCAACGACGGGAGGAAGCCTTGGAGGTGCTGGCCATTGGTCGCCTGAGCTGGCGGTTGCGCGATGACGACAATGTGCTGGTGGGCAGGCTCGAGAGCCAGCTCCTGCGTGCCCTTGGGCTGGCAGTAGATCGCCTGCGCGCAGCGGGTCGCCTGCAAGAGGGCACACAGGCCCGCATCCCGGCAGCGCCCGCGCTCGTCCGTGCATTGCGAGATCCATCCGGTGGCATGGTGACCCTTCCCCAACCCAAGTCGGAACAGGCAGCACAGCAGGGTGCCGTGGGTGAGAGCCCCCGCCAGCTCGTCGGGCAGCCTGCGGCCCCTGGTTTGGCGACCGGTCAGGTGTGCAAGGTGCGCGGTCCAGAGGACCTGGGACGCTTCCGCGCTGGCGAGGTGCTGGTGTGCGATGCCATCCAGCCGACGATGACCCACCTGGTCCCCCTGGCCTGCGCCATCGTCGAGCGGCGCGGCGGCATGCTCATCCATGGCGCGATCATCGCCCGGGAGCTGGGCATCCCCTGCGTGAACGGCATCGCCAACGCCGTCGAGCTGTTGGAGGATGACGGGATCGTCACGGTGGACGGCTATCTCGGCACCGTGACTGTAGGTGCGCCAGAATTCGACCTGGAAGGTGTGTAGCATGTCCCTGTGGTACATTCGCCTGGTCGAGACGAACCGGGTTCCAGATTGGCTGATTAGGGTGGTCTTGCGCAGTACCCTCTCGCGGACTATGAAGCAGCGCTACCGGGCCAGTCTTGAACAGCGATCGGCCCAGAAGCGCGCGCTGATCGAGAAACTCAGGTCGAGCCCGATCGCCATCCACACCGATGACCCGAACCGCCAGCACTACGAGGTACCTGCCCAGTTCTTTCAACTGGTGTTGGGCAGGTGGCTCAAGTACAGTTGCTGTTATTGGCCGGAGGGTGTCTCCACACTCGATGAGGCGGAGGAAGCCATGCTGCGCCTGACGTGCGAGCGTGCCCGGCTGGAGGATGGCATGGCGATCCTGGACCTGGGTTGCGGCTGGGGCTCGCTATCGCTGTGGATCGCAGAAAAATACCCCAACAGCTCGGTGCTGGCTGTCTCCAACTCGCGCACGCAGCGAGCCTACATCGAGGCCCAGTGCCGCGAGCGCGGGTTGACGAACATCGAGGCCCGCACCACCGACGTCGTCGACCTGGACGTCGACTGCCGTTTCGATCGTGTCCTGTCGATCGAGATGTTCGAGCACATGAAGAACTATGAGCGGCTGATGGCCAGGATCGCCTCGTGGCTGAGGCCTGGTGGGATGCTGTTTGTCCACATCTTTAGCCACCGCGAGTTCTGCTACGAGTTCGACGCGGAGGATCCCCGGGATTGGATGGCGCAGACCTTCTTCACCGGTGGCACAATGCCTTCGGACGACCTGCTGCTCTACTTCCAGCGGGATCTGCAACTGGTCGACCACTGGCGCGTCGACGGCACCCACTATACGCGGACACTCCAGGCCTGGCTGGACAAGCTGGACTTTCATGAGGCAGAGGTGCGCCGCATCATGGCAGACGTGTACGGCCGGGAAAACGAGACCCGTTGGCTGGCCAACTGGCGTCTCTTTTTCCTGGTTTGCAGCCAGGTCTGGAATCTGGAAAGCGGGCGCGAGTTCCTGGTCTCACACTATCTTTTCCGGAATCGGGAGAGCCAGCAGTAGGGAGACCATATCTTGCCCAGAGAGCCACTTTCCAATGTCGACGGTGCCTGGTTGCGCATGGAGCACCCTACCGCTCCGATGATGGTCACCTTTGCCATGACCTTCGCTCAGCCCATCGACTTTGATCGTCTCCGCACAACGCTGCAGCAGCGTCTCCTGCGGTTTCCGAGGTTCCGCCAGCACGTGGTCGAGTCCCAGGACAGGCTCTATTGGGCGGACGATCCGGGGTTTGATCTGGACTTCCATTTGCAGCGGCTGAGACTGTCCAGTCCTGGCGACGAGGCGATGCTCCGGCAGATCGTCGGTGACTTGATGGGCACACAACTTGACTTCTCCAGGCCGTTGTGGCAGTTCCACCTGGTGCAGGGGTATGCCAATGGTGGCGCGCTTGTCGGGCGTGTGCATCACGGCCTGGCCGACGGCGTGGCCCTGATGCACGTCCTGCGTTTCCTTGTCGACCCGGAGCAGGAGGAGCCCTCGCCATCGGCAGGATATCCCGGCGAGCCTGTGGCGGATGGTATCGCGATCAAGATCGCGGAACTGGTCGCCCGCGGCGGTCTGGAGATCCTCTCCAACCCGCGCTATTTGCTCAGCCTGGGCCGCATGGGCACTGGCGTCATGGCGGCGCTGGGAAAGATGATGCTGCGCACACCGGACCCCGATACCATCTTCCGAGGCAGGCTTGGGAACACCAAACGGGTGGCATGGTCGGCCCCCCTGGTGCTCGACGAGGTCAAGGCGGCCGGCCGTCCGGTCGATGGCACGGTCAACGACGTGATGCTGGCTGTTGCCACGGGTGCGCTGCGACGCTACCTGCAGCGCCGTGGCGAGCCAGTCGGCGGCGTGACCCTGCGCGCTGGCCTATCGGTGAATCTGCGCTCTCCTGATGCTGAACCATCCCTCGGTAACCGGGCTGGTGCGGTGCTTGTCGATCTGCCTGTTGGCCTTGATACCCCCCTGGCCCGCCTGCGCGAAACAAAGCGTCAAATGGATGGACTCAAGAGCTCTCCCGAGGCGAGCGTGGTTTGGGGCCTACTGAACGCCTTGGGCAGGGCTTCACCCGAGATCCAGGCTGTCCTGGTTGAGCGCTATTGCTCCCAGGATACCGCCGTGATTGCCAACGTGCCAGGGGCAACTGAGACGGTCTATCTGGCGGGCGCTCCCCTGGAAACACTGATCTTCTGGGTCCCTGCCTTTGGGCGCGTAGGCCTGAGTCTGAGCATCAGCAGCTATGCGGGTGACGTGTGGTTTGGTGTGGCCACCGACGAGAACCTGGTGCCGGATCCGGAAACGATCGTCGCCGAGTTCCACGCCGAGTTCGAACTCCTACGCTCTCTGGGGCGCCGGAGGGAAGCCGGGCGGGCTGGGCCGGCATTGATCATGAGTTCCGTGGAAGCAATGCATGCGATGCTGGATGAGGCGATCGAGTCACTGGACGCGATGCTGCAGGATGGGTGAGAGCCCCGGCTCTAGACTTGCCTTTTTCCAGGGGTGCCAGTACAATATCTCTGCCGAAACCAAGTGTGCAATTTACTGGACAACGCCGACGTTGCTTCGCCGCCTATTCAGTCCGAGAGGAGTTGGAGCCTTGAGGAGCGAGATATGACTGGGGGACACGGCACTGGCAGTGGCGCTCGGAGATTCCCTATGGCTGAAGAACCGGGCATTTCGGAGAGATTTCGCGGCCTTGTCGAACAATCCCTGGATGGCATCGTCCTGACCGATGCCAAGGGCATTGTCGTCGAGTGGAACCGGGCTATGGAGCACATCATCGGCCTGAAGACGGAGGAGGTGCTGGGCCAGCCTATCTGGGATGTGCAATTCCGATTGGGGTTCGAGGAGGAAAAGACACAAGCTTGGTACCAGCAGCTCAAAGGCATGATCCTCGAAGCGCTGGCCTCGGGACAGGCACTCTGGCTAGGTGAACCGAGCCAGCGCGAGTATCTTCATCCTGATGGCACTCGCCGGTGCATCCAATCGATGACCTTTCCTATCCAGACCGAGGAAGGCTTTATGCTCGGCAGCATTAGCCGGGACGTCACTGGAGCGGTGCAGGCGCAGGAGGCACTGCGGCGGTCAGAACGAGCATTGAGGATCAGGGATCAGTTCAACAGCATCTTTCTCAGCTACGCGGACGAAGAAATGTACGCAGAGATCCTGAAGCTGATTCTCGCTACGATGAGCAGCGAGTATGGGACGTTCGGCTATTTCGATGAGGATGGATCGTTTGTCGCTCCGGCCCTGACCAGACAGATCTATTGGGAGAAGTGTGATGTTCCCCAGAAAGAGATCATCTTCCAAAAGGGGACCTTTGGGGGCATCTGGGGAAGGGCAATCGAGGAACGGAAAACCCTGATTTCGAACGACGGGCCCTTTCGTGTGCCTGAGGGCCACATTTCGATCAGAAACACGATGGTGACCCCCATCATTTTCCGCGACCAGGTGATCAGCGCGATTCACGTGGCAAACAAACCCGGCGGATACGATGAAGAGGACCGGGCCATGGTGGAAATGATCGCAGCCGAGATCGCTCCCGTCCTCTATGCACGCGTGCAGCGCGATAGACGCGAGGAGGAGCGCAGGCGGGCCGTGGAGGCACTGCGACAGAGCGAGGAGCGCTATAGGCTCTTACTGGAATCTACGTCGGACAGCGTCTACGTCTTGGACCCCCAATGGCGCCACGTCGTCGTAAACGAAGCCGCTGCGCGGTTTGTCCAAACGCCAAAGGAGATGCTGCTAGAGAGCAAGCTCACGGATCTCTTTCCGGGGATTGAGGAAACCGTGTTCTTCCAGACCTTCCGGCAAGTCATGGGGACGCGCGAACCGGGCATCGTCACGGCAGAGTATGTTTTTCGCGATGGACGCAGGGGATGGTATGAGGTGCATGTGGATCCTGTACCGGAGGGGATCCTGTGCATCTCCCGCGACATCACCGAGCGCAAGCAGTCGGAAGAGGCGCTTCGGCGGGAGCGCGACCTCGTCGCGCGGGTGATGGACACCAGCCCTGTAGGTATCACCGTGTTTGACCAGGAGGGGCGCATAACCTTTGCCAATGCCTTGGTGCACCAGACAGCGGCTCTGTCCTCTGAATCGACACCCGTCGGTCGCAGCTACAATGATCCGGTGTGGCATATGATGACTGAGGATGGCAGGCCATGCCCCGGCGAAGAGTTGCCCTTTGCCCGGGTGATGGCAACCGGACAACCAATACATGATGCCCGGTATGCCATCGAGCTGCCGGACGGGCAACGGTTGTTCATCTCTTCCAATGCCGCACCGCTTTTCGACGAGTCAGGCCAGATTGATGGCGTGATAGTGACGACCGAGGACATCACGGCGCAGGTGCAGGCGGATCAGGAGCTACGGCAATCGGAGGAAAAGTACCGCGACTTGGTGGAAAGCATCAGCGACGTTCTCTATACCCTCGACGGGGAGGGTGTGATCACGTATGTCAGTCCTGCCATAGAGTCTTGTATGGGCTACTCCCCTGAGGAGGTCATTGGGCAGACTTTTGCCCGCTTTATCCTACCCGAGGACTTGGAACGCATTCAGGGTAGCTTCCAGCGATTGGCGTCTGGCGCATCCCTCGGCCCCAATGAATACCGGGTGGCAACCGCGTCGGGTGAGATCCGCTGGATGCGCGTCTCCAGCCAGACGGTCGTGGATGGAGGCCAGGTTACGGGGGTGACCGGCGTGCTGACGGACATTACGGCCCGAAAGCAGGCTGAAGAGCAGCTTGAGGCAGCCGCCGCGGCTGCCGAACGGGAGCGCCTGGCCCGTGACTTGCACGATGCTGTCACCCAGACCCTGTTCTCTGTGGCTGCTATCGCCGAGGCGCTTCCGCGCATCTGGGAGCGCAATCCAGAAGAAGCGTGGCGTGGTCTGGAAGAGTTGCGTCGGCTCGCGCAGGGCGCACTGGCCGAGATGCGCACCATGCTGCTCGAGCTGCGCCCCTCTGCCCTGACGGAGCACAACCTGGGTGCTTTGCTACAGCAGTTGACCGAAGCGATGATGGGCCGGACGCGGATACCTTTGACCACCGTCGTGGTGGGTGACTGCTCCCTGCCTGCTGAAGTCCGGGTCGCACTGTACCGCATCGCCCAAGAGGCGCTAAACAACATCGCCAAACACGCACGAGCCAGCGAGGCCGAGATCAACCTGCATTGCCAGCCGGGACGGGTGCGGCTGTGCATCAGCGACAATGGGCGTGGATTTGATCCAAATGGCGTCGAGGCCCACCAGTTGGGCTTGCGCATCATGCGTGAACGGGCCCAGGCCGTCGGTGCGATGCTCAAGATCGAACGCGGCGAGGGCCATGGCACCCGGGTTGTGGTAGATTGGCCAGGGGGCCAGGAGAGGCAGGACGATGGGTGAACCGGATCCGATCCGCGTGATGACAGTGGACGATCACGAAATCCTTCGGGGTGGCGTACGGTTCCTGCTGCTTGCCTTTGACGACATAGAACTGGTCGGCGAAGCCCACAGCGGTGAGGAAGCCCTGCGCCTCTGCGATCAGGTTCAACCGGACGTGATCCTTATGGACATGATGATGTCGGGGATGGATGGGGTACAGACGACGAAAGCAATCCGGAAGCGACATCCCCAGGTACAGGTGATAGCCCTCACGAGCTTCCACGATAGCGACTTGGTCCAGCGCGCCATCAAGGCCGGGGCTATCGGCTACCTGCTCAAAGGCGTCGCCATGGATGATCTGGCGCAGGCCATCCGGGCAGCAAGGGAAGGGCGCCCCACCCTGGCGCCCGAAGCGGTCCAGGCTTTGATTGAACCCCCGGAGACGTTGCCTGAAGCGGGCACCGACTTGAGTGAGCGGGAAAGGCAGGTATTGACGCTCCTCGCCGCGGGATTGTCCAATGCGGAGATTGCGGATCAGTTGACTGTCAGCGTCGCTGCCGTCAAGTACCACGTGAGCAGCATTCTCTCCAAGCTCGGAGCCGCAAATCGCACCGAGGCGGTGACCTTGGCGTGGCAGTACGATCTCTTGCCCAAGCCGTAAGTGCCCATCCGAGAATGCTCTAGCCCTCGTCTCCGAACGAGCATCGTCCCTCAAGGGCGGACGACGCCCCCGAGGCTGAGGCTTTGAGCGAGTATTCTCAAGAGTATTACAGTCCCGCTGCGGTCCGGGCGCTTTGTGATCTCCGTAGCCTCTCACACTCCGTTTCCCTGGGGAAACCGGGCCCCGCAAGTTTAGCTCCTTCCCAACCTAGCCAACCGGCTAGGTCCTGGCTAGCTAACTGGCTAACAAAGAATCAGCCGAAAGAACCATCCTTATGGCTGGTGCACATGGGGAGTTTCTCGCGTATAATAGTAGTATCCCGAGTGGCGCTGGAATTGAACAAAGCAGCTTCTCTATTCACGGGCCGATCGCGCATAGCCATCGCATTCTTTGTAGCTTACTCGAACGCCGACACGATATCACTGCACCAACCCGACTCAGAAAACCATCTTCGCAGCGCCTATTGCTCGCCCAAGTATCTGCGTGTTGATGAGCCCGTGCCGGCGCCGCTCGGTTCTTGTTATGGTGTACTGGTGCTACCATATTTTGCAATGAGGCCATCCATCAGCACGTTTCCAGGCTGCCGGTAAGAGAGACGACGCACACTGGACTGCCCAATTGGCGGTAACTCTCAGCGGAGACCCTGTCATCCTCCATTGGGTGGCAGGGTTCTCCTCTATAGGGCGCGATCTCACCGTAGCGCTGGAGTGACTGAATCGACGGGCATGGGACAGTAGGATGGGTTGGAATGTATGAGCAGTTGGTCTTTGGGGGGAGTACGAGGTGAATCAGGCGAGTAGGGACGCGACGGGGATCTTTGGTGCTCTGGCGAGGCAGAATGAGGCGGTAGGAAAGTCGCTTACCGTCCGTTCGTTCCGGGCGGGCGAAACGGTGTGTGAGGCCCGTGAGATGGCCAGTGCGGTCTTTTTGGTGGCAAGCGGGCGGGTGCAGCTTTATCGCACCACAGGGGATGGCCGCTGCTTTGTTGTCGCTACATTGGGGCCAGGCTCCATGTTTGGCGAGGACAGCTTGCTGGGGGGAGAGGCACCTAGTACCTATGCCGTGGGCGTAGAACCCTGCACAGTGTGGATGATGCCCCGCAAAGCCGCCTTGGAGTTCTCGGCTACCGACGCACTTTTTGGCTTTGGATTGTTACAGGCCATTGGGCAACGGTTGATAGAGGCCGAGGATCGCTTGGAAAAGATGGCCTATTGCAGCGTCGCCTCACGCCTGGCAGACCTGCTGCTGGAGTTGGAAGGCGATGACCCCGAACACATTGTCTGCGCCACACACCAGGAGCTTGCCGACATGTTGGGCACCTGGCGCGAGACGATTAGCAAGACCTTGCAGGACTTTCGCCGGCGAGGATTGGTGACTTCCGGTCGCCGGAAACTGATCCTGTTGGATAGAGAAGGCCTTCAAGCAGTAAGCGGTTGACAACATGCTACTACCCACCAGCCCTGGATAGGGCAAGTACCTATCCGGAAGAGCTCGAGCCCTCGTTTCCGAACGAGCATCGTCCCACGAGGGCGGACAGCGCCCCGAGGACAGAGCCTGTTTCTCCGAAGCAGGGGCTTTGAGCGAGTTTTCGGATAGATTCTGGGGCTGGTCAAAGGAGACCGACGTTGCTAGTGAATGGCTCTCAGAGAATACGTATCCTGATAGCAGATCACCAGGAAGCGACACGCCAGGCCCTCAGAATGCTACTGCAGGAAGAGCCGGGCTTGATCGTGTCGGGTGATGCTGCAGATAGCGAAGAACTGCTGGCCAAGGTGGAGGTCATTCAGCCGGATACCGTGCTCCTTGACTGGGAACTGCCCGGTGAGCCGGTGAAGGCGCTACTCTCCACCCTACGCGCGCCCGATGGTCAATTGCGCGTCATCGTCCTCAGCGGACGCCCAGAGCTGGAGGAAGCTGCACTGGCTGCGGGTGCCGATGCCTTTGCTAGCAAGATCAATCCGCCCAAGGAGCTAGTTGCAGCGATCTATGCTCTCCAGCAAGATGGTCCAGGTGTCCACCAGACATCTCGCCATGACAATCCATAGTCCAGAGCACGCTCTGACAGCCCACTGATCCTCCCCCCTGTCGGCGCACGCTGGCGCTTGTCGAGTGGAAAGGAGCGTGAATGTAATGAAAAAGGGTCTTCTCTTACTACTCACTGCCACTGTTCTTGCCCTGTTGTTGGCTGCCGCGACCGGCTGTGGTACGGACACAGAGAACCCAGCCAGCCAGGAAGTCGAGTGGGTCACCGTGGAGCGTGGCTCGCTGGTCAGCAGCATTACGGCCGTTGGCAGCGTCCGCGCGCGAACAGAAGTTGTCTCGTCTTTCGAGATCCCTGGGCGTATCAGCGAGGTTTTGGTGCAGGCGGGCGACCAGATTGAGCGGGGACAGCCACTGGCCCGGCTGGAAGCGGCCGATCTCGCACTGCAGGTGCGTAGCGTAGAGGCCATCTTGGCTTCTGCCCAGGCCCTACTTGCCCAGTTGGAGGCTGGCCCGCGGGAGGAGGAGGTTCGCATCGCCGAGGGACAGGTGGAGGCTGCACAGGCTGCACTTGACCAGGCGGTAGCGCAGCGGGATCAGCTTCTTTCAGGCGCGACCGAAGCAGAAATCGCCGCGGCCGAAGCGGCAGTCGACAGTGCCAGGGCGAACTACAATCGCGTGAAAGCGGGCCCCACCGCCGAGGAACAGGCGCAGGCACGGGCAGCGCTGGACAGCGCCCAGGCAGCACTGCGGCAGGCCCAGGCCAGTTACGACCGTATCAAGGACCGGGCAGACGCCGGCATGCTGCCCGAGACACTGGCGCTGCAGAACGCTACCATCGAGGTGCAGCGAACGCAGTCCAACTATGACGCTCTGGCAAACCACCCCACCGCCGCCGAACTCGCCGCCGCGGCTGCACAGGTGGCCCAGGCGCAGGCAACGCTTGCCCAGATAGAGGCAGGAACCGGACCCCGGTTGCGCGTGGCTGAGGCGGCCGTTTCGGCTGCCCAGGCCCAACGCGACATTGCCCAAGCGCAGCTCGACCTGCTGTTGGCTGGCGCAACAGATGCGGAGATGGCCGCGGCCAGGGCACAAGTGGAGCAGGCCCAGGTCTCCCTGGACAGCGCTCGCCTGGCCCTCGACAGGGCGACACTCGAAGCGCCATTTGATGGCACTGTTGCCCGGCTGGACGTGGAGGTCGGTGAGTCTGTGAGTCCCCAGACGCCGGTCGCAACACTGGTGGGTGAAAGCCAATTCACCATCGAAGCCGACGTGGACGAGGCAGACATCGGTTGGATTCAGGTCGGGCAGGAGGCCCGGATTACCTTTGATGCCTTTCCCGATCAGACGTTGACCGGCCAGGTGATATCTGTGGCACCGCTGGCCAGCGTCGATCTCGGCATTGTGTCCTACCGTGTTACCATTGCCAGCGAGTCGACCGATCTTCCCCTGCGTGCGGGTATGACAGCCAATGCGGACATTGTCAAGGACCAGAGATCGGATGTATTGCTGGTACCCAATCTGGCCATCTCCCTCGACCCCGAGACGGGACGCAAGTACGTGGATAGGAAAACCGCAGCCGGTGTAGAGCGGCTGGAGATCGCAACGGGCCTGACGACTGACCTATTCAGTGAAGTGCTTGCCGGGCTTGAGGAGGGCGACCAAGTCGTCGTCAGCAGCCTCTCTGCACGGGAGCAATTTCGTGAACTGATGGGTTCTTCGTTTACCGGTGGGGGGGACGAATGAGGCCGAGAAGGCGGTGCAGGACAAACAGGCGTGGACGCTTTGAAGGATAGAGAATGAGCCTGATAGAGAGTGTGGCTGTCGCTTTGCGGGCGCTGGCTACCAACAAGATGCGGTCCGGCCTCACCATGTTGGGGATTATCATTGGCATCAGCGCCGTCATCATACTGGTCTCGGTCGGGCAAGGCGTCCAGACTGTGGTCAGCGAACAGATGGAGAGCATCGGCTCCAACCTGATCTTTGTCATGCCTGGCGAGTTGGAAGCAAGCCGGACCAGTGTTCAGACTATGCTGCGCAGCGTCAATATCTCGACCCTCACCTATGGCGATGCACTGGCCCTGGCTGACCGTATCAACGCGCCCGACCTTGCTGGCATCGCGCCCGAGTTTGTGGCCAATGCCACGGTGGTGTTCGGCAACCAGAATGCCCAGACCTCTGTGGCTGGCGTCACGCCGTCTTACCCGGATGTCCGCGACTTTTACCCTGTGATGGGCAGTTTTGTGAGCGACGAAGACGTGCGCTCGCGGGCCAGGGTGGCCGCCCTGGGGCAGAGTGTGCTTGAGGAGCTCTTTCCCCCGGGCGCCAATCCCATCGGCCAGACGGTCAAGATCAACCGCGTGCCCTTTCGCATCATCGGCGTGATGGAGGAGAAAGGCGTCTCCAGTTTCAGCGATGACAACGATGTGATCTTTGTGCCACTGAGCACCGCCCAGACGAGGCTCTTCAGCGGGCGGGACTTGTCCGGGGACTATACAGTCTCGGTCATCTATGGCAAGGCAGTCGACGAGTCGCGTGTGGAGGCTGCGCGCGACCAGATCGTCCGTTTGCTGCGCCAGAGACACGGCCTTATCTACAGCACCGACGAGAGCGATTTCACCGTACTGACCCAAAAGGATGTGGGTGAGGTGCTGCAGAGCCTGACGGCCATCCTGACGGTATTCCTGGGGCTTATCGCCGCCGTATCGCTCCTGGTCGGAGGGATCGGCATCATGAATATCATGCTGGTTTCGGTTACAGAGCGTACCCGGGAGATCGGCATCCGCAAGGCCGTGGGCGCCAAGCGACGGGACATTCTCCTGCAGTTTCTGATCGAGGCCACGGTCCTCAGCCTACTCGGTGGGCTGATCGGGATTGCGATCGGGGTATCAGGAACCGTAAGTGTCTCCACGTCAGTCGAGGATCTGACCCTGCACCTGTCCGCCTCGACGATTCTGCTGGCGACTGGTTTTTCGATGGCCGTAGGCCTCTTTTTTGGGATCTATCCTGCTGTGCGCGCATCCCGTCTCAACCCTATTGACGCGCTTCGATATGAGTGATTTTCCTCCTGGGGATCCAGCTTGCGGATACAGGCAATGGGTATGGCTACGGAATACATTTTTGATCTGAAAAGGGAGAAACGACTCCGCAACATTGGCAGCAAGGCCGAGAACCTCAGGTTCCTGGCCAGCCACGGGTTCTCGGTCCCCACGACGTACGTCTGCACCTGGGATGCCTACGTGCGTTACCTCGCAGGCGACGCTGCGCTCATGGAGGCACTCGAGGCCGAACTGTCGGCTGAGCTCGACATCGGCCGGGGATATGCCGTTCGCTCATCCGCAAACCTGGAGGATGATCTGGACGCTTCTTTTGCTGGCCAGTTCATGAGCCTCCTCGATATCCAGGGTATGGATGATCTGCTGTCCGCAATCCGGTCGATCTGGGAGACCTGCCACTCGCCGAATGTGCAAGTCTATCTGAAGAAGCAGGGTATCGATCCAGACCAGCTCAAGATGGGGATCATGATCCAGGAACTGATCTCACCCCAGATCTCGGGCGTTTCATTCAGCAGGAATCCCATGACAGGGCTGGATGAGGTCATCGTGGAGGCTGTCAGAGGAAGTGGTGAGGCCCTGGTTCAGGATGGCGCGACGCCCTACCGCTGGATCAACAAGTGGGGCACATGGATCGAAAAGTCCGAAGAGGGGGACAGCGAGCTGGCCTTGATCGAAGAAGTGGTTCGGCAGACCAAGTCGATCGCCAAGGCCTATGGCCGGCCCGTCGACCTGGAGTGGGTCTATGATGGACGCGACCTCAATTGGGTCCAGTTGCGGCCCATTACCTCCCTGGACACCCCCATCTATTCGAACCGGATATCCAATGAGGTATTCCCTGGGGTCATCAAGCCGCTGATCTGGTCGATCAACGTTCCGCTGGTCAACGGTGCATGGGTCCAACTGTTCACCGAGCTGATCGGCGCCAACGATATTGAGCCTGAGAGTCTGGCCGGGTACTTTTACTACAGGGCCTACTTTAACATGGCCGCGCTGGGCGAGATCTTTGAGTTGCTTGGCCTGCCGCGGGAGACCTTGGAATTGCTTATGGGTATCGAGGTCGAGGGGCCCGAGCGGCCCTCCTTCAAGCCCACGGCCAAGACCTATGCGCTCTTGCCCAGAATGCTGCGCTTTGCTGCGGATAAGGTGACACTTACTCGCAGGATCGATGCCTTTCTCTCCTTAATGGACCGCGACTTGCAGGCATTCGACAGAGATCTGGTACCGGCCCTCGGAGAACGGGAGCTCCTCGGTGAGATAGACCATCTCTATCCCCTGGCCCAGGAGACTGCCTACTACAACATCGTGATCCCGCTGCTCATGCAGATATACAACAGAATCCTGAAGGCACAATTGGTCCGTCTGGGCATCGAGTACGAGAGCTTTGATCTGACGGGCGACATGGAAGAGTTGCAGCAGTTCGAGCCGAATGTGCATCTGGACCGTTTGAACCGGCGATACAACGCCCTGGATCCCGAATTGAAAGCCCTGGTCCGCGATGGCAGCTACCAGGAGTTCCTCAAGCTGCCAGGGATAGCGCCTCTGCAGAGTGGGGTCGTGGAGTTCCTGGAGCGCTTTGGCCATCTCAGTGACAGTGGCAATGATTTCTCCCACCAGCCCTGGCGTGAGAATCCCGAGCTGGTTCTCCAGATGATCACGGATTATGCTCGGGCTGAAGCGCATGACTCGACCATGGTTCAACTGGAAGAACTACAATTATCTGCATGGCGTGGGCTGTTCTTCAAGCCGCTCTACCGCAGGGCCCGGCGTTACCGGTGGTACCGGGAGGCGGTCAGCTCCATGTACACCTTTGGTTATGGCCTTTTCCGCGATTACTTTTTGGCCCTGGGTGATCATTTTGTGCGGCGCGGCGCCATCCTCCAGCGGGACGACATCTTTTTTCTCTACCTGCATGAGGTGAGGGAGATCGTAGAAAACGGGGAGGCAGGGAGCCATTATTGCGAACTGGTTGAGGCTCGACAACGCGAGATCGAGCAGGTCCAGGACATCGTGCCGCCCGCCATCATCTATGGAGACCAAGCGCCACCCGTGGATTCTGGAACATCCGACAGGTTGAAGGGAATTCCCACGTCGCAGGGCCACTATACCGGCCCCGTCAGGGTGCTCAATGGTATCCAGGACTTTGACAAGCTCAGGGAAGGGGATGTCCTGGTGATCCCCTATTCGGACGTAGGATGGACGCCGCTGTTCACCAGGGCTGGTGCCGTCGTTGCCGAGTCGGGAGGGATCCTTTCCCACAGTTCGATCGTCGCCCGGGAGTACGGCATCCCTGCCGTGGTCTCGGTGCCTGGCGCGTGCCGCCTCGAGGACAACATCGTGGTTACGGTGGATGGATATCGAGGTGAAATCGTCCTCCACAACACCTCAGGTGGATGACATCTGCTGGCCTGCCCCCCCCACGTCCATGCGAATGGGCGGGGAGGCAACATCAAATACTGTCTTGAAGGAGAGATAATGGAATACCTTGGTCTTTTGTTGGCTTTGGGTCTGTCGTTCCTACTGGGAGTTCTTGTGGTCAATTTCCTGACGGCTCATCCTCTGAAGATGAATTGGTACCTCCTCGCGGCCAGCGTCGTGTTTTTCCTTCTGCTGATTATACTTGTGGCTGGCTTCAGGGGACTGCTGCTCTTGATAGCTGTTTCCTTGTCCCTGGTTGCTTTTTTGGTTGGTTATATTGCCATGACGCGGTCCTTTCTTGGACGTGAGGATCCGAGACCGATACCCAAGTTGACACGGGAGAAGGGCGATCCGGGGCTTGGCCATACGGCCGTTGTGTATTTCACCCACGGAGAGCCCGAGACCTACGATCCAATCGGCTGGATCAACCAGTTCAACGAGTTTGATGAGCAAGGCATACGCTTTGTGCCCCTTGTGGCCAGGCCCCTGTTTGCCTATCAACTCAGAAACAAATACCTCGAGGTAGGCAAGAGCGACCACCGCAAGATGCATACTCAGATGCTCAGGCAACTAGAAGGCGCTTTCCGGGCCGAAGGGGATACAACCACCAAGTTCTACCTGAGTTTCTTGGACGACAATCCCCGGCCCGACGCAGCGGTCATTCAAGCCCTGAACGACGGGGCAAGCAGGATTGTAGTAAGTGAGGTGTTCCTGACCATTTCGAACCACACGGCAGAAGGCGAGGAGCTGATCAAGGCGCTGAACGTGGAGGAAGAATTTGGCGTGCCGGTGCGCTACACGGGACCACTCTATGACTCGGAGACCCTGCAAAGCATGTTCGTCAACAGGGCCGATGCGAACATTGGCGATACCGACAAATCCAAGGTGGGTATCCTATTGGTGGGTCATGGTCAACCGGACGAGTGGGATGTCGAGTGGGCCACCGAGACGGAGCAGGAGATCGGGTTCAGAAAAGATGTGCTCAAGCTCTTGGAAGCAGATGGGTACCGTCCTGAGAATTTGAGCTTGGCCTGGATGGAATTCAAAGAGCCCGAACCTGCTGACAAGGTCCAAGAGTTCTCCCGGAATGGCGTGGAAAAGGTACTGTACTTCTCTGCGGCCATCAGCGCGGATGCCATACACAGCCAGTGGGATGTACCGGCTCTCGTCAACAAGGCAAGGGTCCGGGAAGGGTTCCCGTTGATCAATCTGGGAGCCTGGAACGACGATCCCATTGTGATCCAGGCTATCAAAGAAAAGATCGACGCGCAGATGAACTGAATCAGGAGTGGAGAGAGACCTATGAACCCATTTTTGGCGCTACTGGCAGGCGTGATCGGCTACCTGGCTGGCTCCATCTCGTTTGCGCGCGTGATCACCGGCATTTTCGCACCAGAGCAGGACATAAGTCACATCGACATTTCCGTTCCGGGCAGCGAGGCCAGGTTCGAGTCTGACGCCATCAGCGCCACAAGCGTCCGGCTGCACCTGGGTCCCCAGTACGGCTGTATGGTCAGCATCCTGGACATGCTCAAAGCCGCGCTCCCTGCGTTGATCTTCAAGCTGTGGCAGCCGGAGGCGCCCTATTACCTCGTCGCTGCTGGCATGGCGGCGGTCGGACATAACTGGCCTGTCTACTATCGATTCAAGGGAGGCAGGGGCATGTCGCCGATCTTGGGCGGGATGCTTGTCGTCGACTGGCTTGGCGTGGTGGTCACCAACCTCCTGGGCCTGCTGAGTGACTTGGCAATCAAGAGCACGCTCGTGGCCTCCGGGGTTTGGCTCCTCTTGATGATCCCCTGGATCTGGGTTCGGACTGACAATCGGGCAGAGCTGGTCTACGTGGTGGCCATGGCTATCCTGTTCTGGGCCTCCATGATCCCCGAATGGAGGGAGCTGCTGCGCCTCCGGCGGGAGGGGACCCTGGCCGACTTTCAGAAAGCCAAGGAAGTGCAGGTGGCAGCGCGACGCGATGGACAGACAGCCCAGCAGATGTCGACCTCTGACCTGCTCTCAGCGCTGTTGTCCCGGCTTGGGCGCAAAGATACTGGGACAGGGCCAGATGGATCACTGGACTGACGGGGTGCCTATGCCCGAAGCCGCCCCGGTCACCACGATCCACTTGTGGTCAATGTTCATGGCTGCACCCCTCAACTGTACGAAAAAGAGAAGAGGCAGCCCTGCTTGCGGGCAGGACCACCTCTTGCTAAGGAAGGAAAGGAGATTATTCCTCGATGGTCACTTTGGCTTTGCGGCTGCGCAGGACCAGGCCCCCGGCGATCAGCGCCAGGCCGGCACCCAGGGCGGCCACCAACCACAGGTTGGTCGTCTCGCCACCGGTCGTGGGCAGCGTGGCAGGTACGGACAC
>Ga0180437_10003828_pt1 | contig 22008 bp, 12 predicted proteins | sample SS_ome_4_FD_132410 | JGI IMG/M metagenome (GOLD analysis project Ga0180437, IMG submission 132410) | Hypersaline lake sediment archaeal communities from the Salton Sea, California, USA - SS_3_D_1 metaG | ecosystem: Environmental > Aquatic > Non-marine Saline and Alkaline > Hypersaline >...
GCTTATTGTTCTCAAATAATTAGCCCCAACGTCCTGTGAGACGATTCTCACAGGACGTTTTTTTTTATAGAAGATGTTTGTGTATCTTAAATAGATTGGAATTCTTGCCCCCCGATTTGGATATATACTTTTTTCACAAAGAGTTCAAAGAGGACAAAGAGAAAAATTTTCTGAACTCTCTGTCCTCTTTGTGGATTATGTTTTATTTGCAAATTCAAAATTCCATGTTATTTATGCGTAAGCACCAAGTCGTCGGAGCAGATGACGATTGAAGGGGATCCACTTAAAGCATTTATGTTCAGGGGGACAGACGCTATCTCAGGATAATTATCTTTTTGGTTTTAATATGATTATTTGTCTTCAATTGGTACAGATAAATTCCCGAAGCAACCGGCTGTCCCCACGCATTGCGACCATCCCAAACAGCCGTGTGCCAGCCGGGAGGATGATGTGCATTTACCAGCATCTTTACTTCCCTACCTGTCAAATCGAATATTTTTAAACTGACGGCGGTGGCCTGGGGAATTGAATAGCGAATCCGTGTTTCCGGATTGGCCGGATTGGGGTAATTTTGTTGCAGCCGTACTTCACGCGGTAAATCATTCCCGGCTAAAATCTTTTCGGTGTCGGTCATGACATCCACATATTGAATGTGCAACCAGTCGCCCACGAAGGTGCGTATTTCCGCTGAATCGGTTTGAGCATTGATAAAATGGATTTTTATAATGTGCCAGCCACTGTTCAGACACATTTTGGTCCGAAACGTCTGAAATGCGGAAACCGTAACCGTGTCGCGGACTATCAGGGAATCATCCAGGCTCACTTCAAAAATTGGCCCCATTTCACCGGCAGCCTTACCTCTGGCATTTAGCGTAAACTGGTGGATGCCGGCGCGCTGTACATTGAAAAATTGTCCCACCTCACCATTATCCCCAAAATTCCAGCCAGGGGGATCATAAAATCCGAATAAACGATAAGGCATGAGCTCAATTTGATAGACAATATCCAGTTCATTCCCCTCGTTGAGCGTGGAAAAACACAAGATAGCGCTGGATTGGCGTGAACCGTCTTTGGTCAGGGCATGAATTTGAAAAAAGTAGGTTGTTGAGGGGAAGCGATTCGCTAAGGTGAATTCGTGAGCGGTGAGTTGTGTCGAATCGAATTCGATGTGACCGAGTAGGGGTGGCTCCAGGCCATATACCAACACTGACTGCGCCGGCCGATTTGTTTTCCAAATGATTTTCGCGCTGGTGGGGGTAATGTTATCAACCACAATATTATAAATTCGTAGTTGACTGGTATCCAGCGTTGTAAACCATTGAATAGGGCTGATTGCCTGTTGAAAGATTGAATCAATTGATTCCACCTGGAAATAATACGTCGTTGCCGGTTCAAGATTGGGCAAAACAATCTGGTGTTGAAAAACCTGCGCCTGATTCTCAATTATTTGAAAAAGACTGTCGACATGCACGCCGTATTTGACCAGCGAGTTAGCGGGTTTATTGGTGCGCCAATTGATACGGGCCCGGTTCCAATCGATTGAATCCACGGTTAATTGTTGAATGACCAGAGCGCTTGTATCCGGCAAAAAAATATTGGGCTGCCCCGGCGTTGGGGTGTCTAAAAAAGCCCATTCATCAGCGCCATCTTTTATTCGACCGTAGGCAGTATCTGCTTTTTGAGTGGCGAAAGTCAGGGTGTCAATGGGAATATTATTTTGGGCCTCGGTCGCGAACAGACCGATTTGTTCTCCCTCTTTGGCGAGTTTAAAATTCGTGTGAAGCGGTCCCTGGCTCATGTCACCATCCGCCCAGATCAGCAGGAAGCTGTGCGCGGCGATGGTTGTGTCCGGCAGGGGCCACTTGGTTGGATTGGCAAAATTGTCTGATAAATGCAGGTTCTTCAAGTAAAGGGCAGAATCAGCGGTATTATAAAGTTCAATCCAATCATCAAATTCTCCGAACTCGTCCTGGTTGATTGAGTTGTTGGCTGCTAAAAACTCGTTGATAACCAGTGGCGGAGTCGGTGGCATTATTTGCAGGAACTGCGGCTCAATGACCACGGCTGAATCCGACACAAATACCACGCTGTCGGCCAGTTCATTCGCCAATATTCCTTTCCAGCCAATAAATTGAAAGCCTTCGTTGGGTTGGGCTTTAATTGAAATGGGTATTCCGGTAAAATAGACGCCTTGCCAGGGGAAATGATGTTGGGTAATCGTATTGATTTTAACCGTTCCGGCGGTTAATAAATTGGGTTTAATGGTGACGGTAATGGTATCGCGGAGATTGAATTTTTCAATAATTTCCTGATAAACATAATGCCGCCGTTTGATGGCATAGTTTTTCAGGAAGGCAATATTTTCGGCCCACGTTTGAATATCGCTACCCCACCGTTCGGTTTCCAGATGAACATCGGCGGCAATCAGGGTGGTCAGTGAATCGATTATCTGATGAATGTGTTGTTCATGCAGGGTGGTATTCAGCAGATCCGCGTAACGATTGATAAAATAATCGCGATACGTCTGATTTTTCAATAATTGGCGGAGCATTTTGGTGCTCCACAGGAGGTTTTCCGCATCGCTCGAGTTTAAATCTTTACGGATACTACTTCGTGTCGCCCATTCCAGCGCCGGCCAGGTGGGGTCGGGCGCTCGATCGGAACGGCCAAAAATGGCGTCCACATCCCAACTAATCCACTGCCATTTGCCGTCGGCGGTACGGGGTCTGAATTTAAAAACATTGCCGTGCGGCCAGTCCCAGTTCGCCCCGTAAATATTTAAAAGGTGGTGGTCGGTAAAGTTTTCAATATCAATCAATGTTTTTGCATATTCATATTTATCCGGTCGGGTTAAATCGTTATCTCGAAAAAAAAGAAACGCGTCTTTCCAATGGTCCTTATCACCGACAATAACCTCGCCCAGATAATTCCAGGGAGTGTTTTCTATTAAGTCTCCGTTTTTAATGCCAAAATTATATTCTAAATAATTTTCATCGACGCGCTCGCGAAAATAATAAATTCCCCACAATTGACCATTTAAAAAAAGAATAAACGGTCGTGCTGCACAAAAGGTGGGCTGCACTTCGGCCTGCAGGGTGTGAAACAAGGGGCAACGGATTAAACTCCACTTCGGTGAACCAAATTGATTGTCCTGACTGGCCGTCCGGAGGATGACGCGTTTATACTCCTCAGCCGCTCGATTTTCAAATATTTGATAATGCAATCGGCTTTGTCCGTATTCACTACGGAAATACAGACGGAACGATTTTTTATCACAGGAGCGTGAGGCTTCACCATGAATTCGAATGCCGGCTTGATTGGTAAATTCAAGCTCGCTGTTCGGATTCAAAAGGGTGAGGTGAACCGGTCGTTCCCATTCGTCACCCCTTTTATGAGGATTCACGTAAATCCCGGTGGATTTGTCCCATAAATCTTTTGGCTCCATTACCACCGAGAGTACCGGAAGGTTTACCGATTCGTTGATAAAATAAGATTTTGTCACTGTCAAGCTGGCTTGATGCTGATGATTGTAGCATCTGGCGCGAATGACCGTCGTTGCTGAAATGTGTAATGGTTCTGAATATAATTGGGAATTCCGGGTTGGTATTTCACCGTTGGTGGTATAATAAATTTTTAATCCTGCTGCGTTGCTGGTAATTTCAAGATAAAATGAAGATTGATGAAAACCCTGTTCATGGGAAAAAATCGGGTACGGCACCAACGGCGTGGCATTATTATTACTGCTACCAGGTGTTGGGGATTTAAAATAGTCCCAGCTTAAACTGGCGTCGGTGCTTCGGCCACAGGAAATATCCGTAGTTTGTCCGCCAAACGACAACGAATCCACCGGATTACCGGCAGCATCATACAGACCGATAAATTCGCCACTGTTTTTTAATTTAAAATTCGTGTGCAATTCTTTCAAATACGGGCGATCTTTGCCTGAGGCCCAGATTAATAAAAAATCACCCGGCGCGAGGGAAAGACTGGGGAAAATCCATCTTTGCGGAATATTCGAATCATCGGTGAGCGAATAGCCGGTCAGGTCGATGCTCTGGTCAGCAGCATTGTAAAGTTCAATCCAATCGGAATAGTCACCGTCCTCGTCAGCAATGATATTTTGATTCGAGGCTAAAAACTCGTTAATAACGATTGATTGGGCAGCCGCGGCTTCAAGCCAGAGAAAAATGATGAATAGCAGACCCAACCAGGCGATTGATTTTATTTTCATTTTAAATCCTCTTTGTTTTTTAAGTTGAATCGAGTTGCGCACCAGTAACTGAGGCCATGAATCCGCCAGCAGTCATAATCGGTGAGCGCTTTTTCCATTCAAAAAACAAGATTTATGCAATATATATACCATAGTCTACATTGTTTCAGAGCAGATGAGAATCCTGATACAAATAGGAGTGCAAAACTGAAGTTTTGCACTCCTTATTTTAACAGGAGAATTTTTCGATTCCTGACCACACCATTCGCTCGAAGCTGGTAGAGATAAATCCCTGACGCCACTGGCTGTTCCGCTTGATTACGTCCATTCCAGGTAACTGAATATCGGCCTGCCGGCTGGAATGAATTAATTAATGTTCGTACTTCCTGACCCGCCAAATTGTAAATTTTCAAAGTTACTTCAGTTGAATGGGGAATGGAATATTGAATTTGTGTTCCCGAATTTGCCGGATTAGGAAAATTGTGCTCTAATTTCACTGGCTCGGGTAAGTTCCGCGAACCCAGGAGGTTTTCGGTACCGGTGATAAAATTTACAGATTTAATGTGTAACCAATCTCCCACTAACGCGCGCGTGACCAATGAATCCGAGTAATAATTTGTAAAACAGATATTAATGAAATGCAAGCCACTGTCTAAATGGGAGGACACGCAAAATGTGTCGTATTCGACTACGTTGACGGTGTCAATTGTCAGAATGGAATCATCAACAATTAATTCAAATATTGGCCAAACATTGTAAGCGGCCTTACCTCTGGCACGGAATGAATATTTACACAATCCTGGTTGGGGAAGGTTAAAAAATTGTCCGACGACACCATTGCTACCAAAGTTCCAGCCAGGCTTTTCATATTGACCCGCCGTTCTAATAGGCATAACTTCGACTTCATATTTAATATCCAGACTATCGCCCTGGGTTAGGGTAGCAAAGTGCAAAGTATCAGCTTCCTGTTTCATTTCTTTGGCGGTCTCTGCGTGAATTTGGAAATAATAGGTCGTAGCCGGAGTCAGTTGATTTAAATAAAATTGATGTTGTAACACCAGATTGGCATCTTGAACGAGCTGTGCCAGGCTATCGGCGTGTAATCCGAACTTAACCACAGAAGTTGCCGGTTTGGTGGTGAGCCAGTTGATTTGAGCTCGATGGCAGATAATTTTATCAACAGAAATATGATGAATCCGGAGACTGGTGGTATCCGGATTGAAAACATTTTTGGCACCGGGGGTTGGAATATTAAAAAAGGTCCACAAACTGTCGCCATCTTTAATACGGCCAAAGCTAGTATCGTCCTTTTGACCAGTGAAAGTTACGGTGTCAATGGGGATATTGATTTTGGCATCGGATTCAAAGAGACCAATTTGTTCACCTGCTTTATCTAATTTAAAATTGGTGTGGAGTTTCCCCTGGCTGGTATCTCCGTCTGCCCAGATTAATAAATACCCTTTGGCTTCAATCGTCGTGTCTGGGAACGGCCATTGGGTTGGATTCACAAAGTCGTTGCTTAGATATTTGCCTTGTAGTAGAATTGAATTTTCTTCGTCGTTATAAAGCTCAATCCAGTCATCGAATTCTCCGTACTCATCTGTAAAGGATGATTGGTTCGCTGCTAAAAATTCATTGATCACAATTCTGGGTGTCCAAAAATTTATTTTACTGAACTGCGGTTGAATATCAAGTGATCCCTCAGGAACAACTGCCAAGCTGTCGCTACTCTGCTGGGCTAACGAGCCCTTCCACCCGGTGAATCGGTATCCTTGATTCGGTTGGGCTTTAAGCGTAATCGGAACCCCTAAAAAATAAGCCCCTTTCCAGGGGAATTGAGCTACGGTAATGGTGTTGATTTTGACACTCCCCCCTTCAGGTAAATTCGAAGAAATCGTGACAGTAATCGTATCACAGATTGCAAATTTTTCCAGAAGATGTTGATAAACATAGTGCTCACGCTTGGAGGCATAATCCTTCATATACGCCACGTGTTCACGCCACATTTCTACTGTGCCGGCCCAGCGACTTGTTTCCAAATGAACATCCGGTTCAATCACCACCGCGAGTGAATCTAAAATATGATGGACGTGCGAACACTTAAGGGTTGTATTCAGCAGATCAGCAAAACGATTCAGAAAATAATGCCGGTAGTCCTGGCTATTTAAAAGACTGCGCAGCATCTCCGTGCTCCATAAAAGGTTTTCGGCATCACTGGTGTTCAGATCGAGGCGTACTTTGTCGCGCGTCGCCCACTCTAACCCATTCCATGAGGGATAGCGGGCGCGCACATCTCGACCAAAAATTCCATCGACATCCCAAATTACCCAGCGCCATTTTCCCGCTGGCGTTCGAGGACGAAATTTAAACACGTTCCCGTGGGGCCAGTCCCAATTTGCACCGTAAATATTAAAAATATTATGATCGGTAAAATTTTCAAGATCAATCAGTTCTTTTGCCTGTTCATAATTTTCAGGATCACCCATGTAATTTCGCCGGAAGAAAATGAAAGTCTCTTTCCAATGTTCTTTATCTCCCACGATAACTTCACCACCATAATGCCAGGGTGTACTTTTAATTAAATCCGGATCGTTAATACCGAAATTATTTTGTACATAGTGTTCATCAATTCGTTCTCGAAAAAAATATATTCCCCACAGTTTGCCGTTAATGAAAAGAATAGTTGGTTTCGCGGAGGAAAACGTGGGCTGCACTTCGCGATGGAGCGTGTGGAACATGGGTGCCCGTAGCAAACACCAGGTCGCCGCGGATAACGGATTGTCCTGTCCACCAGAACGGACGAGAAACCGTTTGTATTCATCGGCCGCTCTTGTTTCAAATAATCGATAATTTAATTTACTTCGACCATATTCACTGCGAAAATAAATGCGAAATGATTTTTTTTCACTGGCGCGTGAAGACTCGCCGTGTATTCGAATCCCGGCATTACTCGAAAATTCAACACCATTTTCCTTCGTGAATAAAGTAATTGAAACCGGTCTTTCCCAATCGATGCCGTGATTATAGGGATTGGCATAAATTCCGGTGGTTTCGTCCCAAAGGTCTGCCGGCGCCATAATCAATGAAAGAACTGGTAAATAGGCGTTTTCATGAATCAAATAAGATTTTGTAACGGTCAAGCCTGGTTGATTTTTAGCATTGTAGCAGCGGGCACGAATCACTGTCGTTTCGGTGATCGGAATTGGGCTAGTGTAGCGCATTGATGACTGGATAGGGATGTCACCATTCATTGTGTAATAAATTTTCAGGTCTGAGCCAGGGTCGATAAGCTCCAGATTAATTGGACTGTCAAGTAGCCCTTGCTCCTGGGAAAAAACAGGTGCGGGTACCAAAACTTCAGCCTCGTTATTGGAACCGCCGGGGGTCGGGGACTTAAAAAACTGCCAGGAAAGGCTCCCATCCGGGCTTCTTCCAAAGGAAACATTTGATGTTTGCGGGCCAAAGGACAACGAATCCACTGCCTTCCCGATCGAATTATACAGCCCAATAAATTCTCCTCCGGCATTCAATTTAAAATTCGTATGTAATGCTGTAGAATCTGTTCGGTCTTTGCCAGATGCCCACACCAGCAAAAATTTTTTTGGTTTTATCAAAATCGTTGGAAAAATCCATTTTGTGGAATTTGTTGGATCATCGCTGAGGGAAAAGTCGGCTAAATCTATGGTATCTTCTCCAGAGTTATAAAACTCAATCCAATCAGAAAAAGCACTGTCTTGATCTGCAATGACATTTTGATTCGAGGCTAGAAATTCGTTAATGATGATTGACTGGCCATGAGTGAGTTGACTCCAGAAAAAAATAATGAGTATCAAAGCAAGTTGAGCAATTAATTTTATTTTCATCCTAAAACCCCTATATTTTGAATCGAGTCGTGCCGCAGTATCCCTTCTGGTGAATTGGTTATTCAATGCACCGATTAAGTGTTTTTTTATTCAGAACCGGACGCTTTAAGCAAGATATATACCACCACCTACGGGCAGACCAGATGCCTGATTCAGTTGCACATGTTAAGAAAATGTTTCGGTTTAAGACATATATTATTAAAAGAATGATAACATGTATCAAGGATTTATTTGGCAGTCACTGAATTTTTAGATGAAGATCAATTATCTGGGGGATTGAAAAAAAATCAAGAAATTTTTCATTTTTTATATGATCAGCAGACGAGGGTTATTTGTGAAAGTTATCTTTCATTCACCGCCGTGACGAATTAAAGCATGGGCACGCGGGAAAATGGCGTCCATTAACCGTTTGTTTAAAATATAAAGCGTCATTTCATCATCAATTTGGGGTGGCAGGGTAAGCTCGAAGACGGTGTTGGATTCGATTAGCTGGTTATAAATTCGTGAAGCGCTTTTGGATAGTACACGCGATAAAAATATTGAATCTGGTCGATTGTTTTTAATTTGTATGCCGGTTTTGGTGCGGGAAATATTTATATCAGCCTGTTCCTTTTCGAAAGGCTCGGAAAGATTAATTTCAAATTGAAAGGTTTCAAGTTCATGAATATCCAGCAGTTCAATGAATTGATCGGTGTATTCTTTCAAAATACCCTGATATTTGATGGGCTGGTTGTTCTTTAAAACTTCCAGAACGACTTTTTTGCCAATGTATCGCTCGAGAATGGGTTCATGGGCATTGGCGGCGATGGAAATAAAATCTTCGCCCAGATCGGTTATTTGCTTATTGTGCGATTTTAGAAAGGTAGAACTCGGACGAACTCTTTGCGCCTGCCCCAGCGCGGTGTGGATGACTTGAAAGATGGCCTGTTTAAATGTATTTAAAGCGTTGCGCATATTACGCATCCAGCGTCGCCAGAGATTGGGGTGGTAGGATTTTTGAATATTCCGATTCCGAAGCAGTTTTTTTTGTTCGGAAAGTTCATCATAATAACGATAAATCCCCTGGATCGTGTCGTATTGCCCTTTATAGATAATATAACTGGTTTCGGAGTAGCCATCTGAATTCTTGTGGGGGTGGAGATATTTCAATTCAAAAGCGGTGAAATAAAGCACAAAAATGCCCCGTGCGATGTCCCCATCTTTTTCCTCGAAAGTGATTAGAAAATCATTGAAATCCCTGAGGCAGCGATCCCGTCTTCTGGTGCTAAGATAAGAGCCAAAGAAGGCACTCAAAAAGATAAACAGCAGCGTGGTTAAAAATATGGTATCCATTGGGTACCCCCGATATTTAGGTCGGTTTTTAGAAGGTTTTTAAAATTGTTTATTCAAATTCAGTTTGTCAATTTTCAATTGCGGATCCTACTCAATCAGTCTTTTAATCACAACAATGGTAACATCATCTTCCCAGGGCTGGTTGTCACCAAACTCAAAGGCGGTTTCGAAGAGAATGTTCAAAATGTCGGTAGCTGACTTGTCTATATTTTCACTCGTGATTTGTTGTAATCGTTCGATACTAAAGTTTTCACCGAGGCGACTTCTTCTTTCAAAGATGCCGTCCGTATATAATACCAGGACTGAGCCTGGTTGCATCAATGAATACCCTCTTTTTACTTTAATTTCAGGAATTGGACCAATAATGGGGCCGGTAGCCGTAAGCATTTGACTGCCGTCAGGATGCACCAACAAGGGGGCCGGGTGGCCGGCGTTGACATAAAACATGCTGCCGTGATGCTCAATTTCGGCATAGAACAGCGAAACATAGGCGGAGGAGTAAATATTTCGATGAATGACTTTATTTAACTTGTGAAAAGCATACGTTATTTTCATCTCTCTTTCTATTCCCATTCTCAATCCCGTGACCACATCTCGAACCAGCAGCGCTGCGGGTAACTCATGCCCCACGGCATCTCCAATGGACACACCAAAGATTTCCTGGTCAAAATCAAAGAAATCGAATAAGTCACCCCCAAATAGTTCGGCTGGTTGAAGCCGGGCAGCCATTTGAAAACCCTTTATTTCGGGAACATTGCGGGGCAACAGACTTTGCTGAATCCGCGCGGCGGCTTTAAGATTGCTTTCGAAGGCGGTGGCATACAGTCGAAATTCAATTGCCCGCCGAACAACGTTAAAACAAAATTCAATCTCTTCGCGAATCCAGCCGCTGATCAATTCAAATACCAACAGCCAGCGTTTATCACTGCCCTGGATGATAATTGCCGCCGGAATGGCATATTCCTGATGATTGTCCAGGGCAGGGATCAAGGTAAGTGCCGGATTATCATAAATGTAACAATTGTGTTTCATTAAACATTGCACGGCCTCTGACTCGAACGGGAGCCTTGAAGGCAAATCGGTGCCCTTAACGGCATCGATGGTATTAGCTATCAAATAAAATTGACTGGCACCTTCTTCATACAGATGCCCATTTTTAAAATGCAAACTGGGTCCAAAAGTACTTTCTAATTTGGTCATTATTGAAAAAATAAAATCCTTTTTTTCAGGGAATGTGGCAATACTGGCCAGAATTTCATCTAACTTGCGATAGAATTCGCTGGGTGAAATCATGAAAAACTCCACTTTTGATATTCACGAAATTGAATTGTCATCAAACTGTCATACTAATTTGATGCTGTTTTCATATATACTTATTGGTGACTCCGCTGATTTTATGCCTTAAAGAGGTGGAGCAAATAATGCTAAATTCAACGACAATGGTGTAAATAAGTTCATAGAATTTTATTAAGCGATTCACTGCCAAATCAAGCCTTCCTTATCGAATTAATTTAAGGATTGAAAATGAATTGAAGTCCGTAGCTATAAATGGGCGAGAATCTATTCATAAATATAAAAATATATTTATAAAAATAAATTTAACATAAAATCAAATTCTTAATCCAAAAATAAAAAAAAGCTAACATCCAGTATATTATAAAAATTTGTTGCAAATTGTTGGCAAAAATTGTATATTTCGAAATGTTATTAGCCAACGTCCAAATAAATTCAAAGACCGTGCTTGCGCCGCTGGCTGGCGTGAGCGATGCTCCCTTTCGACAGATTTGTAAGGAATTCGGTGCGGGTCTGGTGTTTACTGAAATGGTTAGCGCGGATGGCCTCGTTCACGGCAACCAGCCTTCACTTGACTACTGCTATTTTGACCTTTCCGAACGTCCAATCGGGATTCAATTATTTGGTCATCAACCGGAAACACTGGCCGAAGCGGCGGCTATGGTCAGTTCATTTAAACCGGATTTTATTGATGTGAATATGGGTTGTCCGGTGCCTAAAGTCGTGAAAAGGGGAGCGGGTTCGGCTTTGTTGAAAAACTTACCACTCATCCGCGAAATTGTTACCCAGATGAAAGCCAGCACAACGATTCCGCTTTTGGCAAAAATACGAAGCGGTTGGAGCGCCGGCGAATCGATTGCGGTGGAAGTTGCTCAATTGTTAGCGGAATGCGGTTGCACCGCCGTGACGATTCACCCCCGGACACAAGCTGAAAAATTTCACGGACAAGCCGATTGGCAAATCATTCAAGCCGTGAAAAAAGCGGTTACGATTCCGGTGATTGGCAATGGGGATGTCCTGACCCCGGAGGACGCCCGGCAGATGCTTTTAGAGACTGGCTGTGATTTGGTGATGATTGGTCGGGGGGCGCTGGGCAATCCCTGGCTTTTCCGACAAATCAATACCTATTTAGAAGACGGTACCCTGCTCCCTGTTCCGGATTATTCTGAACGGTTCGCGATTTGTTTGCGTCATTTTCAACGGGCGTTGTCAATGATGGGGGAGCGATATATCTTAACCAATATGCGCAAACAGATTGGCTGGTACACCCGGGGAATGCCAGAAAGCACCATCTTTCGGCAGCAGCTTTTCCAGGCGAAAACTCGAGCGACTGTGGAAGCTTTATTGTCGGAATATCAAAAATATTTGGATCGATTGAAAATACAGCGTGATGCGTAAAACGTAAATTCGCGCATTACGCTTTGAGCTTCGAAAAATAAAGCCGGATTCATTACATTTATTCGATATTTAACTTAATTATATCCTGTGAATACGTGATTGTTATTCGGGAGATAATAAAATGATATGCTTCAAGCTGGAGGATTTATGAACGTCAAAAAAGTGATTATTATGGGGGCTGCGGGACGCGATTTTCACAATTTCAATGTTTATTTTCGTGATAAGGAAAACTATCGAGTGATAGCTTTTACTGCCACTCAAATTCCTGATATTGATGGACGAAAATATCCAGCCACTTTGGCTGGTAAATTATATCCGGATGGTATCGTTATAACCAGCGAAGAGAAATTGACGGAATTAATTCAAACCCAGGCCGTTGATGAAGTTTATTTTTCTTATAGTGATATTCCGCATGAATATGTGATGCATCAGGCCAGTTTAGTAAATGCAGCCGGGGCTGATTTTGTCCTGCTCGGTGCCAAATCAACTATGCTTACCACCCAGGTGCCGGTAATTGCGATTTGTGCCGTGCGAACCGGTTGTGGCAAGAGTCAAACCACCAGGCGGGTTTCAGCCATATTAAAACAGATGAATAAGAAAGTCGTTGTCGTTCGACACCCGATGCCGTACGGTGATCTGGCTGCCCAACGCGTCCAACGATTTGCCACCCTCGCCGATATGGATGCGCATCATTGTACCATCGAGGAGCGGGAAGAATATGAACCGCACATCGTCACCGGAAATGTGGTTTTTGCCGGTGTAGATTACGCGGAAATTCTGGCGCAGGCTGAAAAAGAAGCCGACGTTATTCTTTGGGATGGTGGGAATAATGATATTCCATTTTTTAAACCGGATCTCCTGCTGACCGTCGTTGATCCGCTGCGACCCGGTCACGAATTGCGTTATTATCCGGGCGAAACCAATGCCCGGTTGGCGAATGTGATTGTCATTAATAAAGAGGAAGTTGCCTGTTTAGAGGACATTGAGCGGGTCCGGGCGAATATTAAAGCGATTAATCCGCAGGCCACGATTGTGGATGCCGCTTCACCGCTGTTTGTGGAAAATCCGGACCTGATTAAAAACAAAGCGGTGATTGTCGTCGAGGACGGCCCGACCTTGACGCACGGGGAAATGAAATATGGTGCCGGTGTGGTTGCCGCGGAAAAATATGGTGCCCGAGAAATCATTGATCCACGACCCTGGGTCACCGGTAAAATTAAAACCACGTTTGAAAAATATCCGGAAATCGGACGTTTGTTACCGGCAATGGGTTATGGGGCAGAGCAAATTAAGGATTTGCAGGAAACAATTAATGCAATTCCGGCGGACGCCGTTGTTATTGCGACGCCTATTGACCTAACTCGAATTATTAATATTAATAAACCCAGTATTCGAGTCCGCTACGAGCTTCAAGAAATTGGCAAGCCAACGCTTGAAGATATTATTGGGCAAATGAAACTTTGATTTTATAATAAGGTGAAAGTGGTTTTGAGATTCTCTAATTTTAAAAACTTACCTAAATCCTCTCTTAAAAAAGAGAGGACTTAAAGGTTGAATCTCAAAAACACTTTGATCATAGTATAAATACTGACATGACACAATTATCAAGTAATAGTCGCCGGATTGCGGTTGTCGCCCTGGGGGGTAACGCAATTACCCGTGAGTTTGAGGAAGGCAATATTACCCAACAGTTTGCTAACACCCGACGTAGTCTGGTAGGGGTGGCTGATTTAATTGAAAAGGGCTATTTGATTGCCCTCACGCACGGGAATGGACCGCAGGTGGGAAATGCCTTAATCCGGGTTGAAAATGCCCGGCACCTGGTTCCACCAACACCACTGGGCGTGGTGGTGGCTGATTTAGAAGGTGGTATGGGATATATGATTCAACAATCGCTGCAAAACAAGTTGCACAAACGGGGAATCGCCCGGAAAGTTGTCACGCTGGTCACCCAGGTGATTGTGGATAAAAATGATCCGTCGATTGTCAATCCAACGAAATTTGTCGGTCCCTTTTATCAGGAATCGCAGGTGGCACAACTCCAAAAAGCCCGGGGGTGGAATCTGAAAAAAGATGCCAATCGCGGTTATCGTCGCGTGGTACCGTCGCCGATTCCGTTAGAAATTGTGGAAAAAGAAACGATTAAAAAACTCGTGCTGCAGGGCGTGATTGTCATTGCTGCGGGTGGCGGGGGAGCGCCGGTGTATATCGAGGAAGACGGAACTTTTGAAGGAATCGACGGGGTGATTGATAAAGATCGGGCGGCTGCAATTTTAGCCAGAGATATTGGGGCGCAAGAGTTATATATTTTGACTGCCGTTGATCGGGTGGCGCTTCATTTTGGCACCCCGCAGCAACAGGATCTGGATGTTTTGCACTTAAACGACGCCAGGAAGTATTTGCAGGAAGGACATTTTCCGAAGGGAAGTATGGGACCAAAAATCGAGGCGGCGATCGCATTTTTGGAAACAGGTGGAGAAATGGTATTAATTACCTCAATTGAACGCATGGCCCAGGCAATTGAGGGTCAGACCGGAACACGAATCACAAAATAAGGAGAGAATTCATGAAAATTCATGAATATCAGGCAAAACAGATTTTGCAGCGTTATCAAGTAGCAGTGCCCCGGGGACAGGTCGCTTTTTCAGGGGCAGAGGCCGGAAAAATTGCGGCCGAACTCAACTGTGAAACTGTGGTTGTTAAGGCACAAATTCATGCCGGTGGACGGGGAAAGGGCGGTGGCGTTAAACTCGTTCATTCACCAGCGGAAGCCGCCCAAATTGCCGAAAAAATGCTGGGGATGCAACTGGTAACCCATCAAACCGGACCCGAGGGAAAAATGGTGCGCAAGGTACTGGTGGAAGAGGGGCTGGCCATTGACCGTGAGCTGTATGCGGGCATTGTCCTGGACCGTTCACGTTCACAATTAGTATTCATGGCCAGTACCGAGGGTGGAGTCGAGATTGAAAAAGTTGCGGCCGAAACCCCGGAAAAAATTTTAAAAGAATATATTGATAATGCGCTGGGGTTACAACCATTTCAAGCGCGAAAACTGGCATTTGGTTTAGGATTAAGCGGTGACCAGTTTAAGAATGCGGTGAAATTTATAACCGCCTTATATCGGGCTTATGTCGCCAGTGATGCCTCTTTGGCTGAGATAAATCCGTTAGTGGTTACGCGTTCAGGGGCAGTGCTGGCATTGGATGCGAAAATGAATATTGATGATAATGCGCTGGCTCGCCACCCCGATTTGGTTGCCATGCGTGATTTTGATGAGGAAGAACCGCTGGAGGTGGAAGCCTCGAAAGACAATCTCAATTATATCAAACTGGATGGTAACGTTGGGTGCATGGTCAATGGCGCCGGTTTGGCTATGGCCACAATGGACTTAATTAAACTGGCCGGCTCCGAACCAGCTAATTTTTTAGATGTCGGCGGTACAGCCAGTGAGGACACGGTGGCTAATGGTTTTCGAATTATTCTTGCTGATAAAAATGTTAAGGCCGTTTTAATCAATATTTTTGGGGGTATTGTTCGTTGTGACCGCGTCGCCAGGGGAGTCGTTGAAGCGGTAAAAAGAGAGCAGGTCAATGTACCCATTGTCATTCGTTTGGCGGGCACCAATGCCACCGAAGCGGCTCAACTATTAAACGAGTCTGGACTCAAATTTCTGGTTGCGACCAGCTTTGAAGATGCTGCCGAGAAAGTCGTACAGGCTACCGCCGCTTAATTCCTGATTAAAGTCACCCAAGTACGGAAAGGAGAATAAAATTGAGTATTTTAGTCGATAAAAATACGCGCCTACTCGTCCAGGGAATTACCGGGGGCGAGGGATCATTTCATACCAAAACCATGCTGGAATATGGGACCAACGTCGTTGCTGGGACTACCCCTGGTAAGGGTGGACAAAAATTTGAAGACCGCGTTCCCATTTTTAATACCGTAGCCGAAGCCGTCGCTACTGAAGGGGTGAACACTTCAGTTATTTTTGTACCGGCGGCGTTTGCGGCTGATGCGGTTCTCGAAGCGGCTAGTGCGGGAATTCAACTCATTGTCTGTATTACCGAAGGAATTCCGACGATTGACATGCTTAAGGTACATTCCTATTTAAAAAACCGTGAGACGCGCCTGGTGGGGCCAAACTGTCCAGGGGTGATTTCACCGGGACAGGCGAAGGTGGGAATCATGCCGGGTTTTATCCACCAGCCAGGTAGTGTGGGCGTGGTTTCGCGTAGTGGCACTTTAACTTATGAAGCTGTACATCAGTTGACCGAACTGGGAATTGGACAATCCACCTGTCTGGGTATTGGTGGGGATCCGGTGATTGGGACGAATTTTATCGATGCGCTGAAATTATTTGAAGCCGATCCTCAGACGGAAGCGGTGGTAATGATTGGTGAAATTGGTGGTTCAGCCGAGGAGGAAGCGGCTGAATTCATTCAACAGTACGTTACGAAGCCGGTGATTAGTTTTATTGCCGGACGAACCGCACCGCCTGGGCGGCGAATGGGACATGCCGGTGCTATTATTGCCGGGGGAAAAGGTACGGCTGCTGAAAAAATGGCCGCCCTGGAACAGGCTGGTGTCGCGGTGTGTGACAGTCCGGCCGTGCTTGGCAAAACGGTGGCAGCGGTACTTAAACAGCGTTGATTTTGGGGGCTGAGTTCAGTGTTCATTCGGTTCGGGTCGTTTAGCTTTAATGATTATACTTCAAAAACGACCAGACTGGGCTGGGATAAAAAGTTTAAAAAAAATTATTATTTCCTTGTGTTTAATAAAAAAAATTATAAATTAACCTTTTACCTTTTTTAGTACGCTGTGATTTTCCAACTTCCGGAAGACGAAATGAAGGGGTGATTTTAGCACGGTAAATAAAGCAGGAAACGGTAGCGGCTTCACCTGATGTAACTGATGGGTCGTAAGTCACAGGAAATGCAATGAACAAAGCGCTCGAATAGCAATCGGCTAAAGCGAGGCGATTAACGGGAAAGCTTTAAGTTTGAGTCTTGATTTATTTTTATCGCGGTTAATAGCGGTATTATTAAGCGGAATTAAATTGGATTGAAAAGCGATTTCTTCTGATCCTCCTTTATTTGCCAGCCTTTTTTCAACGATATTACGAATTGTGGCGTTAGTACCAGAATGCGCACTTGAAAATGACCTTTAAAAATAGCACGCTTATGAAAACATCAGACCAATATCCAATTATTGAAGTGAAAAAAGAATGGTGCAAGAGTTGTGCGATTTGCGTCGAATTTTGTCCACGCGATGTGCTGGTAATGAATGCGGGTTATCCCGAAGTGGTAAATATCGCCGCCTGTACCAAATGCAAATTATGTGAAATTCGGTGTCCGGATTTCGCGATTTCCGTAATCGAGATGCCTTGAATATAATAATTTAGCTTCGAGGTTTTGTTAGCGACCCCTCCCAAAAAGAAATCAAATTTCGATAGTCGGTGGACGTTCTCGCTACCTAACCGCTTCTGTGTTCAGGCAGGGGCGGAAATCTCCTTGAATTTCAAGGCGTGGTTTCGCCAGCGAGCGCTTCGATGCCGGCTGTTCGAAAATCAGGATCAAGGATTTATTTTTAAAAGGGAGGAAGCGGGGGATTTTGAATTTTTGCCGGGTGACTTTTACGAGGCTTGTTTTGGCACCTGGCAAGTGCGGTGGAATTCGAAACGACTAGACCATTAAGTACAGGAAAAGGTTATTCAATGATGGAACAGCAAGCAAAATCGAAAATCCAGATGATGTCGGGAAATGAGGCGTGTGCTCTGGGCGCAATTGCTGCGGGGTTAAGATTTTTTGCGGGTTATCCAATTACCCCATCTTCTGAGATTGCGGAAGAGCTCGCGCGGTTATTGCCCCGCATCGGAGGCAGCTTCATTCAAATGGAAGATGAAATTGCCTCAATGGGAGCCGTAATTGGGGCTTCGTTAGCGGGCAAAAAAGCAATGACTGCTACCAGTGGCCCGGGTTTTTCGCTTAAACAGGAAAACATTGGCTATGCGGCAATGGCTGAGGTTCCGTGTGTGATTGTCAACGTCATGCGGGGCGGCCCCAGTACCGGTTTGCCGACATTGCCGTCGCAGTCAGACGTTATGCAGGCGCGTTGGGGCACGCACGGTGATCATCCCATTGTGGCGGTGGTACCGAATAGTGTCCGCGAAACCTTTGATTTAACCGTACACGCATTTAACCTCGCTGAGAAATTTCGAACGCCGGTTGTAATTTTAATGGATGAAATTATTGGGCACATCAATGAAAAAGTAAGCCTGCCGGAGGTGACGGAGGTTCAGGTCATTGATCGGGAACGACCGAATGTACCGATTGATCAATTTTTGCCTTACCAATTTACCGATTCCTTGATCCCCCCAATGGCAAGCTTTGGGGAAGGTTTTCGCTTTCATGTCACCGGTTTATGTCACGATGAAACCGGCTTCCCCACCAATAATTCAAAAGAAATTGTGAAGTTGTTGACGCGTTTAAACCAGAAACTGGAATTTCATCGGGATGAAATTATTCAGGTCGAGTCTAATTATCTGGAGGACGCGCAAATCGGGATTTTTGCCTACGGTTCGGCCTCGCGGTCAGCCAAACGGGCGGTATTCCTGGCGCGCGAGCGCGGTATTCCGGTGGGAATGCTCCGTCCACGTGTACTGTGGCCTTTCCCTGATCAGGAAGTCCTGGCGCTGGCGGAGCAGGTTTCGCATATTATTGTTCCCGAATTAAATTTGGGCCAAATTGCGCAACAGGTCGAATGGGCCGGCCGTTTTAAGGCTGAAGTGATTCGGGTCAACCGCATTGATGGGGAACCTATAAGGCCGGAAGATATTCTGGAGCAGATTGTGGCGATTTATCAACCAGGGAATTAAGGCTGTTTAATAATTAAAAGACATCCTCGTTTAAGAAGTTCAGGAGGTAATTCGGTGAATGTTTATGAAAAATATTTGCGCAAAAATAAGTTTCCGTTAATCTGGTGTGCCGGTTGTGGGCACGGTATTGTGCTGAAAGCGATTTTACGAGCAATTGACCGGATTGGTCTGGAGAAAGATAAGGTAGTCGTGGTTTCCGGAATCGGCTGTTCCAGTCGGGCACCGGGTTACCTTGATTTTAACACGCTTCACACCACTCACGGGCGGGCAATTGCTTTTGCCACCGGTGTCAAGATTGCTAAACCAGAATTAACAGTCATTATCATTACCGGCGATGGAGATGCTACGGCAATTGGCGGAAATCATTATATTCATGCGGCGCGCCGAAATATTGACCTGTCAGTCATTATTTTCAACAATAATATTTACGGCATGACCGGCGGACAGGTCTCACCCACCACGCCCCACGGCAAAAAGGCCAGTACCGCGCCTTACGGCAGTACTGAGCATTCATTTAATATTAGTGGATTAGCTGAAGCCGCCGGTGCCAGCTTTGTGGCGCGAGGGACCGCCTATGACGCCATTCAGTTAGACCGAATGATCGAAAAAGCCATTCGCAATAAGGGCTTCTCCGTGGTTGAAGCGATTTCTCCCTGTCCGACTGCCTTTGGGCGCCGAAATCGAATCGGAAATCCGGTGGAGTTGTTAAAGTGGGTTAAAGATAATTCGGTGAATGTTAATAAAGCCCGGCAGCTCAGCCCGGAAGAATTAGAAGGGAAAATTGTCACCGGCATTTTTATGAACGAACAAAAACCTGAATACACAGAAGAATATGCTGAGTTACGTCGTCGAGTTGGTTTTACCGGTTAGCGCCGCTATTTTCGCTGGCCGCGATATTTGCGGTGATTTACGATGTTAGCATTTCGTTAATCGGGGATTTGAATAAATTGATAACGCATCCAATTTAATAAATTTTAATTATAATATTAAAAAATAAAAATCGAAATAAAGAGGCAATTTGATGGGATTTCGATATGAATTTCGATTGAGCGGAGAAGGTGGACAGGGCTTGGTGCTTGCCGGAAAAATAATGGCCGAGGCGGCAGCCATTTATGATAACAAAAACGCCACCCAAAGCCAATCTTACGGACCAGAGGCGCGCGGTGGGGCGAGTCGGTCAGAGGTTATTATTTCGGATGAGGATATTGACTATCCCAAGGCGACCGACGTTGATTTCCTGTTGGCACTCACGGATGAGGCGTGTAAAAAATATGCCACCAACATTAAGGCGAAAGGTATTCTGCTGATTGATTCTGAATCGGTGAAATATATTCCGAGCGGTAATATCATTATCTATAAAGCCCCGATTACGCGGCTGGCAACGGAGAAAATCGGAAAAAGTCTCGTCGCAAACATTGTTGCCCTGGGGATCATTACCGAAATCACCAAAGTAATTTCCACGGAAGCAATGCAGCAGGCAATTCTGGCCCGGGTTCCCAAAGGAACTGAAGATTTAAATTTGAAAGCGTTTCAGCTTGGCCGCGAGTGGGGTAAGTCGATTTTAGAGAGTGAGAATAAATAAAATGGATTTCCGCTGCGTGTTCAGTTGGATAAAATATCGCGATAAATTATTGTAAAAATTCCAGGGTATTTTTTCTCACTTCTTTAACTAACTCACAATCGTCGGGCTGTGGACCTGAAATGAAAATGTAATAAAAGAGTATTAGGGCATGCGTACACCTTTTTCGCGTCTGGAAGAAAGGGTCAATTGGTTTGGTAATCACCACCGTAAATATTTACGTTTTATACAGGCGAAGCAATCAGAAGTTATTTACCGATTGGAAGAGAAGGGACTCATTGAACAAATTCACCTGTGGACCCCTACCGGTGATCGTTTCTCTAAAGAAATGCGACTGATCCAGTCGGTTGGTACAACCCATCGTGAAAAATTGAATTTTGCCGGGTGGTATTATTCCACTCAGTTTTTATTAATGAACATTCGGGCAATTGATGTCCTCAGTCTCAATTTAACGTTGGGTCAAAATCGAATAAAAGAATATCGTCAATTTATGAAGCAAATCGGTGGGGAGTTTCGGAATCTCACCGCCGTCTACATGAGTACGTTGTTGAATCTGTTCCTTCCGAAATCCGAACAACCGGAATTTGCTATTTTAGGAGTCGGAACCCGTGCGGATCAAGATGATATCGATCTGGGAATTGTTGATGATGGATCGGAAAAACGTCACGCCTTGAATCAGGCGATTGGGCTGATGCAAAACGAAATGCTCAAACATGCCAGCCGTTTACATCTTTATCTTTCCGAATATGTGGGCACACAATTTTACTCGGCTTCCATTGATGAATACGATGCCCTGCTCTCTGATGAAATTCATGACTTTATAATTATTAGTGAAATGCTGGGAGCCGCCCTTATTATGGGCAGCAAACCACTGTTTCATAACTTTCAACAGTTGATTACCAATCGTTATTACTATCAAAAAAATCAGAATAACAAATATCATGAAGGATACCTGCGGGGTATTTTAGGTGAGATTCGTTCACTTTTAGCCCGCAAAATTACCAGCGATCGCATTCACCTCAAAAATGACGCACTCCGCATTATAAAAGCATTGGCTTATGCCGGCAAAAGTATTTGTGGAATTCAGCGGGTAAATGCCTGGGATATTTTAGATTTATTAAGCTTACATCAGCCGAAGCGGAAAGCTGAATATCAAGCCCTGGATAATGCGCTGTCGTTCTTTGAAATTTTTCGTTTCTTGTATCAACTGGCAGTGGTTCAGGAAGATGAAATTTATTTACAGGAAAAATCCGACATTGACCGATTGGAGATGGTCGCCGAAATTATGGGTTATCAAAAGGTTGGCGTCAAGAGAGCTAGTGATTTTCTGTTAGTTCAATATTATGAAAATATGGAAGTAACCAAAAAAGTAGCAGCTATTTTAATCAATGATTTTTCCAGGCATCTCAAGTCAATCACTGTTTTTCGAAACCTGTTCTCGGTGAACAACCTTCCTGCC
>Ga0180437_10003831_pt1 | contig 21998 bp, 18 predicted proteins | sample SS_ome_4_FD_132410 | JGI IMG/M metagenome (GOLD analysis project Ga0180437, IMG submission 132410) | Hypersaline lake sediment archaeal communities from the Salton Sea, California, USA - SS_3_D_1 metaG | ecosystem: Environmental > Aquatic > Non-marine Saline and Alkaline > Hypersaline >...
AGGAGATGGGGCTGACTGTGTCGTGCGACCTGAACTACCGCAAGATGCTGTGGAAATGGGGCAAGACACCAGGCGAGGTGATGTCCGAGTTGGTGCGCCACTGTGACATTGCCATCGGTAACGAGGAAGATGCCGACAAGGTGTTTGGCATCAGGGCGCCCGAGACCGACGTGATCGCAGGCAAAGTAGAAGCGGACAAGTATCGCTACGTGTGCGAGGAACTGGCCAAGCGCTTCCCCAACTTGAAGACCATTGCCATCACCCTGCGTGGCTCGATTTCGGCCAGCCACAACACCTGGTCGGGGGTGCTGTACTCTCCCCCCTCTCGGGGGGGAGTTGGAGGGGGGGCAGGGGGGTTCTACATTGCTCCCACCTACGACATCACCCATATCGTGGACCGGGTGGGAGGCGGTGATGCGTTTATGGGTGGGCTGATCTATGGCCTGCGCACCTATGGGGAAGATCGGCAGAGGGCGCTCGACTTTGCTGTGGCTGCTTCCTGCCTGAAGCACTCCATCTTTGGTGACTTTAACATAGTAACCGTAGCTGAGGTCGAGAAACTGATGGGCGGTGATGTGTCGGGGCGCGTGTCACGCTGACGCGGCGAGAAAGGAGTTTGTGCCGTTCGCTCGACGGGGAGAACACTTCGTCCCTCGGCTGGGGGCTGTCGCCCCTCCATAACAAACGCATTATGCGAGGAGGAACGCAATGCAGGAAATTTTTGGTGCCTTTGGGCACCTGGGTGTGGTGCCGGTCGTCAAGATCAACCAAGCAGACGAGGCCGTGCCACTAGGAAATGCCTTGATAGCGGGCGGCCTGCCGTGTGCTGAGATCACCTTTCGCACCAGCGCCGCCGAGGAAGCCATCCGGCGGATCGCCTCTGAGCTTCCTCAGGTTGTGATCGGCGCGGGAACGGTTCTATCAGTGGAGCAGGCCGAGAAGGCGGTGGCAGCCGGAGCCCGCTACATTGTCTCACCCGGATTCGACCCCAAGGTAGTTGACTGGTGCTTAGCACGCGGTGTGCCGGTTACCCCGGGGATTGCCACGCCGACCGAGATCAACATGGCCCTCGACAAGGGACTTAACATCCTAAAGTTCTTTCCAGCCGAGGCCCTAGGCGGACTCAAAACGCTCAAAGCCCTCGCCGCACCGTATGGTGGCGTCAAGTTCATCCCTACTGGAGGCATCAACTCCAAGAACCTGGCCGATTATCTGAGCCTGCCGGCAGTGCACGCCTGTGGCGGAAGCTGGATGGTCACGAACGAGCTGATCTCTGCCGGTGAATTTGCCGAGATCACTCGCCTGGCAGGGGAGGCTCGGGCTATCGTCCGCCAGGTGCGAGGGGAGCAATAGGCGACAGTAGTTGGGCAGCGCCGGCTCGCCCCCTAGGCGGTCACTTTCTACTTTCTACTCTATCGAGGAAGAGCCAGGCTATTTCCTCACCGATTCAGAAACGACCTCATTTTTCAGGACCCCGATGCCCTCGATTTCCACTTCCACCACGTTGCCTGGCGAGAGCGGCCCTACGCCAGCCGGCGTGCCCGTCATGACCACGTCCCCTGGCTCCAGGGTCATCACCCGAGAGACAAAGCTGATCAGGTTCCAGACCTTGAAAACCATGTCCTGGGTGTTTCCAGACTGCCGTGCCTGACCGTTGACACGGCAGGTGATGGCCAGCTTGGACGGGTTCAAATCGGTGACAATCCAGGGACCCAGGGGGCAAAAGGTGTCAAAGCTCTTGCTGCGCGTCCACTGGCCGTCTTTTTGCTGCAAGTCTCGGGCCGTTACGTCGTTACCGCAAGTGTAGCCTAAAATGTAGCGACGGGCCTCATGGGATGGGACGTTTCTGGCCCGTTTCCCAATGACCACAGCCAGCTCGGCTTCATAGTCAACGCGCTGCGACATAGCCGGGTAGATGATCGGGTCCATGTGGCCAATCACTGCCGTAGATGGCTTGAGGAAAATGATCGGCTCCTCAGGGAGAGGCAAACCAGCTTCGGTGGCGTGATCGGCGTAATTGAGCCCCACGGCCACAACCTTGGTCGGCTGACAGGGGGAGCCCAGCTTGACCCGTCCCAATCTCCCCACCCTCACTCCTGGTTCAAAATCCCCGCATGGATCCCCTTCCAGAGTGTAGATCAGGTTTCCCTCAACCAACCCGTAGCCGGATGCATCCCCTCGCTCAAATCTGACAATTTTCAAAATAGCTGACCTCCACCTCTGTACCGTGCTTTATGAAAGTTCGTTAGCGATCAACCGCAACAACGGGGCTTATTTCGCAATCCCTATGGCCAGAACTGCAGTCAACATGCTGGCCATCAACCAGGGCTGGCTGCGCTGCAAGTACCAGCGCTCCGCTTCGCCTCGCCAGAGGAAGGGCTGTAAGAGCCATTGAGGTAGCAGCAGCAAGCCAGCGATGCCCGCCAGGATGGGCGCTTTCACCATAACCAGTAAAGCAACGGCCACAATCTGCGAACTGTTTAGCAAGCGAGTGGCCGTCTTCCACCTGCCGTCCGACAAGACAAAGCGGGCGTAATAGGCCATGGTATAGGCAATAGCAAAGGCGGCCGATTCCCAGTTAAGGGAGCCCAAAGCCAGATGGCCTATCAGCCAGGGGAGTCCCAATTCCAAAATCGCTCTCAATGAAAAGCTGATCGCCCCACGCTGGCGGGAAGAGAAGAGGGCCACAGCTATCAGAAAGAAGGCCACCAGGGTCAAAAGGGCGACCCAACGCCCCAGGAGAGAGGCCAGCGTCGTGGCCACAACCAGGGTGAGGATCAGACTGAGGAACTCTGTGCCTACACGGGGCATGAAATCCCTTTGCCACCAGGCCAGGATCCCCGCCAGCCAGCCAGAAGCGCGGCCCCCAGGAGAACCTGGGGAGGTGTAGGGCAGTGATGTTAAAGGGATCTCTCCTTTTGACAGGTGGCCTCCGGCGATGGGAGTGAACCAACTCGTGCCCAAGACCAACTTCCAGATGCCACCCAAGATTGGATCCACCAGGAAAAGCACCACGAATAGGAGAAGAAGAGATTGCGCTTTCAATCCCATCTGCCCTGAGGCAACAGCCCCGCACAAGGCAGCCCAGGCCGAACCCAGCCAGTTGGAGGAAGCCCCCATCTCTATCCAAAGTTTGGTCAAATGCCCTGCCCCAAGGTCACCTGATTTGTCTTTGCTCTCCAAGCCCCTCTCCTCAACCCAATTCGAGGATGTATTAAGCGGGTCCACGAACTTTTGGCTCGTAATGGGTGATGGTTACGTCTTTGTAGGTAAGGCGGGGCCCCATCTCGGTGTAGTAAGCCAGGGTGTGCTTCAACCAATGGGCATCGTCGCGCTCAGGGTAATCCAATCGGTAGTGAGCGCCACGGCTCTCCTGCCGGGCCAGGGCTCCGGTCACAACGGCACTGGCCAGATCCAGCATCCCTCCCAACTGCAAGACATCAACCAGGCTCTGCCCGCCCGCTGTTGCCTGTTGATAACGTTCTTTCAGTTCCCCAATCTTGTTCACTGCCTCCTCAAGGCCTTTCCTCTCCCGAAAGATGCCCACCTTCTCGACAAGCAACTCTCTCAACTCTTGACCAATGACTTGGGCACTTGTTCCCTTTTGCCTGGCCGTGAAAATTCTCCAGGCTTTTTCTTCTTGCTGCAAGGCGTCAGTCAGAGGCATCTCGGCTTGCGATGGCCTGTCCAGGCCCAGCACGAACTCGGCTGCCTTTTCCCCGGCCCGTTTGCCGAAGACAATATCTTCTAGAAAAGCATTGCCGGCCGGGCGGTTAGCGCCATGCACGCCGACACAGGAACTCTCGCCAGCAGCGTAAAGGCCCGGCAAGGAGGTCTGCCCATCTACGTCGCAGGTCACCCCTCCTATAGAACAGAGCTGACCGGGCTGGACTGGAAGGGGAGCCTCGATGGGATCCATGTCAGCAAAAGCCAGGGTTACCTGGCGGATGTCCGACAGATGTTCTTTGATCTTTTCGGCTCCCAGATGACGCAGGTCCAGATGAACGTATCCGCCGGGGAACCCACGCCCTTCGCTGATCTCGGTCTGAATGGCACGCGCTATGATATCACTCGGGGCCCGTTCCATGGTCGCAGAGGCGTAGCGGTCCATGAAGCGCTCCCCCTGATTGTTAAGGAGACAGCCTCCTTTCTCCAGTGCTCTCTCACTAATCGGGACGCCAACGCCACGAAGGACAGTAGGACAGAACTGCACGAATTCCATATCTCCCAGAGGGACTCCAGCGCGAAAGGCAATGGCCGCCTCGCTGCCTGTGCCAATGAGGGCGTTGGTGGTCGTATCGTAGAAATGGCCGAAACCAGCTCCAGCCAGGATGACCGCGTGGGCTCTAAAGACTGCCAGTTCCTCGTTGTCAACGTTTACGGCTATCAATCCCAGACAGACACCATTCTGGACGACCAGAGAAACCGGCAGCCACCCCTCGTATACCTCCAGGTCCCGTGTGCCCACTTGCTCGTATAGGATGTGAAGGAGATGATGTCCAGATCCGAAACGGGAGAAATCAGCGCCCCAGTTCTCCATTTCGATAATCCGTTCTATCGCCTCCCGACACATGATCTCGACAGCGTCCTGGTCGGCCAGGTAATCGCTACTTTTGATCGCATCAAAGGCCCGCTGCGCCCAGGCATGATCGCTACCCCTGGAATCATTTCTCATACCAGCGGGGATGCCCTCTTGAACTGCCAACGAAACACAGCGCAACGGGTGCATTCTGGATATCAGGGCCACGTCGCAAGTTTTGCTGGCCTCGATGGCTGCCCGAAGGCCCGCTGGCCCACTACCTACGACCAGGACCTGATGTGAAGGGATGGTATTCATGGCCCGCCCCATATCCGTCGAGGAGTTGCAATGGCTTTGGTCGGTTCACCGAAAGGACGCTTACTTCAAATGGCGGTTGATAGCCGCGATCAGTTCGTCCATGGTCACAGGTTTGGTGAAATGGGCGTTAGCGCCGGCGCTCAGAGCCCGCTCTTTGTGTTTGGCACTGCCCCAGGCCGAGATGACGATGATGGGAATATCCGCCGTGTCAGAGCCGTTGCGCAATTGACGGATGGCTACGAGGCCGTCTATCCGCCCGGGCATACGTACGTCCATCAATACGACGTCGGGATGACATTCTTGCGCCTTTTGCACCCCTTCCTCGCCGTTGCAGGCCACATCCACTTCATACCCGTATAGCTCCAGCATCTGCACCATAATATCGCGTTGGGCTTCATGGTCTTCAACGTACAGAACCTTTGTCATCAGTAATCCTCCTATCTGTCAGGCACCGTTATGGCTCTTCACCTGCTCTGCGTTGCAACTGATATAACTTGCTGATCGCTTCCAAAGGCGACATCTCGTCAATCTTTAATTGTCTGATCTCCTCCACTACCGGATGGGGCTCTGTGCTGAAGAGCGGCAACTGTTGCACAGCCACTTCTCTGACTCGCTGCCGATTTTCCCGCCAGTCGTAGTGATCTTCCAACTCGCTCAGGATCTCTGTTGCCCGGTTGATCACCGCCCTCGGGATTCCGGCCAACTGAGCCACGTGGATCCCATAGGAGCGATCGGCGCTTCCAGGGACAATCTTGTGTTGGAAGATGACCTTGTCCCCTTCTTCTGTTACGGCTACGTTGTAATTGCGCACGTGAGGCAAGATTTCGGCCAGTTCCGTCAGTTCATGGTAGTGGGTAGCAAAAAGGGTTTTGGCCCGCAACCGGGGATGGTTGTGAATGTACTCGACGACGGCCCAGGCGATGGAGATGCCATCGTAGGTGCTGGTCCCACGGCCGATTTCGTCCAGGATGAGTAGACTGCGGGCACTGGCGTGATTGAGGATGTTGGCCGTCTCCACCATCTCTACCATAAAGGTGCTTTGACCAGCGCTGATCTCGTCCTGGGCGCCGATGCGGGTAAAGATGCGATCCACCAGCCCGATCCTGGCCTCGTCGGCTGGGACAAAAGAGCCGATCTGAGCCATGAGGACGATGAGGGCCACTTGACGTAAGAAAGTAGACTTGCCGCTCATGTTGGGGCCGGTTATAATCAGTATCGTCTCCTCGGGTGAGAGGTGCACATCGTTGGGCACAAAGGGCTCGTCGCGCTGGGTCAACTCTACCACGGGATGGCGACCGGCCACGATTTCGAGCTCGTCTCCCTCGGTCAGGACCGGGCGGACATAGTTGTGGCGCAGGGCCACCTCGGCCAGGGCAGCGTAGACATCCAGGTGGGCCAGAGCTCGGGCAGCGCCCAGCAGGCGCTCGGCAAAAGTTCCCACCTGCTCGCACACCTGGTGGAAGATGGTGGATTCCAGGTCCAGAATGCGCTCCTGGGCGTTAAGAATGAGAGACTCGTATTCCTTGAGTTCTGGGGTGATGAACCGCTCGGCGTTGACCAGCGTCTGCTTGCGGATGTATTCCTCGGGCGCGGCGTCCAGGTTGGCTTTGGTGACCTCGATGTAATAGCCAAAGACCTTGTTGTAACCCACCTTGAGGGATTTGATGCCTGTGCGTTTCCGCTCGGTGGCTTCCAGATTGGCCACCCAGCGCTTGGCATCGCGTGAGGCTGTGACCACATTGTCCAGCTCAGCCGAGAACCCAGAACGGATGACGCCACCGCTGGCCAGGGTAGCCGGGGCGTCATCGGCGATGGCCTGCTCGATGAGAGCCATCACTTCAGGACAGGGATCGAGGGAATAATGGGACAAGGGGTTCTTGTCCCCCATGCCCTCTACCACTTCTCTCAAGCGGGGCACTGCTTCCAGGCTTTTGTGGATGCCAAGGAGGTCTCGTGGACCGGCGATGCGTTGTACCACGCGGTTAGTCAGACGCTCCAGGTCAGCCAGTTCTTTGAGCAAGGCCTTGACCTCAGTCCGCGCGGGTGTGTCGTGGTAGAAGGCGTCCAGGGCATCCAGGCGTCTCTCCAACTGATGACAGTCCAGCAAGGGCTGGTTGAGCCACTGGCGGAGCAACCGCCCTCCCATGGCCGTCACAGTGGCGTCCAGCATCCCCAGCAAAGAGCCCTTGACCGAACCGATGCGGATCGTCTGGAGCAGCTCCAGATTGCGGCGGGTAGCTGCGTCCAGATTCATAAAAGCGGCTGTGGAATACGTTGAAAGGCTTCTCAACTGGCTCAGGGCGGCCTTCTGGGTCTCCTGCAGGTACTGGACGATGGCTCCAGCGGCCCGCACCGCCAGAGGCAGTCCCTCGCAGCCAAAGCCGGCCAATGAGGCCACCTCAAAGTGGTCAAAAAGGGCCTGGCGGGCATTGCCCAACTCGAAACGCCAATCGTCGTAGGGAGATAGATGGTTGGAGATGGGAGATGGGAGATGGGAGATTGGAGGTATGAGTACCTCCGCTGGCTGCAAACGCTCTAATTCTTGCTCCACTGCCGGCCAGACGTTGCCGTCGGAGATTTGGGTGGTGGCGAACTCGCCTGTGGTGATATCCACATAGGCGATGCCAGCCTTGTTGCCTTCTACCACCAGAGCGGCCAGATAGTTGTTGCGCTTCTCGTCCAGGAGCGTCGGCTCGACCACCGTACCCGGCGTTATCACCCGCACCACCTCGCGAGGCACCAGCCCTTTGACCGTCTGATCGCTCATCTGCTCGCAGATGGCCACTTTGTGTCCGGCGTGAATCAGCTTGGCGATATAGCCCTCCACGGCGTGGTAGGGCACCCCCGCCAGGGGCACCCGCTGGTTCTTGCCCACCGGTCGCGAGGTGAGGACAATATCACAGGTTTGGGCCACGACCTTGGCATCCTCATCAAAGGTCTCGTAAAAGTCACCCAGGCGGAAGAGGAGGATGGCGTCGGGGTATTGCTTCTTGATCTGCAAATATTGGCGACGGAGAGGCGTCATGCCGGATGATTTAGCCATAGCCCAATTCTCTCAGCGCTTGCTCAAGCCTGTCAATTTCTTCGCGTTCGAGGTCAATCTCATTCAGCAGCTTTAGGGGGGCATCCAAGCCGTGTCTGGCCCTGCTCACTTCCAGGCGAGAGAGGTTTTTGCGATGGATGGCGAGCCGTTTCCGCAGGTCGTCCATGTCCATTTCCATCTCTACCTCTCTGGTCAGGAAATCTTTGAGAGCCTTCTGATAGATCCTGTTGCGTATCACACAGTTGCCATTGGGTCCTTCTTTGACCACGCCAATGAGGTACAGTTCAGCGAGACGCCCATCGGCCCCACCGTGAGGCTCGAAGCGAATGCGCTCGCCAACAAAGATACGTCTCAGGAGAGCTTTGGCCATGAGGGCTTCTGGCTCGTCCAGTCGCGCCCGGATGTGAGAGAGGTTGCTGTCGTTGGCTTTGGCGCTGAGCACGTTCTCTTGTACCGCCTGATCTACCAGGGCGACGGTCGCTCGTTTTGTGCCACGTCTCACCCGCCAGTCTTCCAAAGTGGCGCAGGCTTTTTGGGTGAGGTAAGGCTGCCCAGAGGTCCACCAATAGATGCGCTCGTGCACATCGTCGGAGGCACTGATACCCGCCAGAGCTAGATTGTCAGTCAGACGGCGAGTCTCGGCGGGAGTGAACTCTTCCAGGCGTACTTCCTGGCCTACGTTGAAGGGAGAGAGGCCAGGGTCTTTTATCAAGTGTCGGGGGTCAGTGGCTCCAACCATGACAAAGGTGATCTCGCGCAATGCAGGCTCATCAGCCCGCTCATTGTACAACGCGCGCAGCGTGCTGAAAAAGCCATCAGAGAAATCTAGAAGACGAGTGCTGTCAATCTCGTCAAGGGTGACAATGACGGGATGGAAAGGGTTCCTTCGCTGGACTATCTCAGTGAAGAATCTGTACAGGCTGTCCTGGTCCACAATAGGCGATTCGGCATCAGGGATAATTTGGCCAACGATAGCGTTCCCGAGAGCCTTGTACCATTGGTCTATCTCCATACCCGCTAGCCGCGACAGATCGATCTTGACAGACAAGTATCCTTCCGGCTCCAAACGCGCAGCCAGTCGGTGCAATAGGCATGTTTTACCCATCTGCCGGGCGACAACGATGTGAACATACTCCATCTGTCTGACGCGCAGCAAGGCCAGACTGTCAGCCTCCCGCTCCACATAGGTAGGCGAATCGGGTGGGATGGCACCGCCCGCTTGAAAGACCTTGTTCATGCCCCTACCTCGTCTCTGATCTCCTCAAAGACCTCTTTACACTTTTTCAGCCTTACCAATTATGTGACCGACAAATTCTCTGCTTAAATTATACCACACTGTTGCCAACGATGACAAAAAGACCCCTCTTTGGCCCCAAAGATTGTCAATTCATTCCCCCAACCATCTTCCCACTCCGGCTACTTGATGATGACCGGCTCCTTACTGGCCTGACTCAGCACTTCCACACCGTCCTCTTGGACGAGGACCATGTCTTCGATGCGTACGCCGCCCCAGTCCGGCAGGTAGATGCCCGGCTCGACGGTGAGGACCATGCCTGGCTTCAGCGCCTCCTCTGCGTCCTGCCGGACGAAGGGATCTTCGTGGATGGCCAGGCCCACGCCGTGGCCCAAGCCGTGCCCGTATTGCTCGCCGTAGCCGGCCTCGGCGATGATCTGCCGGGCCGCGTTATCGGCCTCCTTGGCCACGATTCCTCCCTGGATAATCGCCTCGGCGGCCAATTGGGCTCGAAGGACGAGGTCATAGATCTCGGTGAACCGCTCGTCAGGTTGGCCCAGGCAGATGGTGCGGGTCAGGTCCGAATGGTAGCCAGCGACCTGCGCTCCCAGGTCCATAACGATGGGCTCGCTCATGCCGATGACCCGTTCGGAAACCTCGTGGTGGGGCAGGGCTCCGTTGGTTCCTGCCCCCACGATGAGGTCAAAGGCCACTTTCTCTGCTCCGTGAGTGCGCATGTAGGCTTCCAGTTCCCAGGCTACTTCTCTCTCCGTCAGGCCTGGTTCGATGAACTCGACGATGTGGGCAAAGGCCGCATCCGCTAGGGCGACGGCTTCTCTGATTTTGTCGAGTTCGCCTTGTTCTTTGATGGCGCGGAGGCCTTCGACCATCTCTTCAGTGGGCACCAGCTCGACGTTTTCGGCTCCGGCGACCAGCTTGCCGTGTTCGGCTACCGTCAGGTGGACGCTCTCGAAAGCCACTCGGCTGGCCTCGATCTCTGCCACCAGATCAGGCCAAACCTCCACGAATTCCCTTTGGAACATGACCACCTCAAAAGCCGGAGCCTGTTTCCTGGCTTGCTCAAGGTAGACGAAAGGGACAGCCAGAAATGCCCGCTCAGAGGAGATGAAAAGCGCTCCTTTTGTGCCGGTAAAGCCGCTGAGATAGCGGCGGTTCTCTGGCTGGCTGATGACGATGGCGTCCAGGTTGTTGTCGGTCAGGGTCTGGCATAGTCTGGCAAGTCTCATTTTTTCACCTCAGAGGGGGACGAGGGGGCGGAAGGGCCTGATGGGGCCTCTTTAGCCCCGGGATGTGATTTCAAATATACCTCTCTTGCCCTGGCCTGACTGACGTGGGTGTAGATCTGGGTGGTGGCCAGGTTGGCGTGGCCCAGGAGCTCCTGTACCACGCGCAGGTCAGCTCCGCCGTCCAGGAGGTGGGTGGCAAAGGTGTGGCGCATCATATGAGGGTAGACCCGCTTGTCCAGGCCAGCCGCCTTGGCATATTTGTCCAGCAGCATCCGCACGCTGCGCTCCGAGAGCCGTCCACCGAAGCGGTTGACAAAGAGAGCCCTGGGCGGCGGCTTGTCTTTCATCAGTTCAGGCCGCCCCTCCCGCAGGTAGCGCTCCAGGGTCCGTTGGGCCGGTTTGCCCAGCAGGGCAAGGCGTTCTTTGCCTCCCTTGCCCAGGACGCGCAACTCTGCGCCGCTCCACTCTATATCGCTTATATCGAGAGCCACCAATTCGCTGACCCGCAGGCCGGCGGCGTAAAGCATCTCCAGGATGGCCCGGTCGCGCAGCCCTTGAGGTGTCGAAGTGTCTGGGGCCGACAGCAAAGCTTCTACTTCATGGAGGTCAAGGTACTCAGGCAGGCGCTTGGGGATTTTGGGAGAAGATACGGCCGAGATGGGATTGGAAGCCAGAACCCCCTCCCGTACCAGATAGCGACAAAAGGAACGCAACTCTGATACTTTGCGGGCGATGCTGGCCCTGACGTAGCCCTGGTCCTTCAGCCAGGCCAGATAACGGCGCAGGACGTGCCGGTCTACACCCTCCCACGAATCAATTCCCTCTTCCTTCAAGAAGGCAAAGAACTGTTCAATCTCGTGGTGATAGTTCTTGATGGTGTAGGGGGAAGCGTTCTTTTCGGCTATAAGGTAAGTGATGAAACGGTCCAGGTGTTCGTCCACTCTACGCTTCTACCTTCAGTTTCTCCAACTCTATCTGCTTCTCACAGCTCACGCACTTGGCCCGCTCTTTGCCGACCTCAACCAGCAGCCCACCGCAACTGGGACAGGGCTGCGGCAGGGGGCGTTTCCAGGAAGCGAACTCGCACTCGGGATAGTTGGAACAACCGTAGAAGACACGCCGCCGGCGCGTCTTCTTCTCTACCAAATCACCACCGCACTGAGGGCAAGCCACCCCAATCGTGACCTGGAAAGGCTTGGTGTTGCGGCAGGCAGGGTAATTGGTGCAAGCGATGAACTTGCCGTAACGTCCCCATTTGACGGTCATGGGATGGCCACACTGCTCACAAACCTCCCCTGTGAACTGCTCCCCCAGGTTCAGGTTCTCCATGTGCTTCTCGGCGTATTGCATGGATTTCTCAAAAGGACCGTAAAAGTCCTTGAGCACTGGCACCCACTCCCGCTTACCTGAAGCGATGAGGTCCAGGTCTTCTTCCATCCTGGCGGTAAAGCCCACGTCTACAATGTCCGGAAAGTACTTGACCAGAAGGTCGTTGACGGTGAAGCCGATCTCTCTCGGCTGCAGATGGCGGTCCACGCGCTCTACGTAGCCCCGGTTTTGAATGGTGGTGATGATGGGGGCATAGGTGCTGGGCCGGCCGATGCCGTATTCCTCCAGGGCGCGGACCAGTGTGGCCTCAGTGTAACGCGGCGGTGGCTGGGTAAAGTGCTGCTGAGGTAAGAGTCGCAGCAGATCGAGGATTTCACCTGCGCTCAACGGCGGCAGAATGGTGCCCTCTCCCTCCTCGGGAACGGCATCCTCATCCCTGGCTTCCTCGTAGACGGCCAGAAATCCGGGGAACTTGACCCGCGAACCTGAAGCCCGCAAGAGATATTCGGGTTTACCGCCGATCTCTGACAACTGATCGGCCGGGGCCGCCAGCGCGTCATCGGCTACCCGCCACCGGCTGTCCGCTGCCACGTCTACGGACACGGTGTCGTATATGGCCGGAGCCATCTGGCTGGCCACGAAGCGTTTCCAGATGAGGTCGTAAAGGCGATACTGGTCGCGGTTGAGGTATTTTTTGATGCGACCTGGCTCGCGGCGCACACTGGTAGGCCGGATGGCCTCGTGAGCCTCCTGGGCCGCTTTGGCCTTGGTTTTGTACTGGGGCGGCTTGGGGGGCAGATAGTCGGATCCGAACTTTTCGCTGATGTAGGCCCGGGCCTCTTTCTGAGCCGACTGGGCCACGTTGACCGAGTCGGTCCGCATGTAGGTGATGAGGCCGACCTCACCTCCCTCACCTACGTCAATTCCCTGGTAGAGCTGTTGGGCCACGGCCATGGTGCGCTTGGCAGTAAAGCCCAACCTCCGCGAGGCTTCCTGCTGCATGGTGCTGGTGGTGAAAGGGGCCGAGGGGCTGCGTTTTCGGGTGCCTTTCTTGACCTTGGTGACAACATAGGTAGCCACCTCCAGATCAGCCACGATCTTTTGGGTGTCTTCCTCGTTCTTGAGGTCCACCTCCTGGCCATGGATGCGATGCAGTTTGGCCATAAAGCTGCGGCGTTTCTTTTCCCTTTTGGCCAGCTCGGCTTCGATGGACCAATACTCCTCCGGCACAAAGGCTTGTATCTCCCGTTCCCGCTCGACGATGAGGCGCACGGCGACCGACTGCACCCGTCCGGCAGTGAGGCGGTTGCGCACCCTGTCCCACAAGAGAGGGCTGATCTTGTAGCCCACCAGTCGGTCCAGGATGCGCCGGGCCTGCTGAGCGTCTACCAGATCCATGTTGATATCGCTGGGATGGGAAAAGGCCTCGGCGACGGCGCTTTGGGTGATCTCGTGAAAGACCACGCGGCGGGCCTGCTCCCTGGTGATGCCCGCCGCAGCCATGAGGTGCCAGGCGATGGCCTCGCCCTCACGGTCGGGGTCAGTGGCCAGGTAGACCTCCCCAGCCTTCTCCACTTCAGCCTTGAGATCCTTGACCACTTCCCTTTTCTCATTGGGCACGCGGTAGCGCGGTTTAAAGTCATTGTCCACGTCCACGCTCAATTGGGAGCGCAAGAGGTCACGCACGTGTCCGATGGAGGCCCGCACTTTGTAGTCCTTGCCCAGGAAGCGCCCCACCGTGCGCGCTTTGGCTGGTGACTCGACGATGACCAGCTTTCCATGGCGTTGGGTGCGTTGGGGCGGATCAGGTCTGGGCAAAGGTCTGGACAGGCCCTCATGGGCTTTGGTCTCGCCCATGCGGAATAGGGTCGTCCCGCAAACCGGGCATTTCCCCTTTGTAGCGGGCGTACCCTTTTTGGTAAAGACTGCCTGGGGGGCGCTCATTTCCCGCTTTTCTTTGCATTTCATGCAGTAGGCTACGATGTTGTCGCCAGACATTACATTCTCCATAGTCCAATACGTCATATAGCCTTCGAAGACAGAGCTGTATCTCCTCTAGCAGAGCGATCACTGTGACTCTTCTGGCTCCTCCGCTTCCCGCACAGTATGGTAGACTGGATGGGCTGCGTACTGCTCTTCAGCAGGCGTCTCAGAGATGGGCTCAACCTCGGGTGGGGCGAAAATGCGCTCCCAGAGCTGCTGGCGGATTTCTTTGTGAGTTTCACCTTCGACGGTGAAAAGCTCAGGGCGTAAGCGGAAGCGGCTGGCGTATTCCTCACCTATCAGCCAGTCTCCATCTTCGAGGCCAAGGTTCAGTTCATTGATACGAGCACCCAGATAACGGCGGATGTGTCGGTCATCATCGGGAATTGCCGTGAAGAGCACTTTGGTCTCGGGGAATATTTCGCTGCAATTGTCGTACAAAGCCCCCCAGGTAATCCAACCCGCACGGTCATCAAAATATTTCTCAATCAGCCGATACTTAACGATCATCGCAACATCTCCCTTCCTAGGGTCCGAAGCCTTTCCAATAACCGTGAGGCTTGCTCTATCTCTGTTGGTCTTGGCTTAAAGAGGGGCTTGGAGACTCCTGACTCCACGAGTAACTCAAAATCCTCTTGGCCGGCATTAGCTACTACCAATGCTCCCAAAGCCACATCCTCTTCAAACAAACGTCGGATTGTCCTTTGCAGGTAGCCATACTCCACAACCATCGCTTCCAAATGAGCATCCAGATTTGCACGGAAGAAACGTTGCACTGCTGACGGTTCCTTATGCAACAACCCAGCGTCCCGCGTCAGCAGGATATCCAACTCTATCACCTCATGCAAAAGTGCGCTGGTGCCGTAATAGCCGCCTACGGCGATGTCCTGCAATGTCGGCGCGTCCTTGCCCTGCAAGAGACGGACGTAGCGGATGACCTGCTCCAGGGTCCGCTCAGTGATGTGGTGCTTGGCGACGATCTGAGGATCAAGGTCGGCTAGGGTGATCACAAATACTCATCCTTCTGCTTTCCCCTCAGTTCATCTACCAGGTCCTTCACTTCCTGGGCCCGTGCCTTGGGACAGATCAAGACCGCGTCGCCAGTGTCCACTACAATCATGTCCCTCAGGCCAACGGTGGCAATGAGCCGCCCCGAGCTGTAAAGCAGGGAGCCGGTGGTGTCAATGCCAACGTGCTCTCCGACGACTACGTTGCCCTGGGTGTCCTGGGGCAAGAGTTCGGCCACGGTGGCCCAACTGCCCACGTCGCTCCAGCCTACGTCCATGGGGATGACGGCCGCATTGTCGGCCCGCTCCATCACCCCATAGTCAATGCTGATGCTCTCCACCCCCTGCCAGACCTCTTCCATCACCTCCCGCTCCTGTTGGCGGCCCAGGGCGGCCCCAATAGCCATGAGTTGAGTGTGCAATGCCGGCAGGTGAGCCTGGATGGCCTCCAGGATGGCTGAAACCTTCCAGCCGAACATGCCGCTGTTCCAATAGTATTGGCCGCTGTCCAGAAAGCGCTGAGCCGTGGCCTTGTCGGGCTTTTCGGTGAATCGGGTCACTTTGTAGACGCTGTGCTGGCCAATTTGGTGCAAGAAGTCGCCCCGTTGGATGTAGCCATAGCCTGTGTGAGGCGAATCAGGTTGGATGCCCATGGTGACCAGATGGCCATCTTGGGCCACCTCGGACATCGCTTTAAGAACCTCCCGGAAATGAGCCGCCTCGCGGATCAGGTGGTCGGCTGGCAGGACGACCATCACCCCCTCCGGGTCCAATTGCCGCAGGTGCAGAGCAGCCAGGCCGATGCAAGGCGCTGTGTTGCGGCCCGCAGGCTCGGCGATGACATTGTCCCTGGGAAGCTGAGGAATCTGCTCCCGCACAGCGGGGGCACAGGTCCCGTTGGTGATGACCAAGGTCCTGTCCGGTGGAATCAAAGGCTCGATCCGCAAAAAGGTCTCCTGAAGCATGGTGTTCTCGGCCACAATGTCCAGGAGTTGCTTGGGCGTGCATTGGCGGCTGCGTGGCCACAGCCGCGTGCCCACACCGCCAGCCATGATAACTGCGTATAATTCTGCCAATCTTTCACCTCTCCCAATGGGGATCCCAATCATCCACCAGGTTATCTGTCAGGTTGGTGGGATGGCTGCCGTCCACTTTCATGCTAAAGATCTCCTTGTCGCCGTCACGATTGGAAGTGAAGGCGATCTGGCTGCCGTCGGGCGACCAGGTGGGGTGTTTGTCTTCAGCCAGGTTGTCCGTCAGGTTCACAGGATGCGAGCCATCGCTGTCCACCAGGTAGATCTCGGCGTTCCCGTCGCGATAGGAGACGAAAGCGATCCGATCCGATGTGGCATCTTGCCACCAGGCCGGCTGCTCGTCAATGGTCTCGTTCTCGGTCAGACGCCGCAGGTTCTGGCCGTCACTGCTGTTCATGACATAGATCTCCGGGTTGCCGTCGCGGTCGGAGGTAAAAGCGATCAGGCTGCCATCGGGCGACCAGGTGGGGTCCCAATCGTCAGCCGGATGGTCCGTCAGGTTGACCGGGTCCGAGCCATCCAGCTTGGTCACGTATATTTCGGCGTTCCCGTCGCGATAGGAGACGAAAGCGATCCTCGAATCGTCGGGCGACCAGGCTGGGTGCGTATCCCGGGCGGTGGGGTTGACCGTCAAACTGGTCTTTCCACTGGTATCGCTCTTCATGATCATGATGTCCTCTTTGTCCCCTGGTGCAGCGACGCAGGTATAGGCTATTCTGGACCCATCAGAGGACCAGGCGGGAGAACCGTCCAGCCAGGTGTTGACGGTCAGGGGGATCTGTTCACTGCCATCGCTCTCCATCACAAACAACTCATCGTCGCCGTCGCGGTCTGATACGAAGAGGATGCCCGGTGGTGGCCTCCAAGTGTCCGGCAACGTCAGCCAGCGGTATTGGTTATCCGGGGTTATGTAGAGGATGTAGATTTGCTTGCTTTCCAGACCGTTGAAAAGCATCAGCCCGCGCTCGAACTGTTGAACCGCCCCATCAACGTTTGTTGTCCTGGACAAGCTGCCCCATCCCAGACCCGATTTGACCGCCGGGCTCTCGCGCCAGAGTTTGCCAAATCCCTCGGTGGGAGCGTAGACCCCTGCCGGAGGGGTGAGCTCGTTCACATCCTCGCCCTCCTGCCAGTCGTCCTCATACACTTCCCATTCGTTGGTAGGGTATAGGACATAGATCTGGTGGGTGTCCAGCCGTTCAAACAGGTAGCCCCCGGTGGCGAAAAACTGGTGGGCGTAGGGGATGCCCTGTTGGGGGGTGACTGGCTGCCCCAGGCCGTTTTGCACGTCGGAGCGCCCATGCCAGATGTTGCCAAAGCCCAGGACGACATCCAGAGGGCCGGGAGCCGTGGGAACAGGCGTGAGGTGCATGGCCAGCGGCTGTGGCTCCGGTTCTTTGCCAAAGCGGTTCAGGGCCATCCACCCGATGGCTGCCAGGATCAGGATCGGCACTGCGATCAAGACCACCCTGAGCCCCAGGGCTTTCAGGGGAAACTCTTTGACCTTTGGGGCCTCCTCTTTCTCTGTGGGAGGGACTTTTCTCTCCGTTTCCTCAGCGGCTGCCCTCGCCCTGAGTGGCTCTACCTCGGCCGTAAAGGGTATGACGGCCGTCACTTCAGGTTCTCCGACCGCCGCTTTTCGCAGGGCTGTCACCATCTCCCCCATCCGCTGGAAACGGTCAGCCGGGTTCTTGGCCAGGGCTTTCAGCAGCACCCGCTCCACTGGCTCAGAGATGTGGGGGTTTATCTTGCGGGGCAAGGGCAGCGGCGCGCTGATGTGCTTGATGACGATGGCCATAGGGGTCTCGGCCTCGTACGGCACTTGTCCCGTCAACATCTCGTAGAGGATGACTCCCAGGGAGTAAACATCACTGCGGGCATCCACAGCGATGCCCTGCCCCTGCTCCGGCGACATGTAGGCCGGGGTCCCTATCCCCACCCCTGTCTTGGTCAACTGTACACTGGCCTCCATCATCTTGGCCAACCCGAAATCGGACAGCAAAGCCCATTCCCCTTTGTCCATGAGCACGTTGCTGGGCTTGACGTCGCGGTGGATGATGCCCTCTTGGTGGGCATAGTACAGGGCTCCTCCCACCTGGGCGATCACTTCCACCACTTTGTCCGGAGGCAACGGTTGCCCCAGCATCTCCTGGAGGGTGCCTCCTTCCACGTAGCGCATCGCGATGTAACTGAGCTCCCCCTCCTGGCCCGAATCGTAGACGGGCAGGATGTTGGGATGGTTCAGCCTGGCGATGGCCCGTGCCTCACGCTGGAAGCGGGCGGCAAAATCAGGAGTTTGGGCCAGGTAGGGAGGCAGCACTTTCACCGCCACGTAGCGGTCCAGGGAAGGCTGATAGGCTTTGTACACGGTGGCCATGCCACCGCGCCCAATCTGTTCGATGATACGATATTGACCCAAAGTCTGGCCCGTCAGGTCCATGCTTTCACCTGCTTATCACTGTGACACGACCGTTTCGCGGGTCGTCGTCTCTACTGCGGCCTCAGTCCACACCACGAACTCTTGTCTCTCTGGGGGCAATGTCTGAGCGCCGCACCGTGGACAGACGTAGAATTCCACCTCGTGCAGCATAATACGCCCGTGGGCGACTGAAACGTCAGTGCGGTGGCGATTCATCTGTGCACCACAGCGCCGGCAAAGACCAGGGGCAGGTTGGATCCAGCCAGGTCCCAACCATTCCCCTTCTTCCTCCTCCATCAGGGGGGCCGTATCCACCTTGTCCCAGAAATCGGCTTCCTCTTTCCAATCTTTGAACTCGGGAATTTCCAGTTTCATTGCTTTGCTCCTCTACGCTTCTTCAGATACAACCGCCGCTCCTTGGAAGTCATATCTCGTGCCGTGACCGGCCAGATTTCGCCGCTCCGTCGTCGTCCAACGACGATGAACAGATACCGCCCGCTTTCCGTCTGGCCATAGACACGACGCTTGTCCTTCTCCCATCTCGGTGACCAGACACGGCCTTCCAATACTTCCAAGACTTCACCGATGGTCACCCCGTGTCCTGCGATATGTTCAATGCGTTCGTCGTCCCAATGGAATTCGAACACTCTTTCACCTCAATGTGTCTCTGGCCACATAGGCCGTAGACACGGTGCCCTGGCCCAGTTCTTCCAGGATACGACGGTAGGTGCCTTTGACGACTTGGCCGATCATGCCTTCCCCGCGGAACTAACCACTGATGCACAGCCAAAGTCGTGTACCAATATCGCTAGCAGTAGACAAGAGACAGTCAGCTTGAAGAGACACTCCTCGCACACCGGAACCCCCTGAGCTCGCCCCACTGGTCGGGGGAACCCAAGACTCGGTAAGCACAGCGTGCGCCCCAGCCAGCATCATTCCACGAGCCGCTCCGCAACACCTTGGCAGTGCCGGAATCGGGACCAAGCGGATTTCGCCCGGGCGATTGGCTATAATAATCGGAAAGGTGCCAATCGGCCACCCACTCATAGACGTTGCCGGCCATGTCCAGCGCCCCATACGGGCTGGCCCCAGCCGGATAATTGCCTACGGGAGCAGTGTCTGCATATCCATCGTCCAGAGAGGCAGACCTAAACACATTGGAGGGCGGACAGTTCCTGTCACAGAAATTCAGCTTACTCTCGTCGAATGTATTCCCCCACGGATACAGCCGTCCATCGGTCCCCCGCGCTGCCTTCTCCCATTCGGCCTCGGTCGGTAGCCGCTTTCCTGCCCATTCACAATAGGCCTTGGCCTGATACCAATCTATGCAAATCACCGGGTGCTCGGCGCGACTTGGGTCGTTGTACCATTGTGTGTTGTGCGGCTGAGTGCACACCCCGGCCTCTATACACTGCCGGTATTGGGCGTTGGTCACCTCGGTCTTGTCAATGTAGAAAGCGTCGAGATAGACGGTGTGTACCGGCTTCTCATAGCGCCACTCGCTGCCCATGATGAACTCGCCAGCGGGCACGTAAACCATATCTGGCGGAGGGGGAGGAGGCGTGTTGGTTGGAGGCACAGGCGTCGGCGTGTCGGTCGGCGGCACGGGCGTCGGTGTGTCGGTCGGTGGCAGCGGTGTTGGTGTGTCCGTTGGGGGCAGCGGTGTGTTGGTTGGAGGCACAGGCGTCGGCGTGTCCGTTGGGGGCAGCGGTGTGTTGGTTGGAGGCACAGGCGTCGGCGTGTCGGTTGGTGGCACCGGCGTCGGTGTAGGGCCGCAGGCTGCCAGCCCCATACTGAGGATTATCACAACCGCCAAAACGGTCCAAGGTTTCCCTTTCATTCTGCCTCCTCCTTGGATTTAGTCAGTCTGTACCAGGGGATATCTATCCACCACCTTTTCCACCGTCACCGTCACTGTCCGTCCACCTCCTTCATGGGTCAGGGTGCTGGTCGTTTAATAGGTGTACTCTTCTCCTGCCTTCACAGGGAATGACCACCAGCGGTCGGTCTTTACCACGCCTTTCTTTTCCAACTCCTCAGCCAATTTCCTGCGGCTTTCGCTCAGAAAGCCGTCCCGGTCGTAGAGAAGGATGCCCTCGTCGAAGGCATCAAGCACGTACCCCGCTTTGGCTTTGATGTGGCCCTCCAGGTCTTGGGGGGTCATCCATACGGCGCGGACGAGGGTGTGGAGGTTCTTTTCAACCTCGATTTTCTCCACGATGCGCTGGGACAAAGGAGGAAGCCCATCTATCAGCACGATCAGATCAATGTCGCTTTCCAGAGTCTCGTAGGGATGGGCCTCGCCACGCGCCAGGCTGCCAAAGAGGAGAGCGCCCAGAAACCTGGAGCCATATCTCTCCCAGATCCTGGCGCAGTAGATCTCTATGTCACTCCGGTAACCGCCTGGCAAGTTCTCTAAATTTCTCAATTCTGGCTTGGACATCGGTCACCACTTCTATAATTTCTTCCCCATTGCTCAAGCGGTGGAACTGGCAAACAGCCGACATAACATTCAGAAAATGGCCGACCAGCAGAGAGACAAGTTCCCTGCCGTAAACCTCATCAGGCGGGATGATCCTTTCCTCTGTCTCCCACCCGTAGCGGGGCATGGTTCCCTGTCCTTCGAGGGAGGCGCTCCAGGTCACAATGTCCACCAGCAGCTCAATCTGGTCCTGGCTCAACGCCAACCTTTGCAATTCTTCGGGGTTTTCCAGAATACCCCGCCTGAGTTCCAGTGAAGGGGCATGGGTCCACTTGACCTCTTTTCCCAGAAACGCGAGCAGCGATTTAACGGCTCTTTCCAGGCTTTGTTGGCAATGCTGGATGCAGCCGCTGAAATCATCCACTCGGAATGTCGTCAGGGCTGTTTGCAGTTCCAGCAAGGCAAGGTGCATCCAGTCCCTGGCCTTCTGATAATTGGTCATGCTTTTTCCCTCGATCTCGGGCGACTCTATCTCTCAATCAACTATATACTCCACTCTGCTCTCCCTGGCCAGCACATAGTTCATCCCCCCCACCTGGCGCACCATGCCCTTGAGTTCCATCATGGCCAGGGTGCTGGTCACCTGGGCGATGGTCAGGCCGCTCTGGCGACCGATCTCGTCCACGTGGATGGGCTCAGAGGAGATGTGTTTGAGCAAAAGGGACTCGGTCTCGTTCTCGGGGATGACGGCCCGCACCTCGGCCTGCTGGCTGATCATGGTCAGATTCAGCTCCTCCAGCACGTCTTCCACCGAGAGGACCAGCTTGGCTCCCTGCTGGATGAGCTTGTTGGTACCCTGGCTGCCCTTTTGGAAGATGTTGCCCGGCACGGCAAAGACCTCACGGCCCTGCTCGCCGGCAAAGTCAGCGGTGATGAGGGCTCCACTTCTCGCCCCGGCCTCGACGATGATCACCCCCAGAGACAGGCCGCTGATGATGCGGTTGCGAGGCGGAAAGTTGCTCCCCTCGGGCGGCGTCCCCAGGGCATACTCGGTGACCAGAGCCCCGTTTTCGATGATGGCCTGGGCCAGGTTCTTGTGCTCCGACGGGTAGATGATGTCAGCGCCGGAACCGAGGACCGCGATGGTGCGCCCGCCGGCCTCCAGGGCTGATCGGTGAGCCTGGGCGTCAATGCCCCGCGCCAGGCCGCTGACAATGATCACACCGTTGCGGACCAGGTTACTGGCCAGAGTGCGCGTGGCCTCTTTGCCATAGACTGTGGCTCGCCTGGTGCCTACCATGGCTACGGCCCACTGATCCTCGGGCCGCAGCGCACCCTTGACGTAGAGGACCGGTGGGGGGCTGTGGATGTGGCGCAGTTGGGGTGGGTAGGCGTCGTCTTGCCAGGTGAGGACCTGCACCCCCGCCCGCTCGATCTTGGCCA
>Ga0180437_10003833_pt1 | contig 21987 bp, 18 predicted proteins | sample SS_ome_4_FD_132410 | JGI IMG/M metagenome (GOLD analysis project Ga0180437, IMG submission 132410) | Hypersaline lake sediment archaeal communities from the Salton Sea, California, USA - SS_3_D_1 metaG | ecosystem: Environmental > Aquatic > Non-marine Saline and Alkaline > Hypersaline >...
ACATTGCTTATCAATAGTCGTAAACAATGAAGCCAACTTCGCAATGTCGCTCACCATTACATTTGCCATTACCTGTTTATCACGATAATAAAAGGTAAAAAAAGAAATACCAAACAACAATAGAAAAAAACTAGATGCGATATATGGAAAATAACGCTTGATTAAGTGCATCAGCCCTCCCCCTTCTTTTAAAGACCCTATGCTGCTTGCAAGTCTAGCATAAAGAAAAAGGGCATCGCTATTAATTGGACAATTATCAATAATCAAGATGCATTGCTGCACGCACTTCTTTCATCGTCTGCGCACAGACAGCACGCGTCTCTTGTGTTCCTTTCAAGACATGCTGCATCACCGCCTCAGGGTCCTGAGCAAAATGAGCACGACGTTCACGAATTGGTGCAATAAGCGCGTCAAGCACTTCAATTAAACGTCGCTTTAATTTTACATCTCCAAGACCACCACGTTGATAATGCTCTTTTAAGCGCTCAACCTCTTGCTGATCTTGGTCAAAAATAGTCAGGTAATCAAACACAACATTGCCTTCTACCCTACCTGGATCTTCTACGCGAATATGATCTGGATCGGTATACATTTGCATCACTTTTTTTGCAATCGCATCAGCACTGTCAGAAAGATAGATAGCGTTGCCTAGTGATTTACTCATTTTTGCTTTACCATCAATACCCGGCAATCGTGGCACTTGTGGAATTAATGCTTTTGCCTCTTTGAGCACTTCCGTTTTATAGGTACGATTAAACGCGCGCACTAATTCATTTGTTTGTTCAATCATCGGCAATTGATCTTCGCCAACTGGCACTAACGTTCCTTTGACAATGGTAATATCGGCAGCTTGCGAAACAGGGTACATTAAAAAGCCAGCGCTCACTTGCTCCCCATAGCCCTTTTGCTTAATCTCAGTTTTTACCGTAGGATTACGCTTCAAGCGAGCAACGCTCACAAAATTTAAAAAGAAGATAGTCAATTCTGCAATTTCGGGAATCATAGATTGAATAAAAATAGTGGTTTTATTGGGATCAATGCCAACTGCGAGATAATCAAGCGCCACTTGCAATACATTTTGACGTACCTTCTCCGGATGCTCATAGTTGTCAGTCAACGCCTGCACATCAGCCAACATCACATATTGTTTATATTCATCTTGCAATGCAACACGATTCAATAATGAACCAACATAATGTCCTAAGTGCAATGGACCAGTTGGACGATCTCCCGTTAAAATAATTTCTTTTTGAGCCATGTATGAATACCTTTATCTTTTTATGTATCTTTAACTAGTAGTATAGCAAACTTTTTCACATTAGAAGTGCAGTGTGCAGTTATAACTATTGCAATCGCGCTCACAGGCATTTTAACATGGATGCTACAAAGAAACATATCAATGCAAGGGACTCTCATGCTTTCTTTTTCAACCATTATATGGCCCATCTTTCGTGATCTAATAGAACTTGCCGTTATTAGTAGCTGCTGTTACTACTGGTTCAGCTGGCTTGCTGCTGATACACAGAAAAAACTACCGCTCTATTTTTATTATTATTGTGCACTCTGGGCCTTTGCCTTCTTTGCACCGCTGCCCACCGTGCTTATGCTTTTGCAGACGAGTTTGCCATGGATCCTGGTCTTATTTATCACTATTCACCAAAAGACCATACAGCGAAACCTGATCGGCCTATATAAAATACGTCCCGTGCAACAAGATGTTTCTGATTGGCTCGAGCAACTTTTGCGTTTTTGCCTACAAACAAATCATAACATTCATCTGCTCATTGAACATACTGACACCCTTGATGAATTACTCAATATCGCATTGCCGATGCAAGCACCAGTTACGTTTACCTTAATGCACTATTTGGTTAAATGCAGCGCATTCAATCCAGAACAACTGATATTACTCACTAGCCAAGGACAGCTTAAAGGTATTAATGTGCAATGGATCAAGCATCTCGCATTAGAACAACTTGAGACAGATATACTTGAGAAAAATAGCTACCATCTGAATGATAATAATGGCATTTTCTTGCGCTATGATGCTGAAAAAAGACGTTTTGATCTTGTGTTAAAGCAACAAATCTATCATGCATTGAATGTGACACAAACGTTACAAAGCATTCATAACTATATAACACATCAATCAACCAAAGCAAAAAAGGAACTCGCACATGCACCACACACAGAAAAAGAACAAGCGCCTCACGCTTAAGGCAATGGCCCTTATCATCGGTAGCTCTCTTTGGTTAGCGCTCAGTTATGATGCTCCTATACTACTGCATGTAGAAGTGCCACTCTCATTTTACAATCACAGCAATGCGCTACCAACACGCATGCCAGAAACGCTCACAGTTGCCTTACGAGCACCTCGTAAAGAACTCTATAGATTGCCCTATAATGCACTGGCCATACATATTGATGCACAGGCCATCACTGAAGATACACACGCTATACGCCTGACAAAAGATATGTTGTTATTACCAGCACAGGTGCAACTTGTACACCCAACCACTATTGCATGCCGTTGACTATCGGCGCTGCCGTTTGTCACGATGACTCAGCTCGTCAGCATCTGATGATGAAGCTTCGGGTACATACGGCGCATACACGCGAGAACCTGTAATGCTTTGATAAGCTTGTAGTGCACGTAACTGAGCTTGCGCACTTCTTTTTAACTTGCGATTATCATTTTGATTAGCAACTATATTAAAATGCTCGCCAGCTCTTTGGAAATTTCTCAGATTATGCGCAAACATAATCCCTACAGCAAAATGCGCTTGCAGACTTATCTGTTTATCTGCATCCTGCCATGCTGCAGCTTCATAATGTTGCATAGCCACTGCTTGGTCTGCTTTTAAATGCTTAGTCCCATATTCATACATTTTACCAAGACGATAAAACGCACTCGCACGTAAATCTTCAGCTAAGCGCTGCTCTTTCAATGCATTTTGATAATATACCTGAGCGCGGAGCGTATCTTGATTGAATTCCTCACCATTACGCCAGCCATCCTCAAACATCTGACCAAGATAGCATTGCGCATTAGCACAAGCAATGGGCACTTCAGTTTGCCGTGCAACCCCATCAAACAACGTATATGCTCTATGCGCATTTGCTTGCCCCATTCCTTTGCCAGTTAAAAACATAGCTGCAATCTCAACCCTGCTTTGGTAGCGCGTGTTGATATCAGCACGTTGTTGGGCAACATATTTGAGCGTATGATGTACATCGTGCCAATGATCTGGATCTAATCGTTTTAATTGTTGCGCAAGAGTATAATGCCCAGAAGCAATAGCTTTATCTGCTATGTGCTTTTCATCTTGCATCGCTTGCATTACCGCATTGCTTCCCTCTTGATCCAGCGATGGATGGGTACGCAAAAAAAATTGGTGCATAGAAAGCTTTTTATCTGGGTTGCAATGCATATCATGATCAGAACCCAAATAGGTACCTTCAATTTGCTCCGCATCATCCCAATAGGCATATTCAATTGGACCAGTATAGGGTAGATTCGTCAGCGGACTTTTGCATGCAGCCATAGCACCTTCTTGATAATAACGGTGCGGCAGCCCAGCATGAAAAAGAAACCTATTGAGTGCATGCGCATCATGATATTCCGCATGTCCATTGCCAGCAGCAATACATGCACGGGCAATAATGAACGGCATATTTTGTTCCGCACGTTCTTTTAAACAATCACTCAATGATTCAAGAGAAATTGGATCATGCTCCTGTTTTATATCTATGTCCAGCGCAGTATGATCCGGCAATGGAAATCGCACTAGATGCTTGCCATCATCATCAGCAGCCGCACCCATGGTTGATATTGCAAATAGACAGGCAAAAAAGAAGGTTCTCATATGCATAACGCCCTCACAAAGCTACTTTCGAACAAAAATAAATATATGTAAAATGATAGCATCTAATACAAAAATGTCAATTATTGCTCTTTATAAAAGGCTTTGCATGTCTATTTGCCTAAGTACAGGATAGAACTTGCGTTGTTCAGAATGCTGGCTAGACTTAGCACTATATAAAAGGAAATAGAAATACATAAAGGAATGAAGCGTGCAACGATTATCTTTTCTTATCTTATGCATAGCACTCGCGTTAGGCGGCAGTAACTCCTGTACTTCAAGGAAGAACATGTTTGGCACAGATGGTATCCGTGGACCTGTAGGCACATCACCCTTCACCTATACCCAATTACATCAACTTGGCAAAGCAATTGGCAAATGGATTACCACAACACACGGAGCAGGCGTACACGTGTTATTAGGACATGATACGCGACTTTCGTGTGCCTGGGTGAAGGCTGCTCTTAAAAGTGGCTTACTCATGCATCCTATTCACCTAAAAGATGCAGGCGTATTTCCAACGCCATGTGTTGTGCAACGTACCATCCAAGAATCATCAATAGTCTGTGGTATTATTGTTTCAGCGTCACATAATCCATTTGAAGACAACGGCATAAAAATTATTGATGGTGTCAAAGGCAAATTATCCCTAGCTGACGAACAATGTATTACATCCTATTTTGCAGAAGAACAAGTAATTAATTATACACAATTAGGCACAGATACTCCGGATACAAAAAGCGCACAAGCATACGTCGATAGCATATGCCACTTCTTTGAAACAGACCTACTTACAGGCAAAACCATTGTGCTTGATTGCGCGCATGGAGCTACCTATGCGCTTGCTCCGCAGATTTTTAGACAATTAGGAGCAGAGGTCATAACGATTGGTGATCAACCAAACGGCATAAATATTAACCAGGACCACGGAGCGCTACACCTTGAACGCTTGCAACAAAAGGTGCTTGATTGCGGTGCTGATGCTGGATTTGCCTTTGATGGTGATGGTGATCGCGTTATTGCGGTAAATAGTAAGGGAGAAATAAAAGATGGAGATGACATACTGGTACTTTTGCATACCCATCCACAATATAGCACTGAGTCAACGATCGTCGGTACTATCATGAGCAATCAAGGACTTGCTCAACATATCACCAAAAAAGGATGCACCCTTGCACGTACGCCGGTAGGGGACAAGTATATAGCTCGTTATTTAAACGAACATCATCTCATGCTTGGCGGAGAACAATCTGGACATATTATTTGTAATGACTATTTGTGCAGTGGTGATGGCATATTCACTGCGTTGCGCGTGATGCAAGCTATACACTATAACAACAATCCCACCATGCGTACCTTCTGTCATATGCCACAACAACTGACAAACGTCCGGATTAAACAAAAAAGAGCATTGACAGAAGAACCATTTGCCAGCATCATAAAAAAATATAATGAGCGCCTGAAAGAAGGGCGTATATTGGTGCGCTATTCCGGCACTGAACCACTTCTACGTGTTATGGTCGAAGAAAGCGATGCTCATCGTGCAACTGATATTAGTAAACAATGCGCCAAAGAATTGCAACAGGCATTAGAAGGAATATAAATGAATAAAATAATGCAATGGATAAAGCACGGTCTACACTATTTGTGGTCCCTTTTTTTAAATGGTCTGCTTACCATATTGCCAATCATCATTACCTTGGCGATTTTTAATACCTCTTTTAGACTTCTTAAAAGTTGGCTTGAACCAGTCGCTCAAGTATGCCCTCCCTATCTAGGGTGCATACCACATGCAGAAATTTTTATTGCCATCACTATTATCTTTCTTATCGGCACGGTCATTAAAGTCTTCATGTTACGCTCACTGGTAAAAGCGATAGAGTCACTTTTGCTTAAAGTGCCAATTATTCGCACAGTCTACAGTGGGATCCAACAATTAGTACGCGCTTTTAATCCACAAGATCATCTGACCTTCAAACAAGTTGTTTTACTCGAATTTCCGCGCAAGGGTATTTATAGTATCGGTTTTTTAACCACTGAGCTTCCTAAAGCACTTTCTCCAGAAGAGAATAAATCGTATGTAAATGTTTTTGTGCCCACCACACCCATGCCAACTAGTGGCTTTTTTGTAATTATTGAAAAAGAGCTCACCATTCCAACAGGCATGACCCATCAAGAAGCAATTGCAATGATTATTTCGGGCGGCATTATAAAGCCAGAACGCTTTACCAAACCTGAGTAACAAAAGATGACGATGTTATGCAGTTTTGAGCAAAAAACGATACAAAAGCAAGTCAAGACCAATGCCATCACCGCCATGTTTAAGTGTATCATCAAGCACATAACATGCATGATGCATCTGCTTTAAGAAGTCCGTATCATATCGCTTATAATCCTTTTGCAAAAAACTAAATGGCAAACGATAGCCAACCTTTTTTGCTTGGGCGACCTTTTTTTGTTTCATAAAATGACAATACCACATTGCACGCCAAAATTGTTCAGCCCAATAGGCTATCCAAAATTGATCTGGATAATAGTCTTTTGTTTGGTGCCATTGGCGCATAAAAGGCACCGTTTGCTGCGCAAACAAGTATTGGCTCAAGCGAAATAATGATGCTTGCGGCACTACCAAACGATGAAGCCATTTTTTTAAAAAAACAGGAGTGTTCTGTCCAAGTAACTGCAAATACTCGATAAGTAGGCATGCTGCATCAAGCTCAAGAAAATCTGTATGCATAAACAACTCATCTAAACGACGATCATCCATTGAATGCAACCGGCCAACCAGAAAGGTAAAAAGATGACGACTCATGCGTGCCGTTACTTTTTCCGGAAGTGAAATAATACGACCATTACTTTTTCTAGATATATCCTGTTCACTCACCGAGCACAAAATGGTGTTTGGCCCGACATAGGATGCAAGGTAATCACCCCACCACTGACGTTCTTTTGCTGAAAGCATAGAAATATTGCCTACCCAAAATAATTGCTTTGTCCCTAAAAATGAAGTCTCAAGCTGAGCTAACACCTGCTGCTTAGCAGATTGTTGCACATCTAGCCTGGTAATTTTATGCGACAAACAATCTATTTTTTTTAGCAATGAAGCAAAAAAAAGAAGCGGATAGTGCTCTTTATGCACAAAATAAACAACCGACTGATCAGCTATAACATCAGTCGGCTGACGTAAAAAATCTTTTAATTCCATGCACCTATATTACTGCTTATTCATACGATTGGCAAGGCTGAAAAGCGGTGCCTGCTGACGTCGTTCTTTTGTTGGTGCAATAGGAGAAGATGCTTGTTCTAATAATTGCGCAACACCAGATACGGCAAGATCTTTGATCTGCTCAAATTGCTCCCAAGTCATTGGCTTTTGCTCTGCAGTCCCTTGGATTTCAATAATATCACCTGATGAAGTTAGAACAAAATTAAAATCACTATCGATAATGCTATCTTCTGCAAAATCAATATCAAGCAGCGGTGCACCATCAAGCAACCCGACTGAAATTGCTGCAACGGCACCGGTTAAAAAAACGTCTTTAATAAAGCCTGCAGCGAGCCACTGCTCTTGCGCTTGCTTAAGAGCAAGATAGGCACCAGTGATGGCGGCAGTTCTTGTGCCACCATCTGCTTGCAATACATCACAATCTACGATAATAGTACGCTCACCAATTGCATCAAGGTTCAGTATTGTGCGAAGCGACCGACCAATGAGTCGTGAAATTTCTATTGAACGACCATTTGGTTTTGCCGATGTGGACGAACGCTGCACACGCTGCTTCGTAGCACTTGGCAACATAGCATACTCAGCCGACAGCCACCCAGTTTTTTTGCCCTTTAAAAAAGGTGGGACGTTGTTCTGTAAGGTAACCGAACAGAGCACTTTTGTATTGCCCAATGACAAAAGGACATTGCCAGAAGCATAACCAAATGCATTATACTGCACCTTTAAAGGACGTATCTTGTCGTAACTGCGGTCATAGGAACGTTTGTATACCATCGTCACAATCTAAGCTCAATTAGTTATTTTCGATCAAGCGAAGACGAATACGTCCTGTTGATGGATCATAATCAACTACTTCTACCGTCACAACTTCATCTACCTTGTAGCGCTTTTGGAAGTCTTTTTGCTTATCGCGTGGAATATTAGAAACGTGTACTAAGCCATCTTGGCCTGGCACAAGTTCAACAAAAAGACCAAAGTCCACTATACGTCTAATTTTACCTTCAAAACGGGAACCTATTTCAATTTGGCCAGCCAATACTTTCACCCAATTGATGGCACCGTCTAGATCAGAGCCTTGTACACTATAGATTTTGACTAGACCGTCATCCTCAATATCAATGCTCTGTACTTTAGTCGTATCAATAATTTCACGAATAGTTTTTCCACCAGAACCAATAATAGCACCAATCTTATCGCTATCAACTTTGAAGCTGACCACTTTTGGTACTAGATCAGACATCTCTTTATTTGGTTCAGTCATGCATTCACGCATACACCCAAGAATGTGTAGACGACCTTTTTTTGCCTGCTCTAATGCTTTTTCAAAAACATTACGAGCAAGTCCACCTTTATGCTTAATATCCATTTGAATGGCGGTAATACCTTCAGCAGTACCGGCAACTTTGAAATCCATAAGACCAAAATTATCTTCAAAGCCATTAATGTCAGTCAATACTCTTACATCACCAGAGCTGCTATGCAAAAGACCCATTGCCACACCAGCAACCATATGTTTGATAGGCACACCACCTTGCATCATCGCCATAGTAGAGCCACATACCGTTGCCATTGAGCTTGAACCATTTGATTCTAAAATATCAGTCACAATACGAATGGTATAGGGAAAATCTTCTTTATTAGGAAGGATATACTTAAATGAAGATGCAGCTAAGTGACCATGCCCTACTTCACGGCGACCGGGCCCACGTAGTGGCCGCGCTTCACCAACTGAAAATGGAGGGAAATTATAATGCAACATAAATGAACCACCTTCTGGTTCATCTTCCATGATACTTTCTAAACGCTGCTCATCTTGCCCGCCACCAAGCGTAACTGATGTAAGGGCTTGCGTATTGCCACGAGTAAAGAGTGAAGAACCATGTGTAAATGGCAAAATACCCACTTCAACCTTGATAGGACGTACTTGGTCAAAATCACGCTCATCAACACGATGATTTTTCTTAAATACAAAATCAGTAAACTTTTTCTTAAATGCTTGATCAAAAGCATATTCGAGGTACTTCTCAGGAATATCAATCTCAGGCTCAGCCTTTTGTGCTGCAGCGATAAAGAGCTCTTTAAGCTCATCTAACTGACGTGATCGCTCATGCTTATCTTCAACAAAGGTTTTTTCTACACGATCATCAGTGAGAAATGCAGCTGCACGATCAGCCCAAACATGCCAATCAATTGCTTGATCAATAGATCGCTTTTCTTTTCCTACCTCTTCTTTAATTTTTAGCTGCCATGCAACAATTTTTTTAATATTATCATGTGCTAAAAACAGAGCATCTACAAACTCTTTTTCGGATAGCTGATCAGATGTTCCTTCGACCATACAGACACCTTCATTGGTACCCGCGACCACAAGACGAACATCAGAGCGACGACTCTCTGGATATGAAGGGTTTACTACCCATTTGCCATCAATACGACCAACTTCTACTGCACCTACAGGCCCAAGAAATGGCACATCAGAAATAGTTATCGCAAGTGAACTTGCATTGAGTGCAAGAGTATTCGGTGCATATTCTTTATCTACCGAATAGACCGTTGAGAGTACTTGTACTTGATCAAAGAAATATTCTGGAAATATAGGTCGAATGGCACGATCAATCAAGCGACTTGTTAATACTTCTCGATCACTTGATTTACCTTCTCGTTTGAAATAACCACCAGGTATTTTACCAGCAGCTGAGAAATGCTCACGATAATCTACTGTAAGAGGTAAAAAACCGGGAAACTCTGCACTCGGTGATGCTACAACTGTTGATAGCAATACCGTACCACCTTGTTGGAACCAAACTGCACCATCAGCCTGTCGTGCAACTTTTCCAATTTCTACCTCAAAACCAAATTCTGGCAATTCAAATTTCTTTATCATTGAGCATGACCTATATTACGAATGTTCTTGGTTACTTTAAACCAAGCTTTTGTTTAATATCATTATAGCGCGCTTCGTCAGTACGCTTCAAATAATTAAGAAGCTTACGACGATCTGCAACCATTTTAAGAATTGCACGTCGAGTTACAAAATCTTTATGGTTTTTCTTCATATGTTCAGTAAGCACACCTATTTTGTGTGAAAGAGCAGCGATCTGCACTTCAGATGAACCGGTATCCTGAGCTGTTTTTCCATAGGTGCTCACAATATCTAACATCTCTTGTTTTGTTAAAGCCATTAGTTTCCTCTGCATAATAGCAACTAAATAAATACTTAAATATATACCAATCCACTGTCATAATCTCAAGCAAAAAAACATATCTTGCTCAAAACACAACACCGAAATGGTAGGCACGAGCGGGATCGAACCGCTGACCCCTGCTACGTCAAAGCAGTGCTCTACCACTGAGCTACGCGCCTTTTAATTACTCTTGTTCAACCGTCTCTGCAAGATTAACCTCACGCATTTCATGTTCATGCGCTTGTCGCTCCAATTCACTCTGATTACTTCCTAGGTATTTAGCCCTAAAGGAAGCAATGCCCGTTCCAGCAGGAATTAATTTACCTACCGTCACATTCTCTTTAAGACCGTACAAGTAATCTGCTTGGCCCGCAACTGCAGCTTCAGCTAAAATACGTGTCGTTTCTTGGAACGATGCTGCTGATATCCAACTTTCAGTACTTAATGAAGCTTGTGTTAAGCCCATGAGCACTGGTTTTGCTGTTGCAACTTTTTTGCCTTCTGCTCTAATAATAGAGTTAACCGCAATAAAGTGCATACGATCAACACGATCACCAACAAGGAAATCCGTATCTCCAGAATCAACCACACGTACTTTACGCATCATCTGGCGAACAATAAGCTCAATATGCTTATCGTTAATATCAATACCCTGCAAACGATAAATTTCTTGCACTTGATCCACGAGATATTTCTGTACCACATCCGGGCCCAAAATACGTAACAAGTCATGCAAGACCGGCACACCCATTGTCAACTGGTCACCTGCATGCACATGATCACCATCAACAATATTGAGCTGTTTACCACGTGGAACAAAGTAATCATACGATTCTGTACCACTGACCACCGAGATTTTTCTCAAACCACGATGAAGGCCTCCAAATACCACTTGGCCATCAATGTCACTAATAATAGCAGGATCTTTTGGCGCACGTGCTTCAAAAAGCTCTGCAATACGTGTCAAGCCACCGGTAATATCTTTGGTCTTTTGTGCTTCTCGTGGAATTTTTACAAGAATGTCACCAGCTTTTACCTTATCCTTGTTCCTCACCATCAAGATTGCACCTGCTGGCAAATAGTAATGAGCAATTTCATTACCTTCATCATCAAGAATATTCAATCCAGGCTGATGCTCTTCGCCACGATGTTCAAGAATTATAAAGCTTGATTTATTCGTACTTTCATCAAAACGTTCTTGTAATGTCACGTTTTCTACCAAATCAACAAAAGCAATGCTTCCCGCTTTTTCGGTCAAAATAACTTCGTTGTTAGGATCCCATTCAGTGAGCTTAGTGCCAACAGTAACTTCTTGGCCATCCTGTACGTTCACGATAGAACCATACTTAAGATCAAGTTTCTGAAGTTCACGACCATCTTTAGAGACAATAGTCAACTGGGCTTTTCTGCTCACGTTAACCGTTTTGCCCTCTGGATTAGTCACTAGTTTGATATCCTGCAAGACTACTTTACCCGGCTGTTTTGCAACAAAGAATGGCTGTGCAGTCAAACCACTTGCTGTACCACCAATATGGAAGGTTTTCATGGTAAGCTGTGTACCAGGTTCACCTATAGATTGAGCTGCAATAATACCAACGGTGGTACCAATATCAGTGATCGCACCACGTGAAAGGTCATAGCCATAACATTGAGCACACACACCACGTTTTGCTTTACACGTCAATACTGAACGAACATGCACAGAGGTTACTGCAGAATCAGCAAGCACATCAACTTCTGTTCTACTTATGACAGTACCTTGCTTAAGCAATAAGTCCCCAGTGATTGGATCTTTCACATCAGCAGCGAGTACGCGGCCGAAAATACGATGAGAAAGTGACAAAATAATTTCGTCAGATTCTTTCAAATCTTGCACTTCAACATAGCCCAGTGTCTTACAATCTTCCATTGTAACCACTACATCCTGTGCCACATCGACTAACCGTCGAGTAAGGTACCCAGAGTTTGCAGTTTTCAATGCTGTATCAGACTGACCTTTACGCGCACCGTGTGTAGAAATAAAGTATTCAAACACACTCAAACCATCTTTAAAGTTGGTTTTTACCGGTGTTTCAATAATTTCACCAGACGGTTTAGCCATAGGACCACGCATACCAACAAGCTGACGAATCTGTTCTTTAGAACCTCGCGCTCCTGAATCCAACATCATAAACATCGGATTAAAAGGCGTAAATACTTTATCTTCATTGTTAAATGCTTGTTCGTCTTGCTTTTCAAGCACATCAAACACTTCTTTACCAGTGTCAGCCGTAGCACGACCCCAAATAGAAAGCACTTTATTTTCGCGCTCACCATTGGTAATCACACCATCAATATAGAGCTGCTCAACACGGTCTACTTCTTTTTCTGCCTGTGCTACAATCTCATGTTTTTTATCTGGAACAATCAGATCTTTCAATGAGAATGAAATGCCACCCCAAGTAGAATAAGAAAAGCCGAGCGTCTTAATTTGGTCTAGCGTTTTTACGGTAGCTTCACTGCCAAATGTATAATAAATACGTTCAACAAGCTTGGTAACGTCACGCTTTTTAAGCACTTTATTAATGAGATTAAACTTTGCACCCTTTGGCAACACTTCAAATAGCTGTACACGACCAACAGTGGTTGTTGCTACAGTATCATCCTCAAGGCGAACTTTTATCTGGGCATGAAGATGCACTTGCCCACATTGATAAGCAGTAATTACTTCATTAATGTTGGCAAATACGGTCCCTTCACCTGGCGCTCCATTTCTGACTTTCGTCATATAATAGAGCCCAAGAACCATATCCTGCGATGGAACGGTAATCGGACGACCATTAGCAGGAGAAAGAATATTGTTTGTTGAAAGCATGAGGTTTTTAGACTCAAGCTGAGCCTTTTTGCTCAATGGTAAGTGAACGGCCATCTGGTCACCGTCAAAGTCAGCGTTAAATGCTGAACAAACAAGTGGGTGTACCGTAATTGCCTTTCCTTCTACCAAAATCGGATAGAATGCCTGAATACCAAGCCTGTGCAATGTTGGTGCACGGTTGAGCAATACAGGACGATCTTTTACCACACGCTCAAGTACATCCCATACTTCAGGCTCAAGATCTTCAACCATTTTCTTGGCAACACGTAAGTTTGGTGCAATTTCTGATGTAAGTAACTCAGCATAAATATATGATTTAAAGAGTTCAAGCGCCATTACTTTTGGAATACCGCACTGATCCATACGAAGACGTGGATTCACTACAATAACTGAACGACCTGAATAGTCAACACGACGTCCAAGCAAGTTTTGACGGAAACGCCCTTGCTTACCTCGAAGCATTTCACTAAGAGACTTTAACGGTCTTCTATTTGAACCACGCACGGGCTGTCCACGACGCCCATTATCTATAAGAGCATCTACCGACTCTTGCAACATACGTTTTTCGTTTTTAACAATAACTGACGGTGCGTCAATTTCAATCAAACGTTGCAAACGAATATTACGGTTTAATACACGACGATACAACTCGTTCAAATCAGAACTTGCAAATCGCCCACCCTCTAATGGCACTAATGGACGCAAGTCCGGTGGCAACACCGGCAACACCGTTAACACCATCCATTCTGGTCTGAGTTCTGCTTGTAACAAGCTTGAAAAGACGCGCATACGGCGCATAATTTTATGTCGTACTGCTACTGAACTGGTCTTATCATACTCTTCTTGTAGCTGCGCGATTTCCAATTTAAGATCAAGCATTTCAAGCAACTTTTGTATTGCTTCTGCGCCAGTTTCAGCTTTAAATGCAAGATCTTCTGGATGCGCATCAAGATATTGTTCCAATTCAGCATTACTCAAAAGCGTATTTCTTGTATAAGGGGACTTTCCCTGATCCAGCACAATATACGCATCAAAATAAATAACACGCTCAAGGTCTTTTACCGGTAAATCAAGAATGAGCCCCAAGAAGCTTGGGATACCCTTAAGATACCAAATGTGAGTCACAGGAGCCACTAATTTTATATGCCCCATACGTTCACGACGCACTCTTGACTGAATTACTTCAACACCACATTTTTCACAAGTAACCCCTCTGTGCTTCATGCGTTTATACTTACCGCAATTACACTCCCAGTCTTTTACCGGACCAAAAATGCGTGCACAGAACAAGCCATCTCGCTCTGGTTTGAGTGTACGATAGTTAATCGTTTCAATTTTTTTCACTTCACCATACGACAAGGATTCAATCTTTTCAGATGATGCCAGTCCTAGACGAATCGCATTAAATTGAGATACGTTAACATACTCTTTAAATCGCTGTAGTATTTTACTCACTGACTTTCTCCTTGCCGCTCTTGAACAAGTCTACTTGTAAAGACAAACTTTGAAGCTCTTTAATTAACACATTAAATGACTCAGGAACACCCGGATCAGGCACTTCCTCTCCACGAACTATAGCTTCATATACCTTGTGTCGGCCAGTTACATCGTCAGATTTATAAGTGAGCATTTCTTGCAACGTATATGCCGCACCATATGCTTCTAATGCCCATACTTCCATCTCACCAAGACGCTGACCACCCATTTGTGCTTTACCACCCAGCGGTTGCTGTGTAACAAGAGAGTATGGTCCAACAGATCGAGCGTGCAATTTGTCATCAACCATATGATTCAATTTCATCATATAAATTGCACCAACAGTAACTGGCTGATCAAAATCAAGACCAGTTCTACCATCACGCAATTTGAATGCACCTGACTCTGGTAGATCAAGAGATTTGAGCAACGGTTGAATGTCATCATCATACGTTGCGCCATCAAACACCGGCGTACGAAACGCAACACCATACTGGGCAGAGCGTCGCGCCAACTGCATGACACCTTCTTTGCCTGCATTCTTTTCAATAGATGCTACAATATCATCACCATAACAAGCGTTCAGCTCTTTTTTTATGGCAGTAAAACCGTCGCCTTCCATCATTTTTTGCAAGCGATTACCGAGTACTTTCCCCGCTAACCCTAATGCTGTTTCTAAAATTTGGCCAACGTTCATACGTGATGGTACACCAAGAGGGTTTAATACGATATCAACCGTTGTGCCATCTGAAAGATAAGGCATATCTTCACGTTTAACTATGGTAGATACCACACCCTTGTTACCATGTCGACCAGCAAGTTTATCACCTACAGAGATACTACGCTTCATAGCAATATAGACTTTTACCATCTTAATAACACCTGATGGCAATGGGTCACCTTTTTTCAGTTTGCTAATCTGCTCTTCTTGTAATCCTTGTAAAATGCGGACCTGATTTTCATATGCTTCACGCAATTCTTTGATAGTGTCATTGATGCTTTTTTCTTTAGCCTTAAAAGCAATAACTTTATCCCAAGAAAGCTCAACGATAAGCTCTTTAGCAAATACGCCCTTTTTGGTCAATTTCTTCACTGCTTCTGCTGTTGAACCTGGTGCTTTTCCATCGAGCTCATCTGCAATGTTTTGCGCAAGCATCACTTGCAATGAAGCAACATGATCAGCAAAGTCCTTTTCAAGACTCTTAATTTGCTTATCAATCTCTTCTTTATAACGTCGATCTTTTCTAATACCGCTTCGAGAAAAAATTTTCACATCCATAACGGTACCTTCAACCCCTGGCGGCACACGCAATGAAGTATCGCGCACTTCACGCGATTTTTCACCAAAAATTGCTCGAAGTAACTTCTCTTCAGGTGAATATTGAATATCACCTTTCAACGTTACTTTACCAACTAAAATGTCACCCGGTTTCACACGCGTGCCAATGCGGACAATACCATCGTCATCAAGACCTGAAAGAGCACCTTCACTTACATTTGGAATATCACGGGTAATCTCTTCTGGTCCAAGTTTCGTATCTCGTGCATCAACCACATATTCATCGATATGTACTGAAGTCAGTGCATCATCTGCAACAAGGCGTTCACTCAAGACAATAGCATCCTCAAAGTTATATCCATGCCATGGCATAAATGCAACCATTAAGTTGGAACCAAGCGCAAGTTCACCTTGTGCAACTGAAGAACCATCAGTCAACATATCACCAGCCTTTACACGATCACCTCTATTGACCGTTGGTCGCTGATGAATCCAGGTACTATAGCTAGAACGTCTGAATTTCTTTAGATAATACGTATCAACACCCTGACCAACCCAATCGTCTACCGTGTTGAAGGCATTTCTATCTGCCCGCACAATTATCTTTTCTGCGTTTACGTATTCAACTATACCCTCACGCTTAGCGGTAATCGCAGCCCCTGAGTCTTTTGCAATATCTTTCTCCATGCCAGTACCCACAAGTGGTGCTTGTGGCTGAATAAGAGGCACAGCTTGACGTTGCATGTTTGCACCCATAAGCGCACGTGTTGCATCATCATGCTCCAAGAATGGAATCAATGCTGAAGATACCGACACTAATTGCATTGGCGACAAATCGATATAGTTAATGCGATCACCATCAACAAACATAAAGTTACCCTGATGGCGTGCAAATATTTTGTTATCTTTTAATTTCTTTTCTTTTGAAACAGCTACATCTGCCTGTGCGATGAACTTGTCTGCTTCTTGAAATGCATCGAAAAATACCACATCATCCAATATTTTTTTATCTTTAACAGGACGATATGCTGTTTCAATGAAGCCAAGATCATTCACCATAGCATAGGTAGCTAATGACGAAATCAAACCAACCGTTTGACCCTCAGGTGTTTCAATCGGACAAATACGGCCGTAGTGAGACGTGTGCACATCACGAATTTCATAGGTAGCACGGTCTTTCATCACACCACCGGGCCCAAGAGCTGATAGACGTCGCTTATGAGCAATCTCAGCTAGCGGATTCGTTTGATCCATAAACTGAGACAACTGACCCATGCCAAAGAATTCACGCAATACTGCACTCAACGGTTTAACGTTAAGAAAATCTTGTGGCATAAGTGCACTATGTGCTTCTTGCATGCGAAATCGCTCACGAATAATACGATCAATACGCAAGAAACCAAGATAGACTTGATTACTCAAGAGCTCACCAACTAAACGTACACGACGGTTGCCCAAATGATCAATATCATCCAGCTCACCTTCGCCGCGCTCTCTGAGATTCACCAAGTAACGTACGGTAGCCAAAATATCTTCAAGCGTTAAGCATACGTTATTTTCAGCAATATCAAGATCCAATTTGCGATTCATACGAATACGACCAACACGAGTAAGATCATAAAAACGAGGATTGAAAAGCGCATTTTCTAATCGCTCTTTTACCTCTTTAATAGATGAGCTATCGCCAGGCCATACTTTTGCGTGCAGCTCTTTTAACGCTTCATCTTGTGTCATACAACGATCTTGCGTCAATGTGACTGCAAGCGTTGGCTGGAACACATAGCCTGAAGAGCGAATAAGATCGAAATCTACTTTTTTAAATTTTTTAAACTGATCATATAGCTCTTGAGTGAATATTTCACCCTGAGTAGCCAAAATTTCGCCTGTTTCTTCGTCAATAACATCCTTACCAAACACACGGTTAATAAGCATTGATGAACGTAAATCAAGGCGATCAATACCAGCTTTTTTTAGCTTAGATAAAATATCTTTTGTTACGCGCTTGCCCACGAATGGCTTTTGAACATCTTCAGGAAGCACACCACGCTCAATACGTTGGCCAAGAAGGCTATCATCGATAGTACGATAAAATTCACCGTTAGCACCATGTACTTTTTCAAATTGATAAAAATGAGAAATAATCTCATCTCTTGAGACGCCCAATGCTTGCAAGAAAGTGGTAACAAGAAACTTCTTCTTTTTGTCCATACGAACATACAGAAGGTCATTGCTATCAAATTCAAAATCAAGCCATGAACCACGCATTGGAATAATACGAGCGAGATAATATGGTTTATCTCTGAAATCTTTTACTTTTTTACTTTGAGAGAAAACAACACCCGCTGAGCGATGCAACTGACTCACAATAACACGGTCAACACCGTTGATAAGGAACGTTGCTAAATTACCCAACTTAAAGCGTCCATTTTCTTCATACAGATCTGCCATTACAGGAACATCAGCAAAGAAAATATCTTGCTCCTTAACATCCTGTATAGTCTTTTGCCCTTGATCATCAACCGCCCAAGTAATGAGCTGAATTTTGATCTTTAAAGGCATAGAAAATGTCTGACCTGAAGAACGGCATTCTTCAAGAGACATTGGCATTTTTACTGCAACACGAGAATGGCAGTTTGAACATGTTTTATAACGAGCAGTCTTTTTTTGCTCGTCAGTCAAACGGGAGCAACCTGTTTTTTTCGTACGGGAATCAACCCATTTGTAACGATTTTCAATGCCAACGAGCTTACCACAAGTACAAGACCAGTTGCCAAGTTCGTAACTAACATATTCAAGCGACAAGCGATCTTCATATTCTATAGGAAATATATCGCGCAAAACCTTTTCAAGGCCAATCAACTGACGCTCTTCTGGCAAATAGTCCAGCTGCACAAAGTCATTAAATGACGATGATTGAATCTCAATCAAATTTGGTACTGGAACGATATCTTTAATTTTGCCAAATGATTTACGAATACTATTAACCTTGCTCATATGCAAGTTTGACATTAAGTTGCTCCTCGTTTATCAAAAACAAATGTTCTCATCATGGTTGTATCAAAGTAGATACATGTATCCCTGCCAATTGATGAGTGTTTTAGGCTAGCTGTACTTTCGCACCAGCGGCCTCTAAAACCTCCTTCATCTTATTCGCATCGTCTTTGGCAACAGATTCGCCAATAACGGTAGGAGCTTCTTCTACTGCTTTTTTAGCGTCAGACAAGCTAAGGTCAGTAACCTGACGCAATGCCTTGATCACTTTGATTTTCTCTGAACCAAAATCTTGTAGAGTTACTTTGAACTCAGATTTTTCTTCAGCTGCTTCTGCAGCTGGTGCTGCACCTGCACCTGATGCTGCTGCAACAGGCATTGCTGCTGAAACACCAAACTTCTCTTCCAACGCTTTGACAAAATCAGCCAACTCAAGTACTGACATATTGCCAATATCATCCATTAATTTCTCATATGACTTTGCTGCCATAATGTTCTCCACCTTACCAGTGTTTAAGCGTTAACAAATCAACTAAATACTATTATTTCTTTTGCTCTTCGATCTGTTTGAGTGTCCATAGCAATTTCATATGAATTTGACTCAAACCTGAAACGAGGCCTGTAATTGGTGCCTTCAACGTACCACACACTTGTGCCAACAACACTTCTCTTGGTGGGGTCATAGCAACACGCTCGACTGCATCTTTATCAAGCAACTGCTGCTCCATACTTCCAGCAACAATAGTAAGCGCTTCATTCTCTTTAGCGAAATCTTTGAGCTCTTTTGCAACAGCTACTGCTTCGCTATCAGCAAAGACTAATGCAACCTGCTCTTTAAAGTATGGCACCATGACCTCTGCTTCTGGCAGGCCATCAGCAGCCAACTTCATCAAACGAGCTTTTGCAACTACAAAAGTGCCGCCCTTTGGGCGCAATACACTACGCAGATTTCTTAACTGCTCAACTGTTAACCCTCTATAGTCGACAAGAAAGGCGCCCTCAGTTGTGCTAAATTTATCTTTTAGCGATGCTATGACCGCTGATTTTCCTTCACGGTTCATCTTTATACCTTATAACCTTTATTGTAGACCTTCAGTGATAACAGCTACCCCTGGTCCCATAGTTGAAGAGATAGACATTTTTTTAATGTATTTACCCTTTGAAGATGATGGCTTAGCAGCAATAAGTGCCTTTAAAAATGCCGAAAAATTATCTTGCAAACGATCTGCATCAAATGAAACTTTACCAAAAGAAAAGTGCACGTTGCCTTGCTTGTCATTTCTGAAAAAGGCACGCCCTTTTTTTAGCTCTTCAACAATTGATGCTACATCAAATGTAACGGTACCAAGCTTTTTGTTTGGCAATAAACCACGGGGCCCAAGAAGCTTTGCAAGCTTCCCAACCATCCCCATAAGATCAGGCGTTGCAACTGCATGGTCAAACTCCATCCAGCCACCTTCAATTTTTTCAACAAGATCTTCTGCCCCAACAGCATCTGCTCCTGCCTTTTCGGCCTGCTCTACAGCATCACCCTTAGCAAACACAATCACGCGCGGCACTTTACCTTTGCCATGTGGCAAAATCACAGAACCACGCACCGTTTGCTCACCTTTGGTTGGGTCAATGCCAAGTCGCACATCAACATCAACCGACTCATCAAACTTTGCAAAAGCAGCACTTTTCATTGCTTCCAAAGCATCTTTTAAGCTTTGCGCCTCTAGAGAACGCACAGCCTCTTGAGCTTTTTCAAATTTTTTACCATGTTTGGACATATGTTTTCCCCAATCTATCCTTCTACAACATCAACCCCCATACTTCGCGCACTACCAGCAATTATTTTTTTTGCTTGTTCGATATCATAGGCGCTCAGATCGGGTAACTTAACTTTTGCAATTTCTTCGATATCTTTCCAGGTGATCTTGCCAACTTTGTCGACGTTTGGACGAGACGAGCCCTTCTTTGCAGAAATCTTTTTCTTAATGAGCTCAGTGGTTGGCGAAGTTTTCATAATGAATGAAAAACTTCTATCTGTATAGATTGTAATAATTACCGGTACAATTTCACCTCTTTGGTTCGCGGTTGCAGCATTAAACTGTTTGCAAAAATCCATGATGTTTGCACCCTGCTGCCCAAGAGAAGAACCAACCGGCGGAGCAGGTGTTGCACCACCACCAGGTATTTGTAATTTAATTTTTGCCTTTATCGGTTTTGACATGATAGACCTATCGTTATGAAACTTATCGTTTTACTTGATTAAACACTAGTTCAACCGGCGTCATCCTACCAAATATGCTAACCATCACCGTCAACTTCTCGTTTTCCTGATCAACGCGATCGATGATACCAACAAATCCTGCAAACGGACCGTCTTCAATACCAACCTCTTGGCCTTCTTGAAATTCCGCCTTCTCTTTAGCGACAACAAGCTCACCCTTCATCTGACGCACAATGCGATCAACTTCTTTTTGCGACAGAGGAAAAGGCGTCTTGCCTCCCAAAAATCGAATGACCCGCATACTTGAAGTCACTATGCGCATTGCCTCGGGCGTCGCTTCCATTTCTATAAGAACATATCCGGGGAAAAGCTGCTCATCAACAGATTCTTGCGCTTGAAAATAGCTTTTCATCTTTGCGGATGGTACTAAAATCTGCCCAAAGCTATCCTCCAGACCTATTTTTTTAATCTGCTTTTCTAAGTCGGCTTTAATAGCCTCTTCATACCCAGCATACACTTGAGCAACGTACCAGCGTTTCATTCGATAATATCCCACTAAATCTATATCTTTTAATTCATGCTGTAGTAAGCGAAAATCCAATGTGCAAGCTGCGAGAAGAAACTATCTACTGCAAATAAGTAGATGGCAAAAATCGCAATGAGCACAAGCACCACTATTGTTGAGCCAATCCAATCGTCCACCTTTGGCCACACAACCTTGCCCAACTCAACGCGAACTTGACTTAAAAACTGTACCACATCTTTCATCTATTTTCTCGCAAAGGTTTTACACCAATTTTTATTCATTAGTACTCTTGTTTGGCAGGCCAGGAGGGATTCGAACCCCCAACCATCAGATTTGGAGTCTGCCGCTCTACCAATTCGAGCTACTGGCCTA